>Ga0070667_100000090_pt1 | contig 112981 bp, 102 predicted proteins | sample KBSS33metaG_FD_64659 | JGI IMG/M metagenome (GOLD analysis project Ga0070667, IMG submission 64659) | Switchgrass rhizosphere microbial communities from Kellogg Biological Station, Michigan, USA - KBS S3-3 metaG | ecosystem: Host-associated > Plants > Roots > Rhizosphere > Soil ...
ACCTCGTGCGCAACTTCAAGAAGGGCGACGAGATCGAGGCGGTCGTGCTCGCGGTCGATCCGGAGCGCGAGCGCATCTCGCTCGGCATCAAGCAGCTCGAGCAGGATCCGTTCGGCCAGTACATGGCGAGCCAGCCGAAGGGCAGCATCGTCACCGGTACCGTGCGCGAAGTCGATGCACGCGGCGCGACGATCGACCTCGGCGACGGCGTCGAAGGCTATGTGCGTGCGAACGACATCGCCAAGGAGCGCGTCGAGGACGCCACGCAGTACCTCAAGGTCGGCGACAAGGTCGAAGCGAAGTTCACCGGCATGGATCGCAAGGGCCGCACGCTGCAGCTCTCGATCCGCGCGAAGGACGAGGACGAGCTGCAGAGCACGCTGGAGGAATACCAGAGCGCTTCCGGCGGCACGACCAAGCTCGGCGCGTTGCTGAAGGAACAGCTGAACCGCTGACGCGACATTCCGCGCACGGCTCCCGCCGTGCGCGGCGCAACCTATCGCGCGCATCGATCCCGATGCGCGCGTTTTTCTGACCAGAGTGCGAATCCGATACCGCGATGACCAAGTCGGAGCTGATCGAGTCCCTTGCTGAACGGCAGAAACACCTGGCCGCGAACGACGTCGAGCTCGCCGTCAAGAGCGTGCTGGAGCAGATGAGCCATTCGCTGTCGACCGGCGAACGCATCGAGATCCGTGGCTTCGGAAGCTTCTCGCTGCACTATCGCCCGCCGCGCATGGGACGCAACCCGAAGACGGGCGACTCCGTCGCGCTGCCGGGCAAGCACGTGCCGCATTTCAAGCCCGGCAAGGAACTGCGCGAGCGCGTCAACGAGCGTACGGCGAAGGCGCCGAAATCGGCCTGAAGCCGCGCATGCGTCCGCTATGTGCGCATCGCATGACCGGCTGCCGCTTCGACGCTGTCCCGGCAACCCCATGTCCTGAGCCGACGCGACGGCGTGTTACCGTTGCGGCGAAGCGCTTCGCGCCAAGCAAGGCAGACCAGCCATCCGGTCACCGTCCATGCGTCTGATCCTCATCGTCGTCGTCCTGCTCGTCGTCGGACTCGGTGCGCTGTTCGGCGCGCTCAACCCCGGTCCGATCGCAGTCGACCTGTATTTCGCGCAGGTGCAGCTGCCGACTGGACTTGCGCTGCTCGGCTGCCTGCTCCTGGGCTGGCTGCTCGGCGGACTGGTCGCCTGGTTCGGCCAGGTGCCGCGCCTGCGGCGCGAGTTGCGCAAGGCGCGCCTGCAGCTGCGCGAGCCGCGCGCCGCGACGGACGGCGAGGGCGCATGAACGAGCTTTCGCTCCTGTTCTTCCTGCTGCCGGTCGCCGCGTTCTCCGGCTGGATGCTCGGCCGCCGCGGCGGCGAGCGCACCTCGGGCGCGCGCGTGAGCGAGCTGTCGACGAGCTACTTCCGCGGCCTCAACTACCTGCTCAACGAGCAGCAGGACAAGGCGATCGAGGTGTTCCTGAAGCTCGCCGAGATCAACCGCGACACGGTCGAGACGCATCTGGCGCTCGGCAACCTGTTTCGCCGGCGCGGCGAAGTCGACCGCGCGATACGCGTGCACCAGCACCTGATCGCGCGTCCCAACCTCAGCCAGGAAGAAAAGACCGTCGCCCTGCTCGAACTCGGCGAGGACTACATGCGCGCCGGCCTGCTCGACCGCGCCGAGACCTTGTTCACCGACCTCGTCGCGATGGACGCGCTGGCGCCGTCGGCGTTGAAGCACCTGATCTCGATCTACCAGCACGAGCGCGATTGGGACAAGGCGATCGACCACGCGCGGCGGCTGGAAAAAGCCATCGGCGAATCGCAGGGTTCGACGATCGCGCAGTTCTATTGCGAACTGGCCGAGCAGGCGCGTGCGCAGGGCGCCCGCGACGATGCGCGCGCGCGCGTCGCCGATGCGTTCGCCGCCGAGGCCGACTGCGTGCGCGCGAGCATGATCGAGGGCCATATCGAATCCTCGGCCGGCCATCTCGATGCGGCGATCCGCGCATTCGAGCGGGTGGCCGAACAGGACGTCGACTACGTGCCGGAGATCCTGTCGCCGCTGCTCGACTGCTACGCGCGAGCGCAACGCATGCAGCGCGCCGAGGAGTTCCTGCTCGACATCACCGAGCGCTACCAGGGCGTGTCGCCGGTGCTGGCGCTGGCGAAGCTGTACGCGACGACGCGCGGCGAGGTGGCTGCGGTCGAATTCCTCAATCGCATCCTGCGCCAGCGCCCCTCGGTGCGCGCGCTGATGGCGCTGATCGACGTGAACCTGCACACGGCCAGCGGCGATGCGCGCGAGAACTTCCTGATCCTGCGCGACCTCACGCGAAAGCTGGTCGAAGGCAAGGCGATGTATCGCTGCAATCGCTGCGGCTTCGGCGCCAAGGCGCACCACTGGCAATGCCCGAGCTGCAAAACCTGGGGCTCGGTGCGGCCGATCCATGGCGTGGTGGGCGAGTAGGTCGTGGATGAGCGGTGACCCGCCTGCGACCTTCGATGGCTGTCTAATCGCGCTGCCGACCGCGACGCTGGCGCTGTCGGCGGCGTTGACCTGGCTCGCCATCCGCTACGCGCGGCAACGTCGATTGCTCGATCTGCCGGGCCGGCGTCGCTCGCACAGCGAGCCGACGCCTCGCGGCGGCGGCATTGCGATCGTCGCCGCGATGATCGCCGGCGGTCTTGCGCTGGCTTTGCAGTCGACGCGGGACACGCTGCCGGTCCTGCTGCCGCCGGTCGTCGGCATCGCCCTGGTCGGCTGGATCGACGATCATGGCGGCCTTTCGGCGGCAAAACGCTTTGCGATGCATGCCATCGCGGCGGCTTGGGTATTCGCCGGTCCGTTGCTGCTGATGTTCGTCTTGCCCGCTTCCGACGGACCTTCGGATCTGGGCCTCGCGGCCATCGCCGCCCTGGTAGTGACGGTCGCGATCATCTGGTCGATCAACCTGCACAACTTCATGGACGGCATCAACGGCCTGCTGACCCTGCAGGCGATCTTCGTGCTTTCTGCCCTGGCGGCCCTCCTGGCGTGGCGTGGTGCTGACGGCGCCGCGCTCTTGCTGGTCTGCGCGGCCGCGTGCGCCGGCTTCCTGCCCTTCAATTTCCCGCGCGCGCGCATCTTCATGGGCGACGTCGGCAGCGGCGTGCTCGGCTTCGCGATCGCGGTGGCCGTGCTGTGGCAGATCGCGACGCCGAGGATCGCCGCGGCGAGCGGGCTGGTCCTGTGTTCGGCCTTCGTCACCGACGCCACCTGCACCTTGCTCTCGCGCATGCTGCAGGGGCGCCGTTGGTATAGTGCGCACCGCGAACACCTGTACCAGTGGCTGGTCCGTTGCGGCCATTCGCATGCTCGCGTCGTCGCGTTCTACATGGGATGGAACCTCCTGATCGTGTTGCCTGTCATTGGCTGGATGAATCGTTCGCCCCCATCGCAAGCGCCGGCGGCCGGCGCGCTGCCCTCGTTCGGCATCGGAGCCGCGGCCGGCGTCTATGCGCTCGCGGTCGTCACCTGGTGGTTCGGCAAGCGCTGGTGCCTCGCGGCCGTGCGCGAGCGGGGGCGTCATGCTGCTGCGTAGGACCATCGCCGGCATCCATCCGCGCCTCGCCGTCGTCGCGCACGACATGGTCATGGTGTGGATCGCCTGGACCACGGTCAGCATGCTGCGCTGGTCGCTGGCGCCCAATCCGTCGCCGGTTTCGCTGTTCGACACCGAAGTCTGGCTCGTGCTCGGCGCACAGGGCCTGATCTTCTGGTGGACGGGCCTCTACCGTGGCCTCTGGCGGTTCGCCAGCGTGCCGGACATCTGGAACATCTTCCGCGCCTGCGTGCTCGGCGCGTTCGCTGCGGCGATCACCTTGTTCCTCTACAACCGCTTGGTCACCGTGCCGCGTACGGTGCTGGCGATCTATCCGCTGGTGCTGGCGGTGCTGCTCGGCGGCCCGCGCCTGCTGTACCGCTACTGGAAGGACAGCCGACTCGATTTCGTCACGCGCACGCCGAGCCAGCGCATCCTCGTCCTCGGTGCCGGCAAGGCCGGCGAGGCGCTCGTGCGCGACCTGCGCCGCGAGAACCGCTACGCACCGGTCGGATTCCTCGACGACAACCCGCAGCTGCGCGGTTCGCGCCTGCACGGCATCCCGGTGCTCGGCACGCTCGACCAGTTGCCGCAAATCGCGCGGGAGACCGCGGCCGAGATGATCGTCATCGCGATGCCGGCGGCGAACAAGGTGCAGATGCGCCGCGCGGTGGAGCTGTGCGAAAGCTGCGATCTCCCGTTCCGCACCGTACCGCGGCTGGAGGACGTCGTCTCCGGCCGCTCCAGCTTCAACGAACTGAAGGAAGTCGCGATCGAGGACCTGCTCGGACGCGAACCGGTACAGCTGGACTGGACCGCGATCCGCACGCGGCTGGCCGGCAAGCGCGTGCTGGTGACCGGTGGCGGGGGATCGATCGGTTCGGAGCTGTGCCGCCAGGTCGCGCGCCTCGGCGCCGAGTCGCTGACGGTGTTCGAGCTGTCCGAATACAACCTCTACATGATCGAGCAGGAACTGCGCCGCGACTATCCCGACCTGCTGTTCAACGCCCGCATCGGCGATTGCGGCGATGCGGTCGCGTGCGAGCGCGTGTTCGCCGAGGCGCGCCCGCAAGTCGTGTTCCATGCCGCCGCCTACAAGCACGTGCCGCTGCTGCAGGGACAAGTGCGCGAAGCGTTTCGCAACAACGTGCTCGGCACCAAGGTGGTCGCCGAGGCGGCCGATCGCCACGGCGCCGACAGCTGCGTGTTGATCTCGACCGACAAGGCCGTCAACCCGACCAGCGTGATGGGCGCCTGCAAGCGCGTGGCGGAGCTGTTCTGCCAGAACTTCGCGCAGCAGTCGGACACGCGCTTCATCACCGTGCGTTTCGGCAACGTGCTCGATTCGGCCGGTTCGGTGGTGCCGCGCTTTCGCGAACAGATCCGCAGCGGCGGTCCGGTCACCGTCACGCATCCGGAGATCACGCGCTATTTCATGACGATTCCCGAAGCCTGCCAGCTGATCCTGCAGGCGTCGGTGCTCGGCAACGGCGGCGAGATCTTCGCGCTCGACATGGGCGAGCCGATCAAGATCCGCGATCTGGCCGAGCAGATGATCCGTCTCGCCGGCAAGCATACGGGCGAGGACATCGCGATCGTCTATACCGGCCTGCGCCCCGGCGAGAAACTGTTCGAGGAATTGTTTCATCCGCAGGAGCAGTACAGCGATACCGCGCATGCGAAAATCTTCCTCGCGCAGCCGCGCAGCATGGCCTGGAGCCTGTTGTCGGCGCAGCTGCGGCACGGCGACCAGGCTGTGCGCGAGTTCGACGAGGACGCGCTGCGCAGGATCCTGGAGCAGCTGCTGCCGGAATTCGCCGCCGTCGCCGCACCGGGCGAGGGCGTGGTCGTCGCTTTTGGAACACGTTGAAGAAGGATAGGGAATGAGCCAACGTTTGCGAAAAGTCGTCTTTCCGGTAGCCGGGCTCGGCACGCGCTTCCTGCCGGCGACCAAGGTCGTCGCCAAGGAAATGCTGCCGGTGTTGGATCGCCCGTTGATCCAATACGCGGTGGACGAGGCCGTCGACGCCGGCGCCGACACGCTGATCTTCGTGACGAACCGCTACAAGCACGCGATCGCCGACTATTTCGACAAGGCGTACGAGCTGGAAGCCAAGCTTGCGCAGTCGGGCAAGAACGATCTGCTCGCGATGGTGCAGGGCACGCTGCCGCGGCACGTCCGCTGCGTATTCGTCACTCAGCCCGAAGCCCTCGGCCTCGGCCACGCGGTGCTGTGCGCGAAACCCGTCGTCGGCGACGAGCCGTTCGGCGTGGTGCTGCCCGACGACCTGATCTGGACCGGAGAAGGTCCTGGCGCGCTGCGCCAGATGGCCGAACTGTCGGCCGCCGAAAACGCCGGCGTGGTCGCGGTGGAAGAAGTACCGCGCGCGCAGACCGACAAGTACGGCATCGTCGACGCGACGCCGGTGTCCGAGCGTGCGGCGAAGATCAAGCTCGTGGTCGAGAAGCCCAAGCCCGACGTGGCGCCGTCGAACCTCGCGATCGTCGGCCGCTACGTGCTGCCGGGACGCATCTTCGAACTGCTGGAGAAGACCACGCCGGGTGCGGGCGGCGAGATCCAGCTGACCGATGCGATCGAGTCGCTGCTCGCAGAACAGCAGGTGCTGGCCTATCGCTTCGCGGGCACGCGCTTCGATTGCGGCAACAAGCTAGGCCTCGTGCAGGCGACGCTGCGCATGGCGTTGGAAGACCCGCAGATCGGCGCGGCGACGCGCGCGCTGATCTCCAAGCTCTAGTCGGCGCGGGCATGACCCTGCAGGCGACATCGCGCGATGCCTTCTTCGTGGCGGGCGGTGTCGTTCCGCTGCTGCTGGTGTGGGCAGTCGCCTGGTTCGTCGTCCCTCAGTTCGCCGGCCTCTTTGCGGACTTGGGCGTCGAACTGCCGTTGGCGACGCGTTGGTTGTTTGCGTCCTATCGGTATGGTTTGGCCATGGTCGCTGTCGTCGTCGTGGTGTGGGCCTGGTGGCCGCTGCGTTCCAGTCGCGGCGCCGCGGCGCTCGTGGTCGGTGCGACCAGCGCGGCAGCGCTGGCCGTGTGGACACTGATCGCCCTGTATCTGCCGATCTACCGGCTCGATGCTGGCGTGGGCTGATCATGGAACGTACGGACCCGTCCGACCTCAGCTGGATCCTCAACCATCTCGGCGAGGAGCGCGAACGTTACTTCGGCGCCGTCGCGCCGCCGATCGTGCAGTCGTCGATCTTCGCGTTCCCGACCGTCGCCGCGATGCGCGAGGGCTTTCGCGACGAACTCGGCCATCACGTCTACACGCGCGGCAACAATCCGACCGTCGAGATCCTGCGCAGGAAGGTCGCCGCGCTCGAAGGCGCCGAGGATTGCCTGATGTTCGGCAGCGGTGCCGCCGCGGTGGCGGCCGGCGCGATCGCGTGCCTCGCGGCCGGCGACCACGTCGTCTGCGTCGCCAAGCCGTACAGCTGGACGCGCACCCTGCTGCGCGACCTGCTCGGCCGCTTCGGCGTGACGACGAGTTTCGTCGACGGCACCGATGTGGCGAACTTCGAGTCGGCTTTGGGAGCGGCCACGCGCCTGATCGTGCTCGAGAGTCCCAACTCGATGACGTTCGAGCAGCAGGACCTCGCCGCCGTCGCCGCGATCGCGCGCGCGCGCGGCATTCGCACGCTGTGCGACAACAGCTACGCGACGCCGTTGAACCAGTCGCCGATCGCGCTCGGCATCGATCTTGTCGCGCATTCGGCGACGAAGTACCTCAACGGCCACAGCGACGTCGTCGCAGGGGCGCTGTGCGGCAGCGCCGAACTGATCCGGCAGGTCTTCCGCGGTCCGTACATGACGCTGGGCGCGATGCTGGCGCCGAACGACGCCTGGCTGATGATCCGCGGCTTGCGCACGTTGCCGATCCGCCTGCAGCGGATTGCCGCGACGACGGCGACTTTGCTCGAATTCCTGCAGGTGCACCCGCGCGTGCGGCGCGTGTACTCGCCGCACGCGGCGGACAATCCGCAATGGAACCTCGGCGAGCGCCAGTTGCGCGGCGCGAGCGGGCTGTTGACGATCGAACTCGATGCGGACGACGTCGCCGCCGTCGAGCGATTCTGCGACGGGCTCACGCGCTTCCTGATGACGGTGTCGTGGGGTGGCTACGAGTCGCTGGCCTTCCCGGTGTGCGCGGTGTTTCCGCCCGGCGCACCGATGCGCGCCGCCAGTGGCCTGCCGCTGAGCCTGGTGCGCCTTTCGGTCGGGCTCGAAGAAGCCGACGTGCTGATTGCGGATATCGAAGCGGCGTTGGCGCGTCTGTAGCGCCCAATCAAGCGCCGAACAGGTGCCAGCTGGCCCCGGCGAGTCCGGCCGCGAGCACCATCAGTACGATGGCGAGCAGGTTCATCTTGCGTGCGATCTTCGCGGCTTCGGCGTCGCGACGGATCGGCGTATCTTGCAGCACGCGCGCGCCGGCGAGCGGCCAGCGGCCCTGTTCGACGACGCGGCGCGCGAGGCGGGCCGAGTAGCCGGCGAGCAGCAGCACGCACACGCCGCAAGCGACGAGCGCGCTGCCGATCCACGCGCGCAACTGCACGACCAGCTGCGCAGTCGGCATCGTGCCGGTCGTGCGCACGAGCCAGCGCTGGAACGCGAACATCAAAATGAAAGCGGCAACCGCCGCCAGCGCCAATACCGCGAAGCTGATGCGTCGCAGGCGAACATCGGCGCGCAGGATTTCTCGATTCATGGTCTCCCCCGCACGCCGGAACTATAGCGAAGGCCGGATGCGCACTCCGTGCCGTCCGTCGCCGAATCGGTGCGCCCATCGCGGCTGCTATGCTTGCGCGATGAGCAGAAAACTCGCGATCTTGCTGTCGTTGCTGGCCTTGCCGGCGTGTCAAAGCCTCCAGCACGCGCCGTCGCCGCGCGCAGTGGCGGGGTCCTCGCACGCGCCGTCGCCGGCGACCGGTGCCTTGTTCGAAGGCGTCTTCGACAACCACGAGCAGGTCTGGCTGGCGCGCGCGGGCGCGGCGGGTGGCGTGCCGCACGTCGTGGTGACGATCGAACCGACGCCGCAGGCCGACTGGTCGATCTGGCGCGTCCATCTCGATGCTGCGGCGCCGCTCGATGCCGTCTGGGCAATGCAGCGAATCGGCACAGGCGAGAGCGCATCGGTGATGCCGCACCGGGCGTCGGATGCAGCGCTGGCATCGACTGCCGCTCCCTTCGATGCGCGGCAATGGGTGCCGCTCGATGCCTGCGCGTTGCGCGGAACGGTGACGCCGGGTGGCGCGCGCGTCGTCGCCGACGTGGCTGCCTGCACGACGCTCGCGCCGGGGCTCGGGGCACAAACCGCACTGCTGCCGATCGCGATCGAGCGCGAAGGCGAATGGCTGCATGCGCGCCTGTACGCCGACCAGGCGCGTGGCGCCGACGCGCGCGTCGACCTGCGGCAGGTGCAGGTGTTCAGCGGCTGGGCGGCGATCAACGGCGCAGGCCCGAACGGACCGGCCAACGACGACTGGCATATGAACCGGGCGATGCAGCTCGGCAACGAAGGCGGTCGCGCCGCGCTCACGTGGCGCGACGGCCGGCCGTCCGGCTATTCGCTCACGCTGGAGCGTGTGACCTATCGCGACGGCAACGTGCCGGTGCTGAAGCTTTCCGTGATCGACGATGCGAGCGGGCAGGGCATCGCCTATGCCTGGGCCAATCCGGAAGCGACGCAGATCGGCATCAATCTCGGCTGGGTGCAGGTCGGGCTCGGCCGCGCGGCGCCTGCGGCCGCGACGGAAAAGAACAAGCGATGAGCGAGGAACACACGACGATCGGCTGGGCCGATTTCGAAAAGGTGCTCGCCGTCGCCGGCACGGTCACGCGCGTCGAACCGTTTCCCGAAGCGCGCAAGCCGGCGTACAAGGTGTGGGTCGACTTCGGTCCCTATGGTGAAAAGAAGACCAGCGCGCAGATCGCCGCGCTGTACGCGCCGGAGCAACTGGTCGGTCGACAGATCGTCGGCGTGATCAATTTTCCCGAAAAGCAGATCGGGCCGTTCCGCTCGCAATTCCTGCTGACCGGATTCAACACGGATGCCGGTGTCGTCGTCACGACGATCGAGCGGCCGGTGCCGAACGGCACGCGGCTCGCTTGATCGGGCAACGGGAGGTCAGGCTTTCCGCGCGGCGCGGGCGAGGCGAGGGCGCAATCGCGACCATGGCGATGAGAGCATCGTATGCATGGGCCGCCGACTGCAGCGGCCGGCGGCGACGTTAGACAGTTGCATCTGTTGCATTGGCTGCGTGCGCACCTCCAGCGCGCGCAGCGAGCGAACGGCGTCAAAGCGCCTCGAAGATCCCCGCGGCGCCCATGCCGGTGCCGATGCACATCGTCACCATGCCGTATTTCTGCTTGCGCCGGCGCAGGCCGTGGATCAGCGTCGCCGCGCGGATCGCACCGGTCGCGCCGAGCGGGTGGCCGAGCGCGATCGCGCCGCCGAGCGGGTTGACCTTGGCCGGATCGAGGCCGATGTCGCGGATCACCGCCAGCGACTGCGCGGCGAATGCCTCGTTGAGCTCGATCCAGTCGAGCTGTTCCTTCTTCAGGCCCGCCTGTTCGAGCACTTTGGGAATCGCCGCGATCGGACCGATGCCCATGATCTCCGGCGGCACGCCGGCGACGGCGAAGCCGACGAAACGCGCGATCGGCGTCAGCCCGTAGGCCTTGATCGCGTGCTCGCTGGCGAGCAGCACCGCACCGGCGCCGTCGGACATCTGCGACGAATTGCCTGCCGTCACGCTGCCGCCCATGCGGAACACCGGCTTCAACTTGGCCAGGCCCTCGAGGCTGGTGTCCTTGCGCGGGCCCTCGTCGGTGCCGACGACGCGCGCGTCGTCGCGGATCGCACGCGTGACGAGATCGGGATAGTGATCGGCCAGCGTGTAGGGCACGATCTCGTCGTTGAACTCGCCGCTCGCCGTCGCGGCAAGCGCCTTCTGGTGCGAGGCGAGAGCGAAGGCATCCTGGTCTTCGCGGCTGACTTTCCATTGCTCGGCCACTTTCTCGGCGGTGATGCCCATGCCGTAGGCGATCGCGACATTGTCGTCGGCGAACGCGGCCGGATTCATCGCGATCTTGTTGCCCATCATCGGCACCATGCTCATGCTCTCGGTGCCGCCGGCGAGCATCAGGTCGGCTTCGCCGAGGCGAATGCGGTCGGCCGCCATCGCGATGGCCTGCACGCCCGAGGAGCAGAAGCGGTTGATCGTCACGCCGGGCACCGTGTTCGGCAGGCCGGCGAGCAGCACGCCGATGCGTGCGACGTTCATGCCTTGCTCGGCTTCCGGCATCGCGCAGCCGATGATCGCGTCGCCGATGCGCGCCACGTCGATGCCCGGTGTCTTGGCGATCGCCGCGCGGATGACGTGCGCGAGAAGGTCGTCCGGCCGCGTGTTGCGGAACACGCCGCGCGGCGCCTTGCCGACCGGCGTGCGCACGGCGGAGACGATGTAGGCGTCTTGGATTTGTTGGGTCATGGATCTCGTTCCTCGATCGGGAATGGGGAGTTGAGAATTGGGAATCGGAAAGGCGCAAGCCGAAGCTTCGACCATTCCCGATTCCCCATTCCCGATTCTCAGTTTCGTAGCGGCTTACCAGTCCCCAGCATGTGCTGGATGCGCTCCTGCGTCTTCGGCATCTGCGCGAGTTCGAAGAAGTGCTTGCGTTCGAGATCGAGCAGCCACTGCTCGTCGATCGGCGAACCGCGTTCGATCACGCCGCCGCACAGCACGTCGGCGATACGGCTGGCGATCTCGTAGTCGTGCGCGGAGATGAAGCGCCCTTCGAGCATGTTGACCAGCATCATCTTCAACGTCGCCGTGCCGACGTCGCCGGCGGCGGCGAGATCGCGCGGCGGCAGCGCCGGGCGGTAGCCTGCATCGGCGAGTGCGGCGGCCGTCGTCTTGGCGACATGCAGCAGCTCGAAGCGGTTGAACACGACTACATCGCTTTCGCGCAGGAGGCCCATCTGCTTGGCTTCCAGCGCGCTGCCGGAAAGCTTCGCCATCGCGACGGTCTCGAACAGGCGCTTGATCTCGGGGAACGGATCGCCGTCGGCGGCACGCTGCGCGGCGCGCGTGGCGATTTCCTTGAGCCCGCCGCCGGCCGGCAAGAGGCCGACGCCGGCTTCGACGAGGCCGATGTAGCTTTCGAGCGCGGCGACCGTGCGGGCGCTGTGCATCTGCAACTCGCAGCCGCCGCCGAGCGCGAGTCCGCGGACCGCCGCGACGACCGGCACGAGCGCGTACTTCACGCGCAGGCTGGTCGCCTGGAAGTTCGCGATCATCGCTTCCAGCCTAGGCACCTGGCCGCCCTGCACGAAGCCGAGCATGCCCTTGAGGTCCGCGCCGGCCGAGAACGCGTCGCCGACCTGCCAGATCACCAGGCCCTTGAGGTTCTTCTCGGCCTCGTCGAGCGAGCGCTGCAGCCCGTCGAGCACGGCATCGTTGACCGTGTTCATCTTGGTCTTGAACGAGACGATGCCGATGTCGTCGCCGAGGTGCCACAGGCGCAGACCGTCGTTCTCCCAGATCGTCGTGCCGGTGTCGAATTTTTCGCCGATCAGCGCATCGGGGAAGATCTGCCGCTGGTAGACCGGATGGCGCGAGCGCGGCTCGTCCTTGCCGGTGTGCGGCGAGTAGGAGCCTGACGCATGGTGCACGCCGTCCACCTTGCCGACCCAGTCGGGCAGCGGCGCGCCGCTCATCGCCTTGCCGGCTGCGATGTCCTCGGCGATCCAGCCGGCGACGTCGCGCCAGCCGGCCGACTGCCAGGTCTCGAACGGGCCGAGTTTCCAGCCGTAGCCCCAGCGGATCGCGAAATCGACGTCGCGCGCGGTCTCGGCGATGTCGGCGAGATGGTAGGCGCTGTAGTGGAAGAGGTCGCGGAAGACGGCCCACACGAACTGCGCCTGTGCATCTTGCGAGGCGCGCAGCTTGGCGAACTTCTCGGCCGGATTCTTGATCGCGAGGATCGCGGCGACTTCGTCCGACGGCTTGGCCGTCGACGGCGCGTAGTCCTGCTTGCCGAGGTCGAGCACGACGATGTCCTTGCCGACCTTGCGGTAGATGCCGGCGCCGGTCTTTTGGCCGAGCGCGCCTTTCTCGATCAGCGCGGCGAGCCACGCCGGCGCCTTGAAGTGGGCGTGCCAGGGATCGTTCGGCAGCGTGTCGGCCATCGTCTTGATGACGTGCGCCATGGTGTCGAGACCGACGACATCGGCCGTTCGATAGGTCGCACTCCTCGGCCGTCCGATCGCCGGACCGGTCAGGGCGTCGACGAGGTCGAAGCCGAGCTTGAACGCTGCGGTGTGGTGCATCGTGGCGAGGATCGAGAACACGCCGATGCGGTTGCCGATGAAGTTCGGGGTGTCCTTCGCGTAGACGACGCCCTTGCCGAGCGTCGTGGTTAGGAACGCTTCGAGGCCGGCCAGCACGTCGCGGTCGGTTTCGCGGTCCGGAATCAGCTCGACCAGGTCCATGTAGCGCGGCGGGTTGAAGAAGTGGATGCCGCTGAAGCGTGGACGCAGCTTGTCCGGCAGCGCTTCGGCGAGCGCGTTGATCGAAAGTCCCGAGGTGTTGCTCGCAACTACCGCGGAATCAGATAGATAGGGAGCAATCTTCTTGTAGAGGTCGAGCTTCCAGTCTAGCCGTTCGGCGATCGCCTCGATGATCAGGTCGCAGCCGCGCAGCGCGTCCAGATGCTCGTCGTAGTTGGCCGGGGTGATGCCGGCGACCTTGGACTTCTCGGCGAGCGGCGCCGGCGACAGCTTCGCCAGGTTCTGGATCGCCTTCGCCGCGATGCCGCTCTTGTCGCCGTCCTTCGCCGGCAGGTCGAACAGCACGGTTTCGACATTGGCGTTGGCCAGGTGCGCGGCAATCTGTGCACCCATGACCCCGGCCCCGAGCACGGCGGCCTTGCGGATGCGGAGGAGCGAATGACTCATCGAAGACTCCGGATAGAAATGATCTTGTTGAAAAGTGCGGCCATGGATGGCCGCTGGTAGGCGATACGAAGGGTTGGCCCATCAAGCGCGCCAGCCATTCCGTCGAAACAGCGATCACCGACGATCGCAGGAATATCAAAAAGTGCGGCCATGGATGGCCGCGGGTAGACGATACGAAGGGTTTGCCCGCCAAGCCCGCCGGCCGCTCCGCCGAAGCAGCGATCATGGACGATCGCAAAAGCACACCCGATCGCAAAAGTCACGGCGCTCGCAATCCCGCCGCCGCGAATCGGATCAGATGCAGCGCGGTATGCTCCCGATGACTGCGTTCGCTCACGTCGTTCTTGCGCTTGATCATGCCGAAGTCGGCCATCGCGTAGGTGAGGGCGCCGGCGACGATGTCCAGCCGCCAGTACAGTTCTTCCTTGTCCAGATGCGGCAGGAGGCGCGCGAATGCGGCGGCGAATTCGCGCAGCACGTGGCCGTAGTTGTCGGACAGGAAACGGCGCAGGCGTTCGTCGTGTTCGGCGTAGGCGCGCGCGAGCACGCGCACGAACGCGGCGCCGCCGGCGCTGTCCATCGACTGTTCGAGCGCGGGGCGTACGAAGGCGCCGAGCACGTCTTCGAGTTCGCGGGCCGGATTCGCCTCGACATCCGCCAGCGCCGCCAGTCGATGGCGGTTGAGTTCGTCGAGCCGGCGCCGGAATACTTCTTCGATCAGGCTTTCCTTCGATCCGAAGTGATAGTTCACCGCGGCGAGATTGACCTTGGCCGCCGCGGTCACCTGGCGCAGCGATGCGCCGGCAAAACCGTGGCGTGCGAACAGCGTCTCGGCGACACCGAGGATGCGTTCCCTGGTCGAGAAATTCGGCTGGATGGCAGGCAAGGCGGTCGACCGGCAATCAAACGATCGTTTGAATGGTAGGCGAGGCGGCCGGTTCGGTCAAACCGTGGGTGTCAACTTTCGCGAAAACTAGCTAGAATCCTTTGCGATATTGTGAGCTAAGCCCGCGGATTGGCGTGGATTTGGCGTTATAACGGCAACTTCTGCTGTTCCCCCGAAACTCTTCCCTACGGAGACCCGCACCAATGGCGCTGGAGCGCACCCTTTCCATCATCAAGCCAGACGCAGTCGCGAAGAACGTCATCGGCGAAATCTATTCCCGGTTCGAGAAGGCCGGCCTGAAGATCGTCGCGGCAAAGATGAAGCATCTTTCGCGCAAGGAAGCCGAGGGTTTCTATGCGGTCCATCGCGAGCGCCCGTTCTTCGCGGCGCTGGTCGATTTCATGATTTCCGGCCCGGTCATGGTGCAGGCGCTCGAGGGCGACAACGCCGTTCTCAAGCATCGCGACCTGATGGGGGCGACCGATCCGAAGAAGGCTGCGCCCGGAACGATCCGCGCGGACTTCGCCGATTCCATCGACGCGAACGCCGTGCACGGTTCCGATGCGGTCGAAACTGCAAAAGTGGAAATCGCATACTTTTTCGCCGAAACCGAACTCTGCCCGCGCTGAGCATCGGATGCACGAGGATCGCAACCGGTGACGACGGCCAAGGCCAATCTGCTCGACTACGACCGCAACGGGTTGCGCGAGCTGTTCGCGCAACTCGGCGAGAAGCCGTATCGCGCCGATCAGGTGATGAAGTGGATCTATCATCGCCACGTCACCGATTTCGCGGCGATGACCGACGTCGGCAAGGCGCTGCGTGAAAAGCTGGCCGACGCCACGGAAATCGTGCCGCCCAATACGCTGTTCGAAAAGCAGGCCGTCGACGGCACGCACAAGTGGCTGCTCGGCATGGACGGCGGCAACGCGATCGAGGCCGTGTTCATTCCGGAAACCTCGCGAGGCACGCTGTGCGTGTCCTCGCAGGTCGGCTGCGGCCTCAACTGCCAGTTCTGCTCGACCGCTACGCAGGGCTTCAACCGCAACCTTTCCGCCGCCGAGATCATCGGTCAGGTCTGGGTCGCGGCGAAGCACCTCGGCAACGTGCCGCACCATCAGCGCAAGCTCACCAACGTCGTCATGATGGGCATGGGCGAGCCGCTGCTGAACTTCGACAACGTCGTCACCGCGATGAGCGTGATGCGCGACGATCTCGGCTTCGGCCTCGCCAACAAGCGCGTCACCTTGTCGACCGCGGGCCTCGTGCCGATGATCGACAAGCTGTCGGCGAGCAGCGACGTGTCGCTCGCCGTGTCGCTGCACGCGCCGAACGACGAACTGCGCACCGAGCTGGTGCCGCTCAACAAGAAGTATCCGATCGCCGAGCTGCTGGCCGCCTGCGCGCGCTATGCCGATCGCCGTCCGCGCACGTCGATCACGTTCGAGTACACGATGCTGAAGGGCGTCAACGACAAGCCCGAGCACGCGCGCCAGCTGATCAAGCTGATGCGCAGGCTGCCGGCGAAGGTCAACCTGATTCCGTTCAATCCGTTCCATGGCACGCGCTTCGAGCGTTCCGACGAAGACGTCATCCGCGCGTTCCAGAAGATCCTGCTCGATGCCGATGTCCTGACGATGGTCCGCCGTACGCGCGGCGACGACATCGACGCTGCCTGCGGCCAGCTCAAGGGCCAGGTGATGGACCGCACGCGCCGCCAGGCCGAATTCCGCCGCAAGCTCGAGCAGGGGAGCGTCGCCGATGCGGCGTGAGCACTCCTGGTTCGCGTACGCGCTGTCGGCGTCGCTCGCGCTGCTGGCCGGCTGCGGCGCGGGACAGCCCGGCGTCAAGAAGGAAGACGCCGCGACGCAGAAGCAGGAAGCGGCGCGCATCCACACCGAGCTCGGCCAGACCTATCTCAGGCAGGGCAAGCTCGAGATGGCGCAGGAAAAACTCAACACCGCGCTGAGCTTCGATCCCGACTACGTCAATGCGCACACCGTGCTCGCCGTGCTGTACGAGCAGATCGGCGATGCGGCGAAAGCCGAGGAGCACTACAAGCGGGCCGCGCAACTGAAGCCGAAGAGCGGCGCCGAGCAGAACAACTACGGCACGTTCCTCTGCAAGGTCGGTCGCTACGACGAGGCGCAGGCTTATTTCGATCGCGCGATCTCCGATCCGTTCTACCAGACGCCCGCGGTCGCGCTGACCAATTCAGGCACGTGCCTGCTCCACGCGGGCAAGCGCGACGAAGCGGAGAAGCGCCTTCGCCTTGCGCTCGACAAGAGTCCGAACGCCAGCGAGACGCTGTTCCAGCTCGCCTCGGTGAATTACGAAAAAGGCGAGTACTTCAAGGCGCGGGCCTTCATGCAGCGCTTCGAGGCGAATTCGCAGCCGCGGCCGGATGCGCTGATGCTCGGACGCAACATCGAATTGAGGTTGGGTAATGGAAGTGCCGCCGGCGACTACACGCGGCGGTTGCTGCAGGGGTTTCCGGAGTCCGAACAAGCGCGCGCACTGAGCGTGCAGAGCCAGTCATGAATACGAACGACGGCCGGCAGTGTGCGGTCGCTGACAAAGGGGTGAAGCCGGGGTCGGAAAAGCATGCGAACGACATGCGCGAAGCCGGTGGAGCGAACGAGGAAGGCGGCAGCCAGCTGACGCTGCCATTGTCCAGAGGAATACCTGTCATGAGAGCCGTAGAGGCCAGCGAAACGAACGAGCAAAACCCGGAGGCCGCGGGCGAGGCGGTCGTCGCGGCGGCTGAATCCATCGAAGCCGACGTGCCCCTTGGACAGAGACTGCGTGCAGGGCGGGAGCAGGCCGGCTGGACTCAAGCCGATGTCGCCGCTCGTCTGAAACTGCCGTTGAACCTGATCGGGCGCCTCGAAAGCGGCGACTACGAGGGCGTGAACCAGGGCGTATTCCTGCGCGGCTACCTCGGCAACTATGCGCGCCTGGTTGGCGTGCCCGAAGCGCTCGTCTCGCGCGTCGCCGCGGCGCATACCGAACCGGTGCCGCTGGTCGCGACCGGCACGATCTCGCGTTCGCGCTATCTGTTCGATCGCTATTCGGTCAGCGCGACGTATCTGGTGCTGACTGCGATCATCGTCGTTCCGGCCGTCTGGCTCGCCACGCACGGTGGGCTGGAGCAGAATCTCGCACGCACCACGCCGCTCGATCCGCCGGTCTCGACCGTCAGCGCGCCGCTTCGTGGCGCGCAGGACCCCGCCGAGAGCTCGGCTTCGCAGGAGAGCGTGGCCGCCGCCGAGGCCGCCGCGAATCCGTCGACCGATACGGCGCCCCCGGCCGCGACGCCGACCGAGCAGGCACCCGTCATCGCTTCGATGACGCCGTTCGCCGCGACCGCACCGGCCCCGTCGCCGGCAGCGGCTCCAGCGGCCGCGAGTGCGGAGCCGTCCGCGGCAGGCGCGGTAGCGGGCAGCGGCGCACACGTGCTGCAGCTCAAGCTGAGCCAGCAAAGCTGGGTCGAGATCCTCGCCGCCGACGGGCGCAAGCTCGAATACGGCATTCTCGCCGGCGGCAGCGAACGCAGCTATCGCAGCGACGGCCCCGTCACCGTGCGGCTCGGCAACGCGCAGGGCGCCGAAATGCGCTCGGACGGCAGCGTCGTCGACCTGGCGCCGTTCCAGCGCGGCAACGTCGCGCACGTCAAGCTGTTCGGCAGCAACGGCGGCGGCGCCAGCCGCGTCGAGTGACGCGCAATTCCTGAACTCTTCCGCACCCGCGCCGGCAGCCGCCGGTCGCGGCGCGGCGGTTTCCTGCTACCCTTGCGCGCTTGCCGGGCGGTCGCGTTTGCGACCGTCCGCGCAGTGACGTGTCCTATCAGGTGAATGCATGGCTTTTGACGTTCTCGACGAACACGAACAAGGTGAGCTCGTCCGCAAGTGGCTGCGCGAAAACGCGATTTCGATCGCGGTCGGCGTGGCTCTCGGCATCGTTCTGATCTTCGGTTGGCAGCAATGGAAATCGCACCGCGTGCGTCATGGCGCGGAGGCGGCGGTCCAGTACCAGGCGCTCAGCGAAGCGGCCGATGCGAAGCGCGATGACGACGTCGGCAAGATCGCAGACGCCTTGCGCAAGGACTTCGCGGACACGGCCTACGCGGTGTTCGCGGCGATGTACCAGGCCGATATCGCCGTCAGGAAAGGCGATCTGGCTGCGGCCGCGACCGCGCTCGACTGGGCGCAGCAGCATGCCGCCGTCAGTGGGCTGAAGTCGCTCGCGACGCTGCGCCTGGCGCGCGTCAAGCTTGCCCAGGGCGAAGCGGACGCGGCGATCAAGCTGCTCGACGGCGTGTCGAAGGACGACTACGCCGCGCTCGCCGGCGAAGTGCGCGGCGACGCGCTGGCCAAGCTCGGCCGCGTCGACGACGCGCGCACGGCCTATCAGGATGCACTGCTGCACCTCGATCCGCAGGCGCCGAACCGCAGCTTCGTGCAGATGAAGCTCGACAATCTCGCGGCCGCCGCACCGAAGGACAGCGCAACGGCCAAGGAGGAAATCGGCTCATGAAGCGCTCTCTGATCCTCATCATGGCTGCGACCGTCGCGCTCAGCGGCTGCAATTGGCTCAAGAGCCTCGGCAAGAAGGACAATGTCGAGCCGCCGACTCCCTTGACCGAATTCACGCCGACGACGCAAGTCGATCGCGTCTGGAGCGAAGGCATCGGCAGCGGCGCCGGCGATTCGGGCGCACGTCTCGCGCCGGGTTCGGCCGATGGCCGGCTGTATGCGGCCAGCGTCGACGGCACCATCGAGGCGTTCGACGCCGCGACGGGCCGGACGATCTGGCAGCAGCGCCTCGGCAAGCGCACCGGCGGCTGGTTCTGGTGGCGCCGTGGCGAGAATTCCCTGCGCTGGTCGGGCGGCCCGAGCGTCGCCGGCGACATGATTCTCGTCGGCAGTCTCGACGGCCAGCTGTATGCGCTGAACACGCAGGACGGCAAGGAACGCTGGAACACGCAGATGACCTCCGAGGTCATCGCGGCGCCGGCATTCGCCGACGGCCTCGTCGTCGTGCGCACCAACGACGGACGTCTCGCGGGGCTCAATGCGGCCGACGGCACGCGCAAATGGGTGTTCGACCAGAGCGTGCCGGCGCTCAGCCTGCGCGGCAATTCCGCGCCGCTGATCGCCAACGGCGTCGTCTACGACGGCTTCGACAATGGCCGCGTCGTCGCGGTGCGCCTGCAGGATGGCGTCGAATTGTGGTCGCAGATCCTTTCCTCCGGCGAAGGGCGCACCGAGGTCGAACGTCTGCAGGACATCGACGGCAACCTCGTTTCCGATGGCAACTCGCTGTTCGCCGCCGGTTATCGCGGCCAGGTCGCCGCGCTCGCGCTCGACAGCGGCCGCCCGCTCTGGCAGCGCGACCTGTCGAGCTACGTCGGCGCCGCGGTCAGCGGCAACACGGTCGTCATCGTCGACGCGGACGGCAACGTCTGGGCGTTCGACCGCGAGACCGGCGTGAATCTGTGGAAGCAGGATCAGCTGAAATACCGCTGGCTCAGCGCGCCCGCGATCCAGGGCAAGTACGTGGCCGTCGGCGACATCGAAGGGTTCGTGCACTGGCTGACCCTCGACGAAGGCAAGTTCGCCGCCCGCGAGCGCATCAGCAAGAAGCCGATCGAAGGCGCGCCGCTGGTCGTCGACGGCACGCTGTTCGTCGAGGACGCAAAAGGACATATCGGCGCGTACCGCGCCCGGCAGTAGCGACGTTCCCGCCTTGGCGGCGGGGAGCGAGCGCGCGCCGACGGCAATACCCTTTCCGCCGCGTCCCGGCGGAGAGGGTTTTTTTCTTTGGAGCCCATGATGCTTCCCGTTGTTGCCCTGGTCGGGCGCCCGAACGTCGGCAAGTCGACGTTGTTCAACGTGCTGACGCGTACGCGCGACGCGCTGGTGCACGACATGCCCGGCGTCACGCGCGATCGCCACTACGGCGTGTGCCGTCTGGCCGGCACGCATTTCGTCGTCGTCGACACCGGCGGTCTGATCGAAGGCGCCGAAGGCCTCGACGGCCAGACCGCGCGCCAGGCCGAGTTCGCGATCGACGAAGCCGACGTCGTGCTGCTGACCGTGGATGCGCGCGACGGCCGGATGCCGACCGACCACGCGATCCTCGACCGCCTGCGCCGAGCCGGCAAGCCGATGCTGCTGGTCGTCAACAAGGTCGACGGGCTCGAAGAACAAAATGCGCTCGCCGAATTCGCTGCACTGGGTGTGGCGACATCGTTCCCGGTATCGGCCGCGCACGGCCGCGGCGTGACGCCGCTGCTCGACGCCATCTTGCCGCTGCTGCCCAAGCAGGACGCCGATCCGCTCGAAGCGAAGCCGGACGACGGCATCCGCGTCGCGATCGTCGGACGCCCGAACGCCGGCAAGTCGACCTTGGTCAATCGGTTGCTCGGCGAGGAACGCGTGATCGCGTCGGACCTGCCCGGCACCACGCGCGACTCGATCCGCATCGCGCTCGAGCGCGACGGCAAGCGCTACACGCTGATCGACACCGCCGGCATCCGACGCCGCGCGCGCATCGAGGACGCGCTGGAGAAATTCAGCGTGATCAAGTCGCTGCAGTCGATCGATGCCGCGCACGTCACCGTGCTGATGCTCGATGCCCGCGAAGGTGTCGCGGACCAGGACACGGCGTTGATCGGGCAGGTGCTCGAATCGGGCCGTGCGCTGGTGATCGCGGTCAACAAGTGGGACGGCCTCGACAAGTATCAGCGCGAACAATGCGTCGCGTCGCTGTCGCGCAAGCTGGTTTTCGCCGAGTGGGCGCGACAGGTCTTCATTTCGGCACTGCACGGCAGCGGCATCGCCGAGCTGATGAAGGCGATCAATCGCGCGCACGCCTCGGCGAACCACAAGTTCACCTCGTCCGAACTGACGCGTGCGGTCGAAGCGGCCTACCAGGCGTACCAGCCGCCGCTCGTGCGCGGGCATACGCCGAAGCTGAAGTACGCCCATCCTGCCGGCACCAACCCGCCGACCATCATCATTCACGGCTCGCGCACCAAGCACATCGCGGACGGCTACCAGCGTTATCTGGAGAATTTCTTCCGCAAGCGCTATCGGCTGGAAGGCACGCCGATCCGCATCGAATTCCGCGACAGCGAGAACCCGTTCGCCGGCAAGCGCAACGAGCTCACCGAAGGCCAGCAGCGCCGGCGCACGCGAATGATCCGCAACGCCAAGCGCGGCAAACGCTGACGCGGTCCGAAGCGATGTCCGCCGCATCGACCACGGTCGCGATCCTCGCCGGTGGAGCGGCGACACGTCTGGAAGGGCGCGACAAGGGATTGCAGCTGCTCGGCGGACGGCCCCTGATCGCCTGGGTCGTCGACGCTGCTGCCGACATGGGCGGCGACACGCCGTTCGCGGATCGGCTGATCGTCGCCAATCGTCATGCGGACGAGTATGCGGCTTATGCAACGACGATCCGCGACGACGTGGAGGGCTTCCGCGGCCCGCTGGCCGGCATCGCTGCGGCCTTGCGCCACTGCCGCAGCGCATGGCTGCTGACGCTGCCGGTCGATTGTCCGCGGCCGCCGTCCGATCTCCATGCCCGCTTGTTCGATGCCGCGCGGCAGAACGACAGCGCTGCCGTCGTCGCGCACGACGGCGAGCGCCGCCAGCCGTTGTTCGCGCTGTACCGGCGCGAACTGGCGGCTTCGGCCGCGGCCGCCGTCGAGGGCGGGCAGGGCGTGTGGCAATGGCAGAGCGCAGTCGGCGCACGCGAACTTGATTTCGGCGATCGCCAGCGGCAGTTTCGAAACCTCAACACGCCGCAGGAATTTGCCGACTATGCCGCCGAACATGCGCTCTGATTTTCCGACGCGGCTGTCGGTCGAGACGGCCCGACAGCGTGTCCTCGAACTATGCGCCGCGCGCGTTCTCGCAACGGAAACCGTCGCGCTCGAGCAGGTACTGGGCCGCATTCAGGCCGAAGACGCGATCTCGCCGCATGACCTTCCGCCGTTCGCCAATTCCGCGATGGACGGCTATGCGCTGCGCGGCGGCGAGCTGCCGCAGCAAGGAGAGCGCCGCTTTCCCGTCGGCGGCAGCGTGCTCGCCGGCGCCACGGCGGCGCCGCCATGCCGGGCCGGCGAGTGCATCGGCATCATGACCGGCGCCCCGCTGCCGGAAGGTGCCGACACCGTCGTCGTCAAGGAAAACGTGCGCATCGACGGCGACGCGGTCGTCGTCGGCGCGGGCGAGCATGCCGGTGCCAACGTACGGCCTGCCGGCGAAGACTATGCGGCCGGCGACATCGCCGTGCGCGCAGGCGATCGACTGACGCCGGCGCGCCTCGGCGTGCTCGCGTCCTGCGGCTCGACGCATGCACGCGTCGCGCGTCGTCCGCGCGTCGCCTTGTTCGTGACCGGCGACGAACTGGTGCCTCCGGGCCAGCCGCTAGGCTTCGGCCAGATCCACGACAGCAATCGCTACAGCCTCGGCGCGCTGCTGCGCGAGGCCGGCATCGAGCCGCTGATCGTCGCCCACCTGCGCGACGATCCGCAGACCTTGCGTGCGGCCCTGCACGACGCCGGCGAGCGCTGCGACGTCATCATCAGCAGCGGCGGCGTATCGGCGGGGGAGGCGGATTTCCTGCCGGGCCTCGTCGCCGAACTGGGCCGCGTCCATTTCTGGAAAGTACGCATGAAGCCGGGCATGCCGGTGTTGTGCGGCGAGATCGGCGGCGCGCTGGTTTTCGCGCTGCCGGGAAATCCGGTCTCCACGATCGCGACCTTCCTGGCCCTGGTGCGGCCGGCGCTGCTGGCGTTGCAGGGCGCGCGCGAGACGGCGCCGCGAAGCTGGAAGGCGCGTCTGGCCCATACCGTTTCCAAGAAGCACGACCGCGCCGAATTCCTGCGCGCCAGCTTCGAGGCGCGCGACGACGGCGCCTTGTGGGCGACCGTGTTGCGCAAGCAGGGTTCGGGCATGCTGCGCGGCGTGGCCGAGGCCGATGCGCTGATCTACATTCCCGAGGACGCGCGCGAACTTGCCGCAGGCGCGGTGGTTCACCTGCTGCCCTTGCCGGGAGCATCATGATTCCATGAACGCCATGCCCGACATCGAACCCTTGGAAATCGAGCCGACCGAAGCGCTCGTGCGCCAGCGCGCGGGTGCGCTCCTGCTCGACGTGCGCGAAGACGACGAGCGCGCGGCCGGCACCGCCGCCGGCGCCGTCGGTCTCGCACGCGGACTGATCGAGGAACGCATCGGCGACATCGAACCGAACCGGCAACGCGAGATCCTCGCGATTTGCGCGAGCGGCCGGCGTTCGCTGCTCGCGACGCAGACCCTGCGCGAGCTCGGCTATCCGCACAGCGTATCGGTGCGCGGCGGGTTCGCCCGTTGGAAGGGCGAGGGCCTGCCGGTCGAGCAGGGCTCGCTCGACGCGGATTCGGCCGAACGCTACGCGCGCCACTTGGTGCTGCCCGAGATCGGCGTGGCCGGCCAGCGCAAGCTTTCGCAGGCGCGCGTGGTGCTGATCGGCGCCGGCGGCCTCGGCGCGCCGGCATCGCTGTACCTGGCGGCGGCCGGCGTCGGCACGCTGACTTTGATCGACGACGATCGCGTCGAGCGCACGAACCTGCAGCGCCAGGTCGTGCACTCGGATGCGCGCGTCGGCATGGCGAAGACCGAGTCGGCACGCATCGCCTTGAACGCATTGAATCCGGGTGTGCGCATCGAGGCGATCGCCGAACGGGTGGAGGCTGCCAACGTCGAGCGCCTGCTGCGCGGCCACGACGTGATCATCGACGGCGCCGACAATTTTCCCGCACGCTATCTGCTGAGCGCGGCCAGCCTGCGGCTGAAGATTCCGCTGGTGTACGGCGCCGTACACCGCTTCAGCGGCCAGGTCAGCGTGTTCGATCCGCGCCGCGCCGACTCGCCGTGCTATCGCTGCTTGTTCCCGCAGCCGCCGTCGGCGGCCGAAGCGCCCAATTGCAGCGAGGCTGGCGTACTCGGCGTGATGCCCGGTATCGTTGGCCTGCTGCAGGCGAGCGAGACCTTGAAGCTGCTGCTCGGCATCGGTGAACCGCTGGTCGGACGCCTGCTCTGCCACGACGCGCTGGCGGGCACCTTCCGCGAATTGCGCCTGCCGCGCGATCCGGAGTGCCCCGGCTGCGGAGCGCAGGCGGTCTTCGCGGGGTACGAGGACATCGCGCAGTGGTGCGCCGCCGGCTGAGGGGCAGCGGGCGGCTCGGCACGTCACGAAAGTGACATGCGCATGATCCACAGTGGTTCGTTTTGATTTCCAGCGGTCGTGTCGGGCGATGGGCGAGCGCCGGACCGGCCTGTGTGGCCAGGGTGGAAGGAAAGGGTCGTCCGATGCAGATCATTCCCGGCGTCATCTCGCGCAATGCGCCTCTCGGACGCTGGGATTTCGTCGCGATTCCGCTGATCTTCGGCGCGCTCGTGCTGACCGCCTACGGCCTGCACGGCATGGACGTGCCGCTGACCGCGGTCGAGCAGCCGGCGATTTCGCTCGATCGCAGCCGCTTGCCGCTGTATGCGCTGTACACGACCTTGCGCATGTTCGCGGCGATGTTCGCCTCGCTGCTGTTCACCTTCTCGTACGGAGCGCTGGCGGCGAAGAGCCGCCGCGCGGAGATGGTGCTGGTGCCGGTGCTCGACATCCTGCAGTCGGTGCCGATCCTCGGCTTCCTGTCGTTCACGGTCGTGTTCTTCCTGTCGCTGTTTCCCGGTCGAGCGCTCGGCGCCGAGTGCGCGGCGGTGTTCGCCATCTTCACCAGCCAGGCCTGGAACATGGCCTTCAGCTTCTACCAGTCGCTGCGCACGATTCCCGACGATCTCGACGAGGCTTCGCGCAGCTTCCGCCTGTCCGGCTGGCAGCGCTTCTGGCGCCTGGAAGTGCCGTTCGCGATGCCGGGCCTGGTCTGGAACATGATGATGTCGATGTCCGGTGGCTGGTTCTTCGTCGTCGCGACCGAGTCGATCAGCGTCGGCAAGCACGAGGCGATGCTGCCGGGGCTCGGTTCATACGTCGCGACCGCGATTGCCGCGCGCGATCTCGGCGCGGTCGGCTGGGCGCTGGTGACGATGCTCGTCGTCATCATGCTGTACGACCAGATCGTGTTCCGGCCGCTGGCCGTGTGGTCGGAGAAGTTCCGCTTCGAACAGACGATCGGACAGGCCGTGCCGAGTTCGTGGTCGCTGCGCATGCTGCGCTCGAGCCGTTTCGTCGCCGTGGTGTGGAGTCCGTTCGCGGCGCTGCTGCGGCGCGTGACGACGGCGCGCTGGCTGCCGCCGCGGCGCCCTCGCAAACGTGTGTTGCTTTCCGAGCCGGTGCTGGACCGCGCCTGGATCGGCCTGCTCGTCGCCGCGTGCCTGGTCTGCGCGTGGCTGACGATCCGCTTCGTCGGCAGCGAACTCGGCTGGGGCGAGGTCGTGCGCGTCTTCGGCCTCGGCTGCCTCACGCTGATCCGCGTCGTCGTGCTGATCGCGCTGGCCAGCGTCGTGTGGGTGCCGATCGGCGTGTGGGTCGGGCTGCGTCCGTCGTGGACGAAGTGGGTGCAGCCGATCGCGCAGTTCTTCGCGGCGTTCCCGGCCAATCTGATGTTCCCGCTCGCCGTCGTCGCGATCATGTACTTCCACGCAGCGCCGGGCATCTGGCTGAGCCCGCTGATGGTGCTCGGCACGCAGTGGTACATCCTGTTCAACGTGATCGCCGGTGCGGCGACGTTTCCGAACGACCTGCGCGACGTCGCCACCAACATGGGCGTGCGCGGCTGGCTGTGGTGGAAGCGCGTGATCCTGCCCGGCATCTTCCCGTACTACGTGACCGGCGGCATCACCGCGTCGGGCGGTTCTTGGAACGCCAGCATCGTGTCGGAGACGGTCAGCTGGGGCGACACGCACCTGACCGCGGCCGGACTCGGCTCGTACATCGCCGCCGCCACCGATGCCGGCGACTATCCGCGCGTCGTGCTCGGCATCGCGGTGATGTCGGTCTTCGTCACGGCGTTCAATCGTCTCGTCTGGCGTCCGCTGTACGCGTACGCCGAACGCCGCCTGCGCATCATTTGAGTACGATTTTCGAGGACTGAACCATGAGCTACGTACTCGACGAAACGATCATCGACCTGAAGGGCGTCTTCAAGGCGTTTCCGACGCCGGGCGGGCAGCCGCGCACCGTGCTCGACGATGTCGACCTGACGCTGAAGAGCCGCGAGATCGTCGGACTCCTCGGACGCTCGGGGTCGGGCAAATCGACCCTGTTGCGCATCATCGCCGGTCTCGGCGAAGCGACGTCGGGCGACGTGCTCTATCGCGGCGAACCGGTCGACGGGCCGGCCGACGGCATCGCGATGGTGTTCCAGAGTTTTGCGCTGTTTCCGTGGCTGACCGTGCTGCAGAACGTCGAACTCGGGCTCGAGGCGCAAGGCGTCGCGCCGCGCGAACGGCGCGAGCGCGCACTGAAGGCGATCGACCTGATCGGTCTCGACGGCTTCGAGTCGGCGTATCCGAAGGAACTCTCCGGCGGCATGCGCCAGCGCATCGGCTTCGCGCGCGCGCTCGTCACGCGGCCGAACCTGCTGCTGCTCGACGAGCCGTTTTCCGCGCTGGACGTGCTCACCGCGGAAACCCTGCGCACCGACTTCCTCGACCTGTGGTGCGAAGGCCGCATGCCGATCAAGGCCGTGCTGATCGTCACGCACAATATCGAGGAAGCGGTGCTGATGTGCGATCGCATCCTGGTCTTTTCGTCCAATCCCGGCCGCGTCGTCGCCGAAGTGCGTGTCGACCTGCCGTATCCGCGCAACCGCCAGGACCCTGCGTTCCGCACCCTGGTCGACACCATCTATGCGCGCATGACGACGAGCAGCAGCGAGCCGCGCAAGGACAGCCCCGGCTTGTTCCCGGGCACCGGCATCGGCATGGTGCTGCCGGCGATTTCGACTAACCTGCTGTCCGGTCTGATCGAGGCGATCGCCGCACCGCCGTTCAAGGGCAAGGCCGACCTGCCCGATGTCGCGCGCAGCCTGCAGCTCGACAACATCCTGCCGATCGCCGAAACGCTGCAGCTGCTGCGCCTGGCGGACCTGGCCGAAGGCGATATCCGCCTGACTCCTGCCGGGCAGCGGTTCGCCGATGCCGAACTGGAACATCGCAAGGAGATCTTCCGCCAGCACCTGCTCGCCTACGTGCCGCTCGCCGCGCACATCCGCCGCGTATTGGACGACCGTCCCGGCCATCGCGCGCCGACGACGCGCTTCCAGGAGGAGCTCGAAGACTACATGGGCGAGGACGACGCCAAGCAGACCCTGCGCGCGATCGTCAGCTGGGGCCGCTACGCCGAGGCGTTCGCCAATGACCAGGAAGCGGGGACGTTCTCGCTGGAAGACCCGCGCTGAGGGATCTCGAAATTCGACGCGCTCACCCACTGGGCGCTCGCCAATCCATCCGGCAACTCACGGGAGTGACGGCTACACGCGGGAGCGACGACGAAGCGCCGCAATTGCAACGGAGCGCAGGAACGACGGCCATTTGCATCTGAATGACGATCGGTGAAGCGTGCTTCAGGCGTGCTTCTTCTGCGCAGCTGCAAAGGCAGCCAGCTGCTCCGGCGTCGCCTCGGGCTGGTGCTTGGCTTTCCATTGCGCGAACGGCTCGCCGTAGACGCGTTCGCGCGCGGTGTCCTTGTCGATGTCGACACCGCGTGCGGCGGCGGCTTCGCGGTACCAGTCGGCCAGACAGTTGCGGCAGAAGCCGCTGGTGATCATCAAGTCGATGTTCTGCACGTCGGTGCGCGTGCGCAGATGGTCGATCAGGCGGCGAAATGCGGCGGCTTCGAGTTCGGTGGTGAGGTCGGTCATCGTGTCTCCTTCGGTCGCCGCGCGGCGGCGTGACGATCGGCAGGTTTGAGCCCTGTGGCGCGGGCGTGGGATAATGCGCGTTTCCCGCTGGAATCCCAATGGCTGCCCGACTCCTGGACGGACGCCGCATTGCCGACGAAGTGCTCGATGGCGTCGCCGCACGCGTGAAGGCGCGTGTCGCGGCCGGCAAGCGCGTGCCCGGGCTTGCGGTCGTCGTGGTCGGCCACGATCCGGCTTCGGCGGTGTACGTGCGCAACAAGCGGCGCGCGTGCGCCCAGGTCGGCTTTCGCTCGTTCGATTTCGACTTGCCCGAATCGACCACGCAAGCCGAGCTGTTCGCGCTGATCGACCGCCTGAATGCAGACGAGGACGTACACGGCATCCTCGTGCAGTTGCCGCTGCCCGCGGGCATCAGCGCGACCGCCATGATCGACCGCATCGATGCGCACAAGGACGTCGACGGCTTCCAGGCCGAGAACGTCGGCCGCCTCGCGCTGCGCCAGCGCGGCCTGCGCCCGTGCACGCCGAAGGGCGTGATGACGCTGCTGGCCCATACCGATCGGCCCGTGCGCGGGCGCAATGCGGTCGTCATCGGCGTCTCCAATCATGTCGGCCGGCCGCTGATCCTCGAATTGCTGCTGGCCGGCTGCACGACCACCGGGTGTCACAAATTCACCGCCGACCTTGAAAGCGAGGTGCGCCGCAGCGACATCGTCGTAGTCGCCGTGGGGCGTCCGGGGCTCGTGCGCGGCGAGTGGATCAAGCCGGGCGCGGTCGTCATCGATGTCGGCATCAACCGGCTCGACGACGGGCGCCTGGTCGGCGACGTGGAGTTTGCGCCGGCTGCCGAGCGTGCCTCGTGGATCACGCCGGTACCGGGCGGGGTAGGGCCGATGACGGTGGCGACCTTGATGGAAAACACGCTGGAAGCCGCCGAAACTTTTTTCGACAAATAGCGACCCCACTCGATCATGCACCGATTCCATGCCGCCCGATTCCTTCTCGCTGCCGCTGCGATCGCTTCGCTCGGCGGCTGTGCGACCGTCGTCAATCGCGCCAGTCAGAAGTTCGCCGACAGCCTCAGCGCCGGCATCCTCGATCAGGACGACGTCGCGATCGTCCGCGACGGCGTGCCGAGCTGGCTGCTGCTGATCGACGGCCTGATCCAGGGCGATCCGAACAATACCGGCCTGCTCGTCGCCGGCTCGCGGCTGTACGACTCGTATGCCGGCGGCTTCGTCGACGATCCGCAGCGCGCGCAGCGTCTGGAGGCGCGCAGCTTCGACTATGCACGGCGCGCGACCTGCCTCGGCATTGCGGGCCTGTGCGCGCAGATCGACCAGCCGTTCGAGCCGTTCCAGGCGGAAGTCGCCAAGACCTCGGCCAAGGACGTGCCGATCCTGTATTCGCTGGCGTCGGCGTGGGTCGGCCGCATCCAGGCCAACAGCAGCGATTGGAAGGCGATCGCCGACATCCCGAAGGTGGAACTGCTGTTCAATCGCGTCGTCGCGCTCGATCCGTCGCATGCGCAAGGCGAACCGTACATGTACCTTGGCGTGCTCGCCTCGCTGCGTCCGGCTTCGGTCGGCGGCAAGCCGGAGCAGGGCAAGGCGGATTTCGAGAAAGCGCTTGCGTTGTCCGGCGGCAAGAACCAGATGGTTCGGGTGCTGTATGCGCAGTACTACGCGCGCCTCGTCTTCGACAAGGAGCTGCACGACAAGCTGCTGAACGAAGTGGTCGCGGCCGACGCGCATGCGCCGGGCCTGACTTTGATCAACACCCTGGCGCAGCAGCGCGCGAAGAAGCTGCTGGAATCGGGCAAGGATTTCTTTTGAGGCGGACGCACGAACGCGCCGCTTCAGGTCGTCATCCCGGCGGAGAGGCCGGGATCCGGTGTCTTCATGCCTGTTGAGGCCCCGGGCTGCGGCGACTGCCGCAACGACGAAGAACGGACACTGCGAATTGATGGAGACGCAATGAACACGAAGCACATCTTCCGCAAGAGCCTCCTGCTGGCAGCGTTGGGCCTGGGGGCCGCATCGAGCCACGCGGCGACCCTCAAGATCGCCACGCTGGCGCCGGACGGCACCAGCTGGATGACCGAGATGCGCGCCGGCGCGGACGCGATCAAGACCAAGACCGAGGGCCGCGTCGAGCTCAAGTTCTATCCCGGCGGTGTGATGGGCGACGACGCCACCGTGCTGCGCAAGGTCAAGATCGGCCAGCTGCAGGGCGGCGCGTTCACCGGCGGCGAGGCGAGCGTGATCGCCAAGGACGCCGAGATCTACACGGTGCCGTTCCTGTTCCGCAATCAGGAAGAAGTCGACAAGGTGCGCGCCAAGGTCGATCCGCTGCTGAAGGAGCAGTTCCGCAAGAACGGCTTCGAACTGCTCGGCATCACCGGCGGCGGGTTCGCCTATCTGATGAGCACGCGCGACATCAAGACGCGCGAGGACCTCAAGAGCGCGAAGGTGTGGGTGCCGCAGGGCGACGAGATCGCCGAGGCGACCTTCAAGGCGGCCGGCGTCACGCCGATTCCGCTGCCGCTGTCGGACGTCTACACGAGCCTGCAGACGGGCCTGATCGACACTGCGGCGAACACGCCGTCGGGCGCGATCGCGTTCCAGTGGCACACCAAGATCAAGCACGTCGTCGACCTGCCGGTGATCTACGTCGTCGGCGAGCTCGCGGTCGACAAGAAGGCGTTCGATGCGCTCTCGGCCGCCGACCAGAAGGTGCTCGGCGACGAAGTCGGCGGCGCGTTCGAGCGCATCGACAAGCAGACGCGCAGCGACAACGCGTCCGCCCGCACGGCGTTGCAGCAGCAAGGCATCACGTTCACGCCGATCGGCGATGCCGAGCGCAAGAATTGGGAAGCCCTCGGAGCGGATGCCTACAAGCAGCTGTCCGGCCGCAACGCGTTCACGCCTGACGTGCAGAAGGCGCTCGATGCGGCGCTGGCGGCGGCTCGCGGCGGTTCGGCGCAATGAGTCGAACGCGCAGCGGCGCGCTCGGCTGGCTGGACCTTTTCGAGAACGGCCTGATCGCGGCACTGGTGCTGGCGATGGTGCTGCTCGCCGGCGCACAGATCGTGCTGCGCAATTTCTTCGAGACGGGCCTGTCCTGGGCCGATCCGCTGCTGCGCGCGATGGTGCTGTGGTCCGCGATGCTCGGCGCGCTCGCGGCCGCGCGCGACGACAAGCACATCGGGCTCGATGTGCTCGCGCATTTCGTGCACGGCAATGCGCGGCGCGCGCTGCGCATCGTCACGCTGCTGTTCGCCGCCGGCATCTGCGCGACGATGGCGTGGTACGGCTACGGCCTGGTCCAGCTCGATTTCGGCGGCAGCAACACGATCGCCGGCATTCCGAACTGGCTGGTCGAAGCGATCATTCCGGCGGCCTTCGGCCTGCTCGCGCTGCGCTTCGCCTTGCGCGCGTTCCTGCCGCCGCACAGCGACGGGCCGGCGCTGATGCCGGAGCTGCCGTGATCCTGCTCGCCGCCATCGTCCTGATCATCCTGGCCGCGCTCGGCGCGCCGCTGTTCGCGCTGATCGCCGCCGTCGCGCTGCTCGGATTCCATGCCGCCGGACAGGAAGGCGTCGCCGTGGCGGTCGAGTTCTATCGCCTGGCCGACATGCCGGCGTTGATCGCTATCCCGCTGTTCACGCTGGCCGGCTACCTGATGGCCGAAAGCCGGGCGCCGCAGCGCCTGGTGCGCGTGACGAATGCGCTGCTCGGCTGGCTGCCCGGCGGCCTCGCGATCGTCGCGGTGCTGGCCTGCGCGATGTTCACCGCGTTCACCGGCGCGACCGGCGTGACGATCGTCGCGCTCGGCGCGGTGCTGTACCCGGCCCTGCTCCAGCAGAAGTACGGCGAGCGCTTTTCGCTCGGCCTGCTGACCGCGTCCGGCAGTCTCGGCCTGATTCTGGTGCCGTCGATGCCACTGATCCTCTACGGCGTCGTCGCGCAGCAGTTCCACACGACGCCGCCGGTCACGATCGATGCGCTGTTCAAGGCCGGCGTGCTGCCGTGCGCGCTGATGGTCGTGCTGCTTTCGATCTACAGCATCTGGCATGCGCGCCGCGTCGGCGTCACGCGCGAGAAAGTCAGCGGCCGCGAAGTGCTGGCGTCGCTGCGCGGCGCCGCGTGGGAGCTGCCGCTGCCGTTCGTGATCCTCGGCGGCATCTACTCCGGCAAGCTGGCCGCGTCGGAAGCGGCGGCGGCGACGGCGCTGTACGTGCTGATCGTGACCGTTCTGATCCGCCGCGAGATTCCGCTGCGCAAACTGCCGAAGGTCGCCCGCGAGGCGATGCTGCTGGTCGGCGCGATCTTGATCATCCTCGGCTTTTCGCTCGCGCTGACGAACTGGCTGATCGACGCGGAAGTGCCCGAGAAGCTCTTCTCGGCGATCCAGGGCAGCATCACCAGCAAGGGCATGTTCCTGCTGATCCTCAACGTGTTCCTGCTGATCTTCGGCATGCTGCTCGAAGGGTTCCCGGCGATCATCATCCTGGTGCCGCTGGTGCTGCCGGTCGCGACGCACTACGGCGTCGATCCGATCCACCTCGGCATCATCTTCCTCGCCAACCTGCAGCTCGGCATCTTCCTGCCGCCGGTCGGCGTGAACCTGTTCATCGCCAGCATGCGCTTCAACAAACCGGTGCTGACCTTGATCCGCGCGATCCTGCCGTTCTTCCTGATCCTGTTCGCCGCGGTCATGGTGATCACCTACTGGCCGGAGCTTTCGCTGGCGCTGGTGCGTTGAGCGTGGACGCCCGCGCGTGACCGCCGGCGGCGCTCCTGCGCTCGATCTGTTGTACCTGGACGAGCATCTCGTCGCGGTCGACAAGCCGCACGCGCTCGCCGTCCATCGCAGCCGTCTCGTCGGTGCCGACGACGACTACCTGATGGACCGCTTGCGCCTGCAGGTCGACGGCCGCCTGCACGCGGTGCACCGGCTCGACCGCGCGACCAGCGGCGTGCTGCTGGTCGCGCGGTCGCAGGAGATCGCGGCCGAGCTCGGCCGCCAGCTGATGGCGCGCACGGTCGGCAAATCCTATCTCGCGGTCGTGCGCGGCTGGCCGGCGGAGCAGGGCGAGATCGACTACCCACTGTCCGGCTCGAGCCTGCGCGGCGAGGCGAAGCTGGCGCTGACGCGCTGGCGGCGGCTGGCGACCGTCGAAGTGCCGATCCCGACCGGGCGCTATCCGCAGCAGCGCTACGCGTTGCTCGAAGTCAGTCCGGAGACCGGCCGCTACCGGCAGATCCGGCGGCATTTCCATCATGTGTCCCATCACCTGCTCGGCGACACCAGCCACGGCCGCGGCGATCACAATCGCCTGCTGCGCCAGCACTTCGGCGTGCATCGGCTGATGCTGCACGCCTGGCGCCTGGCGGTCGTGCACCCGGCAACGGGGCAGCCGCTGCACCTGGAAGCCCCATTCGATGCCGCCTGGCGGCGCCTGCTGCAGGCGTTCGGTTGGGAGGCGGCGATGGCCGCCCGCGCGGCGGAGCCGCCATCGGACCCGCCGCGGCACGATGGCGCAGGGATGCCCGACACGTAGCGGCAACGCCGACGAGTCTGTAAAATAGGGCATGCGCATACTCTCCGAAGCTCTCACCTTCGACGACGTCTCCCTGGTCCCCGCGTATTCGGCCATCCTGCCGCGCGATGTGAATCTCGGCACGCGTCTGACCCGCAACATCCGACTCAACCTGCCGATCGTGTCCGCTGCCATGGACACGGTGACCGAGGCGCGCCTCGCGATCACGATGGCCCAGTCCGGCGGCATCGGCATCATCCACAAGAACATGTCGATCGAACGCCAGGCTGCCGAAGTGCGCCTGGTCAAGAAGTTCGAAGCCGGCGTGATCCGCGATCCGATCACCGTCGGGCCGACGACGTCGATCCGCGAAGTCATGCAGATCACGCGCGCGCACAACATCTCCGGCGTGCCCGTCGTCGACGGCGAGCACCTGATCGGCATCGTCACCAACCGCGACCTGCGCTTCGAGAAGAAGCCGGAGGATCCGGTCAAGAACATCATGACGCGCAAGGAGCGCCTGGTCACGGTGCAGGAAGGCGCTGCCGACGACGAAGTGCTCGCGCTGCTGCACAAGCACCGCATCGAGAAGGTGCTGGTGGTCGACGACGCATTCCGCCTGCGCGGACTGATCACGGTCAAGGACATCCAGAAGGCGCGCGACAACCCGAACGCGTGCAAGGACGACCGCGAACGCCTGCGCGTCGGCGCGGCGGTCGGCGTCGCCGGCGATACCGAGCAGCGTGTTGCTGCGCTGATCGAGGCCGGCGTCGACGCACTGGTCGTCGATACGGCTCATGGGCATTCCGATGGCGTCATCGAGCGCGTGCGCTGGGTCCGCAAACGTTATCCGAAGATCGACCTGATCGCCGGCAACATCGTCACCGGCGACGCTGCGAAGGCGCTGGTCGATGCCGGCGCGAATGCGGTCAAGGTTGGCATCGGCCCGGGCTCGATCTGCACGACGCGCGTGGTCGCCGGCGTCGGCGTGCCGCAGGTGTCGGCGGTCGACATGGTCGCCACGGCGCTGCAAGGCAGTGACGTCGGGCTGATCGCCGACGGCGGCATCCGCTATTCCGGCGACATCGCCAAGGCGCTCGCCGCCGGCGCGGACTGCGTGATGATCGGTGGCCTGTTCGCCGGCACCGAAGAGGCGCCCGGCGAAGTCGAGCTGTACCAGGGACGTTCGTACAAGAGCTACCGCGGCATGGGTTCGCTCGGCGCGATGCAGAAGGGCTCGAAGGACCGCTATTTCCAGGACGACGAAGGCGATGCCGACAAGCTCGTTCCGGAAGGCATCGAAGGCCGCGTGCCGTATCGCGGCCCGCTGCGCAACATCGTGCACCAGCTGAGCGGCGGCCTGCGCGCGGCGATGGGCTACGTCGGCTGCGCGACCGTCGAGGACATGCGCACGAAGCCGCAGTTCGTCCGCATCACCTCGGCCGGCGTGCGCGAGTCGCATGTGCATGACGTTGCGATCACGAAGGAAGCGCCGAATTACCGGATGGATTGATGAGGCGCCGGACTGCGAAGGCCGGATTACCGACACTCACAGTGAGCCGACCCGACGGCGAGTCGCGGATGCCGCGCGCCGTTGGAGGTTCGCCCTTTTGAAAGCCGCGGCTTGTGCCGTAGCGGCGCCTGTGAGAAAGTAGTGATATTACCTACTTTTAGAGTTCGCCATGAGTGAATCCATATCGGCGGCGGACGCCAACCGCAAGTTTTCGCAGCTCCTGCGCGGCGTGCGCGAGGATGGCGCTACCTACGTGGTGACCGCACACGGCAAACCCGTCGCGAAGATCGTGCCTTACGACGAGATCGCGCGCGCGAGCGATCGGGAAGTTGCGAGGGAAATGCTGTTGAAGCGCCTCGCGGCCCAGCCCGTGATGAATCTTCCTCGCGTGTCGCGTGACGAGTTGTACGACGGCTGATGCGGATCGCGCTCGACACCAACGTCCTCGTTTACGCCGAAGGGCTCAACGATGCCTCCCGCCGCGACGCGGCGCGCGATCTCGTTTCGAACGTGCCGCGCAACGAAACGTTCCTGCCCGTGCAGGTGCTCGGCGAGCTGTTTCGCGCCCTGACGCACAAGGGAAGATGGACAGCCCATGCTGCACGCGAGTCGGTACTCGAGTGGCGCAATACGTTCGATCCGATTGCCGCATCCGAGGACACGTTGTTGTCGGCGATGGACTTGGCGTGTGACCACCAGTTCGCCATCTGGGACGCGATCGTCGTTTCCACGGCCGCCGACGCCGGTTGCCGCCTGCTGCTCTCCGAAGACATGCAGGACGGCTTCGTCTGGCGCGGCCTGACCATCGCCAACCCGTTCGCCGCCCAGCGCCATCCCTTGCTCGAAGCCGCACTCGTCCGGCCCCGCGTCTGAGCACCAAGGCTTTTCCGAATCCTCAATCCCGATTCCCGAATCCCGGCCGCCAATGAACATCCACAACGACAAGATCCTGATCCTCGACTTCGGCGCACAGTACACGCAGCTGATAGCGCGCCGCGTGCGCGAGATCGGCGTCTACTGCGAAATCTGGGCTTGGGACCACGATCCGGCCGAGATCGCCGCGTTCGGCGCCAAAGGCATCATCCTCTCCGGCGGCCCCGAGTCGACGACACTGGCCGGCGCACCAGCGGCGCCGCAGGCCGTCTTCGATGCGGGCCTGCCGATCCTCGGCATCTGCTACGGCATGCAGACCCTCGCGGCGCAGCTCGGCGGCGCGACCGAAGCCGCCGACGCGCGCGAATTCGGCCATGCGCGCGTGGACATCGTCGCGCACGATCGCCTGCTGGCCGGACTCACCGATCACGCACCGGCTCAGGCGCTCGACGTCTGGATGAGCCACGGCGATCACGTCGCCGCGGCGCCGCCCGGATTCGTGGTGACGGCGCGCACGGAGCGCATTCCGGTCGCCGCCATGGCGAACGAGGACAAGCGCTGGTACGGCGTGCAGTTCCATCCCGAAGTCACGCACACCAAGCAAGGCAGCGTGCTGCTGAAGCGCTTCGTCAGCGAGATCTGCGGCTGCGCCACCTTGTGGACCGCGGCGAACATCATCGACGACCAGATCGCGCGCGTGCGCGCCGAGGTTGGCGACGACCACGTGCTGCTCGGTCTTTCCGGCGGCGTCGATTCCTCGGTGGTCGCAGCGCTCCTGCATCGCGCGATCGGCGAACGGCTCACCTGCGTCTTCGTCGACACCGGCCTCCTGCGCTGGCAGGAAGGCGACCAGGTGATGGCGACGATGGCCGAGCACATGGGCGTCAAGGTCATCCGCGTCGATGCGGCTGCGCGCTATTTCGACGCGCTCGCCGGAGTCGACGATCCGGAGGCCAAGCGCAAGATCATCGGCCGCCTGTTCGTCGAGGTGTTCGACGAGGAAGCGCACAAGCTCGAAGGCGTGAAGTGGCTGGCCCAGGGCACGATCTATCCCGACGTGATCGAATCGGCCGGCTCGAAGACCGGCAAGGCGCACGTGATCAAGTCGCACCACAACGTCGGCGGCCTGCCCGAGCAGATGAAGCTGAAGCTGGTGGAGCCGCTACGCGAACTGTTCAAGGACGAAGTTCGCCGCATCGGCGTCGAGCTCGGCCTACCGCGAGAAATGGTCTACCGGCACCCGTTCCCGGGGCCGGGGCTCGGCGTACGCATCCTCGGCGAGGTCAAGCGCGAATACGCTCAGATCCTGGCGCGTGCCGATGCGATCTTCATCGAAGAACTGCGCAAGGCCGACCTGTACGACAAGACGAGCCAGGCGTTCGCCGTGTTCCTGCCGGTCAAGTCGGTCGGTGTGGTCGGCGACGCACGCGCCTACGAATGGGTCATCGCCTTGCGCGCCGTCGAGACCATCGACTTCATGACGGCGCACTGGGCGCATCTGCCATACGACTTCCTTGGCCGTGTTTCAAATAGAATTATCAATGAGATACCGCATGTATCTCGTGTGGTTTATGACATCAGTGGCAAGCCGCCGGCGACGATCGAGTGGGAGTGAGGGACGCGACTGACAGTCTTGCCGGGCAGACAGACACGCTCGCCAGGCCGTGCGAGGCGGGGCAGCGTTCTTCGTGGTTAGCGTTTCTTGATACCTTGAGTCCAGCTATTTGACGAATATCTTATTTTCGAATATTGTGCGTTTATTCGAAATCCAGGTATTTCGCCATGCCGCCGCTTCAGGTGCTTGCTACCGCGTCGCAGCTCGGATCGATGCTCCAGGCCGCCCGCAAGACCCGGGGAATGACCCAGTCGGCGTTGGCCGGCCGCATTGGCCTGAGCCAGTCGCGGGTATCCCATCTGGAGCTCAACGCGCATGAGCTGAGCGTGGAGCAGCTGTTGGCCTGGTGCTCGGCTCTCGGCCTGGAACTCGTCGTCGGTCCGCGCGGCGGCAATGCGCCAGCCGGCGTGCAAGCGGATTGGTGACATGGGCCGCCGGTCGCACAGCCGTAGCCTGTCCATCTGGACCAATGGCGCCCGCGTCGGGCGATGGACGATCCCTGCGCGAGGCGAGACGGAACTTCACTACGACGTGGACTGGGTCCGCGACGACATCGGCCGGCCTCTCTCCCTGTCGCTGCCGTTCAACCTGCAGAACGCGCCGCTCAAGGGTGAAAAGGTCTCCCACTTCTTCGACAACCTTCTGCCCGACAGCGATGCGATCCGCAAGCGTGTGGCCCTGCGTTTCCGCACGGGTTCGACGGACTCTTTCGCGCTCCTGGCGGCCATTGGCCGCGATTGCGTGGGTGCGGTGCAGCTCCTGGGCGAGGACGAGGTGCCGCAACGTTTCGACCGAATCGAAGGAACGCCGCTGTCCGAAGAGGACATCGAACGGCATCTGATCGAAACGGTATCGCCGCAGGCTTTCGCGGCCGGCCGGGATCCGGACGCGGACTTTCGCATTTCCCTGGCGGGAGCCCAGGAGAAGACCGCATTCCTGTGGTGGGACGGGAAATGGCAAGTGCCTCATGGTGCGACGCCCACCAGTCACATCTTCAAGCTGCCGCTCGGTTTGGTGGGCGGGCGACAGGCGGATTTCACCACGTCGGTCGACAACGAATGGCTTTGCCTCCGGCTGCTGAAGGCCTATGGGCTCGACGTCGCCGACGCGAGCATCGCGACCTTCGGCAGGCAGCGCGTGCTCGTCGTCGAACGCTTCGATCGGCGTGTCGCTCCCAATGGACAGTGGCTGATGCGGCTGCCGCAGGAAGACTTCTGCCAGGTCGAAGGCTGCTCGCCGCTGCGCAAATACGAGAACGAGGGCGGCCCGGGCCTGCGGGACTTGTTCGCCACGCTGCGGCAATCGGTGAACGCCGAGACCGACATGAAGACGCTGATGACCGCGCAGGTGCTGTTCTGGCTCCTGCGCGCACCGGATGGCCACGCCAAGAACTTCAGCATCCGGATACTGCCGCGCGGCCGCTTCCAGTTGACCCGCCTGTACGACGTGATGTCGGCTTATCCTGTGCTGGGAAACGGCTCCAACCAATGGTCTCCTCGCGAAATCAAGTTGGCGATGGCCTTGCTCGGCAAGAACAAGCACTATGAAATGCACGACATCCAACGCCGGCACTTCAACAGCACCGCGCACAAGGTCGGCTACGCGCCGACGGCCGAACCGATCATCGAAGAGATCCTGATGCGCACGCCAGCGGCCATCGCCGAAGTGAAGGCGGACCTGCCGCGGGACCTTTCCCCGCGTGTCGCCGAAACCCTCTTCGACGGACTCGAACGGGCCGCGGCCGATCTCGCGGCGATGGGCGCATGAGCAGCGTCCCCGCAACGTCTGCCGCCAGCGAGTCCGACCTGCGCTGGATGCAGCACGCGCTCGAACTCGCTCGCCGCGCCCAGGACGAAGGTGAAGTACCGGTCGGTGCCGTCGTCGTGGTCGATGGGCAGGTCGTCGGGGCCGGACGCAACCGCATGATCGGCGCGAACGACCCGAGCGCGCACGCCGAGATCGACGCGCTGCGCGATGCCGGGCGCCGTCTCGGCAACTACCGTTTCCCCGGCGCGACGCTGTACGTGACGCTGGAGCCTTGCGTGATGTGCGCCGGCGCGATCGTGCATGCGCGCATCGCGCGCGTGGTCTATGCCGCGAGCGATCCGAAGACGGGCGCGGCCGGCAGCGTGTTCGACATCCTCGGCAGCGAACGCCACAACCATCGCGTCGATATCGAGCGCGGCGTCTGCGGGGAGGAGGCCGGCCGCCTGCTGGTCGATTTCTTCCGCGCGCGGCGATGACCCGTTGCGGCGTCGGCAACGGCAGCCCGGCCATGCATTGCCGTCATTCCCGCGAGCGCGGGAATCCATTGTGGATGCGCAGAGACCGCGGCTCTCTCCGATAAGATCGCCAATCCATCATCGCACCGGGAGCATTCCATGTCGGTCATCGCGCAACGCATCGCCGCGCTCGGTCTGGTGTTGCCGCCGGCGCCGCAGCCTCCGGCCGGCGTCGTCCTGCCGTTCGCGTTCGTCCGTATCGTCGGCCACCGCGCGATCGTCTCGGGGCATGGGCCGCAGAACGACGACGGTTCGTTTGCGGCGCCGTTCGGAAAGCTCGGACGTGAGCTGACCGTCGAACAGGGCTATGTCGCCGCGCGTCTCACGGGATTGTCGATCCTCGGCAGCCTGCAGCGCGCACTCGGCGATCTCGACCGCATCACGCAGTGGGTGCGCGTGTTCGGCATGGTCAATTCGGCGGTCGGATTCGATCGGCAGCCGAGCGTCATCAACGGTTTCTCGGACGTGATCCTGGAAGTGTTCGGTGACGAGATCGGCCAGCATGCGCGCAGCGCGGTCGGCATGGCGGAGCTGCCGTTCGGCATGCCCATCGAGATCGAGGGCGAGGTCGAGATTCGCCGCTAGCGGGACCATCGGCCGCTGCACTGCGATGCAGGAGGCATCGCGCGTCCCGCTGCGGACTGAACCCGGGCTGTGCGCTCGATTCGCTTGGCTGCCGCCGCCTCGATAGACTCGGGCCGTCTGCACGCGGGAGCAACGGCAGCATGCGCACGCGAAACAAGATCCTGCTCGGCGCGCTCGTCTTCGTGTCGATCGTTCCGATCGCGATCATCGTCTTCGTCGCGAGCTTCGACTGGAATCGCGCCAAGCCCTGGGTGCAGTCGCGCGCGAGTTCGGCCTTGGGCCGCGACGTCGAGATCGCCGGCGATCTGACCGCCGCATGGCAATGGCGCCGCCTTCGCGACGGCCAGGACGTGTGGTCGCCCGGCCTGCGCTTCTCGTGCGGCGACGTACGGATCGGCAACCCGGAATGGGCGGCGCGGCCGCGCTTCGCCGAGTTGAAAGGCCTGGAGATCGAGCTGCGTCTGCTGCCGCTGCTCTGGCGGCGGCTCGAGGCGCCTTCGATCCGGCTCGTTCGCCCGTCGCTCGATTTCGAGCAGCGCAAGGACGGCAGCAACACCTGGACCTTCGAGCCCGGCGGAGAGAAGGCGCCCGGCGCGTGGACCGTCGATCCCGGCGATATCGAGTTCGATGCGGGTACCGTGCACGTTTCCGACGAGGAACGCGCGCTCGAACTGCAGATCGACATCGTGCCGCTGGAGGCGCCGATCGAATTCGGACAGCGCGTCGAAGGCGACGATCCGAGCACACGGCGAGAGGTCGTCCGCCGGGTCGGACAGGCGGCCGCGCAGCGATTGCGTGCGGCCGCCGAGCAGCGCGCGGCCAAGGCGGAGGAGCGCGGCAAGGCCGTCAAACCACCGCCGTATCTGTTCGGATGGAAGGCGAGCGGCACGATGGCGGGCGCCGCCGTCAAAGGCAGCGGCCGTTTCGGCGGCGTGCTCGCGCTGAAGGAACCCAAGCCGTTCCCGCTGCGCGCGGATATCGACGTCGGTGCGACCGAGATCGCATTGACCGGAACGATCACCGATCCGACCAGCCCCGATGCCGTCGACATGCGGTTGTGGATCAGCGGCCGCAATCTTGCGCAGCTCTATCCGATCACCGGCGTGGCGCTTCCGAACACGCCACCTTACGCGACGGTCGGCCGTCTGGCCGGCCGGTTCCGGCCGAAGCAGTCGCTGCTGCGCTACGAGGATTTCAGCGCCCGCGTCGGCGGCAGCGATCTCGATGGAACACTGGCGTATCGTTCGGGCGAGCGCCGGCCGTCGCTGACCGGCAACGTCGATTCCACGTTGCTGCGCTTCAAGGATCTCGGCGCGCTCGTCGGCGCGGACTCGGCCGAAGACAAGGCGGCGCGCGGCGACGAGACCGTACAGGCGCGCGGTCGCGTGCTGCCGAGCGAACCGTTCAACGTCGAGCGCTGGGGCGCCACCGACGCGGACGTGCGCTTCACCGGCAAGCGCGTGATCCGCAACGAGCAACAGCCGATCAGCGACGTCGACACGCGTATCCGCATGGACGGAGGCGTACTCACGCTCGATCCGCTGAACTTCGGCATGGCCGGCGGCACGGTGGCCGCGTCGTTGCGCATCGACTCGAATGCGCGGCCGGCGAAAGGCGACGTATCGCTGCACGCCCGCAAGCTCGAGCTGAAGCGGCTGTTCGAAACGACCGACGGCTTGTCGACGAGCCTGGGCGAGGTCAATGGCGAGGTGAAGCTCTCCGGCAAGGGGCGCTCGATCGCCGACATCCTGGGTTCGGCCGATGGCACCCTGCGCGCCTTGATGACGCAGGGCATGGTCAGCGAAACGCTGATGGAGGAGGCCGGTCTCAACACCGCCAACGCGTTGTTGTCAAAGTTGCGCGGCGACCGTCAGATCCGCATCGACTGCGCGGCGGCGAGCTTCATCGCCAAAGACGGTATCGCGAATGCCGACCTGTTCGTGTTCGATACCGAGAATGCATTGATCGACGTGCAAGGCACGGTCAACTTGCGCGAGGAGCGCGTCGACTTGACCCTGCATCCGCAAACCAAGGGATTGCGCGTGCTGTCGCTGCGATCGCCGCTGCATGCCATCGGTACGTTCGAGCACGTCGATGTCGGCGTCGACAAGAAAAGTCTTTTGTTGCGAGGCGGCGGCGCGATCGGGCTTGCCGTCGTCGCGGCGCCGCTGGCGGCCTTGCTGCCGATGATCGCACCCGGCGGCGAGGCGGAGAAAAGCTGCGCTCCGCTCGCCGATCTGGCTAAGAAGACGCCCGCTAAGCGTTGACGCCACGCGGGCTCAGAGCATCACTTGTCGCTGCCGCCGAAACGGTAGTTGACCTCGGCGAAGTAGGCGCGGCCGATCGGACTGAACCACGACCGCGAATAGAACGGATAGCTCGTCCAGGTGCTGTCGCGCGCCGGCTTCTTGTCGAACACGTTGTCGACGATCAGGCTGAAGGCGAGGCGATCGCTGAAGCGGTAGTTGACCGAAGCGTTGTAGAGGAAGGTCGGCCCGAGGCGTTCGGTGCCGTCGTAGTTCGGCAGGCCGCCGAGACGGGCGCCGTAGAGCGTGGTGGTCAGCTTGTCGATCGACCAGGCCACCGAATAGTTGGCCTTGTCGCGCGGGATGACGTAGTTGTAGAGATCGCGCAGCTCGTCGACGACCGGATCTCCCTTGAACAGCTGGATCTCGTGGTTGAGGACATAGGTGTAGCCGAAGTTGAAGGCGAAGCTGCCGGCGCGGTCGGTCTCCAGCGTGTAGTGCGCGTTGAGGTCGATGCCGGAGGTACGGTCGTTGGCGGCATTGATCGGCAGCACGAGTACCGAGGTGATGCCCTCCGGATTGCTCGGCACGCCGGCGGCGTTGCGCACGACCTGGCCGATGACCTGCTGGCACAGCGCCGAGTTGATGTCGACCGGCGCGCCGTCGGCGGTCTGGCCGAGACGGCAGTCGGCTTCCTCGCGCAGGATCGTGTCGCTGCTCTGGTATTCGACTTCGTTCTTCAGGCGGATGTTGTAGTAGTCGACGGTGACGTCGAAGTTCTTCATCGGCGAATAGACGAAACCGTACGTCAGCGACTTGCTGGTCTCGTCCTTGAGCGCGGTGCTGCCGATGCTGCGGCCGTTGAAGCCGACGTCGCCGTTGCTGCAATTGTCGGCGAAGTCCGGTCCCGTATCCGGCTCGTCGCGGCGGCACAGGTAATAGTCCGTGCCGCCGGAACTCGATCCGCTGAGACCGGCATAGACGTAGGACAAGTCCGGCGCGCGGAAGCCGGTGCCGTACGAACCGCGCAGCAGCAGGCTCTCGAACGGACGGAATTCGACGCCGAACGAATAGGTGAACTTGCCGGCCGTCGTCGCGCCGTACTCGTAGCGGTCGTAGCGGCCAGCGCCGGTCAGCGTCAGCGTCGACAGCACCGGCACGCTGAATTCCGCGCCGAGGCCGGCGTGGTCGCGCGATCCGACCGCGCCGGTGTTGTGCAGGCCGAAGTAGGAGCCGTCCAGCGACAGCGGATCCGGTTTCAAGCCGTAGTACTGGTTGCCGTACTCGGCCACGGCGGCGAATCCGACGGGGCCTGCCGGCAGCGAGAAGAGATCGGTGTTGTTGACCGTCAGCGAGTAGTTCTCCGCGCGGCTCTTGTCGTTGTCGATCGAGTCCTGCGTGATCGAGCGGAATTCGTCGACCGTCAGCGGCGTGTAGAGCCGCGACGGCGGCGCGTTGTAGATCGTGTAGCCGCTGTCCGGGTCGATGCCGAGCGCAGGACCGAGATAGAGAGCCTGCGCCTTCGCCGAGATCAGCGCCGGCCACTTGCTCTCCAGCTGGTTCTGCGAGTGGCCGAACAGCGCTTCGTAGTTCCAGCTGCCGTCGCCGAGCGTGCCCTTGATGCCGGTGTTGAGCGACAGTGTGTTGGAGATGTTGCGGATCTTGCCGGCATCGAAGCCGCCGTTCTCCTCGATCGTGAAGTAGCGCCGCTGCCACTGCTCGATCTGGCCGGTGGCCTGGTTGAAGAACGGAATCGGCGATGAGTCGCCGTTGAGCTGCACGCTGTTTTCCCACTCGAGCGGCGTGTTGTAGCTCTCCTGGTGCGACGTTCCGGCCTGCAGGTCGAGGAAGAAACTGAGACTGTCGCTGAACTTGTACGTGGCCGAGCCGTAGAAGTTCGCCGCCTTGCGCCCGTTCTCGAACGTGCCGTAGCCGACATCCTTGTAGCTGCCGCAGAAATAGCCGTAGTTGCGGCGATAGGCGTATTGCACCGAGCCGTGATCGAGTCCCGACAACGCGTCGCAAGTCGCCTGGCCCGGGTCGATGTAGTTGCCGTCGGCATCGATGCGCGTGAAGACCGGGCTTGCGGCGACGCGCGACGGATCGGCTGGGCTGTCCAGGCGCGAGTCGGCGAAGCTGCGCTGATAGGCCCACAGCGGCTGCTGGTTGACCAGTTCGACGCCGAAGACCGAATCGAAGTTGCCGCTCGAATACCCGCTGAAAATCTGCAGGCGCTGGGAACTGCCGCCGCCGTGCTGGGTGTCGCCGACGCGGAAGTCGATCGTGGTGCCGTCGGCCTTCGACTTCAGGATGAAGTTGATCACGCCGGAAATCGCATCGGAACCGTACACGGCCGATGCGCTGCCGCTGAGGATCTCGACGCGGTCGATCATCGAGGCCGGGATGTTGGAGATGTCGGTGAAGTTGCTGTTGCCGCCGTACGACTGCGGGTAGTCGGCGATGCGCCGGCCGTTGATCAGCACGAGCGTGTGATTGGGGCCGAGTCCGCGCAGGTCGACCGCTTGCGCGCCGGGCGAGAAGCCGTTCGTGTTCTGGTTGTTGTCGAGCGCGCCGAGGTTCTGCGTCAGCGACGTCATCACGTCGGCGACGTTGGCGAAGCCGTTGCTCAGGATGTCCTTCGCGGTGATCGTGACGACCGGTGCCGGCCCTTCGACCTGCGCGCGCGGAATACGCGAGCCCGTGACCTGCACGGTTTCGAGGCTCTGCGTCGAGAGATTCGCGTTCGACGAGGCATCGGCGTCTTGCGGATCAGGCGTGGCGGTCTGCGCATTCGCGCCCGCGGCCGCAAGGAATCCCAAAGCCACGACCAGTGTCTTTTGCATGGTGTCTCCCCAAGGTGACAGCGCGCTCACTCATCGGGCAGCCCCTAGGGCCGCTCGTGCGCAAGGCCCCGCTGCCTTGCGCCGGAAACGCGTGTTCACTAGTTTGTAACATTTGCGTTTGCGGTGCGGCAAGTTCCATACGTCCTTGCCGAAAACCTGACGGGAGAAGCGCAGGATGCAGCGGGATGCAAGCGGGAGATGGGGGACGGCCCTCTGGCCGGTCCTGGCGGTTTGCTGGGCGAGCACGTCAATAATTGTGTCGGCGAGGGCGCACGAACCCGTTCCGCCACCGAGTTCGACCCAGCCGGCGGCGACGCTGGCCCGCGACTACCGCGATCCGAACTACGACTATTTCGTCGCCGGCGATCCCGCCGCGCCACGCGCCGCGCACTCGGTCGCCGGACTCGCCCTGATGGGCGGCGGTGGCCGCGTCGACAGCGCGTTCAAGTTCATCGCGACGCACGCCGGCGGTGGGCACATCGTGATCCTGCGTGCGACCCAAGGCGACACGTTCGACGGCAGCGCGGGCGACTACGGCAAGGCGTTCGTCGGCGAGTGGGGGCCGGTGGCCTGTGCGCAGACCGTGGTGTTCCGCACGCGCGAGGCCTCGTTCGATCCGCGCGTCGTCGCGATCGTTCGCGGCGCGGACGGCATTTTTCTCGCCGGCGGCGACCAGGGCAACTACATCCGTTATTGGAAGGGCACGCCGATACAGGATGCGCTCGACGCGCATGTCCGCCAGGGCCGTCCGATCGGCGGGAGCAGTGCGGGTCTGGCGGTACTCGGGCGCTACAGCTACACCTCGCTCGACGGCGGCAGCATGGAATCGAAGGTCGCCCTGGCCAATCCGTTCGATGCGGGCATGACGCTCGAATCCGATTTCCTGCATGTCGCCGGGCTCGACCGCGTGATCACCGATACGCACTTCTCGGCACGCAGCCGGCTCGGCCGCCTGATCGCCTTCGTCGCGCGATTGAACGAGCGCAAGAAGGGCCGGGACATCGTCGGCCTCGGCGTCGACGAGAAGACCGCCTTGCTGATCGGCGCCGATGGTGTCGGCCGGCTCGCGCCGGATTCGGCGGGGCATGCGTGGCTCGTGCGGCAACCGGCGTCGGCAACGTTGAAACCCGGCGAGCCATTGACCATCGAACGCGTCGAAGTCGATCGGCTGGATGCGGTGTCGAGCCTCGATCTGAAGCCGATGCGGGTTCGAGCGGCCGGCGCGGCGGCGACCATCGACATCGTCGGCGGACGTCCCGCACCCACCTCGCCGCTGCAGGCGATCCTGCTGCGCGAACGCGCGCCGCCCGGCGAGTCCTGACAGAGCGGGGCACATCGGGCACACTGGTCCTGTCAGGGGAGGCGACCGACATGACGCAGACACCTGCCGGGGCCGAGTCGAGCGCAGCGACGCCGCGCATCGACGTCACGTTCCGCAACGGCTCGATCACGTCGATCGGCGTGATCCTGGCCTTCTCGCTCGGCTATCTCACCAAGTGGGCCGGCAACCCGGTGCCATGGCGCGTCATCGACGCGTTCGCGCTGACGCCGATGGCGATCGGCTGCATCCTGCAATCGATCGCCCTGGTCTGGCTGCTGTCGCCCGATTGCCTCGAACTTCCGCGCTATCGCCAGTGCGTGCGCTGGTTCGTCTACGGACTCGGCTTCGTCGTCGGCGGCGTCGCCATGGCGGTCATCATGGATTCCGTCGTCGTCGCCTGACAGCTCGCGAGGCCCTCGGCGCCGGCATGACAGGCGCGATCGCCGGTGCTAGGGTGACAGTACGACGATGCTCGTGGGCGGCAGTCATGCAGGCGACCTTGCTCCTCGTGCTCTTGATGGGACCGGTCCCCGCGGCCGGCGTCGGCGAAGCGCGGCAGGCGTGGCTACTCGAGCGCGAAGCGCCGCAGGACGCGATCGAAGTACGGCGCCACGCCGATATCGTCGCGCGTCTCGACGATCGCGTCGCAGCCTTGCGACGGTCCGGCCAGTTGCCGGCGCAGGAAAAGGCGACGGCCTCGATCGAAGGCGCGGCCGACCTGGCCTGGCCTCTGCAGGCAGCCCCTGGATTCGTCGTCTTCGACTACCACGGAGTCAGCAATTTCGTCGACCACGATCCGCGCTTTCCCGGCTTCGTGCAGGACTACACGTGCGGAACGCGCACCTACGATCTCGCGTCCGGCTACAACCATGGCGGTACGGACTATTTCCTGTGGCCGTTTCCGTGGCTGATGATGGATCGGCAAGACGTCCACATCGTCGCCGCGGCGCCGGGCGTCATCATCGAAAAGGACGACGGCCACTTCGACCGCAACTGCGCGCTCGGCAACACCGACTTCAACGCCGTCTTCGTGCTGCAGGACGATGGCTTGACGGCGTGGTACCTGCACATGAAGAGCGGCTCGCCGACGTCGCTTCCCGTCGGCGCGCGTGTCGCTGCGGGCGACTATCTCGGTTCGGTCGGAAGTTCCGGTTCCTCCACCGCGCCGCACCTGCATTTCGAACTGACCGACGCGAACGGCAATGTCGTCGATCCGAAGCACGGCCAATGCAACGCCGCTCCCGATCGCTGGATCGTGCCGCAGCCGTACGAAGCGCCGCGCATCGATACGCTCTCGACGCACTCGGCGGAACCTGCCGGCGTCGCCTGCGGCATCGTCGACGGACAGCCCGTGCAGGAATCGCCGGCCTATCAGGACCGCTTCCTGCCCGGCGACACGCTGTGGGCGTTCGCCTCCTACAGCGATCAGCGCAACGGCGAAGTCAGCCACTTCAGCGTGCTGCGTCCGGACGGCAGCGTTTTCGTGCAATGGGATTTCGATCTGGCCAGCCAGAACCTTCCGCGTCCTTTCTATGCCGCAACGGGCTTCGACTGGCCGGTGACATTGCCGGCCGATGCGCCGGCCGGTACTTGGCAGTTGCAAGCGACGTTCGAAGGCACGAGCTACGCGCATGCGTTCGAGGTGGGACAGCCAACCGATCTCGATCAGCGCGGCCTCACGGGCGTCTGGTCGATTCCCGAGGTCGACGGTCAAGGACTCGCGCTGGACATCGATCCGGACTACTACGGCAACGGTACGTCGCTCGTGTTCGCCGGCTGGTTCACGTATGCGGCCGATGCCTCCGGCACTCAGCAGTGGTACACGCTGCAAGGACAGGCCTCCTCCGGCAGCGCGTCGGCCGTGGTGCCGATCTATCTGACCGAGGGTGGCCGCTTCGATGCCGCCGATGCGACGACGACGGTCCCCGTCGGCACGGCGACGCTCGCGTTCGGCGATTGCACGCATGGTTCGCTCGACTACGTATTTTCGGACGGCAGCGGGCGCGCCGGCAGCATGCCGCTGCTTCGCTCGCTGCCGAACGTGACCTGCTCGGCCGGTGGCGACAGCGGTGCCGCTGCGTCCGACTTCCTGCTCTCGGGTACCTGGTCCGATCGCGGCGCGGATGGGCAGGGCATTTTCCTCGAGATCAATCCGGTGCAGGGCTATCTGTTCGGCGGGTGGTTCACGTACGGCGAGGAGGGCGGTGCGGCGTCGAGCCAGCGCTGGCTCACCTTGCAGGCGCCGTTCGCCAGCGAGGCGGTATCCGCCGAGGGCATCGGCATCTTCGAGACGACCGGCGGATTGTTCGACCAGCCCGACGCGCCGACGACGGTGCAGGTCGGCGTCGCCTCGCTCACGTTTTCGAGCTGCAGCGATGCCGAGCTCGACTACCAATTCGATGCCGGGCAGAGCGCGGGCACGAGCGGCCGCATCGAACTCGTGCGACTGCTGCCGGCGCCGCCAGGGTGCGTGCTGCCTTGATGGCATTCGATCGGGATGCACGACCGTTCGTCATCGCCATCGTCGCGAGGGTCGCGCAAAGAAAAACCCCCGGCTCGCGCCGGGGGCAAAGTTCGGCAGTCGGTCAGCGTGTCCGACGCGGACGACGAATCCCGAAGGAGTCTGCCGATGCGGGATCGGCGTGCAGCGATCTCAAGGAATCGTGATCGCCGCGCCGCTGCTGTCGTAGGCCCAATCCAGCACCTGCGCCGGGAATCCGAGCGGACCGTTCGTCGTCAGGTGCAGGTAGCCGTAGTCGACCGTGCCGCTGGCTTCGTCGTAGAACGCGATGCCGACGTAGCCGTCCGCGCCGCCGAGCCAGTTGGTCATCGGCTGCGAGCCGCCGGAGACGATGGAGTCGGGACCGATCGTGTCGCCCGGCTGCATCACCGCGAATTCCACGCCGCCTTCGTCGACCACGCCGCCAACGAGGTCGGTGAACGCCGGCGGCACCTGATCGCCGTACCAGTAGACGTACATCGTGCCGTCCTGGTCGCCGATGTAGAGGTTGATGTCGTCCGTGGTGATGTTGACGTCGTAGCCGTGGTAGTCGCCGGTCGCGAAATCGAACGCGCTGCCGTCGTTGCTCGCCGCGACCGGCTGGTTGATCGTGCCGGAGACGATCGTGCCCGGGTTCTGCGCATGATCGAAGCCGTCGCAGAACAACTCGTCCGCACCGCCGCTGCACGGCGAGAAAGGCGGCGTTCCGGTGACCGTCACGTTGACCGGAACGACGATCAGCGGCTGCGACGGATCGTTCGTGTTGATGCACAACTGGGCTGCATGCGAGCCCGGAACGAGGTTGCCCACCGCCGGATTCACCGTCACCGTGATGCCGACGCCGCCGCCGCCGTCGATCGAGCCGGAAATCGGCTCCGCCGTCAGCCAGTCGACAATCGGACCCGAGCAGTCGCCGCCGCCGCCACCGCCGGTCGCGGTCGCGCGGATCAGCCAGTTGCCGTCGAGTGAACCTTGCTCGATGTCCGAGATCGTGCCGTTGATGCTGTTGTTGCCGAGGTTGACGATGTCGACCGGCGGATTGTCGACCGACGACAGATACGACATGCCCTGCGAGGCCGATTCGTCGAGCGACGCCGGGAACAGGCGCGGCGTGAACGTGCCCGCGAGCGACCACTGGTCGACGAAGCCGATGTAGACGTCGCCTGCCGCAGGGATGCTGAAGTCGGTCGGGTAGGTCTGGAAGTCGCCGGTCGCGGCGATCGTCACGAGATCGTCCACGCCGACGCGCACGGCGTTGGTCGGATCGCCGTCGGCGTCCGCGTCGTAGTACACGACGAGATTGGCCTGCAGGCCGACCAGGTCGCCGCCGGCGAGGTCGATCGGCGGCCAGCCGATCGAGATCGTGTGGATCACCAGCGCATCGGTCGCGTGGAAGCGATTGAGCCACACGGCGGCTTGTTCTGCGCCGTTGGCGCCGGTGCCGAGCGCGGTTTCGACCGAACCGTCGTCCCACTGGAACACGAGGCCGCCATCGGGCACCCACGGTGTCGACATCGCGTGACGCGCGCTGCCGCCTTGCGACGCCAGCACGGCCGGCTCGCGCGGTACCAGCAGCTTGCTGCTCGTTGCCGCGGTCTTCTTCGAAAGGCTCGCGCGCGGAATCAGGCGCGGGCGATGGTTCGTCGTGCCGCGCGCTTCGACCGTGAACGTCAGCGGATCGCTGCCGTCGGCGTTGGACAGGATCAGCGTGTCGGTCGCGGTTGCGTCGGGATCGACCGTGAAGTTCAGCGAGGTCGGTGCGATCGATGCGCTCGGCGCCTGCGGATTGACGCCGAGCACGACCGAATCGATCCACCAGCCGTTGGCGCCTTCCGCGGTCTGCGAGGCGTCGTCGGCCGTGCGGAAGCGCAGGCGCGTCGACTGGCCGATCGCGGCGGCGGGCAGGGTCACGCTGGTCGTGACGAAGCCTTGGCTGTTGCCGGTCCAGGCGTAGCGGTCGGCCAGCGGGTTGCCGCTGCCTTCGATGATCGGGAAGCTGTAGCCGCCCGTGATGAAGCTGCCGCCGGCGTCGATGATGTCGGCGAAGGCGCCGCCGTTGATCGAGATCTCCAGCACGGCGCCGTCGTCGCGGTGTTCGAGGTTGTACTGGTGTCGGAAGCTGACGTTCTGGCCGGGCACCGGCGTGAAGGCCGGCGTATCCAGCGTGAAGTCGTTCACCGTGGGCTTCTCGGGCGCGTAGGCGGCGTTCGGCGCTGTGTCCGAAGCGCTCGCCGTCGTCGTCCAGTCGCTCGATCCGGTCGTCGTCGACGAGATCCAGCCGGCCGGCAGCTGCGGCGCGCCGACGCCGTCGAAGTACTCGGCGGGCGGGAACGAGCCGGGATTGCCCGACAGCACCTTGAGCGAGGCGATCGCGGCATCGGTGCTGTTGCCGAGATCGGTCTGCAGGGCGCCGGCCGCGATCGTGTTGGTGTAGACACCGACGTTCGCTGCGGTCACGTCGACGGTGACGGTACAGGTGGACGCGCCCGGAATCTGCGCGCCGATGCTGAGCGTGACGGCCGCGCTGCCGGCTTCTGCCGAGAGCGTGCCGCCGGCGCAGGTCGTCGACGCGTTCGGCGTCGGCGCGACCACGACGCCGCTCGGCAGGTTGTCGGTCAGATCGGCATTCAAGGTCGCAGCACCCGGCTGGGCCTGGTTGCCGAGCGTGATCGTCAGCGTGCTCGGCGTGCCGGCCGGGACCGATTCGGGCGAGAACGATTTGGCCAGGCCCGGCGGCAGCAGTCCGGCCGTACGGTATTGCAGGTTGTCGATCAGCTCGCCATTGCCGTTCTCGGCGTTGAAGACGACCTTGCCGATCGGCGTCGGACTCGTCACGCCCATGAACACGGCCACATCGCGCGTCGCCGCCGGCAGCACGGTGGTCGTGCCGAGCGAAACGCCCGATTCGTCGAACACTTCGACATCGACCGCGTTGCCGGCGCTGAGGCCGCCATAGACGATCGCTGCCGCCGCGTTGACGCTCGGGCTGAACGACACGATCGTCGAATCGGCGAAGTTCGTCGCGCCGACGGCGCGCGTCGTCTGGTTCGGACCGAGGAAGCTCGGCGGGAACTCGATGATGCCCGCACCGGACGTCGAGGTGATCGCGAAGCCGGTGGCAAGCTGGCCCGGTGTGAAGCAGACGTCGTTCGACGCGCTGCTCATCGGTTCCGTACACAGCGTCGGGAACGGCCCGACCGGCGCGCCGCCGTCGAATGTTTCGCTGGTGAGGTTGGAAGGCACGCCGAGCGCCGCGGTGAATGCGCCCTGATCGGTGAAGAATTGCAGTCCGCCTTGCGGCTGCGACGGTGCCGCCGCAGCGGCCGCGTGCGCCGCGTGCAGGTGCGGCGAGCTCGAAGGCTGCCCGCTGCCGGCCAGCGCGACCGACGCGGCAAGGAATCCCGATGTCAGGATCATCGAATGCCACCGGCGCGGCGCCATGCGCGTGCGATCGCGCACGCCGGCCTGCGCCTTGTTTCCGTTGCGCGGAACTCGCGCAATCATCGACTCTTTCATTTGCTGGAACCCCATGAAGATTGACTGATCTCGCGGTTCGACTCGGGATAGCGCCGCTTTCGAAACGTGCCGGCGTCTTCCCCGTCTTTCCCGCAAACCTGTGGATCGAAAGCCGGCGCTCGCGCGACAGCGCGGCAGCCGGTGCGAGCCGGACCCTTTGCGTGGACGTTCGTACCCTGATGTCGCATGCGCCGCCGGATATCCGGCAGGCATCGGCATCTCCATTGCGGCTGCCGACCCTGCCGCAGACCAGGTACTCGGATTGCTTCCCGATTGCCGCGACGTTCCTTCGAGCGACTGCTTCCGGCCACGAGGCCGTCACGATCTGTCGTCGTTCGGGAAGATGTTGATGCCGGCAGCCGAGGCGAGCCGGGACATCAGCAGGCGCGACCCAAGAGTAAGCACGCAGGCGAGGGCATAACAAGATGCATGAGCGGCAACTTTATGCCAATGACATAAAGTTGCCGTATAGTTGTAAAGAGTTTTACTTCGAAGTCGTGCTCGCGGCGCGCTGCGCGGCCAGCCAGCCGAGCTGGCAGCGTGTCGTCGCACCGAGTTCCTTCATCAAGTCGCTGATGCGCCGGGCCAGCGTGCGATGCGACATGTTGAGCTCGAGCTCGATCGCCTTGTCGTTCAATCCGGAGGTCAGCAGCGACAGCAGCGAGGCGCTCTGGCGCCGGCCGGCGGCGTGCACGGCGTCGCTCGACGGGAACGGCGTCGCGTTGCGCCAGAGCAGCTCGAACACTTCGCACAGCGCTTCGAGCAGGGACGAGGAGCGCACCAGCAGGACCGGTCCGTCGGGACGCGCCAGGTTCAGCGGCAGGATCGCCAGGCGGCGATCGGCCACGATCAGCTTGAACGGCAGCGACGAAGCGATGCGGCATTCCTCGCCGCGCGCGCTGTTGTCGCGCATGTGCTCGAGCCAGCCGGGCATGTTGAGCAGGTCGCCGTCGATCAGCGAACGGCACGATACGCCGCGATCCAGACACTGGAACAGCAGGTGATCGGGCTCGTTGATGTTGGAGATCAGCATCGGCCGCCGCGTCAGGCTGATCATCTCGTGCTGCGCGGTGCGATGCATCTGCGCGAACACCTGCGCGGTCGCCTCGGGACTCAGGATCTCCACCAGGCGCTCGTCGGGGACGTGGCTCGCGCCGCGTGCCGTCATCACCGTGCTCAGCTTGCCGACTGCGGCGCGCGCGCGGCTCTGGCGGTACTCCTCGCTGCGCTGGCTGCTGGCGATCAGCGCCTCGACGGCGATGTCCGGTGGCACGGCGAAATAGCGCGGAATGCGGTCCGGCGAGTGCGTCACCATGCCCTTGCTCTCCAGCGCCCGCAGCGGTGCTGCCAGCTTGCGCGCGGACATGCCCAGGCGCGCGCCGAGATCGGCGGCGCACAGTCCTTCGTGGCGCAGCAGCAGGCGGTACACCTGCTCTTCGACGAGGGTCACGCCCATGCCGTCGAGCGTGCGCGTTCCGCCCGATGAGGCGGCGACTCGCTTCGGTGCACGCGCCTTCGCGGATTTCTTCATGGCATGGCCTCTGCAGGATCGCCGAACGACGGGCGGGGTGAGCGCGCAGCGACGGGATCGCCTGGTCGCCGCCGCCGCCGCCGAATGATAGGGCAGCACACGGTGCCCATCGCGAGGCGATTGATCTGGGTCAAGGCGACGCGGCGGCAGTCGGCAAGAATTGCCGGCGACCGGAGGCGTTCGCCATGTCCACGCAACTGTTTCGAAAAGACGACCATCTGTGCATCGCCCTCAGCGATCACGCCTGCGGCGGCTGCGGCATGCAGGCGACGCGCTTCCTGGTCCTCGACGGCGCGGCGTCGGCGCTGATCGTGTCCGGCAGTGCGCTGCCGTTCGCGGAGCTGCGCGCGGCCGTCTCGCCGTATATCCACCCGGACGATCTCGAACTCGTCGTCTGCGCGCTGCCCGTGGACGAACAGGCCCGCCTGTTCGTTCCCTGGCTGGAGCGCACCTGCGTCAGCATCGTCGGCGGCCGCCGCGGCGGCGGGACGGCCACGACACCTGCCGGTTTGGAACGGCGCGGCCGATTCGTATTCCTGCCCGATGCCGGAGCCGATATCCCGCTGTGCGAACGGACCTTGACGGCATTGCCGGTCGGGCGCTCGCGCGGCGCGGGCGTGTTTCGCTTCTTCGATCCGTTCAGCCGCCTGCTGTTCGATTGCGATTCCGGCGTCCGGTTCGAACATCCATCGAGGGAGGTTGCATGAACTTGCCGACTGCCGGCCGCCGACGCGCGGCCTGGTTCGATGTGCTCGCGGCCTGGACCGTGGTCTGGGCGATCGCGGGTGGAGTGATCGCCGCGGCGTCTCCGTTGGCGGCGATGCTGGGCAGCAGCGCGCCGCCGGGCGGTCCGCCGTCGCATGAGCCGCTCGACGGCGACAGTCGATAGCCGAAGGTTTATCGTTGCCCGATGGAACCGGCCGCCGGAAAGCAGCGACAGCCTCTCTACGGACGTCTCGGCGCCGGCCTCATCACCGGCGCCGCGGACGACGATCCCAGCGGCATCGCGACCTATTCGCAGGTCGGCGCCGCCTATCGATTCGCCACGCTGTGGACGGTCGTCGTCGCGTTGCCGCTGATGATCGGCATCCAGATGATCTGCGCGCGCATCGGCCGCGTCACCGGCAAGGGGCTCGGCGCCAACATCCGCTCGCAATACTCGTTCGGCCTCGCCATCGCATTCGTGTTCCTGCTGTTGGTCGCGAACGTCATCAACTTGTCGGCGGACATCAGCGCGATGGGCGCCGCGTTGAAGCTGCTGATCGGAGGGCCGGCGTTCGCCTACGCCGTCGCCTTCGCGACGCTGTCGACGGTGCTGCAGGTCTTCATTCCGTTCGACCGCTATTCGCCGCTGCTGAAACTGCTCACGCTGAGTCTGTTCGCCTACGTGGCGACCATCCTGATCATCCCGGTGCCGTGGGCCGAGGTGGCCCGGGCGGCGTTCGTGCCGACCCTGACGGCCGATCCCAAGTACGCGGTCGCGGTGGTCGCCGTCTTCGGTACCACGATCAGTCCCTATCTCTTTTTCTGGCAGGCCTCGCAGGAAGCCAACGAAGTGCGCACGACGCCGGGCCGCAAGGCGCTCAAGCACGCCTCCCAGCAGGCCGCCGGCGAACTGAAGCGAATCCGCATCGACACGATCGTCGGCATGGTTTTTTCAGAGCTCGTCGCGTTCTTCATCATCCTCACCGCGGCCGTCGTCCTCCATGCGCACGGCATCCGCGACATCCAGACGTCCGCCGACGCGGCCGCGGCCTTGAGACCGGTCGCAGGTCCGTTTGCGACGTGGCTGTTCGCCGCCGGCATCGTCGGGACGGGACTGCTCGCGCTGCCGGTGCTGGCAGGGTCCGCCGCCTATGCACTCGGCGAGACGTTTCGCTGGAAGACCGGGCTCGAGGCCAAGCCGCACAAGGCGAAGCTGTTCTACGGCTCGATCGCGCTCGCGACCGCGATCGCGGTCGGCCTCAGCCTCACGCCGATCGACCCGATCAAGATGCTGTTCTGGAGCGCGGTGATCAACGGCGTCGTCTCGGTACCGCTGATGGTCGTCATCATGCTGATCGCCAGCCGGCGCAGCGTCATGGGGAAGTTCCGCCTTCCGCCGCTGTTGAGGCTGCTCGGCTGGGCCGGCACGGCGGTGATGACGATTGCGGCCGTCGTGATGCTGGCGACCTGGAGCACCTGAGCGCGGTCAGAGCGGACTCGCGCGGTTGGCCCGGATGCGTTGCATTTGCACGGGAACCGCCGCCGCGATCGGTTCGATGCACTCGTCGAGGCTGCGCCAGCTCGGCTCGGCCAGACCGCCTTCGCGCGCGAGGCGCTGCATGGATCGCCATTGCGCCTCCTCGGGCGCGCGCGCGAGGGCCAGCGGATAGACGATCGGTTCGTCCACCCAGCGCTGCGCGGCGGCGCGCAGGGCGAGCTGCGCGTCGATGCCGAGCTGCGCGATCGTCGCGATCGCCTCCGGCGAAGAGGCGCGCGACGGGCCGCGGCCGACGATCAGCGCGTAGCCCGACGAGCGCACCGACCGCGTGTCGTCCGCCACGGCGATGCGATGGACATGGTTTTCGCCGAGCAGCGGGTCCAGCGCGTTGGCGACATTGTTCGCCAGCAGCGCCAGGCGCGGCTGCGAAGTGATCGCGGTCAGGCCGGCGTGCCGCAGGCCGTGGCGCCGCGCGTCGCGCACGAGTTCGGCCGGCAGGCCGCGTTCGATGGCGCGTTCGAGCAGGCCCGCGATCGGCATGCGGCGGGGCGCGCGGCCGCGCGTCATGCCGATCGACGCTTCGAAGCAGCCTTCGGCGATCGCGCTGCAGACCTGTCCCGCGTGGCGGCCGGCGCCGGCCGCGTCGTAGCGTGCGCCGAGCAGGGCGAGCGCATCGGCCATGCCGACGATGCCGATGCGGAGGCGCACATTGCCGCTCGTTTCGCCGTGTCGGAGCAGAACGGCCTGGTCGAGCGCGCGAACTGCGAGTTTCGCCGTCTGCGCAAGCGCGCCGACGTCGACGTGGGCATGCGCCGTGAAGCGCCGGCGCACGAACATCGGTGCATTGACGGCGGCGACGAGATCGCTGGCCGGCCAGTTCGCCGACGGCGTTCCCGCCGTCGCGAGAATGCGTTCGTCGAGCAGCAGGCGCCACGACGAACAGGCGTCCATCAAATCCGTTTCCACCGGCGCCCCCGAACCGGTCAGCGAGCCGATGACGCGCTGCCACGTCGCTTCGATCGACAGATCGTGCAGGCGATCGCGATCGCGCCAGCGGAACCAGGCGTCCCATGCCTCGACGGCGGCGGTATCGATGAAAGGCGAGGTGCCGTGCATGGTCTCCTGACGACTCCGGTGGACGTTGCCATCCGAAGCCGAAGTATCGGGCGCCTGTGGCGCTGCGAATTGAGGCGGATCAAGTCTCGCGCTCGCGGCGCCGTTACACGCTGTTACACAACGTTGCAGAGCCGTCGCGACGGTGTGGCGCCGCCGGCCTAGCCTGTCTCCATCGATCGCACGGCGATCCTCGCGAGTACAGACCATGAACGCAGCGACTCCTTTCGCCATGGACGCCGGCATCCGCTGCCACACCGATGCGCTGCGCTTCGAACGGCGCGACGACATCGGCATCGATCACCTGCGCCAGCACGTGCCGGTCCTGCGCCGGCGGATCGAACAGGGCCAGTACCTGTATCGGTCCGGCCAGCCGTTCAACGCCTTGTTCCTCGTCGCGGTCGGCTGCCTCAAGACGTGCGAGCTGGCCGACGACGGACGCGAGCAAGTCACCGGATTCCGCATGCGCGGCGACCTGATCGGCGTCGAGTCGATCGGCCTTGCCCAGTACGCCTGCGACGTGATCGCCCTCGAAGACGGCGAAGTGTGGGAGCTTCCGTACCCGGCGATGCTGTCGGCCTGCGTGCGGGTGCCGGAACTGCAGGCGCGCCTGACTCTGGCGCTGGCCGAGGAAGTGCGGCGCGACCGCTCCTGGATGCTCGCGCTCGGCACGCTGAGCGCCGAGCGCCGGGTCGCCGCGTTCCTGCTCGACCTCGCCGACCGCCATGCACGGCTCGGACTCAGCCCGAATCACTTCATCCTGCGCATGAGCCGCGCCGACATGGCGAGCTTTCTCGCGCTCAAGCACGAAACGGTCAGCCGCGCGCTGTCGCGCCTGGACGATTTGGGGCAGATCTCGGTACGGCGCCGCGACGTGCGCATCATCGACGCCGAACGGCTGCGCTCGGGCGCCGACCACGATACCGCCGTGCATTGAACGGCTAGGCGCGATCGAGCACGCGGCGGATTGCGTTGGCGAAGTCGACGCGGCTGTACGGCTTGCGCAGCAGATCGAGGCTGTCGTGCGCCTCGCCGTCGAGCATCGCGTGTTCGTAGCCGGAAGCGAGCAGGACCGGCAGGCCGGGGCGCAGCCGGCGCGCCTCGCGCGCAAGGTCGACGCCGGTCATGCCGCTTCCGAGCACGACATCGGAGAACAGCAGCTCGATCCTGACGCCGCCGTGCAACAGGCCGAGCGCTTCCTCGGCGGTCGCCGCGACGAGGCTCGAATAGCCGAGCGAGCGCAGGAAGGCGACCGCGATGCCGCGTACGTCCGGCTCGTCCTCGACGACAAGCACGGTTTCGCCGCCGGACGACTTCGCCGGCCGCTCGCGTTCGGTGGCGCCGGAGCGGGGCGCCGGCGCCTGCGGCAGCTGCAGCGTCACACGCGTGCCGTAGCCGAGCTGGCTCTCGATCGTCATCGCGCCGCCCGATTGCTTGACGAAACCGTAGACCATGCTGAGACCGAGGCCGCTGCCCTTGCCGGGACCTTTCGTCGTGAAGAACGGTTCCAGCGCGCGCGCTAGCACGTCGGGCGCCATGCCGATGCCGGTATCGGCGACGCTGATCGCGATGTAGTGCCCGCTCGCAAGTTCGCCGCCGCCGTCGTCGCCGTCGGCGACTTCGTGCTCGACCGCGGCGATCGTCAGCTCGCCGCCGCGCGGCATCGCGTCGCGGGCATTCAACGCGAGATTGACGAACGCGGCGTCGAGTTCGCCCGGATCGGCGAACACGTCCGGCAGGTCCGACGCACACTCCGTCCGCACGACCACCGTCTCGCCGAGCGTGCGCTTGAGCAGCACCGACAGTTCGCCGAGCCACGGCCGCAGCGCGATCGCGCGCGGCGACAGGCGCTGGCGGCGTGCGAAAGCGAGCAGCTTGCGCGTCAGCGCCGCGCCGCTGCCGACGGCACGCAATGCGCTCTGGATGATCTGCGCGCGGTCGGCGCCGAAAGCGTCCTCGTCTTCGAGCAACTGCAGATTGCCGGAAATGACCGTCAATAGATTGTTGAAGTCGTGCGCGACACCGCCGGTCAGCTGGCCGATCGCCTCCAGCCGCTGCGCGTGCGCGAGTTGCTCCTCGCTGCGGTTGCGCTGCAGCGCCGCGCTCAGCAGGTGCGCGACCGATTGCAGGAAACGCAGCTTGTCGCGATCGAACGCGCGCGCGCCGGTCGCGAAGGCGAGCAGCACGCCCATCGCGTCGTAGCGGTCGAACAGCGGCAGCACGACGGCGTCGAGGAAATTCGATTCCACCGTCGCCACGCGCAGGTCGCCGAAGCCTTTGGCGTCGAACTCCTGCAGCACGAAGCCGTCGTGGTCCGCGTTCGTCACGCGCGCGTTCCACCCGGCCGTGCCCGCGAGGTCCGGCAGCTGGTCGAGCAACTCGGGCGGCACGCCGCGATGGGCCTGCACATGCAGCTCCGACAGCGGCATGCCGGCGAGCAGCACGGCGACGCCTTCGATCGCCAGCGCCTCGGCGACGATCTCGGGCAGGCGTTCGAGCCATGCCTCGTAGTCGCGCGATTCCAGCGCGAGCCGCCCGACCTGGCCGACGAACGAATCGTAGCGCGCGCGCGCGAGCGCCTGGCGCGCGCGCTGCGTCTCGGAGATGTCGCGGATGGAGGCGGCATAGAGCGGATCGTCGTCGTCGCGTACCGGGCTGAGGCCGATCTCGACCGGAAACTCGCTACCGTCGCGACGCATGCCGACGAGCTCGAAACCGGCGCCCATCGGCCGCACGCGCGGATTGGCCATGAAACGCGAGCGATGTGCGCCATGACCGGCACGCAGCCGTTCCGGCAGCAGGGCCTCGATCGGCAAGCCGTAGAGGCCCTGGTGCGGGTAGTCGAACAAACGATCGGCCTGTGCGTTGGCGAGCACGATGTGGCCGTGGCGGTCGACCACGATCATGGCGTCCGGCGCCGTCTCGAAGAGCGCCTGGAAGAGGGCGGCGCGCTGCTCGGTGGTCGTCTTCATCCGCGCTGCGGTTTGGCGGCGAACAGGTAGCCGGCGCCGCGGACCGACTTGATGATTTGCGGCTGCGCCGGGTCGGCTTCGATCTTGCGGCGCAGGCGGCCGACCTGCACGTCGATCGCACGGTCGTAGGGGCCGGCGCTGCGTCCGTGCATGCGTGAAATGAGATCGTCGCGCGTCAGCACGCGATTGGGCCGCTCGAGGAAGATCTGCAGCAGTTCGTACTCGCCGGTCGTCAGCGGTATCGGCGTGCCGTCGCTCGTCGCCAGTTCGCGCGCAGCGGCATCGAGGCGAAAGCCGGCGAACCGAATCGTCTCCGCAGCGGCGGGGACATCGCTCGCATCGACACTGCGCGTCGTCGCGCTCCTGCGCAGCACGCTGCGCACACGCGCGAGCAGCTCGCGCAGGTCGAACGGCTTGGTGACGTAGTCGTCGGCGCCGAGTTCGAGGCCGACGACGCGATCGACCGACTCGCCACGCCCGGTGACGATGATGACCGGGCCGCACCATTCGTTGCGCAGATAGCGCGTCAGGTCGAAGCCGTCTTCGCCGGGCAGGCCGAGATCGAGCAGCACCAGGTCGACTGTCTCGGCGGCGAGCGCACGGCGCATCGCCGCCCCGTCGGCGACGCCGCTGACGCGGAACCCGTTCGACGTGAAGTAGCGCCGCGCGAGTTCCCGAATCTCGTTATCGTCGTCGACGACCAGCAGGTGCGGTGGCCGAGGCAGGGATGGAGTGGCTGCAGTGACCGACATGGGGCCGCTTCGAAAGCACGCTTCATCGTACCATCGCGTAGCGCGCGACGTTAAGCCGGCGGCAGCGTCGTCGCCGGCGGAAACTGTCATTCGAGCCGATTGCGCGGCACGCCTATGCGGGCTTCGCGTCGTCGTCGCGGCGCTTCAGCCGGTCCATTGGCCGCCATTGATCGAGAACGTCGCGCCGGTGATGAAGGCGGCATCGTCGCGCGCCAGGAAGGCGGCGAGGCGGGCGATTTCCTCGGGGGTGCCGAGCCTGCCGACCGGGATCGCCGCGACAATCGTGCGCACGACGTCGGCGGGTACTCCGGCCACCATGTCGGTGTCGACGTAGCCCGGCGCGATCGCGTTCGCGGTGATGTTGCGATGCGCTCCTTCGAGCGCCAGCGAGCGCGTGAAGCCGAGCACGCCGGCCTTGCTCGCGGCGTAGTGCGTCTGGCCGACCTGTCCCTTCTGCCCGTTGATCGAGCTCAGGTTGACGATGCGTCCGTAACGTCGCTCGCGCATGCCCTCGACGACTGGCCTGCACATGTTGAACAGCGCATCGAGGTTGGTGCGCAGGACGTCCTGCCACTGCTCGCGCGTCATCTTGTGCAAGGTGACGTCGCGTACGATGCCGGCGTTGTTGACGAGGATGTCGACGGGGCCCAAGTCGGCCTCGACGCGCGCGACGCCGGTTCGGCAGGCTTCGAAATCGGCGATGTCCCAGCGATAGGCGGCCATCCCTGTTTCGCGGTGGAAGGCCGCGGCGGCGTCCTCGTTGCCGTGATAGACGGCCGCGACGGCATGGCCGTCGTCGCGCAGCGCCTGCGCGATCGCGCGGCCGATGCCGCGCGTGCCTCCCGTGACGATCGCGACGCGCGGCATGTCAGAGCGTCAGCGTGTGGATGACCTGGGTCGCGTCGTTCGGATCGCGCTCGCGCCGAAAGCCGAGGTACTGCGCCAAGTCGCGCATCGCCGGATTGTTCGCGGCGTCGAGCGAGATCATCGTGTGCACGCCGCGTTCGCGCGCGACCTCGATCAGGTGATGCATGAGGAGGCTGCCGAGGCCCTTGTTGCGCCATTCGTCGGCGACCGTCACCGCGCATTCGCACGACTGGCCGTCCGCGGCGATGCTGAAGCGGCTGACGCCGATCTCGCGCTGCGTACCGTCGAGCTCGATGAGCGCGACGAACGCGACGTCGCGCCGATAGTCGATGTCCGTCAGGTGGCGGATCAGGTCGTCGCCCGGCTCGCCGATCGAGCCGAGAAAGCGCAGACGCCGCGATTCGGGTGACAAACGTTCGATGAAGGCGCGCTCGAGCGCCGCATCGTCGCGTCGTATCGGACGGACGACGATGCGCGTACCGTCGTGCAGCGTTTCTTCCCAGCGCGGCGAATCGAGCGGCAGCGGCGCGGCGGCCAGCGGGTGCTCGGTCGACTCGCCATCGGGGGAGGGAGCGGACGGGTTGGCGATGGACATGGCGGCAGTCTCCGGTGAATGCCGGAGAACTATCCATGCACCCGCGCGGCGTCATTTGATCTGGATCATGCCCACGCCAGATCGCCGCGGCATCGCGAGCGCGAGGCCGCGACGCACCGGGAAACAGCGATCGGGTTGATCAGGATCAAGTGCCCCGGTTCGCCGAGGACTAGGGTGGCATGGCGGCGGGTCGCATGCGCCATCGCGCAGCGCAGGCCGCCCCGAATCCATCCGACGATGCAGGAGAACGATCATGGCCCTTGCGAACGCGACGTCCAAAACGAAAGCGGCAGCGGAACCGTCCCCGGCCCCGGCGATCGGCGCGCTGTTCGACGCCGAGCAGAATTCCATCGACGCGGCGGCGCGCATGTACACCTCGCTGTTCGGCAACGCCGTGCGCGTGCAGACTGAAATGCTGCGCTTCCTCAGTGCGCGGTTCGCCAAGGACGCACTGATGCTGGAGCAGTTCAGCGGCTGCAAGGGACCGGCCGATGTCGCGCAGCTGCAGGTGAAGCTCGGCTCGGACGCGATCGCCGACTACTTCGCCGAGACGCAACGGCTGATCGCCCTGTTCGAGCGGGCGGCCGACGAGAGCCTGGCGAAAGTGGCCTGAGCACGGACGACGAGGAAGCGACCGGCATGCGCGACATCCTGGCTTATTCGGCCAATTTCCGCTCCTGGAGCGGCGGCGTCGCCTACGCGGCGGACCTTGCGGCGCGGCTCGATGGCTCGTTGACCGGCGTGTACGTGTATCCGTCGCCGCTGTACATGCTGCCGCCGTACGGCTCGGCCGACCTGCTCGAGGCGATCCTCGAGAATGCGCGCGACATCGAACGAACCGCGCACGCGTCGAAGGATGCATTCCTCGCATGGTCGCGGACGATCGGTGTCCGCCAGGCGAACTGGCAAGTGGCGGAAGGACAACTGCCGCAGACGCTCGCGCATATCGGCAACTGGCACGACCTGCTCGTGCTCGAGCGCAATCCGGAACTGCCGTGGGGCGCGCCCGCCGAACTCGGCGAGATCGTGCTCGGCTCGCGGCTGCCGTGCATCGTCGCACCCGCCGGGATGCGCGAAGCGCGGCTCGATCGCATCGCGCTGGCCTGGAACGGCGCCGCCGAAGCTGTGCGCGCGATCCATGCCGCGTTGCCGCTGCTGCTGCATGCCAAGCAGGTCTTCCTGCTCGAAGGAACGCCGCGCGAGCTCGATGTCGAGATCGGCTGGAAGCCGCCGTTCGACATCGACGAGTACCTGGCGCGCCACTCGATAGCGGCCGAGCACGTCGAGATCGATGCCGACGATGCCCATGCCGGCGAGGTGCTGCTCGATGCGGCACTGGGCGCGGCGGCGAACCTGCTGGTGATGGGCGCCTACGGCAGGACCCGTTTCAGCGAATGGGTGTTCGGCGGCGCCACGCGGTCGCTCCTGCGCGACGCGCCGTTCCCGGTGTTCCTGCGCAACTGAGCGAACTGGGTAGAGACGAGGACTGAACCATGGACCTGTCGAATCAGACGTTGCTGCTGCTCGCGGTGCTGCTGGCGACGCCGGTCGTCGTGGTAGCGATCATCAACCTGATCTTCCATCCCCGCAACGGCATCGCGCGCGGCTTCGGCGGCGCGCTGTTCATCGGCCTGTGCTGGGTCGCGACGATCGCGTTGATTGTGCAGAAAGTGTCCGAGTAGCAGTCGGCGCTGCACCCGGCGTGTTTGCGGTCATGCGGCGATCAGGGCCGCTGCGTGCGTTGCGGCCATCCACTCTTCATTGGTCGGCTCGACCGCGACCGTCACGCGGCTGCGCGGTGCCGAAATAACGGCGGCGTTGCGCGCATTGGCCGCGTCGTCGAGTTCGACGCCGAGATAGGCAAGCTTCCGGCAGACGCGCTCGCGGATCGTCGCATTGTGTTCGCCGATGCCGGCCGTGAACACGAGCAGTTCGAGGCCGCCGAGCACCGCGACGAGCGCGCCTATTTCGCGCACGATCCGCCGCACGTACAGCGCCAGCGCGGCGCGGACGCGTTCGCCGGCGGCATCGGTGTCGGACTCGTGCGCGAGCAGCACGTTCGGATCCGACGATACGCCGGAAATCCCGAGCAGCCCCGAGTGGTGATAGAGCAGGCGGCCGACCTGGTCGGGCGTGCGCTTCTCGACCTCCATCAGATAGATCAGCGCGCCCGGATCGAGCGACCCGCAGCGCGTTCCCATCATCAGTCCGTCGAGCGCGGAAAAGCCCATCGTCGTGGCGACGCTTTCGAGACCGCGCGTCGCACAGAGGCTGGCGCCGCTGCCGAGATGGGCGAGCACCGCGTGGCCGCGCGCCATATCGCCGTGGCGTTCCGGCAAGGCGATCGACAGGTATTCGTAGGAAAGCCCATGGAATCCGTAGCGGCGCACGCCGCGTTCCCACGCGTCCCACGACAGCGGCAGCATCCGCTCGACCGGCGGCAGCGTGTGGTGGAACGCGGTATCGAAGCAGGCGACCTGCGGCAGGTCCGGCCGTGTCTGCAGCAAGGTCTCGATCGCGTCGAGCGCAAAAGGCTGATGCAAGGGTGCAAGCGGTATGTAGCTCGCGAGATCGGTCAGCACGGCGGCGTCGATGCGTACCGGCAGGGAATACTTGCTGCCGCCGTGCACGACGCGATGCGCGACGCCGGCGAGGACCTGGTCGCCGAATCTGGCTTGCACCCGCGTCCGGATGTGGGCGAGCGCGGCGTGATACGGCTGTGCCGGGTCGAGCGTGATCGCGACGGGTTCGGCGCCGGATTCGCCGTAGCGCGCATCCATCGTGCCGATGCCGTCGACCTTGCCGTTCCACGACGGCGCGCGCGAGAGCGGCGTGCGCGCGGCGTCGAACACCGCGAACTTGATGCTCGAAGAGCCGCAATTGAGAACGAGGATCAGGCCGCTCATGGCCGTTTCGTCCGGTAGCGGTGAGCGACCAGGACCGCCACGGCGCACGATGCGATACGCGTCTGGCGCGAATCGGCGCGGCTGGTCAGCACGATCGGCACGCGTGCGCCCATGACGATGCCGGCGCTCGCCGCGCCGCCGAGGTACTCGAGCTGCTTGGCCAGCATGTTGCCGCTTTCGAGGTCGGGGACGACCAGGATGTCGGCGACGCCGGCGACCGGCGATACGATGCCCTTGATGCGTGCGGCCGCGGCGGAGATCGCGTTGTCGAAGGCGAGCGGACCGTCGAGCACCGCGCCGGCGATCTGGCCGCGATCGGCCATCTTGCACAAGGCGGCGGCATCCAGCGTCGCCGGCATGCGGCCGTTGACCGTCTCGACCGCGGCAAGGATGGCCACGCGCGGTTCGGCGACGCCGACGATGTGCGCCAGGTCGATCGCGTTGCGCACGATGTCGGCTTTCTCTTCGAGCGACGGCGCGATGTTGATCGCCGCATCGGTGATGATGAAGGCGCGCGGATACGCCGGCGTGTGCATCAGATAGCAATGCGAGATGCGCCGCGCCGTGCGCAGGCCGGCGTCGGCCGCGACCACGGCGCCCATCAGTTCGTCGGTATGCAGGCTGCCCTTCATCAAGGCTTCGACCTTGCCGGTGGCGGCGAGCGCAGCGGCGCGGGCGGCAGCGGCGTGGCTGTGCTCGACGTCCTCGATCGGCACGCCGGCGAGGTCGAGCCCCGCTTTGCGCGCGATCGCTTCGAGCTTGGCCCGCGGCGCGATCAGGATCGGATCGATCAGACCTGCTGCACGAGCGTCCAGCGCCGCGCCGAGGCTCGCTTCGTCGCACGGGTGCACCACCGCCACGCGAATCGCACCGAGCGGTCGCACGCGTTCGATCAGCGACTGGCCCGCGCCATCGACCAGTCGCACGTCGGGCAGGCTGGCACGCGGCCGTTCGATACGTTCGGTCGGCGCGACGACGTCGGCTTCGCCCTCGATCACCGCCGTGCCGTTCTGGTTGGTGCCGGTGCACAGGAAGCGCACGCGCTTGCTGGCCGGATCGCGCGCGCTCGCCTTGACGCGTACCGTGAGCGTGTCGCCGATGCGTACCGGCGCGAGGAATCGCAGGGTCTGGCCGACGTACACGGTGCCCGCACCAGGCAGCTGCGTGCCGAGCACCGCCGAGATCAGGGATGCGCCCCACATGCCGTGCGCGATGACGCCGTGGAAACGCGTCGATGCGGCGAAGCCCGCATCGAGATGCTGCGGATTGACGTCGCCGGACAGTATGGCGAACAGCTGGATGTCCTGCGCCGTGAGGCAACGCTCGATCGACGCTTCGTCGCCGATCGCGATGTCGTCGAAGACGCGGTTGCCGACGAGGTCGAGCTGGCGTCGGGCCGTGCCCGGCAGGTCGGAGGAATCGGATGTCATGAAGGCTTCCGTCGAAGGCGTGCGGGCCGAGACAGCGCAACCTACCAGAGCGTCGCGGCGCGCGCGTGATGTCGATCAAGCCGCGACGGTCTGACTTCGACCCCGCACGGCAGCGCCCGAGCCGTGATCCACTTGAGAATTGTCAACAGGCGTCGGCTGCGGACAGCTGAAGATGGGCATCGACGAGATCGTCGTCATGCGCGCGCTGCGCGGAGCACGGCCATGTTCAAGCACCTGTTGATCCCGAGCGACGGCTCGACGCTGTCGGAGGAAGCCGTCAAGCAGGGCATCCGCTTCGCGCACGCGATCGGCGCCCGCGTGACGTTCTTCCAGGCGATCCCGCGCTTTCACGCCTCCGACACGCTGATGGGACTGCTCGAGACCGACCGCGACGGCTACGCGAAGGCGGCGCTGGCATGCGCGACCGAACACTTGCGTTTCGTCGCCAAGAGCGCGCGCGCTGCCGGCGTCGACTGCGACGTCGAACACTCGACCAGCGACGATCCGGCGGCGGCCATCGTTGCGGTGGCCACGGCGCGCAAGTGCGATCTCATCCTGATGGCCTCGCACGGCCGGCGCGGGGTCGAGGGCTTCCTGCTCGGCAGCGAGACGCAGAAGGTGCTGACCCACTCGCGCATTCCGGTGCTGGTCTATCGCTGATCGTGGCATCGGCACGCGGCGCGTGCCAAGGCGCTTCTCAGCGCGCACTCGCAACACAATCGAACGGCAGCCACGCGTGCAGCCAGGGCGCATTGCCGGCCAGCCAGGGCCCGGCCAGCGTCAGCACAGCGCTCGCCAACAGCACGGCGCCGGCGAGGCGCTTGCCGAACGGTCGCGAGGACCATCCGGCGATGCGCTGCGCGCCGAAGGCGACCGCCAGCATCGCCGGCGCGGTGCCGAGACCGAAGGCCGCCATCGTCAGCGCCGAGCGCAGCGCATCGAGTTGCAGCGCCGCGATCAGCAGCACGGTGTAGACGAAGCCGCAGGGCATCCAGCCCCAGACCATGCCGAACGCGAATGCGCGCGGCACATTCGTCACCGGCAGCAGGCGGCGTCCGAGCGGCGCGAGTCGCGGCCACAGGCGGCGTCCGATCGCGAAGCCCGGATCGCGCAGACGTCCGAACGCGACGAGCGCGCCGAGCAGCAATGCGCCTGCGCTGAGCGCGCGCAGGCTGCGGCGCACGGTTTCGAGGTCGAGCAGGCCGATCAAGCCGCCGAGGATCGTGCCGAACAGCAGCCCGGCCAGCGTATACGACGAGATGCGTCCGAGCTGGTAGGCGACCAGCAGCCGAGTGCGTGGACGGCCATCGGCGCGTTTTGCCGTAGCCACGCCGAGGGCCGCGGAGATGCCGCCGCACATGACCAGGCAGTGGCCGCTCGCGGCGGCACCGAGCAGCAGCGCGGCGCCGAGCGTCAACGCGCCGGTCACGCGCGCGGCTCGTTCGTTGGAGGGCGCGACGAAGACGTCGTGCTGGAATCGTCGAGCAGCGGCAGCAGCGCCGGCGTATCCATGTCGTCGAACTGGTCGTGGTCGACGGCCCAGAAGAACGCGAGGCCGGCGCCGAGCAGCAGCAGGATCGACAGCGGGATCATCACGACGAGGATGTTCACGCGGCGGCCTCGCCGCGAAATCCGGCGGCGTGCGCGCGATGCTCGTCGCGGCGGCCGATGCGCAGCGCGTTCAGCACGACGAAAAGCGAACTCGCGGACATGCCGATCGCCGCCAGCCATGGCGGCACGTAGCCGAGTGCACCGAGCGGCACGACGCACAGGTTGTAGCCGAGCGCCCAGCGCTGGTTCTGGCGCAGGATCGCCAGTGCTTCGTGCGCGACCGTACGCGCTTCGGCCAGGGCGTGCAGACGGCCACCGACGAGCACGATGTCGCTCGATGCCTGCGCGAGTTCGGCGCCGCTCGCGAGCGCGATCGCGACGTCCGCGCCGGCCAGCACCGGCGCATCGTTGATACCGTCGCCGACCGCGGCCACGCAGGCGCCATGCGCGCGCAACGCGGCAAGTCGCGCCAGCTTGTCGGCCGGACGCAGGCGCGCGTTCCAGCGCGTGATGTCGAGCTGCGCCGCAACGCGTGCCACCTTGTTCGGCGCGTCGCCGCTGGCGATTTCGATGTCGAGTCCGCCGGCCTTCAAGGCGGCGATCGCCGCACAGGCGCCTTCGCGCAGGCGTTCGCCGAGGTGGAAGGCGGCGACAGGCCCGCGGTCGTCGGCCAGGACGACGGCATCGTCGAACATCGGCGGCGGCGTTGCCGTCGCGAGGGCGAAGTCGGGGCGGCCGAGTCGCAAACGGCGGCCGTCGACGATGCCTTCGAGCCCGCTGCCGGCTTCGGCACGTACGGCTTCGACAACCGGCATCGAAGAAGAGGCCGCGCGCGCGATCGCCTCGGCCGCGGGATGTCGGCTGCCCCGCGCGAGCGCTGCCGCCAGTTCGAGCGCGTGCGCTGGATCGCGCGCGGCGAAGACTTCGACACGTTCGAGCTGGAGTTCGGGGCAGGTCAAGGTGCCCGTCTTGTCGAAGACGACGTGCGTGGCGCCCGCAAGCCGCTCGATCGCATCGGGATGGACCACCAGTACGCCCTGTCGCGCGAGCACGCCGAGCGCGCGCGTCAACGCGGCCGGCACCGCGAGTGCGAACGCGCACGGACACGACACCACCAGCACGGCGAGCGTTGCGGCGAATGCCCGTGGCGGATCGACCAGGGACCAGCCGGCCGCCGTGATCGCGGCCAGCGCCAGGATGCGCGCGACGAACAAGGCTGCAGCCCGGTCTCCCGCGCGCGCCAGGCGCGGGCGCTCGGTCGACGCGCGAGCGGCGAGGGCGGCGACGCCGGCGAGCAGGGTTTGCGCGCCGACGCGCTCGACGCGAACGCGCGCAGGCCCTTCGACGAGCAGGCTGCCTGCGACCAGCGTATCGCCGCGACGCTTGCGCAGCGGCACCGATTCGCCCGACCACAGCGCTTCGTCGACGCGGCAGGTCGCACTGATCAGGATGCCGTCGGCCGGCACGGTGCTCCCCTCGGCCACGTGAACGCAATCGCCGGGGACGAGCTCGACGGCGCCGACGCGTTGCAGCGAGCCGTCGTCGAGGCAGCGGTCGGCGAACGCCGGCGTCAGCCGCGCCAAGGCGTCGCCGAGATCGCCGGCGCGGTGGCGCGAGCGCATCTCCAGGTAGCGGCCGATCAGCAGAAAGAACACGAACATGCTGACCGAATCGAAATACACTTCCGCGCCGCCGCGAATGGCTTCGAGCACGCTGGCGGCGTAGACGAGCGCGACCGCCAGCGCGACCGGGACGTCCATGCCGAGCCTGCGCGCGGCCAGCGCGCGCGCGGCGCCCGCGAAGAACGGGCGCGCTGCATAGAAAACGACCGGCGTGGCGACGAGCAGGCCGAACCAGCGCAGCAGGTCGCGCGTCGAGGTATCGACCCCGTCGAACGCGCCGAGGTACAACGCGCTGGCATACATCATCGCCTGCATCGCGCCGAAGCCGGCGACGACCAGCTGCTTGAGCATCGCGCGCGATTCGCGCCGGCGCGAATCGTCGAGCGCTGCGGCATCGAGCGGCAGCGCGCGATAGCCCGCACGGGCCAGTGAGGCAAGGATCTGCGGCAGCGAGCAGCGGCCGGCGTTCCATACGATGCGCGCGCGCCGCGCGCCGGCGTTGACGTGCACGCGATCGACGCCGGGCAACGCGCCGAGCACGTTCTCGATCAGCCACACGCAGGCCGAGCAGCGCAGGCCGTCGACGAGCACGACGGTTTCCTGCAAGCCGGCGCCGAGATCGCGCACGACGTGGCGCGCAAGTTCGGGGCGCGCCCAGGCCGCCGCATCGCCTTCGAATTCGCTGTCGAGCGCAGCGCGTTCGGCGGGTGCGCTGCGCAAGCGGTAGTAGTCGGCCAGGCCCAGCTGGTCGATCCATTCGGCGGCCGCGCGGCAGCCGCTGCAGCAGACCGCATGCGCGATGCCGGCGACGACGGCGAGTGGCGCGTCGCGGCTGGGCAGGGCTTGGCTGCAATGCCAGCACGCGCCGGCCGCGGCGTTCACCGCTCTGCCTTCGCCCGATCGGGCGGTGCCGGCCGCGCCAGCGGCATTTTCATGATGTCGCCGCCGGCCGTCGGCAACGCGGTGTCTGCGTGCCGTGCGCCGAGCACGATCATCCAGACGCAACCGGCCAGCGAAGCGGCGAAGATCGCCAGCCCGAGCCACAGGACCGGCTGGCGATACCAGGCATCGCCCGATGGCTCCGCTGCGCGATGTGCCTGCACTTCAATGCCCTGCCGCCGGAGTGGTGTGCGACTGCGCATAGACCCAGGCGGCGATCACGCGCGCGTCGTCTTCGCCCAGGCGCGTGCGCCAGGCCGGCATCTGTCCGCTGCGGCCTTCGCGGATCGTCTGCTCGATCGTGGCGAGGTCGCCGCCGTAGAGCCAGGTCGTGTCGGTGAGGTTCGGCGCGCCGAGTGCCGGGTTGCCCTTGCCGTCGACGCCGTGGCAGGCCGAGCAGACGACGAACATCGGCTGGCCGGCTTTCGCTTCGTCCGCATCGTGCGGCGCGCCGGAAAGGCTGAGCACGTAGTTGGCGAGGCGGGCGATGCCGTCTTCGCCGTAGGCCGATAGGAATGACGGCATTGCGCCGTGACGGCCGTCGAGGATGCTCGTCATGATCGACGCGCTGTCGCCGCCGTAGAGCCAATCGCCATCGACGAGGTTCGGCGCGCCGAGTTTGTGATTCCCGTGGCCTTCGCGGCCGTGGCAGGCGGCACAGTTGTCGATGAACAGGCGTTGCCCGAGCCGCGTCGCCTCGGCGTCGGCGGCGAGCTGCTCGACCGTCGATGCCTTGATGCGCTGTATGAGTGGCGCGAGCTTGGCCGCGTTCTCGCCGCTGTCGCGCTGCAGTTCGCCGGCGGACGTCCAGCCGAGCAGCCCTTTGTACGCGCCGAAACCGGGATACAGCGCGAGGTAGGCGAAGCCGCAGACGAACATGCCCGCCGACATCAGCACCCACCACAGCGGCAGCCGGCGCACGCCTTCGCGCAGCACACCGTGCGCCCAGACGTGGCCGGTGGTGCCGTCGGGCAGCGTCGGTATTTCCACGCGCGTGCCCCAGACGAATAGGAACAGCGTGATGCCGAGATTGAGCACCACCAGGAACATGATCCACAACGACCAGAATCCGTTCATTGCGCGTTCTCCTCGTCTTGCATCGGCAGCAGCGCGAGCTGGTCGAACGCGCGCTTGTGATTCGGCAGCCAGGCCCAGATCCAGATGCCGATGAAGGCGAACATCAGGATCAACGTGATGACGCCCGCCAGGTGTCCCCAGAGCGGATTCATGGCGCGGCCTCGGCGGGAGCGGCGGCGGACTTTTCTTCGTTGTCGATGCCCAGGCCCTGCAGGTAGGCGATGACCGCTTCCATCTCGGTGTGCCCGGTCACGGCGGCGCGTGCGCCTTCGATGTCGGCATCGCTGTACGGATCGCCGAGGAATCGCAGCGTACGCATGCTGCGTTCGACGAATTCCGGATCGACGAGCGTCTGCGACAGCCACGGATACCCCGGCATGTTCGAATCGGGCACGACGGCGCGCGGATCCTTCAGGTGCATGCGCTGCCACTCGTCGGTGTACTTGCCGCCGATGCGCGCCAGATCCGGTCCCGTGCGCTTGGAACCCCACTGGAACGGACGGTCGTAAACCGATTCGCTGGCGATCGAGTAGTGACCGTAGCGCTCGGTCTCGGCGCGCAGCGCGCGGATCATCTGCGAGTGGCACAGATAGCAGCCTTCGCGCACGTAGATGTCCTTGCCGGCGAGCCGCAGCGGGCCGTACGGCTTCACGCCCGGCGCGGCCGTGACGGTATGGGCCTGCATGAACAGCGGCGTGATCTCGGCGAGTCCGCCGATCGACACCATGATCGCGGTGAGCACGCCGAGCAGTCCGGCATGCTTTTCGATCGCTTCGAAATAACGGTATTTGCTGGCCATCGTCTTCTCCTCAACCCATGGCCGGCAACGGACTCGGGACTTGATGTGCGACCGGATCGGGGATCGGAACCGGGATCGGCTTGATCAGGTGCGCGCGCGCATCTGTTGCGGTGTGCCAGAGGTTCCACGCCATCACGACCATGCCGCCGAGCACGAGCATGCCGCCGAGCCAGCGCACGGCGTACCACGGCTTGATCGCGATCAGGCTGTCGATGAAGGCGTAGGTGAGCGAACCGTCGGCATTGGTCGCGCGCCACATCAGGCCTTCGGTGACGCCGGCCGCCCACATCGCGACGATGTAGAGGAGCAGTCCGATCGTGTGCATCCAGAAATGCACTTCCATGCCGCGCACGGAATACATCGCGGGACGGCCGAGCGCACGCGGCGCCATCGCGTAGAGCGAACCGATCGTGATCATCGCGACCCAGCCGATCGAGCCGGAATGTACGTGGGCGATGGTCCAGTCGGTGTAGTGCGAGAGCGAGTTGACGGTTTTGATCGCCATCATCGATCCCTCGAAGGTCGCCGCGGCGTAGAACACCAGTGCCAGCACCATGAATTTCGCGGCGGGATCGGTCTTCAATTTCGACCACGAACCGTTGAAGGTCAGCAGCCCGTTGGCGGCCGAGCCCCAGCTCGGCATCAGCAGGATCAGCGAGAAGGCCATGCCCACCGACTGCACCCAGTCCGGCAGCGCCGTGTACATGAGGTGGTGCGAGCCGGCCCACATGTAGACCGAGATCAGTGCCCAGAAATTGACGATCGAGAAGCGGTAGCTCCACAGCGGCTGCTGCGCCTGCCGCGGAACGAAGTAGTACATCATGCCGAGGAATCCGGCCGTCAGGAAAAACGCCACCGCGTTGTGGCCGTACCACCACTCGACCATCGCGTCGACCGAGCCGGAGTAGATCGAGTACGACTTGGTCAGCGACACCGGTACGACCAGGTTGTTGACGATGTGCAGCAGGCCGACGGCGATGATGAAGGCGCCGTAGTACCAGTTCGCCACGTAGATGTGGCGGATGCGCCGACGTGCCACGGTGGCGAAGAAGACCACGCCGAAGCTGACCCAGACCACGGCGATCAGGACGTCGATGAACCATTCCGGTTCGGCGTATTCCTTGCTCTGGGTGATACCGAGCGGCATCGTCACCATCGCCAGCACGAGGATCAGCTGCCAGCCCCAGAATGTGAAGTTGGCCAAGCGCGGCAGCGCGAGCCGCGTGTGCCCGGTGCGCTGCACGACGTAGTAGCAGGTACCCATCAGCGCCGAGCCGCCGAACGCGAAGATCACGCCGAACGTGTGGTCGGGCCGCAGTCGGCTGAAGGTGAGCCATGGAATGTCGAAATTGAGTGCGGGCCAGGCGAGTTCGGCGGCGATGTAGACGCCGATCGCCATGCCGACGATGCCCCAGACCGCGGCGGCGAGCAGGAACAGGCGCACGACCTGATCGTTGTAGGTCTCGGTTCTCGGCATGGACGTCCCCCTGTGAGCAAGGGCCGCGAGTGTGTAGGCGGCGTGCGCGAGCTCAATTGATCCAGATCAAGGAAGCGGCCTGCGCACGCGTGCATGCGGCGTTCTTGACCCAGGTCACGAGGCCGCGCGCGCGACTCGATAACGTGCCGTCGCAGCGGCCGGGCGATCGCCCGCCGATATCGGACCACCCTCGGGAGAAACACCATGTCTCGCGACAACCATTTGCAGAAAGCCGTTCTTGCGGCCTTGAACTGGGAACCCGGCGTGACCGCCGCGCACATCGGAGTCGCCGCCGACGACGGCGTCGTCACCCTCGGCGGGCACGTCGAAAGCTACGCGCAGAAGCAGGCCGCAGAACTCGCGGCCAGCCAGGTCAAGGGCGTCAAGGCCGTCGTGCAGCAGATCGAAGTCCATCTGCCGTCCGACGCGCGGCGAACCGACGAGGACATCGCGGCAGCGGCCATCAGCCACCTCGCCTGGGACGTGCGCATCCCGCGCGACGCGGTCAAGGTCGAAGTGGAGAAGGGATGGATCACGTTGACCGGCGAAGTCGATTCGTACTTCCAGAAGGACGCCGCCGCGCAGGACGTGCATCGCCTGCTCGGCACGATCGGCGTGACCAACCGCATCGCGATCAAGCCGAAGGTCGACGTGTCCAACATCAGCGACGACATCATGCATGCGCTGCATCGCTCGTGGTTCTTCGACCCGAAGACGATCACGGTGACTGCCGAAGGCAGCAAGGTGGTGCTCACCGGCACGGTGGAATCGTTGCACGAGCGGCAGGTCGCCGCGGCGACGGCGTGGGCCGCGCCCGGCGTGACGGACGTCGAGAACGACATCGCGGTGATATGAACGAGCTTGGTTCGGCCGCGTAGCCGAAGATCGAAGCGGCGGCGTCGCGCATACGGGCAACCGCTCGTCACGCGACGCTGCTCCGCGCGTCTGCGCGGCGCGTCGGACTGCTTCCGCAATAGCGACGCTACCTCGACGTCATTCCCGCGCGAGCGGAACCCATCTGTTTTCGTGCAGCCTTCGAAAATGGATTCCCGCTTTCGCGGGAATGACGTCGACAAGGGCGTGGGCGAAAGTCCGAGGCGGGGTGGCAGCGAAGGGCCGAGACGGGTGCGGCTATCGCCGTCGACCCAACGCTACGCCGTTGGGGCGTGGGCGAAGGTGCGAGACGGCAGCGGCCATCGCCGTCGCCCCAACGCTACTCCGACGTCATTCCCGCGCAAGCGGGAATCCATCTGCTTTCGTGCGATCCTCGAAAATGGATTCCCGCTTTCGCGGGAATGACGTCGACAGGGGCGTGGGCGAAAGTCCGAGGCGGGGCGTGGTCGAAGGGCCACGTGTCAAGTTCGATGATCGCCGCGGCTGCGACACGCTCGTCGTCGGCCTCGGTGATCTCCGATGCGCTGCGCCTGCCGCTAGCCGGCTCCTCGCGCGACCGGATTGGTGGGAAAAACGACCTTGGCCGGACGGTTGCGGAAACCGCGCCGAAGAACAGTTGCATCCGGCGCGCGAAGGGTTATAAAGACCGGGAACGCAGGTCGCACGCGTTTCGGGCGTTCTTGTATTTTTGGACAATGGAAATTGTCCACGACGGCTGCGGTTGCCGGCGATGGATCGAGACGAGCGCCGCGCGATCGGTGCGCACCGCAGGAAGTTTTCCGCCAGTCGAAGCCGCCGGCATGACCCTGGGGCGGCTCGCCAGCCAACCGGAGGTCCGCTCATGTTCGCACTTACGATCAACGGGCAATCGCACAGTGTCGATGCGCCCGTGGATATGCCCTTGCTCTGGGTCCTGCGCGACCTCATCGGATTGACCGGCACGAAGTTCGGCTGCGGCATCGCCCAATGCGGCGCCTGCACGGTGCATCTGGACGGCGCGCCGGTGCGCTCGTGCCTGCTCCCGGTCGGATCGATCGGCGAACGCGCGATCACCACCGTCGAAGGCATCGGATCGACCGCCGTCGGCGCCAAAGTGCAGAAGGCGTGGCTGGAACTCGAAGTCATCCAGTGCGGCTACTGCCAATCCGGCCAGGTGATGTCGGCCGTGGCGTTGCTGCAGACCCATCCCAAGCCCGACGATGCCGATATCGACGCGGCCATGGCGGGCAACATCTGCCGCTGCGGCACGTACCTTCGCATTCGCGACGCCATCAAGCACGCGGCGGAGGCCTGACATGGACGAGCTCGACATCGAACCCATCGTCCGCGAAGCGGTCGACGCCTCCGTGCCCGAAACGCCGTCGGCATCGCGCAGGGCGTTCCTCAAGGCCGGCGTGGCTGCCGGCGGCGCGATCCTGCTCGGCTTCCGCATTCCATTCGCGACCTCCGCCACGGAGCAGGCGACGGGCGTATTCGCGCCCAATGCCTTCATCCGCATCGATGCGCGGGGTGCCATCACGCTGCTGATGCCGCAGGCCGAAATGGGGCAGGGCATCTACACCGCGATCGCGATGATCCTGGCCGAAGAACTCGACGCGAAGTGGGAACAGGTGTCGGTCGAAGCCTCGCCGCCGAGCGACAAGCTGTACGGCAATCCGATCTTCCAGATCCAGGTCACCGGCAATTCCAATTCGGTGCGCGCGTTCTGGACGCCGCTGCGCAAGGCCGGCGCGGGCGGGCGGGCGATGCTGATCGAAGCGGCTGCACGGCGCTGGAAGGTCGAGCCGTCCAGCTGCAGCGCGGCCGACGGCGAAGTGCTGCACGCCGCTAGCGGCCGCAAACTGGCCTATGCCGCGCTGGTCGGCGAGGCGTCCGCGCTGACGGCTCCGGCCGATCCGCCGCTGAAATCGCCCGCCGATTTCAAGACGATCGGCAAGCCGGTCAAGCGGCTCGACACGCCGGACAAGGTCAACGGCAAGGCGCTGTATGGCATCGACGCGATGCCGCCCGGCGTCAAGTTCGCGACGTCGGCCGCGTGCCCGGTGTTCGGCGGCAAGGTCGGCCATGTCGACGACAGCAAGGCGAAACAGGTCCCCGGCGTGCGCCAGGTGCTCGTATTCGACAATTTCGTCGCCGTCGTCGGCGACCACATGTGGGCGGCCAAGCGTGGCCTCGCCGCGCTCGACATCACCTGGGACGAAGGCGAGCACGCCCAGCTTTCGTCCGAAGACATCTGGAAACAGCTGCGCGCGGCGAGCGAGAAGGACGGGGTCGTCGCCAAGACGGCCGGTGACGCGGCCAAGACGCTCGCGGCGGGAACGCGCATCGATGCCGCGTACGAAGTGCCGTTCCTCGCCCACGCGACGATGGAGCCGATGAACTGCACCGTGCACGTGCGGCCGGACAGCTGCGAGGTGTGGGTCGGCACGCAGGTGCAGACGCGTGTGCAGGCCGTCGCTGCCAAGGTGACGGGGCTGCCGCCGGAAAAGGTGACGGTGCACTTCCACGTGCTCGGCGGCGGCTTCGGCCGGCGCCTCGAAGTGGACTACGTCGAGCAGGCCGTGAAGATCGCGCAGAAAGTCGACGCACCGGTCAAGCTGGTCTGGACGCGCGAGGAGGACATCCAGCACGACGTCTATCGTCCGGTCTATCGCGACGTGCTGTCGGCGACGCTGGAGAACGGCCGTATCAGCGGCTGGAAGTATCGCATCACGGGTTCTGCGGTCATCGCACGCTGGCTGCCGCCGGCGTTCCAGAAAGGCATCGACATCGATGCGATCGACAGCGCAGCCGACATCCCGTACGACATTCCGAACCTGCTGGTCGAGTACCAGCGCGACGAGCCGCCGGGCGTGCCGACCGGATTCTGGCGCGGCGTCGGTCCGAACAACAACGTGTTCGCGGTCGAAAGCTTCATCGACGAGCTGGCCAAGAAGGCCGGCAAGGATCCGGTCGAGTTCCGCCGCGGCATGCTCGGCAAGGAACCGCGGTTGCTGGCGGCGATGGAACTGGCGGCGAGCAAGGCCGGCTGGGGTAGCGCGCTGCCCGAGCGCCACGGCCGCGGCATCGGCGTTCAAGTCGCGTTCGGCAGCTACATCGCGACGGTCGCGGAAGTGGAGGTCGGCAAGAACGGCGACGTGCGCGTGCACCGCCTCGTCTGCGCGGTCGACACCGGCATCGTCGTCAATCCGGACACCGTCATCGCGCAGCTGCAAGGCGGCCTGATCTTCGGCTTGACCGCCGCCCTGTACGGCGAGATCACGATCGACAAGGGCCGCGTGCAGCAGAGCAACTTCCACGACTATCGCGTGCTGCGCATCGACGAGGTGCCGAAGATCGAAGTGCACCTGGTGCAGAGCGGCGAAGCGCCCGGCGGCATCGGCGAGACCGGCACGACCGCGGCGCCGCCTGCGCTCGGCAATGCGATCTTCGCCGCCACCGGCATCCGTCTGCGCCGCCTGCCGATCGATCGCGACGTCCTGGCCGGGAGGAAAACGGTATGAGCGCTCACAAGGGCTTCAAGCGGCTCGGCTATCTGATCGGCTTCTTCGTCGTGATCGGACTGCTCGTGCTCGGCTGGTATGCGACGCGTCCGGGGCCGCTCGCGTTCGCGGCCGGCAAGCGCGTCGCGCTGGCCGACTACGGCGGGCATCCGGCCGGCGTCCCGGCCGACTTCCAAGATACCGATCCGATCGCCAAGGGCCGCTATCTCGCGCAGGCCGCCGATTGCGAGGCCTGCCACACCGACGAGAACGGCACGCCGTTCGCCGGCGGCCGCGCGTTCAAGACGCCGTTCGGCACGTTGTATTCACCGAACATCACGCCGGACGCGCAGACCGGCATCGGCCAGTACACCGATGCGGAATTCCTCGAGGCCGTGCACAAGGGCGTCGGCCGCGGCGGCAAGAAGCTCTATCCGGCGTTTCCGTATGCGGCCTACACCTACATCACCGACGAGGACGTGCTCGCGATCAAGGCGTACCTGTTCTCGCTCACGCCGGTCAAGAACGCGGCACCCGAGAACGCGCTGTCGTTCCCGTTCAACCAGCGCTGGCTGATGACGTTCTGGGGCGCGCTGTTCAATCCCGGTTCGCGATTCCAGCCGATTCCCGAGCAGAGCGCCGAGTGGAACCGTGGCGCCTATCTGGCCGAGGCACTCGCGCATTGCGGCGACTGCCACACGCCGCGCAATCTGGTGCAGGGATTGGACAACGCGCGCAAGTTTGGCGGCACGCTGACCAACGGCTGGCGCGCGTACAACGTGACGGCCGACAAGACCGCCGGCGTCGGCGGCTGGACCGATGTGGAACTGGCGCAGTATCTCGCCTCCGGCCACGCGGCCGGCCGCGGCTCGGCGTCGGGTCCGATGGGCGAGGCGGTCGAGCTCAGCTTCCGCAACCTGACGGCGAGCGACATCCAGGCGATCGTGACCTACTTGCGCACGATTCCGGCGCTCGAATCGAAGGACTTGCCGGCGCCGAAGACCGAGGTCGCATCGGCGGACCCCAAGCAGGGCGTCTCCGGCGACGCCAATCCGCACGGCAAGAAGGTCTACGCCGGCGCATGCGCAAGCTGCCACGGCTGGACCGGCGCCAGCGCCTTGTCGCCGCGTGCGACGCTGACCGGCGTGCGCGCGATCAACGATCCCACCGCAACCAACGTCGCGCAGATGATCCTGCATGGCACCGAATCGAAGGATTCCAGCGGGCGCATCGCGATGCCGGCCTTCGGCGACGCGTACAACGACGAGGAGATCGCCGCGGTTTCCAACTACGTGACGGCCCGCTTCGGCGCGTCGCCGTCGTCGATCACGCCCGAGGACGTGCGCAAGATGCGCGCGATGGAATAGCCCGGAGAGGTGAGCCGGCAGCATGCCGGCTCACAGTCTGCCGTCATTCCCGCGAACGCGGAAGCGCTTTACAACAGCGAAGCTGGTCAATCCATTTGTCTCGGACGCGCGAAAGACCTGATCATGAGTGCCACGAAGAGCGCACGTGCGCACACGATCGCGATCCAGCGCGCCTACGACGATCCGGCTGCTGACGACGGCTATCGCGTGCTGGTCGATCGCTTCTGGCCGCGCGGCCGCAGCAAGGCCGTGCTGAAACTCGACGAATGGGCGCGCGATCTCGCGCCGACGGCCGAGCTGATCGGCTGGTTCGGGCACGATCCGGCGCGCTGGGAAGAATTTCGCCGACGCTACCGGGCCGAACTCGCCGCACCTGCGCAACACGAGCGTCTGCAAGCATTGCTGCTCGCCGCCGGCAAGCAGCGCATCACGCTGGTCTATGGCGCGCGCAGCGAGACCGAAAACCAGGCGGTCGTGCTGCGGGAGATCCTGGAACGGAACGATCGAAGCAACTAGGGTCGAGCATCGCTCGCCTCGCCGTGCGGCGAATGGCGAAAGGATCGAGCCACGAAGAACACGAAAAAGACTCCGGTCGTCTTCTTCTCCTTCGTGTTCTTCGTGGCGAAGGCTTCTGCTCGAGCGCCGGTTTCGCTCACTTCGTCACACGCGCAGGCAGCAGCGGCCGCGGTACACCGCCGCTCAGCGCAGCTCCTGGATGCGGATCAGGTTGCCGGCAGGATCGCGGACGGCGCAGTCGCGCACGCCGTACGGCTGCTGCGTCGGCTCCTGCACGATCTCTGCGCCGCTGGCCTGCAGCTGCTCGAAGCTGCCGTCGAGATCCTTGGTGGCCATCAGGATGATGCCGTAGGTGCCCTTCGCCATCATCTCGGCGATCGTGCGGCGCTCGTCGTCGGTGATGCCGGGGGTGGCGGCCGGCGGATGCAGGACGATCGACGTCGCCGGCTGGCCGGCGGGCCCGACGGTGATCCAGCGCATGCCGTTGTAGCCGACGTCGTTGCGCACCTCGAAACCGAGCGTGTCGCGGTAGAAGGACAGGGAAGCGTCCGGATCGTTGTGCGGGAGGAAGCTCGCGTGAAGGGTGATGTCCATGAGGGTCCTGTTCGTTGCGAAAGGGCCATCATGCTAGCTCCGGCTCGGTGGCCGGCGCTTCTCGATTCCTGATCGGTCGCGTGACCTGCCTGGCCACGCACGACGGAATACCCGCGGTCGCGCGCGCCTGCTCGCGTCGATAGACGCTCGGCGGCATGCCGACCAGCTCGGTGAAGCGGCTGCTGAAGGTGCCGAGCGACGCGCAGCCGACCGCGAAGCAGACGTCGGTGACGCCGAGATCGCCACGCCGCAGCAGCGCCATCGCGCGTTCGATGCGCCGCGTCATCAGATAGGAGTACGGCGACTCGCCGTACGCGAGCCGGAACTGGCGGCTGAGGTGTCCGGCCGACATGTGGACGCCGCGGGCGAGCGCCTCGACATCCAGCGGCTGCGCATACTCGCGATCGATGCGATCACGCACGCGGCGCAGCCGGGCGAGGTCTCGCAAATGATGTGCTGGGGTGGGTGCGTTGCTCACCACCTCGATCGTGCCATGCGCCATCGGAGCGCTCAAGCTCGACGCCGTACCTCAGCGGCGCTGCTGCGCTCAGCAACAATGAGCGACTTTGCTCAGCGCAGCTAGGCAGACGGCGCCATCGAAGAGGTCGGGCTCATGCCGCCTGCCGCGACTCAGCGGCGCTCAGTGCGTTTCGGGCGCGCCCGCGCTGTCGCACGTCCGATCTCGATCGCACAATCGAGTGGACGCAAGAGCAGGGGAGCGGCATGGGCAAGATCGTCAAGGCGTCTGTGCACGGCAACGGAGAAGTCGCGTACCTCGCCTGGGAGGCTGACGCCGCGATCGCCGATTGCCTCGGTTTCATGATCGTGCGCGTCCATGAAACCGGCACGGACGCGGGGCAGCGGCGCGTGTTGCCGACCTGGATCGCGTTCACCGACCAGTCCAATCCCGACTGGCTCGACCAGGACAGTTCGGTCTGGCCGATCCAGCAGTACCAGTGGCGAGACCTCACGCTGCGCAAGTCGCGCGACACCACGACCGTGCGTCCGATCGACTTTCGCGTCCATTACGAAATCACGCCCGTGGGCTTGCCGGGACCGGGGCGAGCGCCCGTGCCGCCGTCGGCCACCGCGGTCTACCTCGATGCGAACGGACAGCCGCGCTACCAGGGTCCGCCGCGCGCGCTGGCGCTGCTCGATGCGCCGTTCGTGACCGGCTCGATCGACGTGACGCACACGTACGGGGATATCCAGGCGACGTACACGAACGGTATCTTGTCGACGCAGAACCTGCTGCAGCAGCTCGAATCGCTGCAAGGCAAGAAGCCGCAGAACGTGGCGGCCGGCCCCGTCACCGGCGTCACGCCGGGGCTCCTCGCCACGCTGAAGAAACATATCCCGCGCAAGGGCGATGCGATCCGCGAGTTCCTCACCGGCGACGTGCTGGCGTACCTGTTGAAGCTGATCGATCGCGCCGAGCAGGGCAACGGCGAGCTGTACCTCGCGCTCTACGAACTGCACGATCCGGAATTGATCAAGCGGCTGACCGCGCTGACGGCAGCGGGCAAGGCGCACGTGATCCTGTCGACCGCCGGATCGACCGATCCCAATCCGAAGAAGAATCCGCCGGTCCCGAAGCTGCCGATGGTGTGGGACACCGAGAACCACGATGCGCGCGCGGGACTGCACGCGGCGTCGGCGGCGAACGTGCAGGACAGGCTGTTCAACAACAGCGCGCATATCGGCCACAACAAGTTCACCGTCTACGCCGAAGGCGGCGTCGCCAAGGCCGTGCTGACCGGCAGCACGAACTGGACCGAGACGGGGCTGTGCACGCAGTCCAACAATGTCGTCCTGATCGAGAACGGCGACGTCGCCGCGCGCTACCTCGACTACTGGAAGCGCTTGCACGGCGACCCGCAGCCCGCAGGGCAGCCGCTCAGCGTGCCGCATGGGCGCACGAGCGTGGACGGCTTCGCCGCCAGCAGCGGCGTGCAAGGCGCCGCGCTGCGCGCCGCGAACGCGACGCCGGCCCCGCCGATCACGCTGGCCGACGGCAAGACCACCGTCGAGACGTTGTTCTCGCCCAATACCAAGGCGAAAACCAAGACCAAGACGTCGCCGACGCCGGTCGATCTCAGCCGCGTCTATTCGCTGATGGAACATGCCAACGACGCGCTGCTGTTCCTCGTGTTCCTGCCCGGCGTGGGCGGAAACCAGAACATCATCGGCACGGCCGCGGATCTCGCGGCAGCGCATCCGCAACTGCTCGTGCAGGGTGCCATCAGCGATCCGAGCGCATTGCCGCCGCCGGCACAAGCCGGAGAGCCGACGACCTACACGAAGCCCGACGGCTCCACCGCGAGGCTTCCACAGCGCGCGATCTGGTGGCCCGGCGGCGACACCGGCCGCGTCGTGATGATCAGGGCGGCGGCGATCACCAACCAGATCGGCAACCTGCGGCCCGAGCTGCTGAGCGCGGGCCACGCGATCATCCACGACAAGATCATCGTCATCGACCCGCTCGACGCGGTCAACTGCACCGTGATCACCGGCAGCCACAATCTCGGCTACAAGGCGTCCTACCAGAACGACGAGAACCTGCTGGTCATTCGCGGCAACCAGGCGCTCGCGATCTCGTATGCGATCCACGTGCTCGACGTCTACGATCACTACGTGATGCGCGCGAAGCTGCAGGACCAGCTGCGCAAGTCGCTGATCGCGACCGGCGCGCCACCGCTGACTTCGTCGGGCGGCTTCCTCGATACGACGCCGCAGTGGCAGCAGCGCTGGTTCAAACCGAATCCCGAGCCCTCGAGCCGCGATTATTTTCTTTGACGGCGGTGAGGCCGGAGAGTGAACCGCTACTTCATCGAGGGAGAAGGGCGCCGGGAGGTTCCGAAGCGAAGCTACGCGCGCATCGACTACATCGAGCCTGCCGATCCGGAAAATGCATCCGACGTGCTCTTCGCGTTCGACGCGGTCGACGCGCAGTGGCAGGGGTTCTCCCCCGGGTATCCGTTCGCCCTCGACGGCGACGGCGAGCGGATCCTCGCGTACTGGCGACGCCGTTTCGGTGGCGGCTCGCCCACACGCGTCGCGTTCGAGGTCGAGCCGTTCGACGATCTACCGCTGTTCCAGATCGAATTCACGCTCGCGCGCACGCATCCGTGGACGCAGGCCTTGATCGATCTCCGGGATGCCTGGGTCGAGCTGGAGCTGAGCCGCGAAGGAACGATCGAGGTCGATGTCTACGGCGGGCTGTTCGATGCGGCGCTACCGGCGCGCATGTCGGACATTTCCAGGGTCGCGAGCAAGGCAGCGCTGCTCAGCCAGGTCTTCGACATGGATGCGTGGCCCGATGCGTCCGAGGACGAACTGGTCGCCGCGCTGGATCGCACGTGCGTCATCGAACAACTCGTCGCGTTCGACATCGGCCAGGGCTCGGCGAATGCCCTCGTGTGCACGTGCGGGATGCCCGCCTACTACTACGATGTCGGCTGCGGGGTCTACCGCAATGCCCGCACACGGCCGTCCGCGATTCAGTTCTGCGTCTGCGACACGCCGCCGGTCATCCTCTCGCATTGGGATTCGGACCACTGGGCGGCGGCGCCGATCGACAAGGATCTGCTGAAGATGACGTGGATCGCTCCACGCCAGCGCATCGGCCCGAAGCACGCGACGTTCGCGACTACGATCCTCAATGCGGGCGGCCGGATCCTCATCGTTCCGTCATCGCTGCCGACGATTTCCTGGGGCACGTCGCAGCGGTTCGAGTTGCGGCGCTGCACGGGAAGGGCCAGCGACCGCAATGCGTCCGGGCTGGCCTTGATCGTCGAAGATCCGGCGAGCACGCGCGGATGGCTGCTGACGGGAGACGCCGCCTATCATCATATTCCGGCACCGCTGCCGGCCGATCTCGCCGCCATCGTCGTCCCGCATCATGGTGCCGACATGGGCGCCTCGAGCGTGCCGCCGACACGCTCGGCGCATGCGTATTCGCGGCTTCTGTATTCGTTCGGACCGGGCAACGCGCATGGCGCCACCTCGGTGCAGCACCCGACGTGGCACACCGTGAACGCGCACGTCAATGCGTCATGGCCGCATGCCCCATGGACGCCGCCGCCGGGATTCGTGAGGGCCGCGCATCCGGTTCTGGCCACCGCTTCGCATGCCGCGACGCATCTGGACGGAGCCGCTGCAGGCTGGACCGCGCCGCCTCGCGCACCCTTGCACCTGTCCACGTGCAGGAAGGCGATGCCGGTCACGCAGACGTGAAGCCATCGATACGCGCGCAGGCGTTGCCGCGTACCTCCATCGGCGCAGCTCCCGCTCTTTCGCGCGATCGCGTGATCGACCCGGCCGCAACGTTCAGCCGTCTCGGCCCTCGATCGTCAAGGTGACTTGCAGGCCGCCACCCTCACGATTGCGCAGCTCCAGCGAGCCGCCGATCGACAGCGTGAGCTGCTGCGCGATGGCAAGGCCCAGCCCGGCGCCGCCGGTGCCGCGATTGCGCGAGGCTTCCAGGCGATAGAACGGCTGCATGACCGCGTCGAGTTCGTCGTCGGGAATACCCGGCCCGCGATCGAGCACGGCAATCGACACCGGCCTGCCGTGGCCGCCGTCGATGCGCAGCTCGGCCGCGCCGGCGTATTTGATCGCGTTGTCGACGAGATTGCCGAGCACGCGGCGAAGCGCATGCGGACGCGTCATCACCGGCGCGCCGACACGGCCCGCCATCGTGACGGCCTTGCCCGCATCCTGATAATCGAGGACGAGACTGTCGAGGAAGGCATCGGGATCGACTCGGCGCGGAGGTTCCGATGCGCTGTGCGCGCTGCGCGCATAGGCGACACCTTCGCGCACGAGGTGCTGCATCTCGTCGAGGTCGCCGAGCAGCTTGTCGCGTTCGTGCGATTCGTCCATGCCTTCCGTACGCAGCGTCATGCGCGTCAGCGGCGTCTGCAGGTCGTGCGAGATCGCGGCGAGGATGCGCAGGCGCTCGGCGAGGTGATCGGCGATGCGATCCTGCATCGCATTGAACGCGGACACCGCCTTGGCGACCTCGACCGGCCCCCCTTCCTGCAGGTGCTGGCCGCCGGCACTCGGATTCAGCGATGCGGCCGCGTCGGCCAGTCGCGCCAGCGGCCTAGTCGTCAGCCGCACGGCGGCCCACGTGCACAGCAGCAGCACGCCGAGCTGGACGACGAGCACCACCGGCAGCCACTGCGCCACCGGTGCCGCGCCGGGCGTGATTTCGATCGTGAGCGGCTGGCCGTCGCTCAGCGTCAAGTGGACCTGATAGCGCTCCGGCGTCGTCGAGGTGGTATTGCCGTGCACCGAAAAGCGCTCGCCGAGCGCTTCGCCGATCAGCCGCGTGACGCGTTGTGCTCGCCCGCTGACCAGCGGTCCGTCGGTTTCGCCGGGGCCCAGGATGTAGCGATAGTTGCCGCGCTGCAGCCGCGTCAGCCAGTCGCCTCGCTCGGCGGCGGGCAGGCGGTCGAGGACGGCGACCGAGGTCGCGATGTCCCGCTCCAGCGTGTCGAGCATCAGCGACATCGCAGCGACGTAGCGTTCGTAGAACAGCAGGCCGAACGACAGGCCGTAGGCCAGCAGCAGCCCGACCGACAAAATCAGATAGAGGCGCGACGCGATCGTTCGCGGCATCCATCGCTCGATGAAGCCGGCGCGCGACTCGTTCATGCGTCGCCGCCGAGCAGGGTGACCGGCACCGAGAATACATAACCTTCGCTGCGCACGGTCTTGATGTAGGTCTGCTCGCGCGCGTCGTCCATCAGTCGTTGGCGCAGGCGGCTGACGAGGAGGTCGATCGAGCGGTCGAAATTCTCGGCTTCGCGCCCTTGCGTCAGGTTCAGCAGCTGGTCGCGGCTGAGGATGCGCTGCGGATGGTCGAGGAACACGCGCAGCAGGCGGAATTCGGCGCCGCTGAGCGCGACGACGGTGTCCTGTGGATCGAGCAGGTGGCGCGCGGTGGTGTCCAGCCGCCATTGCCCGAACGCGAGCATGCGGCTGGCCTCGGTGACCTGCAGGTTCGGCGGCAGCATGCGCGTGCGCCGGATCACCGCCTTGATGCGCGCCAGCAGTTCGCGCGCGGAGAACGGTTTGACGACGTAGTCGTCGGCGCCCATTTCCAGCCCGACGATGCGGTCGGTGGCGTCGTCGCGCGCCGTCAGCATCAGCACCGGGATCGCGCGGTGCTTGCTTGCGCGCAGGTTGCGGCACAGCACCAGGCCGTCGTCGCCGGGCATCATCACGTCGAGCACGATCAGATCGACCGGCGTGGTCTCCAGCGCGGCGCGCATCTCGCGGCCGTCGCCGGCCACCGACGTGCGCAGGCCGTTCTTCTGCAGGTAGTCGGCCAGCATCTGGCGGATTTCGCGGTCGTCGTCGACGATCAGAATGTGGTCGATGGGGTCCATGAGCGGGGAATCCTGAAGCCGTCGATGCCGGTTTGCCAGGCCGCGATGCTAGCAGCGCGCAGGCTGCCGGAGGCTCATTGCCGGGCCAGCAGCTGCTGGATCTTCGCTTCGGTCGCCGCGTAGTCGCCTTCGCCGTAGTGCCGATAAACGACGTGGCCTTCCTTGTCGATCAGATAGACCGCCGGCCAATAGCGATTGCCGTAGGCGTCCCAGGTCGCGTAGCCGTTGTCTTGGGCGACTGGATACTCGATACCGAAGCGCTTCACGGCATCGCGCACGTTGCCGAAGATCTTCTCCTCGTCGAACTCGGGCGTGTGCACGCCGACCACGACCAGCCCCTGGTCCTTGTAGCGCTGATGCCACTGTTTCATGTGCGGCGCCACGTTGATGCAATTGATACACGTATACGTCCAGAACTCGACCAGCACGACCTTGCCGCGCAGCCCGGCGACGGTCAGCGGTTCGCTGTTGATCCAGTGGTCGATGCCTTTGAATTCGGCGGCGAGCGGCGCCGCGGAAGCATCGGCTTCCGCAGCGGCCGCAGCACGGTCGCTGGGGGAACACGACGCGGTGGCGAGACAGCTGCCGAGCGCGACGATGAGAGACTTCAGCATGGAATGACATCCTGTAGGTACGGGAGTGACCGTCGGACCGGTGCGCGCCTTTCGCCGCGCCGGCACCGAGGCGGCTCGTTGTTGGAAAAGGGAGGGGCCGGCGGCGCTGGGCGCGCCACGCGCCCGGTGCGCCGCCTGCGGATCGGCGAGGTCAGTAGCCGTCGACTTCGACGATGGCCTCGGCGAACGCCTTCGGCGCTTCCTGCGGCAGGTTGTGGCCGATGCCGCCGCTCAATGTGCGATGCGCGTAGCGGCCGGTGAACTTGCCGCGATAGGCGGCCGGCTCCGGATGCGGCGCGCCGTTGGCATCGCCTTCGAGCGTGATCGTCGGCACCTTGATCGCCGGACCTTCTGCGAGCCGCCGTTCGAGCTCGTCGTATTGCGGCTCGCCGGCCGCCAGGCCCATTCGCCAGCGATAGTTCTGGATCACGATGGCGACGTGGTCCGGATTGTCGAAGGACGCGGCGCTGCGGTCGAACGTGGCATCGTCGAAGTTCCACTTCGGCGAAGCGGTGTGCCAGATGAGCTTGGCGAAGTCGCGCCGGTTCTGCTCGTAGCCGAGGCGGCCGCGCTCGGTGGCGAAATAGAACTGGTACCACCAGTCGCGCTCGGCGCTCGGCGGCAGCGGGCGCTTGCCCGACTCCTGGTTGCCGATCAAATAGCCGCTCACCGAGACCAGGGCCTTGCAGCGTTCCGGCCACAGCGCCGCGACGATGCACGCCGTACGCGCACCCCAGTCGAATCCCGCGATCAGTGCCTTGGGAATCTTCAGCGCATCCATCAGTGCGACGACATCGACGGCGACCACCGACTGCTGCGCGTTGCGCACGGTCGCCTCCGACAGGAAGCGCGTGGTGCCGTAGCCGCGCAGGTACGGCATGATGACGCGATAGCCCGCGCTCGCCAGCATCGGCGCGACGTCGACGAAGCTGTAGATGTCGTAGGGCCAGCCGTGCAGCAGGATGACGACGGGACCCTTCGCAGGGCCGGCCTCGGCGTAGCCGATGTTCAATACGCCGGCGTCGATCTGCTTCAGCGGGCCGAACGACGTGTTCGTGCCCGGCGCGACCGACGGAAGATCGGCGATCTTGCCGGGCTTCGCGCCGGCCCATTCCGCCATGCCGAGTTCGCCGGCGGCCAGGCTCAGCGCCGCGACGCCGAGAAAGCTGCGGCGGTCCAGCTTCATGTCTTCGAACATGCTCTTCTCTCCACGGTGAGCGGCCTGCGCGCGGATCGCACGCAGGCCTGTTGGTTTCAGATCACGTTGATCACGACATCGATGTTGCCGCGCGTGGACTTGGAGTACGGGCACGTCCGGTGCGCCGCATCGGCGAGCGCCTGCGCGACTTCGCGCTCCAGCCCCGGCAGGCTGATGTTGAGGCGGGCCTGCAGGAAATAGGCATCGTCCGCCGAGCACAAATCGATCTCCGCATCGACGGCAACATCGGCCGGCATCTTGATCTTCTTCTGGGCCGCGGCGATCTTCATCGCGCCGATGAAACAGGCGGACCATCCGGCGGCGAACAGCTGTTCGGGGTTGGTGCCGGTACCGGTGCCGGGCAGCGACAGCTTGACGTCCAGGCGGCCATCGGAACTGCGCGAGGAACCGCCGTCGCGGCCGCCCGTGGTGTGCTGCTTGGCGGTGTACAACACTTTCTTTTCGGAGGTGGCGATCGTATTCATGGGAACGTTTCCTTCGGTGTGCGGGTGGGGCGCCGCAGGCGCGATGACTTCGCTTCTTCGGTCGCCGGGTCGTCGTTCGAGGAGCCTTCGGCCGTCCGGCCGACGGAGGAAAGTTTCTCTCGACGGTGTACGGGGCAAATGTCCGGAATCGGCTGTTGTGTAAGGTTGTGTATACCGCCTGGCACGCAGATACACATTTGTACAAAAGTGTGGGTTTTTGATCGGCCGTCGGCGATGGACGGCCGCCGATTGAAGACGAGTCAGCCCGGCAGGGGCGCCGCTGCGGGTTTCGGAGGCCGGTGCGGCCGGCTGCGGCAGGCAAAGTAGGAGTCGGTCATCAGCCGCTGTGCCGGAGCGCGACAGGCTGCGTCGCAGTCGATGCAGCGGGCGGCGCTGCATGGGCTCGCCCGGGCAGCAGCATCGATATCGCATACTATGCGCATAGATGACATCCGATACGCCTTTCGAGTCGTTGCCCTCGACGGCTCCCATTCTGCCGCCGGCAGCACGGCGGCTCGGGCGGGATCTGGATCGCTGGCGTCGCAAGACCGGCCTCACGCAACTCGACTTGAAGCGAACGGCGAATGTCTCGCAGGGCCAGCTCAGCCGAATCTTGAGCGGGCGATTCGCGCGCTCCAGCGCCGCCGTTCGAAGACTCTGCGAAGCGGCGGGCATCGACCTGCGGCAACGCCTGTCGGCACCCGAGCGAAGCGGCAGCGGCGTGCCGTCGAAGCGGACGCGCGTCATTGAAGGCGCCAGGACTGTCCGAAGCGATGGCGAAAAACGCCTGCCGCCGGGATCGCTCGGCGAACTTGGCATCCAGCTCGCCGACGAGCGCATCTATCGAATGCTGCTGCGTCGTGATGGGGCGACCGATGCCCAGATTTCGTCGTCTCTCGGCCTCGGCACGACGGCCACGCGCAAGGCGCTCGCCTCGCTGGAAATGAACGGCTTCGCCACCCGCTCGCCGGAACACGTGCCGCGGTACTTCGCCGCACCGCCGGACCTGGCCATCGAGGCGCTGATGCTGCGCAGGCAGGAGAGGGCGCGATCGGCCATCGCTGAGCTGCGCGAGTCGGCAAAGACGACGCGGGGCACGCGACGCGAAGAGCGCATCGTCGAGATCCTCAGCCGCGAAGCCGCCGCGCAGGTGTTCGCACAGATCATCCAGTCGGCCGAGCACGACATCCTCGGACTCGAACGTCCGCCGGTTCTCGTCTCTTCGAACGACGCGCCCGACGATATGCAGCTGAAGCTGCTCGCCCGCGGCGTGCGTTTCCGTTCGATCACCGACAGCAGCATGCTGAATGCGCCCGGCACCTTGAATCGCCTGCGTGCGGCCACGTTGGCGGGCGAACAGTATCGTGTGTATCCGTCGTTGCCCTTCAAGCTGATCGTGGTGGACCATCGCATCGGCATCATCCCACTGAATCTTGCACGACCGGACGGGCCTGCCTTGCTCGTGCGATCTTCTTCGCTGCTGGTGGCTCTGTGCGAAATGTTCGAGATGCTGTGGCGTTCTTCGGTTCCGTTCTCGCTCGGTGAAGCCACGGCCGGCGATGGTTCGTCTTCGCTGCATGCGAGCCGGCGTATCGACGCGCTCCTGCCGATGCTCGTGTCGGGGCTCAATGACAAGACCATCGAACTCGAACTCGATATTTCGCAGCGTACGCTGACGCGCCGCATCGTCGACCTGATGAAGCGCCTTGGCGCGACGACGCGCTTTCAAGCCGGCTGGCTCGCAGCGCAAGCCGCACGACACGACGAGATGCCCCCGCATTCCTGAGTATTACCGGGTGTGCTCGCGAACTGGCTGACTTGCGTCAATGGCGCAAGCTGGCCACGCGACGCCATTGCCGCACCCGTTTCGCGCAATGCACAGTGATGGTGAGGCCGGAGCTAGCTCCCTGGCTCTGGCGTCGGATTTGCGCGCGCCTGGCGCATCGCCTTTTTCGCAGGCTCCGACACGCTCTCATCCGTTCGAGGATTCCTTCACATGCATGCTTTCGTACCCTCTTTCGTCCGATCGTCCCGCCGGAAGGACGCGACGCTCGCGCTCTTCATGGCGTTCACCGTCCTGACGGTATCGGGCGCCGCAGGCGCCGATCTGTCCGACGTGCCCGCTCGTACATACGTCACCGATGGCACCGTGCAGACGATCGTACGCGCCGGCGACACGATCTACATCGGTGGCAGCTTCACCAAAGTCGGGCCGCGCACGGGGCCTGGCGCTGAAGTGTCGTTCGCCGGAACGACCGATACGGCGATGCCGGAAGTCTCGGGCATTCCGCCGAGTGGCTGCAGCGGCGCCAGCAGCGGCCTGCGCGCGGTCGTCGCCGATGGCGGCGGGGGATGGTTCATCGGCGGATGCTTCAGTCATGTCGGCGCCGTCGCGCTGACGAATCTCGCGCATATTCGCGCCGACCGCAGCGTCGATACGGCATTCGTGCCGGTGATCGATGGCGTGGTGAACGCGCTGGCGGCATCCGCTTCGACCTTGTACGTCGGAGGTACGTTCACTTCGATCGATGGACAAGCGCGCAACAACATCGCAGCCGTGAGCGTCTCCGGCGGCAGCGTGACCGCGTTCAATCCCGATGCCGACAACACGATTCTCTCCCTCGCCTTATCGGGCGATGGCACCCTGGTGTACGCGGGAGGCAGCGGCTTCACGACGATCGGCGGACAGCCGCGCAGCGCGCTTGCCGCGCTCGATGCGAGCAGCGGCAGTGCGACCGCGTTCGATCCGGCGGCAACCGGGTTCAGCGGCACGGCGATCATCAGTGCACTGGTCGTATCCGGCTCGACGCTCTACGTCGGCGGCAGCTTCGTCGAGATCGGCGGCGCGCCACGTGCGAGCATCGCCGCGCTCGTCCTCGGCGGCACGGACGACGGCCTTGCCGTGGAAAGCTTCGATCCGAGTCCGAGCTTCTTCGGCTGCTCGTTCTGCAGCAGCGTGGTCGCCCTGGCGATGTCCGGGACGACGCTCTACGCCGGCGGCTCGTTCGATACGATCGGCGGCGTCGCGCGCAACAATATCGCGGGTCTCGATACCGCGGACGGAACCGCGACGGCGTTCGATCCCGATTCGAATGGCAACATCCTCTCGCTCGCTGCAGCCGGCTCGACGGTGTACGTCGGCGGCGGGTTCTACGCGATCGGTGGACAAGCACGCAGCTATGTCGCCGCACTCGACGCGGCAACGGGCACGGCGACGGCGTTCGATCCGAGCAGCAACGGCAGTGTTGCCGCGATCGCGGTCGCAGGGAATGCGATCTACCTCGGCGGACAATTCAGTTCATTGGGCGGCGTCGCACGTCATGACCTGGCGGCGATCAGCGCGGCCGATGGCACGCCGACGAGCTGGGCACCAGATGTCGAGGGCTTGAACGGCAGCGTCAACATCAATGTGCTCGCGATCTCCGGTTCGATTTTGTACGTCGCCGGCTACTTCAATGCGATCGGTGGCGAGCCGCGCATGAACGTAGGCGCGGTCAACATCGCCGACGGTACGCCGACGTCGTGGGCGCCGGACTCCGACGGCGTCGTCACGACGATGGCGGTATCGGACGGCGTGGTGTATCTGGGCGGCTCTTTCCTGCACGTCGGCACCGGTGGCGAGCAGCGCATCTTCCTCGGAGCGGTGAACGCGTCGGACGGCGGTGCGACCGCATGGAATCCGAATCCGGACAGCGACATCGGCGCGCTCGCCATCGCAGGCGGCCTCGTGTACGTCGGCGGTTCGTTCGCGCACATCGGTGCGGATCAGGACGCGCGCGGATGTCTCGCCGCGCTGGACCTCACGGTCGGCAATCCCGTGGCGTGGAACCCCACCGCGGCGAACGGCAGCGAAAATTGCCGAATCCTCGCCATGGCCATCGTCGATTCCACTGTCTACGTCGGCGGCAACTTCAATTCGGTACATGGCGAGTCGCGCAACAACATCGCCGCACTCGGCATCTCCGACGGCATGCCGACGAATTTCAATCCCAATGCGAGCGACGGCAGCGTCGAGTCGCTGGCCGTCGATGGCGCCACCGTCTATGCCGGCGGCCGCTTCACGACGATCGGTGGCCAGTCTCGCAATCTGCTCGCGGCGCTCGACGCCGGCGACGGAAGTGCGAACTCGTTCAATCCCAACGCTTCGGGCGTCGTCGTGTCCGCATTGGCTGTCGCACCGGACGGCACGTTGCATGTCGGCGGTTCGTTCAACACGTTCGATCTTGCGAGCCAGGCGTCGTACGCATCGTTCACGCCGCTGGTGCCCGACGATGCGATTTTCGCCGACGGCTTCGAGGTCGGACTTCGCGCGAGATAGGCGACGGCAGGCGCGACGTGCGGCGCAGCGGCTCACTTGGCCAGCAGCTCGACGATCTTCGCGATCACGTCGCGTTTCTTGTCCGGGACTCGACGCAGCGCACTGAGGGTGCGGCTCTCGATCTCGTCGCGCGCGTAGTCCTGCATCATCACGGCCGTATCGAACGAGCCCGCATCGGGCCGGCTCGGTCCTCTTCCCGTCGCAAGCCACTCGAAGCAGACGGAGGTTTCGACGGCAATCTGCGCCAGATGAAGAACGCTCGGAGTCGTGCCGTCGCCGCGTTCCCATTGCGTGACGGCGCTACGCTGCACACCCGTTCGCCGGGCCAGTTCCGACTGGGTGATGCCGACGAGGGCGCGGGCGCGCCGAATTCGCGTAGCGATGCCAGTCATGCTCAGGCCCTCTTCGTTCCGGCGCGAAGCGTCGCTTTCCGGGCAGCCATACTGCCTGCAACTTGAGCAGCGCCGCTTACCACCGACTGCCCGCGCGAATCCGCATTGCGTCGCTGTCGCTTCGGCAGCGTGGCTAAACAATATCAGCGTTGCGCGCGTGTCAGGTTATACCGCTGCGCCCCGTAATACCGGCAGGGGAGTGGATTATCGGATTGCTTGCAGGGGCCCATCAGCCACCCGGAGGTGTCATATGCCCATTTCACAGATTCCGAACGCGGTTCAAGAGTCGATCCATTTCAAGGACTGGGTCGGTTGGAAGGTCGGTTGGATTACCGGCTGGTACAACCCGTTCGATCGGCTCGGAGACCTGGTCAATCCGGCCGAGCTCGGTTCGCTCGTCAAGATCCAGGGCGAATTCCTGCACGAGCAATCCCGGATTCTCGGGGAAGAAGCAAAAATGGTGCAGGCGCTCGGAGACAAGCTCAACCAGATGGGTCGGTCGGGCATAGCCAAAGGCTGATTGCTCGATCGATTCGGCCACGCCCGCTTCCCGGATGAGGCAGCGGGCAACGTGGTCCTGACGACCCATGGTCGTGCGCACGCTCCGGGGGAACCGATGGCCAGTCTTCTGCTCGATACCCGTCTGTGTCCGGCCGACGGATTGGACCTCGTGCTCGTCAGCGACGACGAGTTGCTGGTGCAGTTCGGTACGCGGTCGCGGCCTTCCGAGTTGTTTCGGGACGACGACCTGACCGGCGTGATCGGCACGTTGGTCCGGAAGGTTCTCTCCGGGGCGGTTTCTTTGCGGCAATTGCTCGAAAGCGTGCGCGTCGACCAGCGGGACGACGCCAGGAACTTCGTCCAATCGCTGGTCGAACAGGGAATCATCGGCGACATCGAGCAGGGCTCGATCCGTCAGTATCTCAACTACACGCTGACCGGCCACGCGAGCGTCGCCGATCGCAAGGTGACGATCATCGGCGCCGGTCCCGTGGCTGCGCGCGTTGCACACAACCTTCTCCGGCAGGGAGTCGGGCATGTCAGGCTGTTCGACAGCCGTCCGACCGACGCGACGTGGCTCGGCGCGATTCCTTTCGGATCTTCGCCGGCGTCCGACATCGGGCGCCCCGCGCATGCCGCGCTCGGCGAACGCCTGCATCGGCTGGGATACGAGAACGTCAGCCATGTCGATTCTGCCGCGCGCACGGCCGCCGAAGACGCCGTCGAAGGGGCGAATCTGGTGATCCTCGCCTTGGAGCATCCGAATCTGCAGCTGGCGCACACGATCAATCGCGTGTGCATCCGCAGCGAAACGCCGTGGCTGCATGCGGTGATCGACGGGAATCTCGGCTCGATCGGCCCGCAGTTCCTCCCGCCGGACACGGCCTGCTACAACGACTACCAGTCGCTGACGATCGCCGCTGCGCCGAGCGGCGCGATGGCGCGCCGATATCGCAAGCACGTGCTGGATCATCCGAAGACGTCGTTCTTCGTGGGGTTGCCCGCGTTCACCGATGTCGTCGCGGGTCACGCCTCGATCGCTGCGTCGCGTTTCCTGCTGTGCGGCACCAGTCCTTGGGTCGGTCGCGTGATGACGGTCGATTTCGACGGCATGAACATCGACGTCGAAGACGTGCTGAAGCTTCCTCGATGTCCGGTCTGCGCGACGGGGCGGTCCAGCTATCGCCCGCCGTTCCCGGAAGGCGTCGAGACCGCCGCTTGACCCGCAAGCCATCCGCCGGCCGGCCACTCATGCGCATCACCAGAACCTACCCGGAAAAGCGATGCGAACTGTTCGATGCTGCGTATGGCCAGTCACCGGCCGACCGCACGACGACATTGGCCAAGCTCTACAACCGTCATATCGGACCGCTGACCGCGCTGCGAATTCATCGCCCGGAACTCGGCGACTTTTCCATGTACACCGCCTCGTGCGAGCACTCTGCAGTGGCCGCCCTGGTCGCCGACGCGGCGATCAGTTCCCCGTCGCTGGCGAGAATGCGAATCCCCGGTGGCGGCAAGGGCGTCGGCATGGGCGGACCCGTCTCGAGCGCGCTCGGAGAAGCCAGCGAGCGCTTGCTCGCCGTGCTGCACTTTCAAGGCGTCGTGGACGAGCTGGAGTTCGCCAGCTGCGACGTTCTCGAGCGAAGCGGCCGCCGCACGCTCGGCCCGCAACGGCTGCCGCTGTTCGCGCCGGAGCAGCATGTCGGCCGCGGCTTCAAGTTCGCTCCATTCCGCCGGGACACGCGCATTTGCTGGCATCCGGCCGTCGAATTGCTGAGCGGCGAGCCGGTCTGGGTCCCGGCTCAGCTCGCGCTGCTCTACTACAAGAGCCGCAGCGGCGAAGCGATGATCGGATACCCGACGAGCGGCGGCCTCGGCTTCGCGAGGACTCGCCGCCGCGCGATCCTGCACGGCTTGTACGAGTTCATGGAGCGCGATGCGATCAACGTGCGGTGGTATTGCCGCCTCGCGCCGCGGCAAGTGCAGATCGACATCGGGCAGTGGCTCGAACGCAAGTGGCCGGCGCAGCGCTGGCGCCTTTCGACGCCGTCGATGCGCGGCATCCACGTGCAGCTGGCGACGATCGACCATCCGATTCCGATATTCACGATCACGGCGCGCGACGAATGCCGGGCCGAGCGGACGTTCGTCGGAGCGGGCGGCGGCGGCGGACAGCGCGAGCGCGCGCTCGTGCAGGCGCTGTTCGAACTCGGCCAGACGCGCGCGGTGCTCAATGCCTATCGCCCCGATGGAAGCAAGCTCATTTCGGCAAGCAGCGGCACGAGCGAAATGACGGACTTTCTCGACGGCACCGTCTACTACGGCTTCGAGCAGAACCGCGCGAAGCTCGATTGGTACGCGGCAAGCGAAGGCACGATCGACTGGTCCGATATCCCGGAGCTTTCCTTCGACGACGAGCAGTCCGAGTACGAAGCCGTCCTCGACATGCTGAAGGCGGCCGGCCTCAATCCCGTCGTAATCGATCTCGGCAGCGCGTGCGGGGACGGATCGCACCTGGTCAGAGTCATCGTGCCGGAGCTGACCCTCGCCAGCGTCGGCGCGTGCCCATACCTCGGCCATCCGCGCTATTACGAACTGCCGTGCGATCTCGGCTGCGCCGATCGCCCCTTGAGCTTCGGAGAATTGAATACCGACCCGGTGCCATTCCCGTGAGCCGCCCGACGATGCCCGCATCGCGTCGAACCCGAGCCGTCCTCACGGCACGGGATTTCCTGAAGGACGTCGGACGACTGTCGCTGAGCTGGCCGGGCAAGACCGTTCGCCTGGAGCGCGACAGCCTGTACGACCATTGGCAGCAGCCCTCGTCGCATCAACCGTCGATCGCCGAGCTGTACCACGAGAACAGCAAGCTGTTCGATGCGGTCGCCGGCGAACTGGCCGCGAGCAGGACGGACGTCGACGGACTTCGACGCGCGGTGGCCGAACAGCGCTCGCGCGCAATGCGCGAGAAAGGAGGTGCGTCGGTCGAACTTCCGCTTCCGGTCGAGAGGATTCTGATCGATGCGTGCGGCGGCCTCGAATCCGCGCTGTTCGCGGTGGAAATCCGCGTACTGATCGGAGCGAGCCTCGCGATCTTCGATCCCGTCGGCAAGACGGCCCACGCTACGAAGGTGCTCGCGCCGGGCGAGCTGTCCGCCATCGATACCTCGCTGGCCCTGCTGGGGACTGCGCCATCCTCCGCAGCGGACCGCACGCTGCTTTTCGTGACGGCCAGCCTTGCGCGCAATCACATCCTGTTCGGTCCGCGCGGATACCGTCGGACGCTGCTGGAGGCAGGCCAGGTATGCCAGCGCCTGCTCGATGGCATCGCCACATCGGGACTTGCGCGCACCGTGTGGTTCGAGTTCGCCGACCGCCGCATCGATGCGGCGGTCGAGGCCGACGGCATCGAAGAAGCCACGATCGCCGTGATCGAGATCAAGGGGAGCACGCGTGCCGACCACCGCTGAAATCACGCAGGCGCTCGATGCGTTGTCCGAGTTCGAGCGCGAGCACTTCCTCGATCTGCTGCAGCGCGCGGACGGAGGAGGGCGTTTCTGGGAAAAAGGGGTTGCGACGCTGTACCACGAGTATGTCAGGACGCGCAGCGGGGACGATCTGGCCTCGGCGTCGTTCGACCCCAGCGAGGCCGAGAAGATTTTCGCTCCAATACCGGTCGTCAAGCGGTATCCGTCGGCGCATCGCGTCGCGCTTCCGCAACCCGCCGTTCTCGGTGGCGACCTCGGGCGGCTTCTGCAGAGCCGGCGCTCGCGGCGCGAGGTGTCCGGCGCGCCGATCGTCGCCCAGGATCTCTCCACGCTCCTGCAGTACTCGGCAGGCGTCAGCGGAACGACCGTGGGATACGGATACGAGCGCCTCCCGCTGCGATGCTTTCCGTCGTGCGGTGGACTTCAGTCTCCGGAGATCTACGTCTTCGCGCAGAACGTCGCGGGCGTCGATCCGGGCATCTACCACTATGAAGTGCACGAACACGCGCTCGCTCTGGTTCGCGAAGGCCACCACGGCAGCGCGGTCGGCAAGATCGCGCTGGACCAGGCGTTCGTCGAGCAAGCCGCAGCCGTATTGCTCGTTACCGTGTCGTTCGAGCGGCTGCGCTGGAAGTACGGCGACCGTGCTTACCGCTACCTTTGCGTCGACGCCGGCGGCCTGACGCAGAACTTCTATCTCGTCGGCGAGGCGCTGGGCCTGGCCGTATGCGCCGTGGCCGGCTTCATCGACGACGGGGCGGAGCGCCTCGTCGGCGTCGACGGCGAGGACGAGCTGGCCCTGTTGCTGGTTGCGATCGGAGGATCGCCCGAACATCAGGCGCAAACGCCAAAGGGCGGGCGCCAAGCCGCAGGCCACGTTCGTTGAATCGATGAGAATGTACTCAGTATTGCTGATGCAACCAGCAATAATGAGGAGGTTTACTCAGCGTTACTGTTGTCACACACGCCTTTTCGAATGGAAAAATGCTTAACCGATTCGCTACTCAGCGATACTGATTGAGCGAGCGCGACGCGACGCCTTGTTGCGGCAGGAATGCGCTCGCAGAATCGACGGCAAGCGTGAAGTCGATGCATGGGACGAACCCTCGCATCGACGTGCTTGGGTGCCGGTACGCCGCGCTCGCGCGGCGCTTCTCGGAGTAAAGGCCAGGGGGCGGTAGCTCCGAGGAGCGTCGCGCGGTTCGGTCGCCGCCGCGACAGCCGAACCACGCGCAGCGCACGTGGCGACTCGCGTGCCGTCGTGCGCGCAGGAGGCGTGACGGATCGAATGCGCGCTGCGTGCGATTCGCCGACGCTTCGGCCGATCACGAACGAAGCATGGGACAAGGTTCTATGCGCAGGTCTCGACGGAAAGGATCCGGACCGAACGCTTTCGCGGCGGTCCGGATCGTGACGAATCGTGCAGGTGCGATTGCTTCAGCAGCCGTGTTTCACGCACTCGCTGTCGGCACGAAGGTAGTTGTCGCATTTCTTGTCGACTTCGCCGCGCAAATGCGCGATCGCCGTTTGGCGCGCGGAGTTGCAGGCGCGCTCGGTGCATCCATCCGTGGTGAAACTGGCGGTCTTGCCGCGGTCCGCGTTGGGGCACTTGCTGTCGACCGGCGCTTGCACGCGGGCGGTGGCGGTGCTGCGGCCGACTTGCGGAGCGTCGACCTTCGCGTCGGAGCCTTCCTGCGAAGCGGCCGCGCAGGCCAGCGAGGAAGCGAACATCAGGACGAACAGTGCATGAGTACGCATCGGAATTTTCTCCAAGGAGTAGCGATCCTGGGGCGCCCGGATCACGGCGTCTGGCAGCCGTCGAACGCAGCCTCGGCGAGCCTTGCGGCGTTCGACGGCGGGCTGCACGTGCGGCGAAGAGACTTTGCGGGCGCTCGGTATCGACCTGCCTTACGGAAACCTGCCGATTGCGATTCGGCAGTCGCGACAGGCGCTTAGCGATGCATGCCGCGCCGCGCCGTCCGAGGAAAGGGCATGCGCGAGCCGACGATGAAGGGGCCATCGGGACAGCGATCCGATGCGGTAAGGACAGGGACAGACGAAGGAGACGGACATGGCGGCGGCAGGAAACGACCATTCGTTCCACCTCGGCGATTGGCTCGTGCTGCCTGCAGCCAATGCGGTGTTGCGCGGCGCGGAAAAGCGCAGCCTCGAGCCCAGGATGATGGATGTGCTGACGTTCCTGGCGGCGCGCGCCGGCAGCGTCGTCAGTACGGAGCAACTGCTGCTGCATTGCTGGCGCGGCACGTTCTACGGCGACAACCCGGTACACAAGTCGATCGCGCAACTGCGCCGCGCCTTCGACGACAACGCGGTGACGCCGCGCTACATCGAAACCATCCGCAAGCGCGGCTACCGGCTTTGCGCGCCGGTGCTGTATGCGGACGGCATCGGTACGGCGGCGGACGTTGCCGTCGGCTGGGCCGAGGGCAGTCCGTTTCCCGGCCTGGTGCCGTTCACGGCCGAACAGGCGCCGGTGTTCTTCGGACGCGACCGCGCGCTGGCCAAGCTGTTCGAAGCGATCGAGCGCCAACTTCGCGCCGAATGCCATTTCGTGCTGCTGGTCGGCGCCAGCGGCAGCGGCAAGTCGTCCCTGCTGCAGGCCGGACTCGTGCCGGCGCTGTTGCGCCAAGGCGGCGTGGACGGCTGCCAGGCGTTAGCCGTGGCGAGCTTCGCGCCGGGGCCCGGTGCCGACAATCTTGCGCGCCTGGCAGCAACGCTGCTGCAGTGGCGCATCGACGAGCGACCGATCTTCCTGCATTCGGAGGTGACCGATCTCGCCGCAACGCTCGCCGGCGAGCCGGCTGCACTGCTCCCGCGCATCGACTGGGCGATCGGCCGCGCGACCGCGCGTCACGGCGCCGGCGTTAAAGTCTGCCTCGTCCTGATCGTCGATCCGCTCGAAGCGGCGCTCGGCAGCGAAACGCGCGAGGCGCGCGCGAGCGACGGCCTGTGGCGCGCGTTGGCCGTGCTCGCCGGTTCGCCCCACATCGCGATCGTCGCCGCTTGCCGAAGCGATTGCTTCCCGGCCGCGCTGCAGGAACCGGGCTTCGCCGGCCTCGCTGCCGACGGCGGCCACATCGATCTGCTGGCGCCGACCGCAGGCGAGATCGCGCATATGGTCCGCCGCCCTGCGGATGCGGCCGGCTTGCGTTTCGGCCGCGACGAACAGACCCAGGTGCGACTCGACGACGCGCTGCTCGAAGCGGCGGCCAATCGCCCCGATGCCTTGCCGCTGCTGCAGCACGCGCTGCGCGAACTGCACGAACGCGGCAGCGACGCCAAGGAACTGCGCTTCGCCGACTACCGTGACATGGGCGGCCTCGACGGAGCGCTTGCGCGTTGCGCCGAAGAGACGTTTCTAGCGCTGCCGGAAAACGTCCGGCGGTGCCTGCCCGATCTCCTCGCGCGCATGATCCACATCGTCAGCGAGGAGGACGCCGCGCTCGGCCGCGGCGTTCGCTGGGACGAACTCGCGTCCGGCGAAGAACGGCGGTTGGTGCGCGCGCTCGTGGATCGCCGATTGTTCGCGAGCCAGCTCGTCGTCGGCGTACCGACGTTCGGCGTCGCCCACGAAGCGCTCTGGCGCAGCTGGCCGCGTGCCTGCGACTGGGTCGTGCGAAACCGCACCTTGCTGCGCGCGCGCGGCCGCCTCGCGCCACTCGCCGCACGCTGGCAGCGCGAGGGACGCCGTCACGATTTCCTGATTCCGGCCGGCGCACCCCTGCACGAGGCCGAACAAGTCCTTGCAGCGATGCGTGCGCGGCTCGATCGCGACGAGATCGCCTTGATCGAATCGTCGTGCCTGCGCGCACGATGGCGTACGCGCGTGCGCATGGCGACCCTGGCCGCCGTCATCGGCCTCGCCTTGGCGGCCATCGGTGCGGCCGTCAGTGCGTGGCGTGCGAAGAGCGTCGCCGAGACCGAACGCGCGAGCGCGGAGCGCCTGGTCGGCGACATCCTCGGCGAGACCTCCGAACGGCTGCGCGCACTCGGCCGGCTGGACGTCCTCGACGGCGTCGTCGGCGCGGCGCTCGGTTACCTGACGCGCGGCACCGGCGACGCGGACGTGTCGCGCCTGCGGCTGCGTGCCGAAGCGCTGCTGAAGATCGGCGAAATCGAGATCGCGCGTGCGGACGTTGCCGGCGCGGCGCACTCCTTCGCGAGCGCAGCGCAACTGATCGACGGCGCGCTGGCCGGGGAACAAGGCGACGAAGCGCTCTGGCATCTGCGCGGGCAGTGCGACTACTGGCTCGGCTACCAGGCGTATCGCAAGCACGACTTCGAGCTGACGCAGCGGTATTGGACGCGATATCGCGAAGCGGCGCAGAAGCAGATCGAACTTCATCCGCAGGCGCGCGACGCATGGATGGAGCTGTCGTATGCCGAAAACAATCTCGGCACGCTCTGGTTGGAGCGCGCCGATCCGGACCACGCCGCGTCAGCCTTCGATCGCTCGGTCGCCGCCAAGCGGCGCGTGCTCGCCGACGGAGCGGCCGATGCCGCGATCGAAGCCGAGCTGGCCGACAGTCTTTCCTGGCTCGGTACCGCCGACGAGATGCGCGGCGACTTGGCCGCGGCGCAGGCCCACTATCGCGAAGGACTCGACACGTTGCTGCGCCTGCATGCGGCGCGCACCGACGACAACACGCTCGCGCATCGGCTCGCCGTCGCGCACTTTCATGTCGCGCAGTCGGACATCGCTCGCGGCGAGACGGGCGATGCTGCCCTGCAGATCGCGCAAGCGGGCGAACTGCTCGACGGACTGGTGCGCTTGGAGCCGGCCAATCGCGCCTGGCGCCGCGACCGCGCGTACGCCGACGTGCAGGCCGCCTCGCTTGCCGCACTCGGAGCGATGACGCCCGAGCAGGGCGATGTGCACGCTGCCGCGGCAGTCGCTGCGCTGGACGATCTGGTCGCGCAGGATCCCGTTTCGGTCGACTGGACTCGCCTGTCCGGCGTGGCGTTGGAACGCCAGGCATCGCTCGCGCGCGAGCGCCACGACGGCAAGGCCGCGAGCGCGGCGATCGGGCGTGCGCTCGCGCGCCTGGACGACCTCGTGAAGCGCGCGTCCAACGATGCCATGAGCCGCGCCGCGCTCGCGCAGGCACAACTGACGGCGGCCGACGTCGCCGGAGACGACGGCGATGCCGATGCGGCGCACCGGCTTGCCGAGGCGGCCGTCGCCACGCTGGCGCCCGTTGCCGCAGCGAGTCGCGACCGGCGGATTCTCGACCCGTGGGTCCGCGCCCTGGTCGCCGCCGGCCGCGCCGACGAGGCCGCGGCACCGCTGCGTGCGCTCGACGCGATGCAATACCGCCACCCGGCGTTCATTTCCTACTACGAACAACTCGAAGGAGATTCAAATCATGCGCGATGACTCGCCGAACGCCACCGCCGAATACGTGATCGATGTCGACATCAAACGCAATCCGACGGGCCGGGGCAACAGCCGCGATGGCCGCTTCGACTACGCGTTCAAACCCGATGTCGCCGTCATCAAGGACTCGAACACGTCGATGGTGTACCGCTTGACCACCACGTCGGATCCCGCGCTGCGGATTTCCGGGATCTACACCACCGATGCCCGCTACCAGCTCGGCGCGCCGCGCATGGCGCGAGACGGCCGCTCGGTGACCCTGCTCAACGTCAACACGCAACAGATGCTGATCCACGTGTCGCTGCAGGTCGCCGACATCGAAGACGGCTCGCTCGCCCACTACGATCCGCAGGTACTCAACGATCCGCCGCTCTGAGGCGTGCGCGGAAACGCCGCTCATTGCGCGACGCTTGCGTCGAGCGGCAGCGCAGAACAAGCATGAATCGGTTGCAGCGCGTTCCTGCGCCGATGAGCGGGCGGGAGCGGCGGACAGGCCGCTCCCGCATTCGCCGCAAACCGGTCAAGCCGCCAGCAGCTCGGCGAGCCGGCGCTCCACGCGCTCTTCGATCCGCGCGGCCATCGGCACGCCGACCTTGAGAGTGTCCACCTGGACCGAGTAGCTGACCTCGTCCTTCAACGTGATCCACAACACGCGCTCGTACTCGCGATCGACCTTGATCGTCATGCCGAGCGGCACGCCGTACACGTAGTCGCCGGTCGATTCGTTCTGCAGCGCGAACAGGATGTTGTACTGGTAGGTCGTCGAGTGCGCACTTTCCTTGCTGTAGAAGATCCATCCGTCCGAACGCTGCACGTACAAGTTGGTGAACGTGTAGGCGATCGCGGTCTCGATCTGGCGCCGCTGCACCTCCGGGAGCGCCACGCCCATGAAGTCGGCGAGCGACCTGTTGACCGCATCCGCCATGACGCTGACGCGATCGTGGTTCTGCGTCAGCCGCTGCTGCAGCTTGTTGATGAAGATCATGCCGGGCTGGTTGCGGGCGAGCTGCTCGGCGAGGCCGATGTCGAAGCGCCCTTCGCCCTGGACCGCGCGCTGGAACAGCTTCGCCATCTCGAAACCATCGCGTGCGGCCTGCGGATCCTGGATCGCGAAGATCTCCTCGAACGACGCCGGCGGTTCGTTGGCGGCGGCCATGATGTAGAGCAGGCGAGGCACCAGGACGGCGCTCATGACAGCACCTGCGGCAGCATCGCCGCCAGTTCCGCCAGGCGCAGCTCGCCGCGCGTCGCCGCGCTGCCGCGCAACGAGAGGTCCATCGAGAAGACCAGGAGGCTGAACAGCGGTGCGCCGTGCGCCGAGCCGGCGATGTAGACGACGCTGGCGGTTGCGCCCTTCGCGCCGGCGGCGAGGTGCAGCCATGCGGGCGGCGTGCCGGCCATTGCGGCTTCCAGTCCGCTCGTGAGCAGCGATTGCAGTTGCCTTTGCGCCGATTGCGCGAAGGCATTGCTGAGCTCGCCGACGGAAGAGGCGAGGCCGGCGGGTGTGCCCGCGGATGGGCCGGTTGCGAGCGGCGCATCGTGGCTGCCGAGCAGCGAGAGCTTGGATTCTCCGTCGAGCAGCGCGAGCAGCCGCGTACGGTCGAGACGGCCGTTCGGATCGAACGCGCCGCCGAGCCGCTGCGAAAGCGCGGCGGCGGCAGGCAGCGTTGCCGTATCGGGGATCAGGAGAAGCTCGGCGAACGGATTGGCGGGCTGGCCGAGCAGCGCGCAGGCGTGACCGGGCCGGGCCGGGGTCGTAGAAGTAGCGAACATGGGATCTCCCGCGGATAGGCGTGGGGGAAACGCCGGCCGCGCCGTGCGGCGCGGCCGGCGCGGATCATGCGGCGGCGAGGTGTCGCGAGAGCAGCAGGCGCTGCGCGCGGCGCTCGACTTCCGATTCGAGGAACGAGATCGCCTTCAGCGACTGCACCTTCACCGAATACGTCGCCTTGTCCTTGAGCTTGATGAAGAGCACCTGCTCCTTGTCCAGATCCGCGGTGATCGTCAGGCCCATCGGCAGCGCGTAGAGAAACAGGCCCGTCTCCTCGTTCTGCACGGCGAACGTGATGTTGTACTGATAGGCGGTCTTCTTCGCCTCGGACTTGCTCCAGAAGATCCAGGCGTCGCCTTCCTGCGGCGCCAGGTTGGTGAACACGTTCTCGATGGCCTTGGTCAGCTGCGAGGTCTGCGTCGGATTGAGCGCGATGTCGAGGATCGCGTTGAGCAGGCCGAGGACTTGCTCGACCATGACTTCGACGGCGGAATCGCTCTGCGTGATGGTCTGGTCGACGACCTCGACCAGGGCCATGTCCGGCTGCGCCTTGACCAGCTCGGCCGCCTTCTGGATGTCGAAGAAGAGCTCGTTGTCACCCTTCGGGATCACGGCGTGCTGGAACAGCTGCGCCATGGCGAACGCCTGCTTGGCGGCATGCGGATCCTTGATCGCGAAGATCTCGGTGAAGTTGAGCTGCGATTCGTTGAGGTAGATGACGTTTCTGGCATTGGCGATTTGCATGGGAAGCCTCTTGAGTGGAAGGACACTGGCGCCGGCCACGAACCGCGTCCGTGGCGTGCGCAACCAACGTGCCTCCAACCGTGCCGATGCCGCCTTCCGGAAATCTTACGGTTTTGAAAGACCCCTCTTATCAATGGTTTGGACGAGACGGTATCCGTGGCCTGCCGGTGCGTTTCTCCCCGACGATCGGCAGCAATGCATCATAGGGAAGAAGGCGGCAGTGCGCCTTCGCCCATGCCGACGAAGCTCACCGCGTGCTCATGGCGATCCGTCGAAGCCGTCGGCGAAGATCGTGTCGTCCGCGGCCTGCGTATAGAAATACGCCGCGCCCTGCAGGAGATTGGCGCCGACGCTCGCGTCCTCCGCCCCGACCAGCGCGAGCGATCCTGCGAGGACGCCGGCCGAACCGAAGAAGCTGTTGGCGGCGCCGTCGCTGGCGGTCAGTTTGTTCGTCTCGCTCCAGGCGTCGTTCGAGCGAGCGAGGACATAGGCCGCGCCCTGGTTGCCGTTGCCTGCGACGGTTGCGTACATCGCGCCGATCAACGCGTTGGAGCCGTCGGTCGAAGCGAACCAGCCATAGCCGTCGTAGGCCTGCCCGTCGCTGGCGACGATCTTCTGCACCTGGCTCCAGGTGCCGCCAATCTGCGTGAACGCGTAGACGGCGCCCTGATCCTGATTGCCGCCGATCGTCGCATAAGGCGTGCCGATCAATGCCGTGTCGTTCGCGACGGCGACCGAAACGCTGAATTCGTCGTTCGCCGCACCGTCGCTCGCCACGAGCTTCTGCGTTTCGCTCCAGCTGCCGCCGGCATTGCCGAACACATAGGCGGCTCCCTGGCTCTGGTTGCCGTCGATGGTGATGTTCCACGCGCCGATCAGCAACGTCGTTCCGTCGAACGCGATCGAATGGCCGAACTGATCCGAGCTGACGCCATCGGGCGCGACCAGCTGCTGGGCTTCGGTCCACGTTCCGGCCGCTTCGGTGAAGACATAGGCTTCTCCCTGCTGGATGGCGTCTCCCACCGTGGCGTTGTAGGCGCCGACGACGGCGACGCCGCCCTTCATCGCCATCGCGCCGCCGAAGTCGGCGTTGCTGGTGCCGTCGCTCGCCGTCAGTTTCTGCGTCTGCGTCCAGGTGTCGCCGGACCGAGTGAAGACATAGACGGCGCCTTGCCAGGGATGCCCGTCGACGTTGACGTTCTGCGCACCGACGAGCGCGAAGTCGCCATCGACGGCGACGGTCTTGCCGAAGCCGTCGTACATCTGTCCGTCGGCGGCGACGAGCCTTTGCTGTTCGGTCCAGATGCCGCCGGATTCGACGAAGACGTAGGCCGCGCCCTGGGCGTCGGTGCTGCCGACGGTCGCCATCATCGCGCCGACGACGGCGGTCGAACCCGAGAGAGCGACCGAATAGCCGAAGTTGTCGCCGCCGCTGCCTCCGGTCGCGGAGACTTCCTGTTCCAGCCAGGCCGGTGCGAACGCGATCGGCCGATCGCTCGCGTCCGCGTCCTTCGCCAGCGTGCGGTCGATGGCGGCGCGCAGGGCAGGGGGCGCTTCGGTGAATGTCGCGGTCGGAGCCTGCGCGACGTTCCCGTTCGATGCCGCCGGCGCCGGTACGGACCATGCAACGCACGCCACGGCGAACATCGCACACACGCTGCACGCCAAATTCGTCTTCGATATCACGTCGAGGCCTCGGTCGGAGAAGGTCCGGCGGCCGATCGGGATCGTGCGACGGCGTCGCATCGATGTCGTCCCGGGCTGTCGGGTGCGCTCGAATGTCCGCGGCACCGATGCTCTGCGCATCAGCGATCGATTAGTCGATCATTTCCGTTCGATAACCACGCCTTCGGCAGAAACGACGCCGGCCGTTCGTTTCGACGGACTCAGCTGCCATCGAAGCCGTCGCGGAACACGAGGTCGGGCGCGTCGCCGATCGAGAGATGATCGAGCGTCGCCGCGTTTGCGCTGCCGCTGCCGCTCGCCGCGACGAATCCGGCCAAGCCCGCAACGGAGGACGCCAGCGCGATCGGCGAGCCTGCCGCATGCCAGGTCGAACCGTCGTCGGAGTACGCCGCTGCGAAGACGGCCGATTCACCGGCGTCCTGGCGATCGATGCGAACCCAGAGAGGTGCCGCCGCCGGAACGGCGACCTGCTCGGTGTCGGAGCCCTCGGCCGAGCGCCACCCGAAGACCAGCGTATCGGCGGGCGTGACCCGCAAGGAGACTTCAGGACTGCCCGCATCGAGCGAGGCGCGGAACATCACGCCGGCTTGCGCGTCGTCGTCGACGGCCGCCAGCGTCGAGACGCGCGCCTGGACATGCCCGCCGGCCCCGGAGGCGTAGACGAAGTGGAGCGCATCGGCAGCGCCTCCGACGCCCGCCCCCGAACCGGCGATGGTCAGATTGCCGGTCGCGTGCGAATAGATGCTGTTGCCGGGTACGGCCGCTGCGCCGATATCGGCTTCGAACCACGGGTCGGGCAGGGTGGAGACATAGCGGCTGCCGCCGGTCGCCAGAGCCAGCCACTGCACGTTGAGGCCGGCGCTGTAGACCAGATAGAGGTCGTGAATGCCGTCGGCGCCGGTCAATGCGCAATAGACATCGGTGTAGACCTGCCAGTCTCCCGTCGCGGGCGCCGTGCACGTGCCGAGCAGGCGGCCGTCGGCGGCGTCTTCGTGGATAGCGATCGTCGCGCCGCCATTCGGGCTCGCCACTCTCGCTTCGAACGACTGCACGCCGCTCAGATCCAGCGCGTCGTATTCGGTGTAGGCGCCGTCCTCGATGTTGGACACATCGAGCCCGCCTTCGCTGCAGGTTTCGGTGCCGACGCCGGTCGAGGCATCGAAGCTCGACGCCTGCATCGGCAACTCGATCGTGTTGCCGGCGTACGGCGCCGCCAGCGGATCGCCGATGACGATGTCTTCCCAGCCGACGAAGCGCGAAGCCGCGTAGAAACTCTCCGCCAGCGTCATTCCCGAAAAATAGCGGTCGAGCGCAACGGACGGCGATGCGATCGCCTGCAGCAGCGGCTCGTTGGTGTAGCCCTTCACGCCGGTGATGCCCTGCGCGATCAAGTCGGCGATCAGCGATTGACCGCCCGAAGTCGGCAGGAACGTGCGCGCGCTGGTCGAAACGGCGGTGTCGCCGATCGCGCCGGGCGTGAACGCGAGCGAATGGTAGGCCTCGTCGGTGTAGTCCGGATCGTTGCTGCCCCAGGAAAAGTAGCCGAGCAGGCGATTCTCGTTGCCGACGAAACCTTCCGCGATGTCGAGGTCGGCCGGTGCCGGCGCCGTCTCGAGCACGTCTCCGGCGCGTGCGAGATCGCCGTTCCACGATCCGTATGGCGACTCCGCCTCGATATCGCCCGTCACCGGCAGCGGTTGCACGGTCTTGTCGTCGATGCCGAAGTCGGGCTGGATGTCGAGCAGGACGCTGCCATGCAAGGCGATGGCAGCGTCCGCGGCGATGGCGCGATCGACCAGGGCGATCGCGTCCGCTTCGGTGTAGCCGTCCAGCCGCGTGACGAGGTAGCCGCCGAACGCGTCGTGCGAGAAGGCCGCCGTGGAGTTCCAATAGCGGTTGAGCCAGCCGAAGCCCGTGGCGCCGGAGCCGGTGATCGCGATGAGCTGCGCATCGCCGAGCGAGGCATAGTCGATCGCGGCCAGATAGCTGTCGACCGAGGGATGCAGGTTGCCGTCGCTGCCCAGATCCTTCGAGCCGCTGTCGCCGCCGTCGATCCGGATTGGCACGCCCTTGGTGAGCACGATGAAATTGATGCGGGGATGCGTGGACAGATAGTTGCGGACGGGCTCTTCGATCGATGCCGTGTAGTCGTCGATCGAGATCGTCTCGTCGTCGCTGGACAGCGCGGCGTCGGCGCAATCGATCGCCAGCACGTTCGCGATCGATCGCTTATCCGCGTAGTACGCGGCGATGTTCGACGATGTCGGACTGAGCTCGTTGTAGACGAGCAATACTTCGTCGGCGGTATGCCTGGCCGATGCAAATGGCGAGTAGGCCAGGGCGATGAGAGCGGCGAGCAGCAAGACGAACGGCGAATCGAAGCGCACGGGGATTCCGGAAGGCACGGAGGAGGATGGGGCGCCTCGAAATCGCCGGAGGCTTGCGGCGAAATGATAGATCACGCGATCGAGCGCACGTCTTTGCGCGCCAGGGATCGGCTGGGCGCCCGTCCGCTGCGCGAAAGCCGTCGCCCGGCAGACGGACTCTCGCACGCGTTCGTGACCATCGCGCGACGGATGCAAAGGAGAATCATTCGCATATAAGATCGCGAGACTCTACGCTGCCGCGCGGTCGATTTCCCCTTGCCATCCGCCTCCAACGCCTTCCGCCGCTGGCTCGTCCTCCTGCACCGCTGGTTCGGCCTGTTCACGGCCGTCTTCCTCTTCATCGCGGGCGCGACGGGCGCCGTCATCTCCTGGGATCACGAGCTCGACTCGGCGTTGAACCCGGCCCTGTACCACGCCGAGCAGGGCCCGCACCGTTCCATGCTGGCGCTGGCCGATACGGTCGAAGCGGCGGATCCGCGAGCGCAGGTGAGCTATTTCCCGCTGGCGGTGCCGCAGGGAGAGGCGGTCCAGATCTGGGTGGAACCGCGCGTCGACCCGGCGACCGGCAAGCCATTCGAGATCGCCTACAACCAGGTCGCGCTCAATCCCGTCACCGGCGCCGAGCAGGGCAGGCGCCTGTGGGGCGACGTATCGCTCACGCGCGAGAACTTCCTGCCGTTTCTCTACAAGCTCCACTACAGCCTCGAGCTGCCGCCCGTCGGCGGCATCGATGCCGGTTCGCTGTTCATGGGCATCGTCGCGATCGTCTGGGTGCTGGACGCCTTCGTTTCGCTCGTGCTGTCGTTCCCGCATCCGCGTTCGTGGCGCAAGTCGTTCGCGTTCCGCTGGCGCCGCGGCGGCCATGCGCTCACGTTCGACCTGCATCGGTCGGGCGGCGTGTGGCTGTGGCTCTTGCTGCTCACGCTCGCGGTCACGGCGGTGTCGATGAACCTTCGCTCGCAAGTCGTCGTGCCGCTCGTATCGGCGCTTTCGCCGCTCACGCCCAATCCGTTCGACGCGGCGTCGCCGCTCGAGCCCGAGCAGCAAATCGCGCCCGCCGTATCTCGCGCGCGCGTACTGGAACTCGCGCAGGCCGAGGCCGCGCGGCGCGGATGGAGCGCCCCCGCCGGCGCACTGTCCTACGAGCCCGAGTATGGCGTCTACGGGGTCGGCTTCTTCGAGCCGGGCAACGACCACGGCGACGGCGGCCTCGGCAATCCATGGCTCTATTTCCATGCCGGCGACGGCTCGCCAGCCGGCGCCGACGTGCCCGGTACCGGAAGTGCCGGCGATCTTTTCCTGCAGGCGCAATTCCCGCTTCATTCCGGCCGCATCATCGGTACGACCGGGCGCGTGCTGATGACCGTGCTCGGCATCGCCATCGCGGTGCTCAGCCTCACCGGGATCGTGCTTTGGTGGCGCAAGCGCAGCGCGCGCCATCGCATGCGCCCTCTACGAGTGCGCTGACGTCGGAGCGCAGCACCGTCGCGCGACGGATGACACCGGCAGGTCCAGCCCAGAGAATGATTGATAATCATTCGCATTCAATACGTGGTGCCATGCCCCGACGATCGACTCCATCGCTTCCCACCCGCGCTGCTGCCGCGCCCATGACGCGCGCTGCACTGGCCGTCGCGTTGCTGGCTGCGCTCGGCCCGGCATGGGCATCGGAGACTGCTGCCGTCGCGGACGACCCCGCGGCCGAGAAGAAGCCGGTGGAACTCGAACCGATCGTCGCCACCGGCACCGATGCCGG
>Ga0070667_100000100_pt1 | contig 108128 bp, 88 predicted proteins | sample KBSS33metaG_FD_64659 | JGI IMG/M metagenome (GOLD analysis project Ga0070667, IMG submission 64659) | Switchgrass rhizosphere microbial communities from Kellogg Biological Station, Michigan, USA - KBS S3-3 metaG | ecosystem: Host-associated > Plants > Roots > Rhizosphere > Soil ...
GCCATATGCGGCACGGCAGATCTCCAATATTATGTCTCAACAACACAATCTTGGCAGATTCCCCAGGACTTTGCTGCCGTGCAATCCAAAACAGCAAAAAAATCCCGGACAGCTATGCGCTACCTCCCTGAATGACATCTCTAGCCTGGCTGCCCCACAGAGTATCATTTCCGGCCGTAGCAAGCTGGGCAAGTGCCGCGTTCTGGAACTGCTGCCGACTGAGTGTGCTGCCGTCGGCGAACCGGAACTGATCGATCCGTTCTTCAGCGCTACCAAGGAACTGGTAATCTATGGTGATCGAGCCTGTCTGGCCTGCCACGCTGATCTTGAGGCCGAAGCCCTGACCGTCTGCATATCCGTAGCGCAGATCCTGTGCGGTGACCCCTGGCCCAAACTCGATGGTGTTAACGCCGTCCCAGCTGCCGCCACCACTGATAAGGTCATCACCTTCTCCAGGGCTCCAGACATAAGTATCGTTGCCGATGCTTTCCTGAATGACGTCATTGCCTGGCCCAGCTACGATGCGATCATTGCCGCCAAGCGGATCTATAGTATCTGCTCCGCCGCCACCTACGATAAGGTCCGGGTTTCCGGTACCAGAAGATTGCCCTCCACCCGGGTTTGAAGGAATATTATTGGGAACAAAAGCGTTGCGTCCTAGAGTCGAGCCATCCGCAAACTTGATCTGCGAAAGGCCATATTGCGCCGCAGACCCGGCAACAGCAAATTGCTGCGCTACGGTGAAAGAGTCGCCTGTAGAAATGATGGTAACAGTCAGCGCATCGCCAGATGATGTTAAGGTGATGTCGTCCGGAAGCGTATCGATAAGAAATAATGTGTCATTTCGACTGGCGTTAACATCCGGATTCTGCAGAATGTCGTGACCATCGCCCTTGGCAAACCGGATTATGGTATCGCCCTCGCCGGTAGCAAGTATCTGATCATTGCCTGCGCCGGGCGTCACCGAAACACTGTTGGAGGAGATTGAGACCGTGTCAGATCCCGCTCCTAAATCAATGGTCTCTGCGCCAGTAATGGCGAATGCACCGAGATCGAGAATGTCATCACTTCCGGAAAATCTGACGGTCACATTCTGGTGGCCATTCGCAGAGATCTCTTCCACCCCTGCGATGCTGCTGAGCCCGATCATTGCGCCGTCCTGGACCGCTGTTATTCGGTCAAGGCCATCGCCGCCAACGACAGCATCATAACCATCATCCTCGGCCGCGAATTCAAAAATATCATCTCCTTCACCGCCATTAAGTGTGTCGTTACCGGCGCCACCTGCCAGAACGTCATTTCCAAGCCCGCCGGTAAGGCTGTCATCACCCTCCCTGCCTTCAATACGATCGGCGCGGGCGGTTCCTGTAATTGTATCCGCTGCCGCAGACCCAGCCGCTACGAGGTCTGCAATGTGTAATGTCTCGGGAACGCCGGAAAAATGAAAACCTTCCACTTCCGTCAGCAAGTCATTGCCATCGCTCGTCCCACTGCGCAGGTCCTCAATCGAGACCCATCCGTCTTTCCATCCAAGGCGATAATCCGAACTTGTACCGGAGAAACGGGCCAGGTCATATCCATCACCACCATTGATGACGTCGTCACCAGCACTGCCAGAGATATCGTCATCTCCGTCAAGCGCGAGAAACTGGTCCTGATCAGAAGTGCCCACCAGAATATTCGCGGCGGCTGTGCCTAAAATAATGTCTGTTTCGACTGCATCAGCCAGCGATCGGACGCTTTCTTCGCCAGCAAAACTGAAGGACTCAATGTCTACGAGATTGGCGCTGCCCTCTGAGGAATTATTCGCAGTGATGGTCAGTCCTTTGCGGCTGACTGCAAAGCGATAGGCATTTCGTGTACCCGCCAGATTCAGCCGGTCGTTCCCGCTTCCACCATCAAGGTAGTCATGGCCGCCGGACAAGCCGAACTGATCATTTCCAGCGCCACCTGTGAGCGGGTCATTCCCCGAACTTCCGGTCATTGCGTCGTCACCGTCGGTTCCACTGGTTACAACGGAGGTGATAGCCGTCCAGTTCGCTATCGCCTCGCTGTAGGCAGCCGTATTGCCTTTGATCACCGGTATATTCAGTACTCCGTCACCAATGTTCAAATACCTCCCGTCAGAGAACAGCAAATTTGGGATTCCCAACTCGTAGATATGTTGGTTAAAGGAGGGAAATTCTCCCTGTCCTAGAGGATACCTGTAATTTCCAGCTACGTTCTGAAACAGAATAGAATCACCGGTACTCATCACTATGGCAAGATCTCCATAGCCACTTGCGTAGTGATTGACATCATCATTGTAAGAATATGTTTCCTGGACATCCCAGACGAATTTCACATCGTTCAATGAGAACGCCGTAAGATCGACATATTCTATTCCGTCAATACTATAAAGAGAATTAGCGTTATCGTTCTCGCCATGTACGTCCTGCACACCATCGTCTAATACGACATCGTGTCCATCACCTGCTGCGAATTTGACAACTGAACGGCCAAGCCGATTTTCCCACCCGCGAGCATCAATGATGTCGTTACCCTTACCACCTTCCATCATGACACCATTGGCAAGGTAGTCTGTTCCTTCGCCTCCGATCAAAGTGGCGTGACTATCCGTATTGACCGGACCAACGCCACCATTTGTATATTGCCCCGCACTCAAAAGGTCGCTTCCGCTCCCACCAAATAAGATGTCGTTTCCACCTCCACCCCAGAGCTGGCCGCCTTCTTCACGCGTATAAAGAACGTCGTCATATATGCCGCCGATTGCAGCCTCTGCGTTCTGAATAATTTCAGGGCCTAATTGATTCCCACCAGGTGTCAAAACCCGCTGATTAAGACTATCTCTGAGGTCAATTGTCACCCGACCTATAACATTTCTCGCATCAATTGCGTCACCGGTGCTTGACCCAGATCCCTGCCCTCCAAGATCCACTGACTTCAACACCATTGAATTTTCTGTCTGATTGATCTTCAGCGTATCCGACAGGCTGGTCCCAACAATTTTCTCTATATTAAACAGATAATCCTTCGAGCCATCGGGTGAGTGATCAACCGTATAAGTTCCAACGCCACCAACGCTTTCACTAGAATTTATCGTTATACCACTAGATACCTGGCTCGAATAATCAGCCGTATCAATATTCGAACCGCCATCGAGGATATTATTTCCTCCACCTCCAACAAGATCGTCTTGACCTGCACCTGAAAGTATAATCTCATCATAGCTAGAACCGATGATAAGGTTATCGCTATCCGTTCCGATTACCCCAATTATGTCATCTTCTTGAATCGCATTCCAATTTTCCCCTATATTTAGCCCTGTATTGGTATCCGAAACAAAGACAAACGCACCGAAGGAACGTGCGGTTTCATCTGTTGATAGTCGGCCCAGATTTGTCAGTGCAGCACGATAAGACGGCAACGACGTTGATTTCACCTGCCAGCTGGACAACTTATTCGGATCAGAATTCACATCGTCTTGCGAAAATCCAGCTTTATTCAAAAAATCTGAAGTAATTGAGCCAATCCCAAGTCTAATGTCATTATCTGGTGTAATTTCGCCATAAGTATTCCAAATTTTATCACTCACAACGACACTAAATGCGTTCTGATCGAAATGGAGAACCCCTTCGCGAGCTAAAGCATTTTCTTGAATCTTATCAAATGCCATTTTTCCTGCAAATTGGTCAATCAAAAGTCCAAACGCATTTTTTACAGAAAATGTGAGGAAACTAAAATTCCCAGCATCTATTGCGCCACCAAGATCTGATGCATCGTTGTAGAGAGCTCTAATAGCCGTGTCACCATAGACAAGGTTTACGTCGGTCGCCTTATCTAGAGCAGAATATGCGATGGCACCAAGCATCCGCTGATTATAGTATGGATAATACGCGGGATTTGACGAATTATCAGGTGTTAATCCTGAAACGGCATCCATAACTTGATGATCAAACAATTTTGACAGGAAATACGGAGTGGCAGAATTCCAAGCCGTAGAAGTTGTCTCGGTGTCGCCAAACATCATTATTACCATAGTTTCAGGTTGATGCATGTAGAATCCATTCACCCATATTGGAGACGTGAATTCAGATTGCGCCAATATGGCTGTTTCATAAGTTGGCACTTGATAGTTCGGCGTTAAATCGTGGATGCGATTTAGGGCTAAAATATCACCCTCGACGTAGAAGGCATTTTGCTTGTCGGTATGCAGGGCCGATCCTAAGAGTGCTGCCTTTGCATACGCAGCATCAGTGAAGGCCATATGATCAAAAAGCACTCCGTTAGTGCCTGAGACAGCACTAACAAAGCCCGCCAGAGCTCCTCCTAGGGATTGCCCAGTCAATATTACGCTTGTGTCTGCAACAGTCACACTCTTGCCAGTTACCTGAGTGTAAGTTTCCAGCGCTAGCTGCGCTTGCGTACCGATGAAACCGCCACCGGTAGTCCATCCATTCCAAATATCCGATGTATCTTGAAAAATATCTGTGTCGTCTGTTCCCCGATAAGCTATGATCTTCTTTCCATTCCAACTGTAAGCAACCGACGAGTATCCATAATCATCCTGATCATCGCTATCAGACTCGTATATTAGAGTGGCTTTCCCGACTTTAGAGGATGATACTATACTTCCTAGCGACGGATCCCTGCGGTTTCCCGGTCCTCTATTGTAAGCGTCCATTGCTAATATGGATAGAAACAGATTGTCGTTCATGACTAATCCCTCCAAAATGAATATTGACTAAAATTTTTGCAATGAGCTTTCAAATTATCCTGCGCAGTTACGCAGCTTTCCAGCCATTTTTTAAGCGCGTCCGCGTAAGGCAAAATATCTATCGCCTTTGGTTGCTGAGTAAATTTGACTTGCATAGACATTATTCTGTATTTTGAGCTATCAACAAGTCGAAGATATTTTCTCTCTTTTGTGGATAGTTCAAATATTAAGAGAGGGGGCCAATATTTTTTATTAATTGGGACACTGACATTTTTTTCAAGCATGATATTCGATATTTTTTTATTAGGTAATTTCGACTTATCGCTTGGCGCAAATTTTGCGTAGCCGGCATTCATCATTTCTTGCAGTATAACTCGATCAAATTCTTGGCCAATGGAAGGTTCAAATCCTGGAAAATCGGACCATTTCATAGGCACGATGCCAGCCATTTCGCCTGTTAATTTGGCAAAAATGGCGCCCCCAGAAGCATGAGTGCGAAATGCTCTCGAATTCATAAAATTAAAAGGGCCATACGGCGTCGTGATCTCAGCGTCTCGAATAGTTGAACCTGAAAATTTTCCTGTTGGCCCATCACAATTTACAGAAATTTGATAGCGATAAATATTAGTTTCGTTGCAACTAGATAGTAGCAGCCCGAAGCTGGTTATTACCGATACAGAAATATAATTTTTTCTTGGCAATATCATTTTTCGCGGATCGCTTCTTTTCGGATGCTATCTATTGGATCGACTAAATAGCTAAGTATTGTGCGTCTTCCCGTTTGAATGTCGGCGGTCGCCATCATCCCTGGAGAAATGAGCATTATTGGACCCCGCCTCTCGAGGCCTATTTTGGTTAGCTCAATTCGCGCTGTGTAGATCAGTCCCAGTTTTTCATCCTCAAGGGCATCGGAGCTGATGCTCTCAACCTCGCCGGGCAGTGTGCCATACCGCGTAAAAGGAAACGCCTCGAGCTTGATAGCAACGGGCTGCCCTTCCCGAACAAACCCGATATCCCGGTTCATGATCTTGACGTCCGCGACCAGCGTTCCGCCCCAAGGCACAATCACCATTATGGGCTTGGCAGGTTCGACAACGCCGCCGATTGTGTGGATGGCGAGTTGCGCAACTGTGCCATCGACCGGTGCAATCAATCGCTGCAAGCTCGATTTCTGGCGGCTTTTCACCAGCTCTTCACTACGCAGACTCGCTTCAGCCTCAGCCTTTGCGAGGTCGGTCAGGATACGTGATCTTGCTTCGGCGCGGTTCTGGCTGAGGAGGCTGCCTGCACCCGACGACTGCGCAGTGACCTTGTTCGCCGTAGCCAAGGCCGCGTCGCGATCCCGTGCAGCCGACATCCTCTGTCGCCTCAATTCAATTACCTTGAGCTTGGCAGCATAGCCCTTGGCAAGCAGGGCCTCATAAGCTTCCAGTTGCTGGTCGAGCAGCGGTATCGTTTCAGTGAGCTTGGCAGCCTGAGTTAGCGCTTCGCTGCGCGCGGCCCGTGAGGCGGTCAGATCAGCACTACGGCCTGATGAGGCAGCCTCGATACCTGCATAGTCAGCGGCAGCAAGAGCGCGCTGCGTGGCCGCCATCTCCGGGCTCGTTCCGGCAGGCGGGACGAACTGAAGTCCGTGGCCATCAAGGGCCGACAATATTGCCTTGGCACGCGCGACATCAAGCTGAGCTGTCTGCAGTCCTTTTTGAGCCTGCGCCGTTTCTGCAGTAGATACGGTTGGATCAAGCTCTACCAGCACCTGCCCCTTACGGACGCGCTGACCATCCCGCACCAGGATTGACCGGACAATCCCCGCTTCGACGGGTTGGATCAGCTTGACGTTGTCAGCCGGGATAATTCGCCCGGGCGCTGAAGCAACCACGTCGATCTGTCCGAAGATCGCCCAAAGGATCGTGATGGCCAGTCCGCCAAGCAGCACCCAGGCCGTGATACGCGCCGTTGGCGACACAGGCCTCTCGATAATCTCGAGGGCGGCCGGCAGGAAGGCGGTCTCGCTGTTCCTGACGATCTCCTTGATACGAGTCCGGTCGTCGGCAAGCGCTGACTTTGCGACCTCCCAGTGGCGCGACATCATGTTCATGCCGCCACCCCATCAGCCAAACCCATCTGCTGACGATGGAGATCGGCGTAGCGTCCACCCGCCTTTAGCAATTCCTCATGGGTGCCGCTTTCGACAATCCGCCCCTGCTCCAGAGCCATGATTCGCTTGCACTGCCGAATAGCCGACAGGCGATGGGCAATGATGATCACTGTTCGGCCTTGCGTCATGGCTTTAAGATTACGCTGGATGATGGACTCACTTTCCGCGTCGAGTGCTGACGTCGCCTCGTCCAGGATCAGAATGCGCGGTTGGGTAACGAGCGCTCGCGCTATGGCAAGGCGCTGACGCTGGCCTCCTGAAAGGTTGACGCCGCGCTCTTCGACAATGGTATCGTAGCCCTGAGGCAAGCGCACGATGAATTCATGGGCGCCTGCCAGTTGGGCCGCTGCCATCACCTGCTCCAACGGCATGGCTGGATGGCTGAGCGCGATATTCTCGCGCACCGAACGGTTGAACAAAAGGTTTTCCTGCAGGACTACGCCAATCTGGCGACGCAGCCATGCGGGATCAATCTGACCGATATCCACGCCGTCGATGAGTATGCGGCCAGCGGCGGGCGTATACATGCGCTGCAGAAGCTTGGTGAGCGTTGACTTGCCCGAACCCGAAGAACCGACAACGCCCAACGTCGCGCCGGGCTGGAGGTCGAAATTGATATCTTCTACCGTCCAGGGGCCATCAAGCCCATAGCGGAAACGGACATTCTCGAAACGGATATGGCCGCGGACGGTGGGCAGCGCGGTACGGCTGCCCGATCCAGGTTCGGTTGGCTGGTTGAGCACGTCGCCCAGTCGCTCGACGGCGATCCGGACTTGCTGAAATTCCTGCCAGAGCTGCGCCATCCGGATGACGGGGCCAGAAACCCGCTGGGCAAACATGTTGAAGGCGACAAGGCCGCCAACGGTCAGGTCACCACCAATGACGGCCTTGGCTCCGAAATAGAGGATTGCGGCTATGCTGAGCTTGGAAACCAGCTGAATGGCCTGGTTACCGGAATTGCCCAGATTGATGACCTGCTGGCTGGCCGAACTGTATCCGGCAAGCTGCCGTTCCCAGCGATCCTGCCATTGCGGCTCAACCGCGCTTGCCTTGACGGTCTGGATCCCGCCGATGCTCTCAATGAGCAATGCGTTGTTGGCGGATCCCCGCTCGAACTTTTCGTCGATCCGCGCCCGCAGCGGTTTGGTGAGAAGCGCCGCTACCAGGACATAGGCTGGCAGGGTGAAGACCGCGATCCAGAAGAGGCTTGGTGAATACACCCACATTGCGACCAGAAACACGATCGTGAAGATCGGGTCGATCAGTACGGACATTGAGGCATTGGTCAGAAATTCGCGGATGGTTTCCAGCTGCCGGACCCGCATGGCTGTGTCGCCGACCCGGCGGGCCTCAAAATAGCTCATCGGCAGGCTCAGCATGTGACGGAAGAGCTTGGAGCCTAGTTCCACGTCGATCTTCTGGCAGGTCTGGGAATAGAGCCTTGTGCGGATCCAGCCGAATGCGACTTCCCACAGCGATACTGCGACAAATCCGAAAACCAGCACCTTAAGCGTCGCCATCGTGTTGTGCACCAACACCTTGTCGATGACATTCTGGAAGAACAGCGGCGCTGCGAGACCCAGCAGATTGAGGGCAAGGCTGACAAGCAGCACCTCGCCGATCAGGCGACGATACTTGACAATCTGTGGAATGAACCAGGAGACGTCGAACTTGCCAGCCGCGCCCGCAATGCCCTCGCGCGTTGTGATGAGAATGAGCTCGCCGGACCAGATGGCATCCAACTCAGCCGGCCCGATCTTTTCCACCGGTTGTCCAGGCCGTTGGATCAGTGCGTCTTCTTCTCCTGCCCGACCGATGAGGAACCAGCCTTCATGGCCATTAGCGAGAACCGGCAGCGGTAGAGAGGGCAGCCCTTTCCAGCTTCCTAGGACGCGCTTTGCGCGGACCCCATTTTCGCGCTTGGCGATCCGGAGCAGGTCATCTGCTTCAACATCGCGGTCATGACCAAGATCATGCCGGAGCTGAGCCGGGTCGACAGCGATTCGGTGCATCGCGAGAATAGTGGCAAACGCTATCAGCCCGGAGTTTTGCTCCGGCGGCAGCACTGCGTCACTCTCGATATTTCCCCCAACCATAACCCATCCATACCCCGTCGAGAGGTTATGGGTACCGCATTGCGAATTGAAGTCAGTAAGCGACGAACTGAGAAACAATCGCATCCAGAATGGCTGCAACCTCATGAAAAACAAACATTCTTGGATGCTTTCTGCGAGAGCGAAGGAGTACCCTTAGGCCAGTTTTCAAGCCGATTGTTTCGCGATCGTCAGTTTTTTGCGATTGAATATTGCTGGCGAGACTGTGAGTATCGCAAGTGACGCCCCATCCAGACGTGTGCAGGTAGAGAGGTGCTGCCTTACCAAAAATATCAAACCACAAGCCGTGGTGTGGAGCTCCGATTAATTTTAGAATCAGGTCCGTAGCATTTCTCAATCTCGAACGAGCGCTATGGCTGATGTCGGGACTGGGTGGAAAGTGGAATGTCGGCTTCCAGACGAACGAAATATCAAAGCGGCCTTTCAGCGACCTTTCCACAGCGCCAGACGTGTGATCGCAAAGACGATCAACGGTGATATTCCGACCGTGAGAAGCCACGCATAGAGATAAAAGACAGCCATACCGATATTGCGTTGATGCATGATGGCCGCTGTCGCGTCCTCCCGCTCAAAAAGAAGCCAGCAGATCAAGGTCGCGAGCGCAAGCCAAAGGCCGATTGTCGCGCCACGGCGATGCATGTCGGTCCATCCCGTTTGGCGCAGCAGCAATACTAAGCCGTAAAACAAAATACACGAGACAACTAAAATGCCAAATGTGAGCATCGGCGATCCTAGAACCGGTAGGGCCGAAGCGGCCCCAAAGGTCAGCTTTTAGGCCAATCACGCGAAGCTATCTACGGCAATGTTTGGTCGAAGCTGTGTCAAAACTTTTCGTCGCAAGCAGAATGAACAATATCAGTATCAGGCTAAAGGTTTGACAAAGTAAGACTCTTCGTTTGCTCGAAAATGGATCAATTTTGCGCGCTTGACCTTCGCTTTCGCGGTTTTACGCAGCCTCAGTCGTGTGCTTCCAGAGCTCCACCCTCCCAATCCCCCCACAGATACTTTCATACGCCCCCCCATCCCGCGTGCCAGGCATGGCGCAAAAGCCAGTGTGAAACAGAGGTCTGAAGTATCGACCACTGAGATAATGCCGGCGTTATAATTCAAAATGGATGTATATCCGACATCATTCCGAGATGATAAACATATTCTCGAAATATATTTGATAAATACTTTGACTCTTTTTTCCTAATGATCGATCTTTTGAGGATGTCGAATACGCGAAGGGGGAATTCGTGATTCGTTTCCAAATCAAAAGACCATGCCTGGCAATCCCAGACAATGATGCCGCTGACAATTTGCTTCGAGCCCGGAATTTGTCTGAACGACGCGTAGGTCCGGCCTCTTTATTCATGATGTGCAGTATCCTATCCATACTGGGGGGCTGCGCTGCCAATACATTGCGGGTCGAAGGCGCGGCCGCTGTCGGTAAAGCCGCAAGCGCCTTTACCGACAGCGCGTCAACAGCGCTCGCCAGTGCCAAGGCGAGGCGCGTGGAAGCTAATGCGACACTGGTAGCCAGCGATCCCTCATGCGAACCATTAGCCAAAGTGAACATCTATGTACGCATGTCGCCGACAGCCACGCCAGCACCGCTGTGCGCAGATGGCCTGACCCCGCGCCCTGGCTATGCCGTGCAGTCGCTAGACTTGCGGCCCTGGCCCGAAGAAGCGCTTAAGCCTACCATGCTGCTCATCGGAGCGCTCGGCGACTACGGCGCGGCGTTGAGCAAGGTCGCAGAGCGCCCCGACGCCGACATCGGCAAGGAGCTTGCATCGCTGGCGACCAAAGCGAATGAAGCAGGCGCTCTTGCAAAAGGGCTCTTGGGTCTTGAGGTTCCCGATGCCGAAAAGGCACTGGCGAGCAAGCAGGGGGAAGCCGCGCTTAAGCTCCTGGCGTTCGCGAACACGCTCGCCGAGGAGCAAACCAGGGTGCGTGACATCCGCACCATTGTTGACCAGCGCGGGGCGCTAATTGCAAATTCGGTTCCAGATATCGAAGCCCAGTTGAGCGATTGGCTCACGATCCATGCCCAAAGCGATGCCCAGATCATCCAGAACAATCTCTTGCGAGCCTACCGGAACGAACGCGGACGCTGGGACTATTCCCAGCGTCTCATCTTCGTGAGCGCGGTCAACAATGCACGTTTCGATGCCGCAGTGTATCCACAGCGCCTGAGGGCCCTTAAGCAGGGCCTTGTGGCTTTCGTGGATGCCGAGAAAGATTTGCGACGTCTGCTCCGCGGCGAGTTCACCGCAAAGGAACGGCAGCGCATCGCGGCGCTGGATCAGCAACGGATGCTTGAAGCCCTCGGGTTGATGGCTCGCGCCGTGACCGCATTTGGAGGACTTTGACATGGCAACGGTTCAGCAAGTGACCGATGAGGGAGCCTCACTGCGCAACGCCCTTCAGGTCCTGATCGACGATGGCGACTACACGGCGAGCGACCGCGATGCGTTCACCACCACACATCTGGTTTTTTCGCGGCAGCTCAGCGCGTTCACCGCCAATCCCGGCCAGGGCCCGAGTTCACCCGTCTACGATGATGTTCTTGCGGCCGAGCAATTGGGTTCAGCGGCGCTCGGCCGCTGCACGCCGTCTGATCCGGCCACGATTTACAGGGCTATCGCCGGCGTCTCAGAAGCCTCGGCCACGCTTGCAAGCATCTCGCAAACGGTCGCAGCGACCATTGTCGCGGGCCCACCAGGCAATAGCGGCCGTCCCAGGCCGGGTATGTCCAAAACCACATTTGCCAGCGCGCTCGCAATTCGGCGTAGCCCCGTGCAAGAAGGAGTTGGCGACATCGGCATGGCAGCGGCCGGTACACCGGACGTTTCGACCACCGATCCTGCCGAATCCTATCTCACCAGCCTCGCCAAGCTGTTTCCAGCAGAGGCGTTGACGGCTCTCCCCCTCGCACTTTCGATGGATGAGGGTAAATACCCTATGCAGCGCGCGGGCCTTGTCACCCTTATTGCGCTCGCCTCGGCTGGACTACGCTATTTGACTTCTCGGGACTCCCAGACCGGCAACCCCGATATTCTTGCGGTCTTCGTCTCTTTTGTATCTTTCCTCATCTACGCGACCGCTATGCTGGCATTCGGGCCTATCCTGGGGCTGGACGGGCCCACGACGCGGATCGCTGCCATGGTCACCGCTATATTGTGGATGGGTATTCTCACAGGCTTCGTGCGCAAGACTGCGGCGCCATGAGTCGAACAGCTTCTCTCTCACTGCTCTGCAGCACGCGCCATTTAATTCGGCTTCTGTTGTCCTTCGCCGCGCTGGCCAGCTTAGAGGCTTGCGCCACCGACCGGCCGCTTGCGGTAAATTGCCCGCAATTCGAGACGTACCGCATTCCGCTCCCCGAGACGCCAGGAATGCCTGAAGGCGGGATGGGCGCTGCCGATGCGGGGCCCTCTCCCTTGGCAGCCGAGATTGCAGAGACGTTCGGTACCGCAGCCGCCAGCGAAACGGGACATCGCTCGCAGATCCTCGTTCTTTCCGGAGGCGGCGAATGGGGGGCGTTCGGTGCCGGTTTCCTCAAGGGGTGGTCGACGAAGGGAGCCGGCGACATGGCGCGACCCGAGCGCTTCGACGTCGTTACTGGCGTTAGCACGGGTGCGCTCCAGGCAACATTCGCATTTCTTGGCAAGCCTTACGACGAGCAGTTGCAGGATGCTTACGCGATTGCGGACGAGCGTCAGTTGCTCAAGCGCCACGGAAATCTGTTCTTCGTGTCTCACGCTTCAATGGCCGACACGAGACCGCTAGAAGCTTTCGTTCGGGCGCGGCTGCGGCCCTTGCTCGATGCAGTCGCAGCGCCCGAGAACGCTGGACGCAAACTCCTCGTCGGCACAGTCGACGGCATGAGCGGCCGAATGTACGCTGTCGACCTGACCAGGATGGCGCGCGAGCTTAATGGTCGCGAACGCGAAGACTGCTATGTCGGTGCCCTCCTTGCTTCCTCGGCTGTACCTGTGGTGTTCCGGCAATTAAGCATTTCAGGGCATCCTTATCTTGATGGCGGCGTTCGCCAGTCGATCTTCGTCACCGGCATACAGGCTGGCGCGCACGAGGCGCTCAATGATGGGAGCCGCAAAGGCACAATCTATATCATCATGAACGGCGACATAGCGCCAAGTAGCGTCACTTCGCTTCCACCCAAGCTTCTGCCGACGCTCGGGAGATTGCGCTCGATCGTCTTCAACCAGGTCGAGCTGGCCTCGATCTTTGGCGCGGCTCGCACTTATCCTGAAATGCAGACCTTCGTCGCGACAGCAGGAGGCCATAGCTGTGAACCGCCGCCTGATGAGAAAAATGCTATATTCAGCCCGGCGATGATGCGCTGCCTTAGCTCTTATGGCGAAAAGCTCTGGTCAGGACCGGTCCCCTGGCAGGCCTATTACGCACCTTAGGGGCAACGACCGATTTGTCCCGTTCAAAGGCGTCGGCAGCAAAGCAGGCCGCGAGAGGTAAGGGTCAGAACAAAGAGGAGACATTTCATGGTCGTGAGACGCAAACCGAACAGCAGATTGGACGCGATGCAAATCGGCGGTTATGACCTCAGCCCAGGACTGCTTATAACGTATGAGCCCGAGCACGAGAACGTCGCGATTGCGCAGCTCTCGAACCTTGCTGGCGTCAACACTGTCGCCAACGCGGCGGAATTTGCAGCCGCTGCGGACATGGATCAGCTGCAAGGCGCAGAAGTGACTTTCTTTTCCAACCTGGGTGTCGCCGTCGCCAGCGTAGATCCCGACCAGCAGGCGCGCATTTCTGCGATGCAGGCCGATCAGAGCGTGCCCGTGCGCACCGTCGAGCCCGAGCCTATCTTTTTCGCGTTTCCTGATGACCTACCGAGCGATTTCGGGGCCTATTTGCGCGGTTACAAGGATGCGGTCGATCACCTTTACAGCCGCGCATTTGATGCGTCACCCGCTCTAGCTGCTACGAACATTCGTGGACCGGGCGGTTCGTTTGCTGATAGCGACCAGGTGAGCTGGGGACTGCAGGCGGCGCGCGTCGATACGTCGACGCTTTCGGGACGCGGCGTAAAGGTTGCGATACTCGACACGGGCATGGATCTTGATCACCCCGATTTCAAGGGACGGGCAATAACGTCCGCCTCGTTTATCCCGGGACAAACGGCGCAGGACGACAATGGTCATGGCACCCATTGCGCAGGCGTCGCTTGCGGCCCACGAACTCCGACGCGCGGGCGCCGCTATGGCATTGCTTATGAGGCCGAGCTTTTTATCGGGAAGGTCCTCACTAACCAGGGAGCCGCGCTCGGCCGCTCTACCCTTGCCGGAATCGAATGGGCCGTGCGAAATGGTTGCCATATTATCTCTATGTCATTGGGCGGCCTCGTCACGCCAGGTCAAAGCTTCCTTGCCGCATTCGAGCAGACAGCACTTGCCGCTACGCAGCAAGGCGCGCTGATTATCGCAGCTGCGGGCAACGACAGCCGGCGTAGTCAGGGCATCCTGAAGCCTGTCAGCAGCCCGGCCAATTGCCCGTCGATCATGGCTGTGGCAGCGCTCGACCGTAACCTGCGGGTCGCAGACTTCTCAAATGCGGCGATCAATCCCGACGCTGCTGTCGATATTTCGGCACCGGGCGTGGAGATCTATTCCTCAGCGCCTGAGCCAGCGGCGCCTATCCAACCGCCTAACTTCAGGCAATGGGCTGCGCAGTACGACTTCTTAAGCGGTACAAGTATGGCGACGCCTTGCGTCGCAGGCATCGCAGCATTGCTTAAGGAGGCCAATCCCAATATCGCGGCCGGCGCACTGTGGCGGACGCTGATTTCGCGTGCAAGCCAGCTGCCTTATCCCGCGAGCGACGTGGGTGCCGGTCTCATCCAGGTTTGATGGTAGTGGAGGCCGAAACGCGGGGCAATCTTGGCGGGACTACCATATAAGAAATGCGCGTCCTGACATAACAGACTGCACGGGCATCTGCTCGATAACACTGGCGGCCCGGCGTTGCGCGTCCTATATTGGGGACGAAGCGAGGTATGGTGATGGCTGGCGGTAGGAATGTGCAAGCAAAGACCCACAGGGTGTTCATCACCCTGAGCGAGCAGCTCGATGCGTCAATTGAGCATGTGGCCACAATCTTACGCGATCTGGGTTTAAAGGACGTTGAAGTTTTTTCGCTCGGCAAAGTCATTGCGGGCGAGGCGACCAATGCAAATCTCGCCAAAATGCGGCGTATTCCCGAAGTTAAAACCATCGAGTCTGATCCGACATTCACCACGCTCTAGATCTCTAGTCTTGGAGTTTGATGGCATGGATTCGACGTGAAGCGCTATGGCTCTTTGGTCCAGGATTTGCAGACACGTTCGCTAAGGTGAGAGGATTAGCTCTCGAGCTGCTCAGCTATTGGTGAGCGTGCAAAACTTCTTCGACCTACAGCGACGGTGCAGGGTGGTTTATGGACAGTCGGCTTTCTTTGCAACGATAGCGCAAAGCAGACATTTTCTGAGCCTGCTGAGTGAGGTGAGGAAGGTAACCTTTGTTGGGGGAAGTCGTAGAAATAAATCGAAAATTGTTTACAGGAGTGCTTCCAATCAAGCCGCTCAAAAAGTCAAACGTTCATAAATAGTTTTCAACTTCTATGTAATGAACTTAAATAATATGTCAATGAATAATGTATAAATCTAAAATGTCCACTTCGTTTAGTATTATTATGTGCTATTGTATATATTATTATTACTGATATTTAGTATCTTGCGTATTAACTTTAGGCATTAGTATCCGAATGGAACCCTCGCCAGCGACGGGTTCGCCGTATTCATCCTTGGCTGCGAACCATTTTGTTACCAAGAGCGCATGCGAGCACACTGTTCGATCGAAGGGATCAGAACCACTTCCGGGATTTAGATTACAGCCGATAGGGTTTCCGCTGGCGTCCACACTGATCCTTGCGATAAGTACTCCGCCGGATAATTTGTCTGCGTAGTGCTCTGTCCTAGCAAGTTCGATGCGTCGGTTAAGTTCGTATGTTCCCACCTTCCAACGAAGTTTGGGAGGATCGCGTAGCGCGGTAAGAGAGGCATTCGTCATGTGGGGTCGCATTGCATCGATCATCTCCCGCCAACGTAACGCCCGAGCCAACTGTATCGGCGAAGTCTGCGCTGATAGGCCTTGGCACGGTGAACCCGAAGGGTCTGCACCGTACTTCATCAGTGTCTCCGCATATTCTTTCCGGTGATAAACAATTGCCCAAGCCAGCGGTGTGAGTCCAAACGGATCAACTCGATTAATTTCATCACGGCGGGCCGTCACCAGCAGTGTAAGGCTTTCTAGAGTACCTCTTCTTGCAGCTTCCCCAAGATCGATAGGCGAAGCGGTTTCCTGTAGATCGCGATATCCATAACGTTCTGATACTGGTATATAATCTGAACGAGACTGGTGCTGTTGATCGACTATTCTGCACAGGTCACGCCACGGATAGCTGGCATCCCTTATTATTGCGCGATTGTACGCAGCAGCAAAAGCTGAATAATGATGTTCGAATAACCGTTCTGTCCCTACCGCTTCTGTTGGCGAGGGCATGTCTGACCTTGCGAATATCCCACGAAAATAGCCGGGATCGTGCTGTATACTAAGGTCAGGCCTGCATTCCGCTCCGTAGGCAGCGGGATGGATTCCCGGCACTACTTTTAAGTAGGCGAAAAAGCGGAAATCTTTTTTCTTTAAAGCAATCGCAGCTTCGGTTGCTGGCTCCGCTTCACCTTTTCCGGCCCTGTTGAACAACTGTCTGTCACGTTCAAGCTGCTCACCAAGCAACGGATCATTTACGTTTGCGCCAGCACACTCTTTTGAATCCGCGCGCTCAGCGGAAGAGTTTTGGCTGCGCGGTTGTCTGTTGCATGACGATGCAGCGGCGAGAACAATGGCTAGAACCAGCAGTTTATTCATTGCTCCTCTCTCAACCAGCGCATAGCAGAAAATCGATCATATCAGTAAGCAAGGTCAAAATGGCGACACAAGACGAACAGTAAAGTGATATCCATAATTTGATCTGTACGACCAGATACACTTAAGCTTTTTAGCGACGGGGCTATTTCTGGAATACTCCCCGAGCCAGATAACGCTCCTGATATCGACACTCTCAATGCGACCATTGATTTTGATTGCTTTACCATTTATTTCATTTGGCGACCCCATTCTTAGCGTGCGAAGTGGTAGGTCACACGCCTTTTCAACCTCTGAGACTGCGTTCAAACGCTTTTGATTGTCATCGCAACCGCAGAGCGACAGCACTATTGCCGCAAAAAGACGGTCCAGCTTTATACCGTTCGATAACATTCGCGCGCTTTATCCTCTGTCGGGTTTCGAGCAACTTAAGATGGGTCATAAATGGCAGGGAATGTTCGTCTCGCGACGGGCAGCTATCCTGTCCGTCACCGAACGGGCCGCTATCGAGCATGAGGCTGCTGGGCGATCTTGCGATAGCTGCTTTTCAGTGGCGACAGGACCGATTATTCGTAGGAAGTAACGAGCGCGCGAATCAGTAAGCGCGCTTCGCCTATCTTTAGAGCGCCTTTTCTCTCTCGGAATCGAACTTTTTGCGCAGACAAGATGGTGGTACATGTGATGGTATCTATCTAAGGTTTACATAAAATATTGTTTAATGATAGATAGTTATGAACCTGCGCAAGATCCCGTAGGGGTCACCAATGAAATCAATGACTTAGCTGCGATTTTTCATTACGATACCGCAACTTATCCATTTCTTCTCCTTTTCACATTCCTGGATCTCGCCAGATATCCTCGGAAGGATTCCATGCCCTGCCGCGTGCCTTCGTGGCGCCGAGGAAAGCACGACGCGCCGTATCAGCTTGCATCGGCGCTCGAGGTCGTGACGCGATTGCTGTCTGGCGATATGGTTAATGGCATGGTCCCGCTCAATGAAAGCGAAATGCGGCCTATCGAGGCGGGTGCAAGGGCGCTCTGTAGGTTGGACGGGCATGCCGAAGACAATCTCTCGAAGGCAAACCCATGTGGCGCATGTACACGGCCATAATGCCTGCCGCCGAAGTGCAACTATTGATCGATGATCTGTGCGCGGAAGTGACGACCACGACTGACGCCCCAGAAGCTAGAGCGCGTGCCGCTCGATTTAACCTGCTGCTGCAGAGCTTCATCTTTGATTGGCGGCAGATCTGCGCACTACACGGCGTTGAAGGACAAGCCCGACCTGATTTCCTAAGTTTGGTCAATGCAGTGCGCGGAGCGGCGAGGGCTCTCGCCGATGGCCTAGTAATGCGCACCAACGGTATCAACGCGCTGCTAGTGCTTGAAAAGCGGGTAATTCAGCATCTCGTCATCGAATAAGCGTTATATCGGTTCGCGAATCCAAAGCACAAATGTCGGCTTGGCGAAGACCAAAAGCTACGCATCGCCTTTTGCGCGTCCGCTGCAGCCCAAGGCATTGGCCGAATTGCGGCCACGGCTGGAAATGCTGGTTCAACGCAGGATCGATGATTTGATAGCCATCGGCTCTTTTGACGGCGTACGGGATCTTGCATATTTCCTCCCGCTCACGCTGGTCACCGAACTGGCCTCATTCAGCCGAGCCAGGACAAAAATGGCTGCCGAACGAAGCGGGGCATGCCTCGCCTCGCGCGCGGCATGCACCGCCCAGCAATACCGGCGCGTTAATAACTTCGCTTTGCAAAAGGTCCAACAGCTCGCGTAAAGGCAGATCGTCTGGATTTTGAATCACAATGAATTATCGCCATTCCTTCCATGCCGGCAATAGCGCCGATGTCGTGAAGCACAGCCTCCTGATCGCCTTGGTGCGGGCCTTGCAGCACAAGCCGGGCGCGCTGACTCTGATCGACACCCATGCCGGCTGCGGGCTGTACGACCTTGGCGGCGACGAAGCCCAACGCACCGGCGAGGCCAGGCAGGGCGTGCTGCGGGCCTTTGCCGACCCGAACCCCTTGCTGGACGACTACCGCGCCGCTGTGCAGGCGGTGAATGTGGGTGGCGAACCGCGCCTTTACCCCGGCTCACCGCAGTTTCTGGCGCAGTTTTTGCGCCCGCAGGATTTCCTGATCCTCAACGAAAAGCATCCGGAAGACGCTTACGCCCTGCGCAGCGTGATGCGGGGCACCAGCGCGGCCGTGCATGAACGCGACGCCTACGAACTTTGGTTGGCTATGGTGCCGCCCCGCACCGCGCGCGGCGTGGTGGTGGTCGACCCGCCCTACGAGCAGACGGACGAACGCGCGCGCATCACCGCCACTCTCGCCGCCGCTCATCGCAAATGGGCGCATGGCGTGACGGTGATCTGGTATCCGCTGAAAGACAGCGCCACGCATTCGCAGTGGAAGAAGCAGTTGCGCAAGCTCGGCATCCCGAAATTAATGCTGGTGGAGCATTGGCTGTACGATAGCGAGCAGTCCGGCATCTATAATGGCGCGGGCCTCTATATCGTCAATCCGCCCTACGCTTTCACGCAAGCCCTGCCGCCACTGCTGGAAGCATTGCGCGCGGCGTTAGCGCCCGACGGGCATAAAGGCGAAATTATATCCGATTGGCTGGGCGACTAAAATGAACACTTATTCCGCGCTTCTCCCATAGGGGAATTGCCGCGCTTCCGGTTGCAAACAAATTGGGTCACGTTGCTTCTTGAAGCACGGTCTCGCTTCCTTCCGCAGGACAAATCTGCGCTTGTAGCAGAGATTCTCAACCGCGTTTGGGCGGCCGCTTGACTGGCCTGTCCGGGTGCGGGGTTAATGTGCAATGCGAGTTGAACGGTGAACCATTGGCACGTTGAGCGATGAATGCGAGCGACGGCTGGTTGATTAACTCCGGTCGTTTGGTTTGATCAAATCGGAAAGCAGCAGTCGGGGATCAAGCATCCAGCCGTGAACGGTGGGTTTGGGCGCGAAGCAGATTCAGGTGTCTGAGCCGCCGATATCCGTAATCTGAGATATTCTCATCTGAAGCCAACTGTCGCGAGAGTCCAATTGATAGATAAACCGGAAGACCGGCGCACAGTCTATCGGCCACATCATGCGGGCCGTAGCGGACACGGCCTCGGGCGCTACCGGGCCTTTCTAGGCCATCCCTATATCATCGATGCGCAGGAAATAGGCCTCAGCCTTGCGTTCTTCAGCCACTAAGGCCCAGTTCCTGTTCCATGATCGCCCGCATCTCGAACTTCTGCGCCTTCCCAGTTACCGTCATCTCGAAGCGCTCGACGATACGCACATAGCGAGGAATCTTGAAATGCGCGATTTGTCCGCGGCAGTGATCGAGGATATCCTGTTCCGATAGATTTTCTCCCTGCTTGGGAATGATCCAGGCGCAGACCACCTCGCCGAATTTTTCATCCGCTACGCCAAAGACCTGCGCATCGGCGACGCCAGGGTGGTGGAGCAGATATTCCTCTATTTCGCGGGGATAGATATTCTCGCCGCCGCGAATGATCATATCCTTGATGCGGCCGGTGATGCGGACATAGCCCCGCGCGTCCATCGTCGCTAAGTCGCCCGAGTGCATCCAGCCATCGGCGTCGATCGCGTCGCCCGAGCGTTCTGGATCGTTCCAATAGCCCAGCATCACGGCATAGCCGTGCGAGCAATATTCGCCCTGCTCGCCAATAGGTAGGATCGCGCCATCGGGACCGACGACCTTCGCCTCCGCATGAGGGTGGACCCGGCCGACCGTAGTGACTCGTTCCTCCAGCGGATCGTCCGTGGCGGTCTGGGTGGTAAGCGGACTGGTTTCGGTCATGCCGTAACCGATGGTGATTTGGCTGAGGTTCAGCCGGTCCATCACCTGCCGCATGACCGTTTCCGGGCAGGGCGAGCCCGCCATGATGCCGGTGCGCAGGGTCGATACGTCGAAAGCGTCCAGATCCGGCTGGTTCAATATGGTGATGAACATGGTCGGCACGCCATGCAGCATGGTGCAGCCTTCAGCCTGTACCGTGTCCAGCACCAGGCGGGGGTCATAGGCTTCTCCCGGATAGACCATAGCCGCGCCGCTGGTCAGCGCCGCCATATTGCCCAGCACCATACCGAAACAATGGTAGAGCGGTACTGGAATGCAGAGCCGGTCGGCGGAGGTAAGGCGCATCGTCCGGGCCGAAAAGTAACCGTTGTTGAGCACATTGCGATGAGTGAGTGTCGCGCCCTTAGGGCTGCCAGTGGTGCCGCTGGTAAACTGGATGTTGATCGCATCGTTGCGGTCGAGGCCCGCCTCAATCGTCGCAAGCCGGTCCGGATCGGCGTTTGCCAGCAGGTCAGGCCAGTTCAACCAGCCCGGTTGCCGCTCCTCGCCCAGCACGACGATGATGCGCAGCGTCGGGAGGCGGTCCGGTCCGATCTCTCGCAACATCGCTACATAATCGCTGCTCTTGAAGCTAGGCGCGGTGACCAGTACGCTGCACCCGACCTTGTTCAGCGCATAGTTGACCTCGCTGGTTCGATAGGCCGGGTTGATATTAACGAGGATGGTGCCGATCCGCGCTGTTGCGAACTGGATTACGGTCCACTCGGCGCAATTGGGCGCCCAGATACCCACCCGATCCCCCTTGCGTACGCCAAGATCAAGCAGGCCAGTGGCGACGGAATCAACCTGAGCCAGCAGCTGCACCCAGCTCCAGCGGATGCCTTGGTGCCGCGACACCAGGGCAAGGCCGTCGCCATGGTCCGCCACGACATTCAGCAGCGCCTGACCGATGGTGGTTTCCAACAACGGGACGTCGATGTCGCCCCGCGCGATCGACAGGTTGCTCATCGCTTGATGTTAATGACTTGCAACTGGGTATATTCGGCAAGGCCTTCCTTGGCTTGCTCGACGCCGATGCCGCTATTCTTGAAGCCGGCCATGGGGATATGCGGGCCGATGGCGATATGCTGGTTGACCCAGACCTGACCGCTTTCGATCCGCGCAGCGATCTCGGCGGCGCGCTCCACATTGGCGGACCAGACCGATCCGCCCAGCCCATAATCGGACGCATTGGCGCGCGCAATCACATCCTCGATATCGTCGAATTTGATGAGCGGCAGGATGGGGCCGAACTGCTCCTCATCGACGATCCGCATGCCATCGGTCACGTCGCGCACGATGGTCGGCGCGATGAAATAGCCCACGCTCTCCATTGCCTGCCCACCCGCGACAATCGTACCATCTTCCCGCGCGGCATCAAGGAAGCCCTTCACTTTCTCATATTGGGCGGCGTTTTGGATCGGGCCGATCTGCGTTCCCTGCTCCAGCCCGTCGCCGACGATCGCCGCCTGCGCCAGCGCCGCCAGTTCCGCACACATGGCGTCATAGATATCGGCATGGACATAGGCGCGCTTCACCGCGAGGCACACCTGCCCAGCGTTGAGGAAGGCGTTGCCGAATATGGCCTTGGCCGTTTCGCGCACATCGACATCCTCCAGCACGATTGCCGGATCATTGCCTCCCAGTTCCAACGTTACGCGTTTCAAGCTGTCGGCACCGCTCGCGGCTATACGCTTGCCCGTCGCAGTCGATCCGGTGAAACCAATCTTGGCTACATCTGGATGGGCGGTCAACTGCGGGCCAAGATCATTGGCGTCGGTTATAATGTTGACGACGCCTGCCGGAAAGATATCGCGGCAGATCGCGCCCAGCGCCAGTGCTGTAACCGGCGTGGTCGGCGCGGGTTTCAACACTATGGCATTGCCCGCCAGCACAGCCGGCCCGATCTTCCAGCAGGCCACCAGCAGTGGGAAATTCCATGCGATGATGCCGACGACGACGCCTAACGGCTTGTGTTTTACCGCAATATAGCCAGCATCATCGTCTTGGATGGTCCGATCTGGCAACTCCAGTGTGGCGTAATGGCGCAGGAAACCCTCAGTCCAGGTGACCTCACCTTGTGCTTCGGACAGCGGCTTGCCCTGTTCCAGCGTCAGCAGTCGGGCCAGTTCATGCGCATTGGCAGCGATAGCGTCAGCCAAGATTATCAGCATTTCCTGCCGATCCGCATAGGGCACCGCAGCCCAGCCCGGCTGGCCAGCCTTGGCGGCGGCAATCGCTTGATCCGCTTGGCGTGCCGAAGCGCGCGCCACAGTGACGAAAGGGGCACCGGTCGCCGGATTGATGACCTCCATCTGGAGGTCGCCATCGACAAGGTCTCCGCCGATCAGCAGCTTGTAATCCGCCATGTTCCTCTCCTCGCTCTATTCTTAGAATTTCGCGCCAGCCGTCACGCCATAGGTCCGCGGATTGCCGATGTGATTGTAGTCGAAGCCAAAGCCTGCAAGCAGGTCGACCCGTGAGGTGAAATAGAATCTCTTCGTGAGGTTCTTTGCCCATAGAGAAACATTGAACCTCTCGTCCGCGCTTTCCCAGTCGAGATGGCCGCTGAGCAGCGCATAGCCCTTCTGTTTCAGACGGGGGATGTTCAGCACCTCGAAATATTGGCTCGACTGGTAGGAGACCTCCGGGTGGAAAGAGAGGCTGCCGAAGCCGCCCTGCGCCACTGTCCAGTCGATCCCTCCGTTGAGCGTCAGGCTGGGGGCGTTCGATAGATGGTTGTTAGAAACATCGACGCCGCTGACGGTCCCCTGCCGGATTTTCGTCGAGAGCAGCCCCATGCCCGCGCGCAAGGTGAGCATATCGGCAGCCCGGACGGTAAGTTCCGCCTCACCGCCATAGATGCGCGATTTTGGGATGTTGAGCAGCGTCTGAGCGGCGCTCGCCGGATCGACATTGATGAACTGCTGATTCTTATAATCATAATAGAAGCCAGCGACGTTCAGCGTGACGCGGCGTTCCCAGAATTTAGTCTTCGCGCCGACTTCATAGGATGTCACCTGCTCTGCTTTGGCTACCGACAGTTCGGATGGATCGAAGAAGGCCTGGGCATTGAAGCTGGGCGCGCGATATCCTCTACTGACGCTGGCATAGAGGAGATTGCCATTAGCCAGCTTGTAATCGAGGCCGACCTTGCCGGAGAAATTGTTTTTCTTGAAGCGCAGGTTCGATAACGGAATTAGTGTTGCGACGACGCTGTCGTCCACGCCCAGCGCCTGGGACAGGAATCCGTTCTGGCGGCCCGTATCATGGGTGTAGCGAAGGCCTCCGCGCAGCGTCACCGCTTCCCCGATCTTGTATTTGAGGTCGGAATAGATGGCGACGCTTTTCTTTACCTGAGAGAATTGATTCTGGACCTTGCAGGCCAGCGGCAGGCCATCGGCACAATCCTGCGCGTCAATGGTGCCGTCCTCATTCACGTCAACATCGGTCGCGATTTCGAAAGCGGTGCGGTTAAAAACTTTTTCCCGGTTGAAATAGGCGCCAACGATGAAATCGAAAGGGCCGCCCGTATCGCTCGTCAGGCGCAGATCCTGCGCAAACTGATCCGCCTTGTCATAATAGGGGATTTCCAGCAGCTTCGTCGCTGTGCCGTCCGTATCCTCCCGGAAGAAGAGCGTGCCCCTGTCATAGGAGGTGATGCTGGTCAGCGCGATTGCATCGGACAGGTCGACATTGGTCGTCAGCGCCACCGATGTGGTGCGGGCGCGACGGCGGGTGTTGACGTCGGACGCGATCTCCCGACGCGACAGGCCCGCTCGGTGGTCTGCCTCGGGCTGAGCATAAATGCCGTAATTTTGCGGATTCTGGAAACTGGTGGATGCTCGCAACACGAAGGTCAGCCCGTCGACCGGCTCGGCCTTCAATGTGGCGCGAAACGCATATTCGCGGGTGCTGGCGAGGTCCGGCATGCCCGGCTCGACATTCTTGAACCAGCCGTCCGCCCGGGCGTAGGTGCCCGCCACGCGCAACGCCGCCTTCTCGCCCAGCGGCACATTGACGGCGCCGTTCGCCTCGAACCGGTTGTAGTTGCCATAGCCGGCGTTCAGATAACCGCTGGTTTCACCCAGCCTCGCTTCTCGGCTGATGATGTTGACCGCACCGCCTGTGGTATTCTTGCCATAGAGGGTCCCCTGCGGCCCGCGGAGCACCTCAACCCGTTCCAAATCATACATGGCGACGCCGAGAAAGGCAAAATTGCCCTTGTAGACTTCGTCATAATAGGTCGCGACCGGGCTGGACTGGTTAAGGCTATAGTCCGACATGGACACACCGCGCAGTGCGAAAATCGGCGTATTGTCGCCCACGATCGAGGTGAGCTGAAGATTTGCGATCTTCGTTACCAGGCTGTCGACATTGTTGATGCGGGACTTGGTCAGCGTGTCCCCCCCAATCGCCGAAACGGAAATAGGAACGGATTGCACATTTTCGGATCGCTTGGCGGCGGTAACAACGATGTCGCTTTCGAAAGCATCTTGCGCGGATACAGGCTGGGTCAATGCCAGTCCTGTCCATAGCGTGCCGCTCAAAACCAGCGTCCTGCTTGAGATTTTCCCCATGTCTCTTCCCTTCTGTTTTATCGTGATTGTTTCGCCTCTTTTGAAGAAAAGCCCTCCACCAGCCGCGCTCTTGTGGCGACGCGATTAAGGCGGATGGGATGGCGTCGCAGGGCCGCGATTTCTGTGGCCGAATAGGGTTGGAAATCCTGCGGCAGATGCTCCGCATCGAAAGTGTGCAGCGTCCAGTTGACCAGGTCGGCCAGGCGATCGTCATCCAGATCAACTGTCGCGACGCCAGGTACCTGGCCGATAAAGGCCCGCCCGCCCGGCACGGTCAGGAAGCGGGCAACGACGCCACGCATGGGCGGATTGGACCGATCATCGCCGCCACCGTCCGGCCGATGGCAGCCCTGGCATTTCAATATATAGTCCTGATGCGCTTGGCGCGGATTGACGACGCCCGGTATCGTCCGCTCGCTGGCCCGAGCCGCCAGCGTTGCCGACAAGGCAACAAGGCTTGCCAAGGCGAGCGGGACAAACTTCATTTGCCGCCGACCCCCTCATGGAGCTTGGCGACATCAGCGGCATTGAGTGTTTGGGCGCTGGCCCGATATCCTGCCACTTCCTGTTCGGTGAAGGGCTTGAAGGTTGGGCCAGTCTTCGCAACCTCGCCGCCAACACGGTTGAGCACGGCGGCAACGGCGGCATCATCCAAACCACCCTGCGCCGGCATCATACCGCGATAGGGCTTGCCCTCCACGCTAATTGGGCCGTTTAGCCCCTTGATGACGGCCAAAGCCAGATAGCGGCGACCGCCCGGCTTGACTGCCAAGGCGCGGAAGTCGGTACCCAGCGGTGGATAAGCGCCCGGCACGCCGGCGCCCGTGCGGGTGTGGCAAGCGGCGCAGCGATTATAGATTGTCGCTCCATCCTGCGCCGCCTGCGCCATACCCGTGCTCATCAGCAGTGAGAGTGCGAGGACCACCTTCATTTCGGCGGTTCCAGCGCAGTGCCGACGATCGCCGCTACCGAACAATTGTAGATGCTGCTTTCCGTTCCCAGGCACCAATTATAGTCGTTGTTAGACTGAGGCCTGACCTGCGGCCGGTCGCCTTCATTGCGGTTGCACAGGCACTGGCCGCAGGATGACACGCCGCAACAGTCATTATAGCTGATGATATAGGCGCGGCCGTCGGCCGGGTTGGTGCAGGTGCCGATCCAGGTGATGGGTGACATTTCCGTACCCGGCGGACAGGTGTTGACCGTGCCGCCGCAGCAGGAGCAGAGGAAGCCGTCGATCGCGCAATAGCGCCAATAGTCGCAACTGGCTGGATTGCCGGGGTCTTGTGGCGTCCCGGATGTCATTTCCGGCCGGGCGGCATCGGGATGCGTGGCGGCGCGCGCTACCGGCAGAGTCGGCAATATGGCCGCGCCTGTCATTCCCGCCCCTAGCCAGGCCAACAGGGATCGACGGGACGTGCCGCGTGCCACGCCGCGCGTCATCCGTTCGGTAAATTTGTCGAAACCGGCCATGGCTCAAGCTTCCTTCCGGCGAGCGAGAAAATCCTGGATTGAGGCAACGCCCCGTTCTTTCGCCTCGAACAGACTTTCCAGATGCTCGCGGCTATTGATGAGTCCAAGCGAAGCGATCCTGCCGTTTTCATCCAGCAGCACGGCATAAGGCAGCTTCGCGACGCCGAAGGCGCGACCCAAGGCTTCGGATAGGATGATTGGCAGACCTTCTAGTCCATGATCGGCCGCCATGGCGCGATAGGCCGACTTGGCTCCGTCACCGGCAATCACCACATCGATCCAGTCCGCTTCCGCCCGTGCGGCGGAACGCAGCACCGGCATCAACGACTTGCAGACAGAACAATCGGGCGAAGCAAAGAAGAGCAGTTGGCTGCGTCCATCCCGCTTTCCGCCGATACGCAGCTGCGCATTGTCTATGGTAAGGAGGTCCATGGGGGTGGCCACCTCGCCGATCTTCACGCCCTGATGGAGGGTGAGCGCCCCAGCTGGAGCGATCCGTTCGTGCAATATGCCGACTTGCCGGGCAAGTGCGGCGATGAGTAAGGCTTGGGCAATTACAGCTGCCCACAACAATATCTGGGACGTCAGCATCAGTTCTTCCTCCAAACGGGCTGGGGAATGGCAAGGATTTCAGCCGCGCCGAACCAGAGCGCCAGAAATCCAGCGGCGGCGAAGGGTGCATCCAGGGTGAAGGATGCCTGAGGCAGCAAGGCAACCAGCGCGGCAAGACTGGCAAGCAGCGCGGGTCGAGCGATCTGAACCCAGCCTATCGGTCGCTCCCGCGCCACGAGGTCGCAACCGCAATCGAGCGACTGGCCGCGACGGTGCGCCAGCAGCACAGCATAAAGTGCCCAGACCAGCAGCGCGATAAGTGCGCCAGCCGGCCGCAAAGGGCCGATTAGCAGGCAAAGGGCAGCGGTACCTTCCGCGACGCCCGCCGCAATTAGAAGCAGCGGACCGGTCGAGGGTATTGCTCCCGCAAGCCGCGCCGCTGCTACGCCAAGCCGCTGGCGATCAACCGCCTTGTGCAGCGCGGATGTGCCGAGCAGCAGGGTAAGGAAAAGAACAAGAGCGGCCATCAGGGCACCGTGATTACGATGGGGTTGGCCGCGACCGTGGCGCCTAGCGACCGCACAAAGGCGCCCGTCGCAGTATCATGCACGTCGATTATGCCATCCGCTCGCGCAACGATCAGTTGTGGTGCATCCTCACGCGTGACGGCGATGGCCAGCCCTTGTCCCTTGAGCGCAATGCGGGACAGGCGGGTCTTCGTTTTCGGATCGACGACCCAGACTTCGGTGCCACCGTCCTTATGGCTGCCTTCCTTGCCATTGGGACTCATCAGCACATAGAGCAACCCTTTGGCGTCGGATGCTATGACTTGCCAGCCGCCCGGGCGCCATTGCGGGGCGCCGCCATCGGCTTTGCCGACACTGAAGGTACCGGGCAGCGGTTTGGCGACCGGACCGGACAAGTCAATGCCCTGGATCATTCCATAATAGCTGACGAACCAGGCGGTGCGGCCAACCATGGCGGGTGTGCCGAACAGGGGCTGTCGATCGATATTTTGCACCTTGGCGACGCTACTGGAGGACGCAGCCTGCCCTTTGGCGTCGAGCGTCATACTGAAGATTGATCCGTCGGCACACAGGCTGCTAAAGCCGCGCTGGCCGCTGGGGTAGATTTGGGTACAACCGGGCAGGTCGATTTCACCCAGAACCTTCCGCGCTTCCAGATCGACCACCGTGACTGACTGAGCCGGGGTGAAATTGGCGACCAATGCCCATTTACCGCCATTGGTGAACTGGAAGACATTCGGATAGGTGACGGACAATTGCCGCTTGCCGTCGGGCAAGACGATCTCGCCCTTGGGCTGGAGCGTTTTCATGTCCCATATTGTTATGGCGTCGGTGCGCTTACCTCGCGTCAGGCGGCTGTAGAATGTTTCCGCCGTGTAAATCTCTCCCCGCTCCGGCGCGACCAGCTCATTGGCGAACTGAGCTGCACGTACAAGGCCTTTAAGCGGTCTATCAACCGAATGGGTGTCGACCAGCGCCAGCTTGCCATCAAGGATCGAGGCAAAGTTGAGGTCGTGCACAAGAACCCAGCTTTTTGGCCAAATATTGGGCAATTCAGCGACGCTGGGCAGCGTCTCTTCTGGTAAGGGCGTCGGAAATTTTTGGGCGTCGGCGGACGCCGATAAGGGCATTGCTACGCTAAACAGCAAGCTCAGGCCAATAGACCGCATCTCTTACTCTCCTGTGGCGGAGCCCGTCCGCTTAAGGAGAATTATGAAGAAACAGCAACAAATCTGTCAAGTGACCTAAATTTGTCAGTCGACATATTTTTAACGGTCTCGTATGATCGGTAGGGTCGAACAGAAAATAACGGAAAATCAGATGGATGAAGTAGCGAGCCAAGGCGCGCCCCTGATCATAACGGACCGTGATGGAGGATATTCGAAGGGGCATGAGACGCGCGAACTCATCCTGCACACCGCCCTCCATATTCTGATCGAAGAGGGCTATCGCGCGATGAGCATGCGTCGAGTCGCGCATGAGTGCGGCATCAAGTTTGGCAACCTGACCTATCATTATCGCACGCGGGAGGATTTGGTCCGCGAACTGCTGGAAGCGGTGATCCGGAGCTATGAGGTGGAGTTCGATCAGATCATCCATCTGAAGGGTTCGCCCGCCGAGCGGTTGCAACGCATCTGCAGGTTTATCCTGGAGGATATTCGCAGCAAGAAGACGACCCACCTCTTTCCTGAACTATGGGCGCTATCCAATCATGATGCGTTTGTTCTGGGCAGAGTGCAGGATTTATACGACCGTGCGCGAGCGCCGCTAGCCGAAATAATTGGAGAGATGCGGCCGGATCTCCCCATTGAAGACAGGAAGGCAATCGCCCTCTTTATCTCTGCATCGATGGAAGGACTTACCCCTTTTGGCGGTTACGAAAAACCATTCGAGCCTGTCATGCCGAAGCTTGAACTCATTGCTATCCATTCTTTTGTTTCGCTCGTGGAAACATACGATCGTGAACTGGGATGCTGATGGGCCTTGCATTCGGCTAAAGAGACTGGCGGTGATACCAACTGCGCCATGTTTCGTTGATTGGATGCAGTTGAACCGCATCTTGTATAAGCAGACTTGACTGCACATCCTTATTGCGATGTCCGATTGTTTCACTCGCCAGTGGCTGGCATTCGGCGAGGTGTGATCGGAGGGATGCATGTCCAAGGGCGCTGCCAGACCTAGAATTTACGCAAGCGATATCATGGCGGAGCGCCAGTCGCGTATATTGAGGGCTGCGCGGGAGTTGCTGTCCGATGGTGAGGCCAATCTCACGATCAACCGGCTTTGCCAGAGGGCCGATGTAGCGGCACGGACAGTCTATAGGGCGTTCGGCGATCGTGAAGGGGTGATCCAGGCTGTTATCGCGGAGCATATGGAAGCCATTTTGGCTTTCCTCGCGGTCGCACCCCTTAAGGGTGATATCGATTCGATCTTTCGGGAATATGACTGGATAACCGCGGAATTGTTCAGGGGCGCTGCATTTGCCAAGGTTATAGTCGGCTTTTATTTCTCCCAAAATCCGCGCCCCGAGGCGCTGGCCTCGTTGCGCAGCGTCGCCTATCATCGGATTACGGCCTGGATGCACCACGCGGCGGAACAAGGCTATCTCGCGCCGGCGCTGGATCGTGAGCAGATAGCCCTGCACCAGGTCGATACTGAATATGTCCAGTTCAATAAATGGGCGGCGGGCCAAATCCCCGAGTATCGCGTGGCAGATGAACTCAAAGCCAATTTCCTGATGACGGCCATCATCGCCTCCCGCGGCAAGGAGCGCGACCGGCTTACCAATCTTCTCGCTGATGCTCATGCGAGACTCGGAGCTTGCGCCGCCGTCGGCGAGTGACTGGGCCTGTTGCTGAACAGGCAATTTTTAAAGGTTGATCCAGCCTGCTGCAGTGCAGCAGTCGATGCGGTTTGCGCATGGCGCGCAATACCGCAGTTTGTGCGCGCAAGGCGCCATCTTCGCGTTGCAAATGCGCATATGCAAATGCGTCTTGCCGAGTGATATCGCTAAACTGTACCATGCATGTGCGTTTTAAGCTCTCGCAACGAGGAGTGATGGACGCGGAGGATAGAGATGCTGAAGGTCCATGCCTTTCTGGTCAAACTCCCGCATCTGAGCGATGCTGAGTTTTTCGCGCATTGGCGCCACCCTCACGGGACGCTGACCCGGCGCATCCCTCAATTCATGCGATATGTGCAAAATCACGGCATCGGCGCGCTGCCTGCGGTCCCGGGTCTCCCCGTTGGCCCATGGCTCGGAATGCCGGCCATTTGGGTTGAGAATTTAGACGCGCTGGCGCGTGCTACGGCGCATCCGGCCTATGCCTTGCTCGATGCCGACGGCGGCGCATTTTACAACCGTGATGCGCTGGAATGGCTTGTGGGAAGGGAAACGATAATTGCGCCACCGGCTGTCGGCGCAAACTGCGCTCCTGTTAAAATCATGCTTCTGCTCCAGCGTCAGTCCTCTCCACTCACGTTGAAAAGGATTTCCCACCTTACTGAAAAGATCGGTGCATTGTTGTCCGATCTTTCCGGCATCTCCGTGACCTTGCCCATTGATCGGACCGCCGATGCGCCATGCGACGGCATCATCGAGCTCTCCTTTCCTGATCTCGAACGCTGTTTGGCTGCGTGGGGGGACGGGCAGCAGGTGCGCCCTATCATTGCCGAGACCGCTAACATCGAGACAAGCAGAGCTCTGCTTGTCCGCGAAGAGAGAGTGATCTGGCCGGAAAACAGACTTGAGGGGATCTTGGCATGAGTGCGCTTCAGCCCAATGGGACGGTACGCGACTATCTAGGGGGACAACACGGCCTCCTTATCGATGGTAAGTCGGAAACTGAGGGCAGCGACGGCGTCATTGCGGTGATTGATCCGGCCAATGGCGAGATCGTGGCGCACGTCCCGGCTGCCGGCACCGCCGAAGTTGATCGGGCGGTCGTGGCAGCCCGGCGCAGTTTTGCGGACGGGCGCTGGAGATCCTTGCCTGCCGAGCAGCGCCGGCAAATCCTCTGGCGCTTCGCAGACCTGATCGCAGACAATTTTACGCAATTATCCCACATCGACGTGGTCGATAACGGCATGCCACTGGCATTCGCCGAGTGGGAAATCCGCTCCTGCGAAAGCTGGACACGCAATGCGGCGGGGAAGGCCACGCAATATTTCGGTCGCAATGCCTCGGGCATGGCATCGGGCGGGGGCATCGACATGCATGCTTACACGCTGGTCCAGCCTGTCGGAGTCGTAGGACTGATCGTCCCCTGGAACGCCCCGGCGGGAAACCTGATGATTAAACTCTCTGCGGCGCTGGCTGCTGGAAACTCCTGCGTCGTCAAGCCGGCGGAGGAAACGCCGCTCTCCGCGCTTCTTCTGGGCAGGCTTGCTCTGGAGGCAGGCGTGCCGCCGGGCGTTCTCAATGTCATATCAGGTTATGGCAAGACCGCCGGCCAGGCGATCGCCGATCATCCGGATATCGACAAAATCTCTTTTACAGGATCGACGGAAACAGGACGACAGATCGTGCGGTCGGCCGCGGGCAATCTTAAAAGAGTGACACTCGAACTTGGGGGAAAATCGCCGGCGATCGTATTTGACGACGCAGACCTGGAGGCAGCGATTCCCCAGGTCGCGATGGCCATTTTCGCCAATACGGGCCAAGTCTGTTTTGCCGGCTCCCGACTATTCGTCCAGCGCGGCGTCTATGATAAGGTGATTGCCGGCGTTGCCGATTTTGCAAAATCGCTCAAGATCGGCAGCGGCTTCGATCCGGCCAACCTGCTCGGTCCCCTGATCTCCGCCAAGCAGCAACAGAGGGTCACGGGATATGTCGCGCGCGGGCGAGAGCAAGGCGCCGAGATCGTGATGGGTGGAGGAACCTACGGCGACAAGGGATTCTTCGTCGAGCCGACCATCTTCGCCAATGTGAACCGCAATATGGACATTGTGCGGGAGGAGATTTTCGGACCCGTTCTTGTCGCGACACCCTTTGATGACATTGCCGAAGTCGTCACCGCAGCGAACGATACTCGGTATGGGTTGGGTGCGGGAATATTCACAGAGGACGTGAACAAGGCCCACCTGATGGCGGCGGCAATTGATGCCGGCAATGTCTGGGTCAACTGCTACGGAACCGTCCATCCGGCCTTGCCTTTTGGCGGGTTCAAGGAATCGGGATGGGGCCGCGAAATGGGGGAGGAGGGCTTTGCCGCCTTCACGGAGACCAAGTCAGTCTATGTCCAACTGAAACAATGATGTGACCGCCATAAGGCGGCGCATTTGGGTGATGGCGATGCGCGGAAGTTGGTTAGCCGGGGTTGCAGGAACAGCCATGATATTGCTGTCCTTGCCGGGTTGCACGAGCAGCAAGGGGAGTCCGCAAGCGACCCACGGCGACCGCCTGCGCAACGCGGCGAAGGAGCCCCAAAACTGGCTGACCTATGGTGGCACCTATGACGAACAAAGATATTCTTCGCTGGGCGAGATAACGGCCGCCAATGTCAAAGGGCTGGGACTGGCCTGGTCAACGGATCTGGAGAGCGATCGCGGCCAGGAGTCCACGCCTCTGGTCATTGACGGGACAATGTACGTCACCACCGCCTGGTCAAAGGTTGTCGCCCTGGACGCGGCCACCGGCGCGGTGAAGTGGCGCTTCGATCCCAAGGTGCCGGGCCGTTTCGGAGTCAGTGCCTGTTGCGACGTTGTAAACCGCGGCGCAGCCTATGATGATGGCAGGCTTTTCTTCGGAACGATCGACGGGCGGCTGATCGCACTCGACGCGGCGAGTGGGAAGCAATTGTGGTCAACCGTCACGGTGGATCAGAGCAAACCCTATACGATCACCGGCGCGCCTCGCGTTGCCGGCGGCAAGGTATATATCGGCAATGGGGGCGCCGAATATGGCGTAAGGGGCTATGTTTCGGCCTATGACGCAAAATCAGGCGCTCTTGTCTGGCGCTTCTACACTGTACCGGGCGACCCGGCGAAGCCGGACAATGCCGCCTCCGACGAGATACTGGAGAAGCTGGCGCGGCCGACCTGGTTCGGCGATCAATATTACAAGTTTGGCGGTGGCGGTACGGTCTGGGACTCCATTGTATATGACCCCGAACTTGACCGGATTTATGTCGGCGTGGGCAACGGTGGCCCGTGGAACCGGAAGATCAGATCCGAGGACAAGGGCGACAATCTCTTTGTCGGATCCGTCGTGGCGCTGGACGCCAAGACAGGAAAATATCTCTGGCACTATCAGGAAACGCCCGGCGATACCTGGGACTTCACCTCATCGCAGCAGATCATGCTGGTCACCCTGCCGATCGATGGAAAGGCCAGGCGGCTCATCCTGCACGCGCCGAAGAATGGCTTCTTCTATGTGATTGATCGCGACACAGGCAAACTGGTCGCCGCTGATAAATTCGCACCCGCCAATTGGGCGGACAGGGTCGATCTGAAGACCGGCCGCCCTGTCGAAACGCCTGGCGCGCGGTTTCAGGAAAAGCCGTTTCTTGCCACCATCGGGGCATCAGGAGCGCATAACTGGCACCCCATGGCGTTCAGCCCCCGGACCCGCCTCGTCTATCTGCCGGTGCAGGAGGTGCCGTTCCTGTACGTGAAAGACCAGAAATTTCGTTACAATCCGGCCATCTGGAACCTTGGTGTCGATATGATGTCGACGCCGCTGCCGAAGACGCCGGCTGAGATCCAGGGCATGAAGAAGGCCCTGCAGGGGCGCCTCGTCGCCTGGGACCCGATCGCCAAGAAAGAGGTTTGGCGCGTTCCGCATGATGGAACATGGAACGGCGGCGTATTGGCTACGGCCGGGGACCTCGTGTTCCAGGGCCTGTCCGACGCCAGTTTCCGCGCTTACGACGCGCGTGACGGCAAGGAACTGTGGCGTTTCAATGCTCAGACGCCTCTGCTTCCCGGCCCAATCAGTTATAGCGTTGGTGGCGTACAATATATTGCGATTGTGGCGGGGAATGGCGGCGGCTTCGCCCTATCCCTGCCGGCCTTCGATGGCCCCCGGCCACAGCCTCCCGGACGCGTCCTGGTTTTCAAGCTGGGGGGCAAGGCAGTGCTGCAGCCGACAGTCGGGGCCGTTCCCCAGCTGAATCCTTCACGCGAACATTGGACGCCCGCGCAACGTGCCGAAGGCGCGCGTCTCTATGGCCAGATCTGCGCGGCCTGTCATGGAATGGGAACCCGATCGGCCGGGATCATTCCCGACCTGCGCCGTTCCGGCATACTCCCCGATCGACAGGCATGGAGGTCGGTGGTGATCGACGGCGCGCTGGCTGATCGCGGCATGGTGAGCTTCGGCAAGGAACTGACGCCGGAGCAGGCGGAGTCCATCCGAGGATATGTTTCCGATGAGGCGTCACAGGCCGCAGGCGCAAGCAAATAGGAGGCAGGATCATGCCAACGCTCCTTACCCATATCCACGTGCATGAGACCGAAGTCGGGCGCTGGGAAGAGGTGCTACGCCTGATGGTCGCGCATACCCATCAATCGGAGCCTGACCGGTTGCGCTACGAATATTGGCGAGGCGCGGAGCCTGGTCGATATTATGCGTTGCTATCCTATCCCACTGCGCAGGCCTTCTACGCGCATCAGGCGAGCAGCTACCATGATGCGTTCCTGGACGATTTTGCCCGGATGTTCTCAGAGATGCGTCTTGAATGGGTCGACCCCGTCGAGAGTGGAGGCTCGGGGCTGCCCTCTACGCGGGATGATCCATTGCCGGCGGACACGCCGGAAAAAATCCGGGAACAGCTTGCGCTCTATCCCATCCTGATCCCCGATTGGTGGGGGGATGCGCGCCTACACGGAAAATAATGCGGAAATCACACGACCGCTCGGGAATGGGCGGCCATTCTAGGGAGTTGGAGCTATGAGGAATGCACTGCATCTTGCTGGATCTGCCTTGTTTGCGCTCGCAGTCGGGATATCCCTCCCGGCGGGCGCGCAAGTTTCACCTGAGGCGGAGGCTGCTCAGACCAGCGCGGATAATCCGGCCGGCGCGCAAACAACAAGCGGGCTGGCCGATATCGTCGTGACCGCCACGCGGCGCGCCACCAATCTCCAAAGTACGCCGATCGCCGTGTCGGCGATCGACCAGTCGCTGATTGAGCAGTCGAACCCTCGAAATCTCGGCGATCTTGCGGTCTTCGTGCCCAATTTCTCGGCGGCGACCATCACGAACTTCAATGCCGCCTCCTTCTCCATGCGTGGCATCGGCCAGAATACGATCATCATCTATTTCGAGCCGCCTGTGGCCGTGCTGGTCGACGACTTTGTCGTGCCGTCCGTGCAGACCCAACTGCTCGACACGTTCGATGTCGGCCAGGTGGAAGTGCTGCGCGGTCCGCAGGGCACATTGTTCGGCAAGAACACGACCGGCGGCGCGGTCGTGGTCAAGACCAAGCGTCCGGAACTTGGGAAGATCGGCGTCGAAGCCCGCGCGCAATATGGCGACTTCGGCACCAAGAAAATACAGGGCGCCGTCAATGTTCCCCTTGGCGACACGCTCGCATTTCGGGGCGTCATAGGTTATGAATATTCCGACGGTTTCTACAAGAACGGCGCATGTTACGGCCCGGTGGTATCGTTCGTCCCATCCAAATTCGCCGGTGTCGCAGGCTGCGGGGATGGCAGCCGGTTGGGCGGTCGCGACGTCTGGAGCGCGCGCGCCAAACTGCTCTGGGAGCCCAGCGCATCCTTTGATGCCCTGCTTCAATATGAGAATATCCGCGACAAGTCGGAAAGTCCGCCAAGCGTCAACGAAACCAACACCGGGGTATTGTTCGATATTCTGGGCGTCGGCCGGTCGAATCCCGCCAGCAAGGATCCGCTCAATAATGCCGGGATCAGTAACCGGACCGATACCTATCTGTTCATGAAAAACGGGCATCGCATTGATGTCGATGGCGTATATCTCAACATGAACCTGAAAGTCGGACTGGGCACATTCACCTCCGTGTCTGGATTCCGCAGGCAATTGTCACGCCTGCCGAGCACCTATCCTGCGCAGGCTCCGGTTGCTGCGGATGGCGAAATCCTCTCGCTGTTCGACGCCTCGCGCGACGATCTGCGCAAAACCTATCAGCAGGAACTCAGATTTGCGTCAGATCTTGGGGGCGCTTTCGATTTTGTCGCCGGCGGTTTCTACCAGCGCGACAACGCGTCCTATTGCGTCACGGAGACTCTCGGATTTCAGGATCTCGTCACGGCCCCGACGCCGTATGGCACATGGAACCAGACGCCCTATATCCTGTGCAATGCCCAGAAAGCGCAGTCCAAGGCGGTGTTCGCTGAGGGAACGCTCAAGCTCGCAGAAGGCCTGACCCTAGTGGGTGGAGCGCGCTACACATGGGAAAAGAAGAAATGGTTCGGCCGTCAGCAGGTCTTCATTCCGCAATTGGGTGGCGGGAATGATCCGAGCATCACCATCAACTCGGCGCTCGATGCCAATGTCTTCGACTATCCGGCGGGTGTCATCCGGATCGACGCGAAAACCAGTGATCCGACCTGGCGCGCCAGCCTCAGTTATCAGGCGACCCCTGACCTGTTTATCTACGGCACCTATTCGCGCGGTTTCAAGGGCGGGGGATTCAATGACCAGATCGGCACCTTTCATCCTTTTGTGAATGCCGATGGCACGGACAACAACGCCCTGTTCGCCGCTGCTGCCGCCGCGACAAAACCTGAAACTGCTGACAGCTTCGAACTCGGTTTCAAAAGCGAATTCCTCGATCGCCGCCTGCGAGCCAATCTGACAGCCTTCCATGTAACCTATAGCGATCTGCAGCGCCAGATTGTGGTGCCGCTAATCGTCAACGGACAGCCATTTCAGGTCACGACTTTCTTCAATGCGGCAAAGGCCGTTGTGAAAGGATTTGAAGGCGAACTCACGGCTCTTCCGTTCCAGGGGCTGACGCTTCGCGGCGTATTTGGGTATCAGGACGGCAAGTACAAGGATTATCAGACGCCTATTCCGGCGGGTTATGACTTGGCCAGCGCACCGCTCGATCGAGCGCCTAAATGGACATGGTCGGCGGATGCGACTTATGAAATCCCATTGGGCAATCATAAGGTTCTGCTGAACGGTAACGTGAACTATGTCGGCCGCAATCTGTTCACACAATCGATCGACACACCCGTTGACAATACCTATCTGAACGCAAGAACGCTGCTGAACGCCTCGATCACGGTCGCGCAAATCGACGACAAATATTATGCTCGCCTTATCGCGCAAAATCTGACCGATCGTCGGTACAAAACCGCCAGCCAGGTAGTTGGCGGCCTGTGGCAGAACAGCAATTACGGTCCACCGCGATATTTTGGCGTCGAAATTGGGTTCAAACTTGGCCGTGCCGCAAGTTAAAATTTGCGCTGCATCAATCGCCAGGCCGCCCGGTCACAATCAAAAATTGAGACTGGGCAGGCCAAACAGGCTACAATGAGCGGTTCATGGGCCCCTTTGCGGCAACCCTCGACAAAAATTCTCCTAAAGGAGTCTGAATATCACGGCGAGATTTTAGACTATGGTCACGGAAGCTTTGCCCGAATAGCGATCACGCAACAGGCGTTTATAGAGCTTTCCAGTTGGGTGCCTTGGAAGCTCCTCTTCGAAATCAATCCGGCGGGGCATTTTTACCTTGGACAATTGTGGGCGAAGCCATTCGATCAACTCGTCCGCTAGACTCTGATCCGCCAGTTCTGAACGAACTGGTTGGACAACGGCGATCACCTTCTCGCCCATGTCTTCATCGGGCACACCGATAACCGCGACTTCCATGACCTTGGGATGATTGACCAGCAGATTTTCGATTTCCGCCGGATAGATGTTAACCCCGCCGGAAATAATCATGAAGCTCTTGCGATCGGTTAGGTAGAGATAGCCATCCTCATCTAGCCAGCCGATATCGCCGATCGTTGTCCAGCCGCGGTTGTTTCGAGACTCCGCGGTCTTAGCTGGATCATTGTGATACTCGAATTCAGGGCCGCCTTCGAACCAGATCACACCTTCCGCACGCGGGGGCAGCTCGACGCCATTGTCATCGCAAATATGCGGAATGCCAAAGGCGGGGCGTCCGACCGATCCGGGATGGGCAAGCCAGTCATCGGAATGGATTGTCGTCATCCCGTTGGTTTCGGTGCCGGCATAGAATTCGAACAGGATCGGTCCCCACCATTTAATCATGGCCTGCTTGATTGGCACGGGACAAGGCGCTGCGGCATGGATCGCCAGACGCAGGCTGGAATGATCATAGGACCGGCGAACCTCCGGATCGAGCTTGAGCAAGCGCACGAAATGCGTCGGCACCCACTGGCTCTCCGTCACCCGATAGCGTGCGATCGCAGCCAGCGCTTCCTGCGGATCGAAGCGTTGCATCAGCACGACGGTGCCCCCCAGGCGTTGCACATTCATGGAAAAGCGCAGCGGGGCCGAATGGTATAGCGGAGCGGGACTCATAAAAATGGTGTCGCTCGCGAAACCGAGTCCCTTCATGACCTCCAGCACCGGGCTGCCCGCTTCGATACGGGTGTCTTCCGGAAGTGGCTGCCGCACGCCTTTGGGCCGTCCGGTCGTGCCGGATGAATAGAGCATGTCGGTGCCAGCCCGCTCGTCCTCGATCGGCGTTTCGGGTTGTTGCGACAGCGCGGTTCCCCATGACGAAAAGGGTGAGCTTCCGCCCACCATATATACAGGCAGGTCGAAAGTGCCCGGAACATTGGCAACTGTCTTGGCCGAGGCGATCAACAGGCGCGCGCCGCTGTCGCGCAATATATAGTCGACTTCGGGCGGCGTCAGTTGAGAGGGTATGCCGACAAAATAAAGACCGGCCCTCTGTGCGCCCCACGCAATCTCGAAATAGGCCGGCAGATTTTCCATGAGCACAGCCACGACGTCGCCGACGCCAAGACCTAGGGCGCGAAAGAGCCGCGCGGCTTGGTTGGAGCGCGCGTTCAGCTCCCGGTAGCTTATGATCTGCCCAGTTTCTGCAAGGATCAGGGCCGGCTTTTCCGGGTTCGTCGCAGCATATTGGCTTGGATGCATAGCGTTTCGATCTCACTTCGAACGTGCGGCATCCATTGGGAAAAGGCTGCCGACAATGACTGTGGAGGTCCGAAAACAGGAGGTCGGCCCTTCATCCGCTCAATTGGATGGCATCCTCGCGCCTCTGTGATCGCACCCTCAACAGGATCGGAACGCTACTGACCCTGGACGTGCAAGGTCCAATCGGCTTTGCGATATGATGGATTGAACGATCCGATAAATGACGCGATCCATCCGTTTTGAGCGTGGAACATAGCCTTCTCAACACCGCATGGCGCGGCAGCTATACGGTCGGCCCCGCAGTAGATGCCCGGGGCACATCGTTTATCGTGACCGAGTAATGGGGTGCGGGAGCTGGCTGGATCACCCCATCAATCGAGACAAAGGACCCGCGAGCCCTTGCGTGCGGATGCGCTGGAGCTTCAGACATCAGGAGGACAGGTGCAAAGCAAGTGTCCTTACGCTCCAGCAAGGCACACCATTCCGATCGGGAACGTGTGAGAAAGACTTGTTGGAATCGCTGCCTCATTTCTGGCCAGGCGGCGCGATCCATCTGCTCTCGAAACAGTGGATCCCCCGAAAGACCCAGCTTCTCCAAAAGTGCCAGGTAAAATTGCGGCTCCATCGCTCCGATCGAGACAAAATGTCCGTCGCTGGTTTCATAGACGTCATAAAAGGGTGCGCCGCCATCAAGGAGGTTCGCCCCTCGCCGTTCAGACCAAAGCCCTTTGGCCTGCAACTCATAAGTCATTGCCATCAGCAGTCCGGCGCCTTCGGACATGGCGCAATCGATCACTTGGCCTTGGCCGGTAGACCGGGCATGCAGCAGGGCGGATACCATGGCGAAGGCTAGAAGCATGCCGCCACCCCCGAAGTCGGCGACCAGATTGAGGGGCGGAACCGGTTTTCCCGCCTCCGGGCCGATGGCTGCGGCCGCCCCGGTGATCGCGATATAGTTCAGATCATGCCCGGAGTTCGCAGCGTATGGCCCGGTCTGACCCCAGCCAGTCATGCGACCATATACAAGCTTAGGATTGGCCGAAATGAGCAAGTCCGGCCCCAGCCCCAGTCGCTCCATGACTCCGGGGCGAAAGCCCTCGATCAGCCCGTCGGCGGTCCGCACCATCTCCACCGCCGTGTCGATATCGGCCGAGCTCTTGAGATCGAGTGTGACGGTCCGCCGGGAGCGAAGCAGGATGTCACTCGACAGCACGGTTTCGCCCGGCCGCAATATCCGGACGACCTCCGCGCCATGATCCGCGAGCATCATACCTGCGAAAGGGACCGGTCCGATCCCGCCAACTTCTATGATCCGCAAACCCGCAAGAGGACCGGCCACTATATTCTCCCTGTTTAGCGTCAAGCTGCACGATCCGGGCACGTGTCGCAGCAGAATGAACCCATCGGCAATTGCTGCCGGAACAGCCTCCGTCCAATAATCATCGGCCAAGAGGCATTGCGGATTTCGATGAGTGACGTCTGCCGTGCGCTCCAATTCTATTGATCGGAGTTGCCGATACATGCGCACAAACATCGATTGGTTGTGCTCGCCCGCCCGGCGCAGACCAGTCTAGGCGATGCTCATCGCCGAAACCAGTTCCGGCACAGGGACGCGAAAGGTGAGAGTAGATGGTTCGACAGGCAGGGGGACACTGATGGAGGCGAGCGAGCGCACACAGTTTATCGACGTGCCGAAACTGCTGCGCTGGATGGATGACCAGGGTTTGGGCCAAGGGCCACTGGACAAGCTCCGACAGCTTTCGGGCGGGACGCAGAATATTCTTCTTCGCTTCGAGCGAAGTGGCCGCGACTATGTCCTTCGCCGGACGCCTCTTGCCCCTAGGCCAGGCGCCGACCGCAGCATTGCGCGCGAAGCGCAAGTTCTTGCAGCGCTCGCCGATAGTGCGGTTCCGCATCCGCGCTTATACGCAGCATGCGCCGATCCGCAGGTCGTTGGCGCTGCCTTCTATCTCATGGAGCCGGTTGACGGCTTCAACCCGACGACCGGGCTTAACCCCCTGCATGCAAGTGACCCCTATGTTCGTCGTGCGATGGGATTTGCCCTCGTCGATGGTGCAGTGGCGCTGAGCCGTATTGATCCGGAGCTCCCGGCGCTGGAGGGCTTCGGCAATCCCGACAATTTTCTGGGACGGCAGGTGGCGCGCTGGCGAAGTGCTCTAGAATCTTATGCTGGTACACCAGGCTGGCCAGGTATCGGAGACCTCCCCGAGATTATAGAGATTGGAGAATTTCTCGAAGCTCACCTGCCGACGACTTTTAAGGCTGGCCTGATGCACGGAGACTATCATTTCAGCAATGTGATGATTGATCCCGATGGTCCAGGCGTCAAAGCGATCGTCGATTGGGAACTTTCCACCATCGGCGATCCGCTGCTGGATTTGGCATGGCTCATCGCCTGCTGGAGAGGGCCGCCGGAGGACGATGTCGATCTCGTGCGGATCACGCCGTGGGATGGCTTTCCGTCGCCCGAAGAGCTGATCGAGCATTATGGTGCCGCGACAGGCCGCGACCTGAGCGACTTCGACTGGTATGTGATTCTTGCCTGCTACAAGTTCGCAATCATTATCGAATGGACCTTTGTTCGCGCCCTGCGGGGCGAAGCATCGATGGAAACCGGCAAATGGTTTCATGGCTGCGCGCAACAACTGCTCAGACGCGCGCTCCTTCGCATGAACAAGTAAATGTGGCGGGCCATTCGCCTGCCTTCTCAATGCACAAGATATACCAAACGGAGCACTGTATGTGGGAGTTCAAGACCGATCCCGAGTTTCAACTGGAACTCGATTGGATCAGAGATTTTGTCCAGGAAGAGGTCGAACCGCTCGATGTCCTGCTAGGTAGCCAGTGGAATATCCATGATCCACGCTTTGAAAAACTTGTACGGCCGCTTCAGGCACGGGTCCGGGAGCGCGGCCTGTGGGCATGCCATCTCGGCCCGGAGCTAGGCGGGAAAGGATATGGCCAGGTCAAGCTGGCGCTCATGAATGAGCAGTTCGGACGGTCTCGTTTCGGTCCGATCGTGTTTGGCGCACAGGCGCCCGACACCGGCAACAGCGAAATCCTCGCCCATTACGGTACACCTGAGCAGAAGAAACGGTATCTGGAGCCGTTGCTGGAAAACAGGATCGTATCCTGCTTTTCGATCACTGAGCCGCAGGGCGGAGCAGACCCTCTGCTCATCCGTATGACCGCGCGGCGGGAAGGTGACGAATGGATACTCGATGGAGAGAAGTGGTTTGCGTCAAACGCGCGCTACGCAGCATTCTACATCGTCATGGCGGTAACTGACCCGGATGCGCCGCCACACAAGTCCATGTCGATGTTCATCGTGCCTGCGGAAGCGCCGGGTATCGAAATCGTTCGAAATTATGGGTTTTACGGTGAGCCTGAAGAGGGGCACGCCCATGTCCGCTGGTCCGGCGTGCGCGTGCCGGTCGAGAATATGCTGGGTGGCCGCGGTGAAGCGTTCGTCGTCGCCCAGGTGCGCCTTGGCGGCGGTCGCATGCATCATGCTATGCGCACGCTGGCTGAGGCGACACGCTGCTTTGAACTGACATGCCAACGCGTCGTGTCGCGCTCGACGAAGGGCGAGGCGCTGGCGAAGAAGCAGATGGTCCAGGAAAAGATAGCGGACATGTGGGTTCAGTTGCGGCAATTCAGGCTGCTGGTGCTGGAGACAGCATGGCTGGCCGATCAGGGCAATGACTGGAAATCCATTCGCATGAACGTGTCCGCCGTCAAGGCGGTCATGCCCAAGGTTCTGCACGATGTCGCCAGCACGGCGCTGCATCTGCATGGCGCGTTCGGCATCACCACGCAGTTGCCCTTTTCGGACCTCGTCATCAACAGCTTCCATATCGGGCTGGCAGATGGTCCCACTGAGGTCCACAAAGTCGTCGTAGCGCGAGAGATACTAAAAAATGTCGCGCCTGCCGAGACGGTGTTTCCCGACTATGTGCGCCATGCGGTCGAAGCGCGCGCACATGCCAAATATGACACAATGCTGGACGTCTAACACTTACTGCCATGAGGAACGAGATTATGAGCGGGATGCTGGACTTCAGCGGCAAAACAGTTCTGGTGGTTGGGGGATCGAGTGGGATCGGCAACGGGATCGCGCGGAGCTTTTTGGACCACGGCGCCACGGTCCATGTGTGGGGCACGCGCCCGCAGGCGACGGACTATGCAGGCGAGGAAGGTTCGGATCTGACCGGTCTTGTCTACAGCAAGGTCGACGTGTCGAGCGAAGAAGAGATCGCCCAGTGGCCAGCCCCTTTCGACACGCTCGATGTGCTCGTGCAAAGTCAGGGCATCGTGCGGTACAAGCGCCAGGAATATACGATGGCAGGCTTCAACGAGGTTCTGCAGCTCAACCTGTCCAGCCTCATGGCCTGCGCAATCCGCTTTCATGACATGCTGCGCGCTGCAAAAGGATCAATGACTTTGGTTAGTTCGACAGCCGCATTCCATGCAACCATCGGCAATCCGGCCTATAGCGCGTCGAAGGCCGGCACCCTCGGACTGGTGCGGACATTGGCCCAGGCGTGGGCGAAGGATGGTGTTCGCGTGAACGGCCTCGCCCCTGGCTATGTCGCAACGAAATTGACCAGAGTGACGACGGAAAATCCAGCGCGTGCCGAGGAAGCGGAGGCACTTATACCCCTTGGCCGCTTCGGGACACCGGCGGAAATGGGTGGCGTCGCGCTCTTCCTTGCGTCTCCACTGGCCTCCTATGTTACGGGTCACACGATCCCGGTCGAAGGCGGCATGTTGCTCTGACATCGTCGCAAGGGAGCAGATTCTACTGCCCCTTGTCGCGCACCGTTTCATGCGCCTGCGCGATCACGTAGCTGCGAATGGCGTTCAGTTGTTCGGCGCTATAGGCTTCCTTGAAACTGACCATGCCGCTGCTTGCTAGAGCGCCGTCAATAGTGATGGCATTCCACACGTCGGGATTCCCGATGCTGGCCGAATAGCGCAAATCGGGAAGTACGCCACCGCTGATTGCCGACGGCCCATGACAGGCATAGCAGCTACGTTGATAATAATGGCGCCCCCGATCAATGGTGGCGGCATCGGCAAATTGCTGTGGCGTCTGAAGTTTTCGGACTGTGGCCGCCGGGACGGAAGGCAATTTTGCCTTCCCGTTCAACGCGAAAGTCAGCACCCGGCTGATGTTTCGTCGCGGCCCCTGCTTCGACCAGTTGAGGGGGCCAACCGCAAGACCCTGTGCACTGCCCCAGCCGGCAAGTACGGTAATATACTGGCGGCCATCCTTGGACCAACTGACGGGAGCCGCGACGATGCCGGATTGGGCGTCGAACGACCAGAGCTTAGCCCCAGTATTGGCGTTATAGGCGATGAAATCACCGGACATGCTGCCTTGGAACACAAGATCACCCGCGGTGGAAACCACGCCGGCATTCGCGCCCATTCCCTGTGGAACACGCCATGCGGCCTTCTGCGCGACCGGGTCCCAGGCCGTCAGGTAGCCCCGGATCGTCTTGCGAATGGCCTCGATGCCCATGGGATTGATGGGCACAGGGCCAGCAGATGTATCGACACCCAGATTATACCCCTTGGGCAGGGGCTTGAACGCGGCGTCGATGACATAAGGGAAGGCGTTGTCCTGTGTCGGGATATAGACCAGCCTGGTGCGGGGACTGTAGGACATTGGCGCCCAGCCATGTGCGCCCAGCGGCCCGGGTTCCCCAAGCCAAACCTTACCGGTTTTCGAATAGTCAGAATCCGGGTTGAAGTTGGGGCGGCCAGTCTTCAGGTCCACGCCGTTCGCCCAGTTCAGCTTGGCGAACGGCTCGGCGGAGATAAGTTTGCCAGTCTCCCGGTCAATGACATAGAAAAAGCCGTTCTTGGGCGCCTGCAGCAGGACCTTGCGCCTTTTCCCGCCTATATTCAGGTCGGTCAGGATCATGTGCTGGGCTGAGGTATAATCCCATTGGTCGCCGGGCGTCGCTTGATAATGCCAGACATATTCCCCGGTTTCCGGGCGGAGTGCGATGATCGACGCCACGAACAGATTGTCGTTGTTGCCGCCCATCGGCGCGGATGGGCTACGGAATTTCTGCGGCCAGTAACTGCCATTGCCTACACCGATATAGAGCAGGTCGAGTTCGGGATCGTAAGACATGGAGTCCCACACCGTTCCACCGCCGCCCCCACCCGTCAGCCGCCAGCTGTCGGGCGACCAGCTCTTCTTTGCGAGGCGCGCGAGGATGTCGTCCGAGGCCGCACCGTCAGTCTTCGTGGGATCGCCGGGCACGGTATAAAAGCGCCAATCCATCTTGCCGGTGTCCGCGTCATAGGCGGAGACATAGCCGCGCACGCCATATTCAGCGCCTCCATTGCCAATGAGCACGTGTCCTTTGACCACGCGGGGGGCACCGGTGATCGTGTAGTTGCGGCTCTGATCGACGGTCACCACCGACCAGACCTGTTTGCCTGAGTGAGCGTCAAGTGCGATGAGACGGCCGTCGAGCGTGCCAACGAACAGTTTGCCGTTCCAATAGGCGACGCCGCGATTGACGACGTCGCAGCACGCCTTCACCGCTGACGCGCCGGGCACCTGCGGGTCATATTGCCACAGCAACTTGCCCGAGACGCCATCGAATGCCTGAACCTTCGACCACGCGCTGGTGGTGTAGATAATGCCGTCGACGACCAAAGGCGTCGCTTCCTGACCCCGGTTTGTGTCGAGATCATAAGACCAGACCAGGCCCAGTTCCGACACGTTCGCCTGGTTGATCTGTTCAAGCGGGCTGAACCGGGTTTCCTGATAATTGCGCCCGGTACTCAGCCAATTGCCTGGCTCCTTGTCGGCGTTGATGATCCGCTCACCGGTGGTGTTTGCCGAATCCGATTTACCAGTTTTGCCGGGCGCACAAGCGGCAAGCGCGGCAAGCGAGATTACGGCGAACAACTTTGTACCGATTGCCCTGTCCTTCAAACCCTTTTCAGGCATCGCTATCCACTCCGGAATGTTCTTTTGTTAAAAACTATATTCTCAAGTCCTCAGGCTGCATGCAGCACAACGGGAAGATCCTTGATCCCGCTAATGAAGTTAGATCGCAGTCGACGCGGCGGTGCGCTTAATTCGAAACCGTTGACCGATTTGGCGAGTGTCTCGAACACTATGCGCAACTGCATCTCCGCAATCCGCGATCCCGCACAGATATGCTGGCCAGTACCAAAACCCAGATTGGGTATTTCCGTGCGCGCGAGATCAAAGCGATCGGGATCGTCGACAATGCTTTCGTCACGATTGCCCGATGGGTACCACATCACGACCTTGTCCCCGCGGGCGATCCGCGTCCCTGACAGCACCGTATCCTGTGTCGCGGTTCTGCGCATATGCAGGACCGGGCTGGCATGACGAACCATCTCCTTGACGCCGCGCGCAAGAATTCCCGGATCAGCCCGCACAAGGGCCCATTGCTCGGGATGCTGCGCCAGCTGGATAATGGCATGGCTGGTCGTGTTACGAATGGTTTCATTACCGCCGACCGTCAGAAGCACGCAGTTGGCAAGAAAATCCGGGACCGTCATTGGCGCACCATCGATTTCCGTGGCGGCCAGCATCGAGACGAGATCGCCGTTCGGGTTGGCGCGACGCTCGACGAACAGTTCGCGACAAAAGGCAAAGAACTCGTCGAGCGTCGCGGCCATCGATGCCGGTGATTGACGGAATTCAGGGTCGTCCTCGCCGATGAACGCATTCGTCCATTCAAAAAGTTTGGGACACATTTCCGGTCCGACGCCAAGCAGCTCTGCCAGCGTCAAAAGTGGAACCGGCGCAGAGAGCCATTCGACAATGTCGATGGTTTGATTCTTCGGCACGGCATCCACCAGCGCGCCGACGCGCGCCCTGATGCGGTCCTCCAGTCCGCTTATCCGCTTGGGAACCAGGGCCGGCATCGTTACCTTACGATAGCGCGTGTGACCCGGCGGATCGCGAGAGATCATAGGAACACCGAATTCTGATGACCCCGCTCCCGTTAGCCCCACCTCATTTTCATTGAAGATGCGATGGCCACCCCATTCATGTGCAGAAGAATAGAGCTTGGGATCACGCGAAACATCGACAATATCGGCATAGCGAAGAACTGACCAGAAGCCGGTTCCATCCTTTTCGGGCGTCCAGTGGACCGGCGATTCTCTGCGAAGCCGAGCAAACTCCGCATAGGGCACTCCAACCTCGTAGAGCGCGGGGTCGGCAAGGTCAGGCACGGGAAATCTCCCACCCTGCAATCGGGGGTTCCGCGGCGCTCGCAAACGCGCGGCGTCGACATAATCTGATGGCCATTGATGGTTTCCTCTCCGACTTGAGCGTAAGTCAGGATCGCTGCATGCGTCTAATCGGGTTTGCCGAGCATAGATCGGCGATGCCGATGACTTCCAAAAGCTTCTACGCGCGAGGTCACGGCATCGCTTATCCGGGAGCAATTGCCTTGACTCGCCTCATCAACAAATTCTGTTATGCTTCATGAAATCGAATGGCGACAACGGCCAGCGTTGGAGAGGAACGCATGTTTCACACAGATCTCAAGCTTCTTCGGAGCTTCGTGGCCGTCGCCAGCGAATGTTCGGTGACGCGGGCGGCCGAGCGCCTTAACCTCACACAGCCGACGGTCTCCGGACAGCTCAAGGAGCTGGAACAGTCCCTGGGCTTTACGCTGTTTCATCGGACCACGCGCAGCATCAGCCTGAATGCAAATGGCGAGCGGTTGCTGCCGCTGGCCCAGGCCGTCCTGCAACGGACCGAGGAGTTCCGTTTCGAGGTCGAAGAGATGCAGATGGCCAAGAAGACCCAGTTCCGGCTTGGCGCGGCGCTGTACACACTGGATTTCGAGGATCGTTTCGAATTGCTCGAAGCGTTCGGTGCAGCTGTCCCGGAATTGCACTATGTGATGGACAATCGGATGCAGTCAGATCAGATTCCGGATCTGCTCGATGAAAGGCTCGACGTTTCGCTCTTATTGGGCATCGCTGTCCAACCCTCATCGGAAGATCAACTGGCCCGGATAATTGGTCGGGGGGGCATAGTGAACGAATCCCAGTATCCCAGCACGTTGGAGCGCGTCGTGCTGCGGCGTCGTCCGATCGGCCTGCTGGTCCCGGTGGACTCGCCGCTGGCGGAGTATGACATAATCCCGCAGCAGGCCCTAGCGGGTCAACGTGTCGCGATGCTCAGCGTCGAACATGGTGAGGCGCTGATAAATCCGATTACCAATTTCCTTTTGAATCTGAATGCGCTGCCACTGACTTTGGCCGAGGGCAATGCCTTCGCTGTGGAGCGTTATGCGGCGCTTCACAATACTTGTGCTCTCGGTGTGGGCTGGTTCGCGACAGTGCCGGGCTTGAAACAACTGCCCGTCGAAGGAATGAACTTCTATGTAGATTTCTCAGTGGTGCTTGGAAACGGCGCAAACCGGCCTGCAAGACAATTTTTCGAATTCGCCCGGCAATGGCAAGGATCGCGCGAAGCCATAGGCAAACCGGATACAGAAGACCTGACACATTCTTCTCGTTCCGGTGGCTCGCCCTTTCCCATCAGCAGCGAGCATCGCACTGCGGCCGCTTGATAATAGGGTAAGTCGGCTAAGCATCGTCACTCGCGCCAGTTCAGTTGGGCGTATATCTATCGGTAGGCGGCATTCATCGGCGGTGCCGATCCACCTCCTGGAAAGCCGATTGGACGCAAACTCCCCTCCCCTCCACTGATCGGACTGGAGAGGAGATCGATAGTGCAACAAGCGCTAGCCGACGATATCGATGAGATTATCGTCAATCCAAAAACCTATGCGAATGAATCCGCATATCACAAAATATTCGCTGAACTTCGGCAGCATGATCCCATTCACTGGACCAATCCGGTCGGTTATCGACCGTTCTGGACCGTATCCCGTCACGATGACATCATGGCGATCGAACTCAACGCCAAAAAATTCCTCAACGATCCACGCCAGTTTCTCGTATCGGCGGCTGATGAAGATTTGCTGTTCGAGCAAACCGGTAGCCGCAATTTGGCGCGCAATCTTGTTGCGATGGATAACCCCGACCATCGGGCTTATCGCGCGCTTACCGCGTCATGGTTTGGCGCGAAGAGCCTCAAGAGCCTGGAAGGTGAAATTGCGGCGCTGGCACGCGAAACCGTCGACCATATGGTTGCGCTGGGCGGGACCTGCGATTTCGCAAAGGAGATTTCGGCCTGGTATCCGCTGCGGACGATCATGATCGTTCTTGGCGTACCGCGCGAAGACGAACCGCTTATGCTGAGCCTCTCGCAAAAGCTGTTCGGAAATACCGACGCGGAGGCGGGAGGCGGGGACGGCATCAAATCGATGATGGAGGCGTTCGCAACCTTTAGCGACTATTTTGGTAAGGTGACACAGGACCGCCGTAGAAACCCGCGCAATGATGTTGCAACGGTTCTTGCAACGGCGACGATCGATGGCCAGCCCATCGGCGAGGCAGAACGCAACGCCTATTATCTGATCGTTGCCGCTGCCGGACACGACACGACAAGTTCTGCAATTTCAGGCGGGCTGCTTGCCCTGATCGAGAAGCCTGCGGAACTGGAGAAGCTTCGCGCTAACCCGGATCTGATTGGAAAGGCGGTCGATGAATTTGTCCGATGGACCACGCCGGTAAAACACTTCTTTCGGACCGCGGTGGAGGATTGCGACATCAGGGGCAAGGCGATCAAGGCCGGCGATAACCTCATGATGTGCTATCCTTCGGGCAACCGGGACGAGGCGGTTTTCGATGCGCCGTTCGCGTTTCGCGTGGATCGTCCCGATGCCAACAAGCATCTCGCATTTGGCTATGGGCCTCATCTCTGCCTGGGCAATGCGCTCGCCAAGATGGAAATGCGGCTCCTGTTCAAAGAAATCATCGGCCGTATCGACAACTTCAAACTCACCGGATCGCCCGCGTGGGTGGAGGCAAGCTTTGTGTCGGGACTTAAGCGCCTCCCCATCAGCTATTCCATAAAGGCAACCTCATGACTGGGCATACACCGGCAGGAAAACTTGCCTCTTCCTTTGGCGATGTGGACGCGATGTGCGCCCTCTATGCACCCGATATCTCGTGGAAGATTTCGACATCGATCGGCATACCCCCAATGATCGGTCGCAACGCGGTGATTGCGTTCAACCGCCAGGTCTGGACCGAGCATCATCGCACCGATTGCATCATCGAAATTCTCGACGAGGCCGGCGATGAGGCCATCAGCGCTGTCCGCTTCCTTTACCGCGCCTGGTCGCATTTCATCGGGGATTGGTACGAGAACGAATATACGCTGTTCGTGCGCGCTAGTCCCGAAGGGATATTTTCCGTTGCCGAGGCAATGGATTCCAGCGCCAATCTGGATTTTCTGTCGGGGAAGCCGATCGGCCATGGCTGGCGTAACTTGGCGGGCGGCGTCGGTGATGCTGTGGACACATTGGGCCGCACCGAAAACTGATCTGCAACATGGAAATAAGAGCGCGCCATGCAGGCCGCCTCATATGGGAGATAGACTATGAAAGCATTATACTATGTCGGTTTTCTGCTCGGCTCGGCGGCTTGCCTGCCAGTTCCTGTGTTCGCGGAGGATGGTCAGTCCGCCACGCCTCCGCAACCGAATGAGCGGGTGGATGGGGACATCATCGTAACGGCGCAGCGACGCGAGCAATCGATCTTGAAGGTGCCGCTTGCGATCACGGCGGCTTCCGGCGATCAGTTGGAGTCTAAAGGCATCACCAATTCGAACCAGCTTTCGAATACGGTTCCTAGCCTTCAGATCAACAGCGCCTATGGTGACTCTCAGCCCAATTTCACACTGCGCGGCATCGGCGTTGCGAATGAGTATAATTCGAACCAGGCCTCACCCGTTGGCGTGTATGTCAACGACGTCTATCTGGCGAGCCGCACCGCGCAGGGCATGGGCTTATACGATTTGGACCGGGTGGAGGTGCTGCGCGGCCCCCAGGGCACGCTGTTTGGTCGCAATACAACCGGCGGTGCGATCAACTTCATCACCAAGACTCCCACGCTGTCCGGTAACAATGGTTATGCCCAGGCAGGCTATGGCAATTTTGACACTTGGAGTGCGCAGGGCGCGATTGAAACCACCATGGTCGAAGATCAGTTGGGCGTGCGCATCGCCGGGCATTATGAAAAGGGCGATGGCAAGATCAAGAATGTGTTCCCGGGGCAACCCGATCCCAACTCCGTCGACACTCTGTCCGGTCGAGCCACGATCCGCATCAAGCCGGACGAGACGGGGCTCGACGTCAAGATCACAGCCTATGCCGGACGCAATCGCGGTACTCAGGAAGCGGTGATCGGCCCCGCCTCAGCAAAAGCAGGCCTTGGCTTCTTCCAGGTCAACGAAAACCACATCGGATTGAACAAGAGCTCTGGCGCCGGCGTGTCAGCGAACATCGCCTATGAAATCAGCTCAGCGCTCAAGTTCATTTCCATCACTTCCTACGACGCGAGCAAACAGGCATTTGTGAATGGCTCGGACGGATCTCCTGACGACTTTCTCGATACCGTTTTCGCATCGAAATATCGGCAATTTACAACCGAAAATCGCCTCAACTATAGCGGAGACAGTCTCAATTTGGTTACTGGCATTTTCTACGGCCATGACACGATAGAGACGGATAATTCCTTCGATATCGGCGGCGCCCTCGGCCCGGGTGTCAATGGAGGCTTCTTCCAGCACTACAAGCAGACGCGCAAATCTTATGCCGCCTTTGCTCAGAGCGACTATAATATCACCGACAGTCTCGTGATGACGATCGGCCTCCGCTACACCGCCGATCGCGGTCGCTACGATGATGGCTATGCCTATCTCTATGCGAGCAATGTCGGTGGTCCACGTACGCCGCTCGCCACGACTGTTCCCTGTCCCGGTGCGCCAGGCACCTGCGCCTACGACCCTAGCCTGCGTTACGCCATCAAAGGCCGGAACAATGCGCTCACCGGTCGAGCGGCGCTCAGCTATACTTTCGACAGCGGATTGCTGCTCTATGCGAGCTACAATCGCGGCTATCGGTCAGGCGCCTTCAACGGCGGTGGTTACACGTCGGCCGCCGGCATTACTTACATCAGGCCGGAGCAGGTGAACGCCTACGAGGCCGGTATGAAGGGGCGCTTCCTCGACAACCGCCTGACGGTTTCAGCCGCGGGTTTCTATTATGACTATAAGAACCAGCAGGTTCAGGACCTTCGCCCAGGCCCGATCGGTTTTCTCGTCAATGCGCCCAAGTCGCAGGCATATGGAGGAGAGCTGGAAACCGTTTTCCGCATAATGCCCGGGCTGAACATAAATGCGACGGTGGGCTATCTGCGCACCAAATATAAGGAACTGACACTTCAGGGTACGGACCTATCCGGCAACGAACTGCCGTTCGCACCTAAGCTCACACTCCAGGGTGGCTTTGATCTTACCCTTGCCCGGATCGCCGACGGGGACATCGTGCTATCGCCGAACGTATCTTATTACAGCAAGCAATATTACTCGCCGTACAATAATATCAACGCGATAGGCACGACACAGATGAATTCGGAACTCCAGCAGGGCAGCTTTGCGAAGGTCAATGCAGCGCTTGCCTGGAACCACGACACTGTGACGCTCAGGGCTTGGGTAAATAATCTGACAAATGAAAAGACCTATTCCTATGCCCTGGACCTTCGCGGCGCTGGTTTTCCATTCAACTATCTCGTTCCCGCTGCTCCTCGCACTTATGGTGGATCCGTGAAGGTGAGCTTTTGATCAGTGGGTTTCCTGAGACCATGAGAGACCAGAAATACGCGCCCAAAGTAGCTCGCATTCAGCTGTAAGCACATGTTTTCGAGCACCAGCGGTGCGCTGGTGCCGTGCATACACATGACCAGACCCTATTAGAAGCGGAGTTGAACCAACCTCAGGCCACAGACCTATTCGAAAAGATTGGCCCGTGACAAATCAGGCACTTCCATTTAGCCGTTCGCAAACCACTGGTTGGACAGGTTAAGCAGAGCGAAATGGCGACAAGGGTTTCCAGTAAAGGCGTCGAAACGCGCAAGCTCATTCTGGACGCAGCGGAGATCCTGTTTTCTGAACACGGCTATAATGGAACCTCGCTACGCGATATAGCTGCTGCTGCAGAGGTTCGATTAAGTCTTGTACACTATCATTTCGGCAACAAGCACGAGATTTTCAGCGCTGCAATGGAAAGAAAAATCGGTCTGCTCCAGGCCGCAGTCGCGGAAAGCTTCAACGCTGCGGACGCGAATTTTCCAGCCGGGCTGACGATTGAACAAACCGTGGCGGCATTTATCCAGCCATTCTTGACCGTCGCTTCGACGCCAGGGCATGAATTGCGATACTATGTCACGATGACATCGCATCTCATGAGTTCATATCGGATGCCTGAGTTGCGGCCTATTCTTGCTAAACTGAGCATCGTCAGCGACATTTTCGAAGACCGCATCAAAACTCTGATGCCGGATACCGAGGAGGGCGAGATCCTCTACGGTATGTACCTGGTAGAAGCGGCGCTCATCTTCATGGTCCAGGACCCCGGTTTTCTTGATGACTTGAGCCGCGATCATCATTCTTCACGCGCGCTTGATCGACGAGCGGAAGCGACAATCCGCTTCTTTGCCGCTGGGTTGGAACGCCTCGCCCAAAAACCTGACTAATTTAACAGGTTGGACGACCGACCGATTTAAGCCAAAAGCTTCTCACAAGCTGACCAAGGCGATCAGCAGAAGAGAGGTCGGACAATGGTCCGCGATGTAGCGAATAGCGCAATCAATGTTGCGTGCGGCGCAAGTTTGCGACGCTGGCGGTCTCTCTCCTGCGGAAATCATTGGTTTGTGCGCCTAACCCATGGTCGCTGGAGGATATAATGGGTCAACCTGAGAAGCATCCGCTCACGATAGACGGTCGTGATGTCGCGAACCTGCGTGGCGATCCGATCACGGGCGATCGCTACACGTCGAAGGACTTCATGCAGGCGGAATGGGACCATATGTGGACCCGTATCTGGCATGTCGCGGGTCGGACGGCGGAGCTTGAGGAGGCAGGGGACTATATCGTCCACGACTTCATGAACGAGAGTGTCTTCTGCGTGCGGCAGGAGGATGGGTCCATCAAGGCCTTCTACAACAGTTGCCGGCACCGCGGAATGCGTTTGGTATGGGACAATGCCGCGGCGGACAGTTTCCAGTGCCCCTATCATGGTTGGGTCTGGGGCAAGGACGGCGTGCTTGCCTATGCGCAGGACGCGCATGATTTTCCGCAGGGCAATCCGTGTGGAAAACTGACGCTGAAGGAACTGCGCTGCGCCACCTGGGGCGGCATGGTCTGGTACACGATGGACGATAAAGCTCCTGAGTTGCTCGATTACCTCGCGCCAATGCCAGACCTTTATGACGCTTATCCGATGGAAACGGGTGTGCGGGTCTTCGCGATGAAGATCAACCTCAACACCAACTGGAAGTTTGCGACCGACAATTTCTCGGAAAGCTATCACACCCGGACCGCCCATCCACAAGTGCCGCCGATCATCGATCAGGACGTTGATACTGCCCGGCATGAGATGTTCCCGAACGGGCACGGCCGCACCGTCCAGCCGATGCGTCCATCGCTCTCCGATCGCCTACCCGAAGGTTCGCCGCAGCCGTTCGATGCGCTGCTGCGCCAGTGGGATATCGATCCGGACGGCTATCCCGATTTCGAAACCAAGACCATGCAGGGCTGGCTGGACCTCAAGGACGCCAAGCGGCGGCTGTGGAAGGAACGCGGCTACGTCCATTACGAAAAAATGGACGACGAGCAGATTACGGACAGTCCGCATACGGTGATGTTCCCCAATGTCACCATCTCCTTCCTACCGGACAACTGGATATTCTTCCGTACCGAACCGCATGCCACGGACCCGAACAAATGCACGTTCGACCTGTGGTGCATGGCCTTCCCCGTGAAGGGCCAAACGGAAGTTGAATCGATCATGGCCGGCATCCGCCCGTTGCGTGAAGTCGAGGAAGAGTTGCGGGACTTCGACAATGGGCGGGGCGTGCCGGAGATCGAGGGGCAGATCGTCTATCAGGACATGATGCTGGCCGAGGGACAGCAGCGTGGCATGCACTCACGTGGCTATACCGACGCCTATCTCACCGGGCAGGAAACCCGCGTCCGCTTCTTCCACGAAATCCTCAACGATTATCTCGAAGGACGGCGTTAACATGGCAAATATAGCGATCACTGGCGCAGGCCGAGGCATTGGATTTGAGCTGGCACGCCAATATGCCGAAGCGGGGGATACCGTTTATGCCCTTTGCCGCAATCCAGCGAAAGCGGATGATCTGCTAAAGCTGGCATCAGAATACCAAAATCTCAAGATCGTCGAAATGGACGTCGGATCTGATGTATCGGTCCGTGCGGCGGTATCAAAAATAAGCCCCGCCTCGATTGACGTGCTTTACAATGTCGCGGGGATTATCGGGCCTTACGAAGCTGAACTCGAAAGCTCTGACTGGGATGCATGGGACGAGGTCCTGAACATCCTTCTGAAGGCGCCCTTACGGGTTCTGCAGGCCTTTCTTCCGCTGATGGCGTCTGGTTCAAAAGTCATGACCCTGACAAGTCAGCTGGGCGCCTCGACATGGCCCTATGGTGGACTCTACGCTTACAGCGCCGCCAAGGCGGGGCTTAACCGACTGATGCGGTCGGTCTCCATTGATCTCAAGGATCGTGGGGTCGTGGTCGGTCTCATACATCCGGGCTATGTGCAGACCGATATGGGCGGCCCCGGCGCAGAGATCACGCCCGCAGAGAGCGCAAGCGGGATTCGGTCGATCACCGCAAACTGGTCAATCGACGATACCGGCGAATTCCTCAAATGGAATGGCGAAAAACACGCCTGGTGAGGCCAGCGCCAAGACAATCGATTTCCGAAATCTCACAAAGAAAATGATGGGGAGGTTACAATGAAAAATCATTCTACGCATATCGTCCGCGCGCATATCCTGGCGACGATCTCGGTCCTCGCGCTCTTGCCTGGCATCGCTGTCGCCCAGTCGGCTTCAGATGAGGATCAGGGCGGCGTTCAGGACATCGTCGTCACCGCACAGAAGAAATCGGAAACCTTCAGGATGTGCCGATCTCCGTCACCGCCATTGGCGGTGAGGCGCTTGGGGCTGCACAAGCAACGACCTTGCAGGCGTTGCAGGGCACAATCCCCAACGTCCAGATCGATAACTTCTCAAACACCCCGCAAAGCGCCGTATTCACGATCCGCGGCATTGGGGTGATCGAACCCGATCCTTATGCTGGCAATACGGTGTCCATCGTCGTCGACGGCGTTCCGCAATTCTTCTCAATGGGCGCACTGCTCGACCTTTACGATGTCGATCGCATCGAAGTCCTTCGCGGCCCACAGGGCACCCTGTTCGGCGCCAATACGACTGGTGGCGTCATCAATGTCGTCACCAAACAGCCGACCGGAGATTTCGGCGGCACCTTCAAGGCTGTCTACGGCAATTACAGCCGTTTCGACGTCACCGGATCCATCGAGGCTCCGATCATCAAGGACGTCCTGTCGGCAAAGATCGCGGCCATCCATACGCAGCGCGAAGGCTGGGTCACGAACGTTGTCGATGGATCGGACATGGGCAGAAAGAATCTCGAGGCATACCGCGGCTACCTGCGCTTTACTCCTACGCCAGATTTCGATGCGACGTTGCAGGGCGAATATGCCAATGCACGCAACGGTTCCCCCATCGTCATAAGCGGAGCTTACGCCGGCGAAGCGATATACGAAGCGCCTGCCAATAACGGCATGTATGTTGGCCCTTGCGCTGGGGGTGGGCAATGTTATGCGCCGGACAAATATTTCGGCGCCAATAACAGCGTTCCCGATATCTCAAATATGGACACCTACAGCGGTGGCCTGACTATGAATTGGCGGAACACGCCTCTGGGTGATCTGACGTCGATCACCGGATACAAGAAGTTCAAGCTGACGGAATATACCGATCAGGACGGCACCACAGATTTTAAGAACGACACATATCGTCGCACGCGTGGATGGCAGTTCAGCCAGGAGCTGCGCAGCAACATAGAAGTCAATGACGATGTGAACCTACTGATCGGTGGTTTCTACCTGAAGGATCATTATGATCATATCCAGGCCTATCGCCTGCAGTTCGCAGCGCCTGGCCTACTACAGATCAATCTCCAGAATCAGGACAATTATTCCATATCCGGATTTGCCCAGGGATATTGGCAGGCAACCGATCGCCTGAAACTGCAAGCGGGCATCCGTTACAGTCATGAACGTACCGTATCAGCACCTAGCCTGATCACCAGCATTGGTGACCCCGCCGGGTCCAACTATACCGGGGAAGGCAATTTCGTCATTGGCAGCTTCACGACCGGCGGCAGGGAAAGCTGGAACAATGTCGGCTGGAAACTGGGTGCCGACTATGAAATCGGCGATCACAAGCTAGTCTATGGAAGCTGGACCCGTGGCTTCAAGTCCGGCGGATTCACCGCTCGTGTCGGCGTTCCCGCAGATGGCGCCAATCCCTTCGATCCGGAAACCGTTGACACCTTCGAGGCGGGCCTGAAAGCCGATTTCCTCGACCGTCGCCTGCGGACCAACCTGGCGGTGTTCTACACCAACTATCGCGATATGCAGGTTGCGCAGATTTATTTCGATACGGACACCAACACGCAGGGCAATCGCATTCTCAATGCGGGCAAGTCCGAGATCAAAGGGTTCGAGTTCGAGACAACGGCAGTGCCGGTGGAGGGCGTGACGCTGCATGGATCGCTCGCCTATCTCGATGCCAAGTACAAGACCTTCCTTTTCCAGGACCCTCTCTCGGGCGACACGCTGGATCTCAAAGGCTACCGGCTCCAGAACGCACCGAAATGGAGCGCCACTTTCGGGGTGAATTTCGTAATCCCGGTAGGCAATGGGGCTGAATTGGTCAGTGATTCAACCTATGCCTATACGGCCAGCAAATATTACACCGCGATCCTCGATACGCCGCGCTCCAAGATCCAGCCGACGCATCTGGTCGATACGACGCTGACCTTCTTCCCTGAAGGCAAGAAGTGGTCGATCGGCTTTTGGGCGAAGAACCTGCTGGACAGCCGATACTTGTCCACAGTCTACGACTCCCCCGGCTATGGCGGCATTGCCGGCTATGCGCCGCCCCGTCAGTTCGGCGGTTCGGCTACCTTCAACTTCTAATTGGAGCGTCAATAATGGGTCGTGTTGAAGGGAAAGTGGCGCTTATCACCGGCGGAGCCTCCGGACTTGGGGCCGCCGACGCCCGGAAATTGGCGAGCGAGGGCGCGAGCGTCGTCATCACCGACATTCAGGAGGAGCTCGGCCGCGCAATCGCGGCCGAGATTCCCGGCTCGCTTTTCGTGCGACACGATGTTCGGGACGAAGGCCAATGGCAGGAGGTAGTCGCCGCGACGATTGCCCGCTTTGGCAGGCTGGACGTGCTGGTCAACAATGCCGGTCTCGTCCGGTTCGCCAATGTCGAAGCATGCGAACTGGAGGATTTTCGCTTCCAGATGCAGGTCATGGTGGAGGGATGTTTCCTGGGCTGCAAGTCGGCCCTGCCGGTCATGACCAAGACAGGCGGCGGTTCGATCATCAATGTGGCCTCTGTGGCTGCGCTGAAAGGTATCGGCGTGATCCCCGCCTATAGCGCAGCCAAGGCGGGAATCATCGCGCTCACCAGAAGCGTCGCCGTTCATTGCCAGGAACAGGGATACAAGATCCGCGTCAACGCTATCGCGCCAGGCGCACACGACACCCCTATGACACGACAGGCGCTTGGTGAACTGCCGGAAGGAGAAGCTGGCCTCGATCAGATTCAGGCCATGGGTCAAGGCATTCCGGAAGATGTGGCCAATCTGGTGCTTTTCCTTGCGTCAGAAGAATCCCGCCAGATCACCGGCACGCATGTCGTCATCGACAATGGCGAGACAATGCGATGAGCAAGCTTCCTTCCATTGCCGGAATTGGCGACGTTCAGGATATCTGCAACCGCATTGCCCAGCACAGCCGCGGTGTGGATCGGGCCGACGAAGGTCTCCTTGCCGACTGCTATCATGTGGATGGTACAGTCGATTATCGCTTCTTCAACGGGCCGGCCAGTGTCTTTGCGACGATTTTGACCGGCGCGCAAAGGGGGCAGCCTGTCACGCATCACCGAACCTGTCAGATGTGGGTCGAGACGAATGGCGATGAAGCCCGTTCCGAAAGTTACGTCATGGCCTATGCACAAAGCCCGGAAGCGGACGGCGCGTCTTATCAACGCATCATCTGCGGGCGGTATCTCGACAGGCACGAACGGATATCCGGGCAGTGGCGCCTCACGCATCGGACCTATGTACTCGACACAAATGCCAATTGGCCGGGCGCCTTTGATATTCCCACTCTGCCCTCGCTTGCCACGCATGTGCCAACCGGTGGCCAGGGCGCACAGGACGCCGGAACTGCTCTTCTTGCGGCCGCTAAAGCCCGCAATGGTGGAAAAATGAGAGGACAAGTGCAGATGAACCAGGAGCCTTCCACCGAGAGAGTGGCAGCCATTATCGCAAGGCAGGAGATCGCCAATCTAACAATGGCCTATTGTCGTGGCGTGGATCGGGCCGATGAGGAGCTGCTTAGCAGCGTCTTTCATGATGATAGCACGGTCGTCAGCGGCGTATTCAATGGCAATGGGCAAGATTTCGCTACCGAGATATGCCGCATTGTGAAGACCGTTTTCGATCAGACATTCCATTCAATTGCGAATCAGTGGATAGAGGTCGATGGGGATCGTGCCGTTGGGGAGACCTATGTCGTCGCCGTATCGACCATGACGGATACTGAAGATGGCAAGTCGGACATGCTGTCTGGCGGTCGCTACATTGATCGTTTTGAGCGCCGCGATGGCGTCTGGAAGATTTCCGATCGCACCTATGTCAGTGACTGGAGCCGTGTCGACAAGACAAGCCGGCAGATGTCCGAAGGCATATATGCGGCGCTCGATCTGCATGGCAGTCGCGGCCCTGAAGATCCGGTATATGCCTTCTGGAACTAATCTGAAACTCGCGGAGAATGCACGATGAACTTTGAGGCTGAAGTCCGTGATCTTGTGGCGCGACGCGATATTGAGCGAGCAATCATGAACTATATGCGGGGGCAGGATCGCCTTGATCCGGCGTTACAGATGCGCGCGTTTCATGACGACGCAGATGTCGACTGCGGCCTGCTCCGTGGATCTGGGCAGCAGTTCACCGATTTCGCGCAAAGTTTTCTCGCCGACATGGCGGGAAGTCAGCATCTAATTGGTCAGATTGACCTAGAGGTCGATGGTGACACCGCCACCGGCGAGGTCTATTTCTTTGCCTGGCATCGAATGACTGTGGAGGAAGAAGCGGTCGATCTCTTCATGGCGGGACGCTACATCGATGAATACGCCTTCAAAGAAGGGCGATGGGCAATAGTAAAGCGTCGCGAACTCATCGATTGGGCGCGAAAGGACAAGGCATCGGACGCCTTCATGGCCGATATGCCGCTCCTTCACTTGAGCGCGAGACGTGGCGCTGATTTCAGCCAGACGCGGGATTGGCCAGTCGCGCGTGCCGAAGCGTGATCAGATGAGCATGCCGATAGCCGCCGCAGATATCACTTCGTCAACAGGAGGAGAGAAGACGGCAGCGACCAATTCCACGCGCACCGACAAGCACACGCCAACGCTTTCTGCGCGACAAGGCCATTGCTTGTATCTGAGTGCCAATGGACTGACGGACGAAGAAGTCGCCGCTGTCCTTGGAATAACCATGGCCACCGTACGCTTTCATTTTGCCAAAGCGCAACAGCGGCTGGGCGCACGCAATCGACGCCATGCCATATTCCTCGCCACAATATCGGGCCTCTTGACGCGTTGGCTCCTGCCAGAAAGACAAGTGCACAAAGCGGCGGACCCGGCGCTCAACTGACAACGCCTATTGTGCAGTCAGGCCTCCATCGACGATAATCTCCGTCCCGGTGACATATTGGCTTTCGTCGGAAGCCAGAAACAGCGCCGCATTGGCGATGTCTTGCGCCGTTCCCAACTTTCGCATGGGAATCAGGTCTCGCGTGGCTTCAAAGGTCCCGGGCGAGGAGTCGATTGTGACCTGCTGCATTTCCGTCCACATGACGCCGGGATGAAGGCTGTTGCAGCGGATGCCGTCTGCCGCCCCCTCCAGCGCGATTGTCTTGCTCATCAACCTGACACCGCCCTTGCTGGCCGTGTAGGCCGGCGTACCGACAAAGCCGACAATGCCAGCCACTGACGACATATTGATGATCGACCCACCGCTACCCTGCCGGCGCATCTGCGCCATCGCCATACGGCTGCCCAGGAAAACGCTTTTCAAGTTGATGCGAATGACCCGATCAAACTCATCCTCCTGCACAACGTCCATTGGCCGCATCTGCGAAATGCCCGCATTGTTGACGAGCACATCCAGGCGACCGAACCGGTCCAGCGTCAGCGCCAGCGCGGCATCCCAATCGGTTTGGTCGCCTACATCCTGCCTGATATGGGCAACCTGATCAGGCTCACCGATCCCAGATGCGCTCTTTTCGAGGCGCGCATAGTCAATATCGGTGACAACGACATTGGCGCCCTGCTCGGCAAGGGTTGCTGCTATGGCATATCCCAGCCCCTGTTCCGAAGCGGCGCCGGTTACCAGCGCCACTTTTCCGGACATCCGCTTCATCGTGAATTCCTTTAGTTTGCAGAACGCTCAGCGACGCCCTTCGAGATAATCGTTGATCAATTCGTGGAAACGGCGGACGCGCGTCTCCTGTCCGGCCAGGTAACAATCGCCAAACGCCATGGATCGCAGGCCGCGCTGCTGGGTCACGGCAAGAGACAAATCCTGCGCAAGAAAATCCCCTTGGGCGATGATTGCTTCATAATCTGAGAAGCTCCCCGTTTCATGCTCCGCCTCGACATAGGGTCGCATGCCGTAAAGTGTTCCCACCTCCGTCGCGCCGCCGACATGCGGTACAAGATACCAGTAATCGAACGTCGACCAGTTGGGGTCTTGGGCATCGGGTTCCGTGCGAAAAACATGCAGCCCTTCCGGCGTCGCCGTCAGTGTCAGATTGGGGAAACAGGTGTGATGCATTTGGTCTGTCAGTTCGTCGTCGGTCATTCGCGTGAAATGCTCGTGTCCACGCGCTGGACCCAGACGCCGACGGGCCTGCTGGAGTGCAACCCGCGCGTCCTGCGCCCGGCCATCGAAATCCACCGGATCGATGTCCCACTCGCGCAGCACTTCAGCCCATAACGGCTTCATCTGCTGTGCATCGGGATAGCGGCTCGACGGCTGCAGCTTTTCGATCATGCGATTGTGCCCATTAGGGTACATCTCGAAGAGCGTCGTCGCATAATGATCGTCAATCATCGGCTGAAACTGCGGATGAACCGACGGAATATGGTAGGCTTCGTTGAAATTGTCCGACGCAAACTTCCAGTTGGTGTTCACCCGCAGCGTGCGCCAGACCACCCGAGTATAATTTTCAAGATCGCGGTTTGCGAACAGCGTCGGGATCGGATCGAGATAATCGACTAATGGCTTCGCATTCGGATCGAATGTCCAGAAAACGAATCCACCCCACGTCTCGCATCGCAATTCCTTGAGCTTCAGTTTCCCGCAGGGATTGCCTTGCGGAAAATCTTCAGGGTCCTGCACCCAGTTCAGCTTGCCATCGATCCCCCATTTCCAGCCATGATAGGTGCAGGAAAAGCTGTCGGCGACACCGCCCTCTTCCACTGTCACCAACCGGTTGCCACGGTGCATGCAGACATTGAAGAAGGCGCGGATCGTCCCGTCTTCCTGCCGCACCATGATCACCGATTCATGCTTGAAATCGTGAACGATGAAGTCGCCTGGTTCCTCCAGTTGCGCGACGCGCCCTCCAAGATGCCAAACCTTTGTCCACATATGCGTCCATTCCCGGTCCGCGAAATCCTTTGACCAGTAGCGATCGCCGGTGATCGCGTCGCCCCGCGCGGCGGGCGCGCGTGCGTCGGGATGCGTAGGATAGGTCGGCCGTTCCAATGTCGTGGCCATCATGTTCCTCCTGGAAAGGCGTCGGCCGTTCAGTGTTCGCCGTGAATTTCGGTAAGGGATCCGGGCAAAGGCATCATCGAGAACATCGAGTAGCGCTCACAAAGCCAAGACCCACTGGACTGTCTAACAGCCTCAAACAGATACTGAACATTCACCTCGACCGTGTTGCCATCTCGGGCACGGCCGATGCCGATGACGTAGGCGGTCATGGCGGCCGCTTCGCCCTCATAACGCACAGGCCGGAAGTTGGAGATATAGTGGGCGTGGTGACTCATGTCTGCGAACACGCGATCGAAGAATTGTTTGATCTCCCCACGACCGGTCATCAGCGGCAGACCGATCTGCGTAAAATCAAGTACAGCGCCCTCAGTGAACAGAGCGAGCAGCTCCTCAACATTCGCAAGCTTATCGACCGCGTAACAATAAGCGGTCATCAGGTCCTGTAATGCGATACGATCTTCCAACGGAATAGCGATCATACATCTTCCCTCTAATAGCCCAATTTGGAATGGCCGACCGCGTTCAATCGTCCGCGGTCGGCCGGCTATGTTACCAATGCACTTTCAGATCGACGCCATATTCGCGGGGGTTGCCCAGTGACGCCAATGTGCCGATTCCCACCAAGGTCAGCTTTTGGCCGTAATATTTCTCGTTGAGGAGATTGCGGCCCCACAATCCGATCGACCAGGCCTCGCCATCCGGAGCCCAGGACAGGCTGCCATTGACCAGATTCACGGGTGTAACCAGCTCGGTCGGACGATCGGTAAAGGCGGTATATTTGCTGCTGGTATAGCTATATTGTCCCGATGCCGTGACATTGCCGCTTCCGACCGGCTGCTTTATAGTGAACCCGGCCGTCGCATTCCATTTCGGAGCATTCATCAGGCGGTTGCCGGCATAGCTGACAGCCACCGTCGAACCCGATGCATCCAGCACGAATGTGTCGTAGCGCGTGTAATAGGCATCAAGATAGGCCACTGAACCATTCAGGGTGATGCCTTCAACCGGCAGGACCGTCGCCTCCAGTTCGACGCCTTTCGTCTTCGCGCCGCCCGCGTTGCGGATCGCTGCGGAGTTCCGACCATCCAGGTAGGTCAGGTTCTGCGTGACCTGCATGTCCTTATAGTCATTGTAGAATGCTGCAAGGTTGAGGCGCAAATGCCGGTCCAACAGGTCGGCCTTTGCACCGACTTCAAACGTGTCGAGATGCTCGGGATCAAACGGGCCGATATCCTGCTCGACGGCGATGCGTCCGGTAAAACCGCCCGATTTGAAGCCACGGGCATAATAGCCGTAAACAAGAACAGCTGACGTGGCCTGCCAGTCGAGGCCAACCTTATACCCGACATTATCCCAGGATTGCTTACCGCTGGCGGCAATGAGGCTGCCTGGAATGACCGGATCGTCGAAGCCTGCCGGACCGCCGGGCACTGTCGTAAAGCTATTGGCCGTGGTGGACACAGCGCTCGTCTTCTCATGTGAATATCGAATGCCCGCCTGAAGCCTTATCGCATCAGTCAACTGCGCATAGAATTGCGCAAAGCCGGAAATCGACCAGTTCTTCTGGTGTTGGCTCTGCGGCTGGCCCACGCCCGGCGCAAAACCATCCAATTTGGTCTTCTGCTGCAGATCATATTCCTGATTGAAGTAAAATCCGCCCAGGATCATTTTGATTCCATCGGTCAGGTCCGTATGTAGACGCAGCTCTTGAGAATATTGATGCTGTTTTGAGTTACGACGGGTCTGAAGCAGAACGCGCGTTGTTGCATCATCGTCGCTGTAAAGATCGTTTTTATATTGGCGGTAACTGCTGATGGAGACGAGCTGCCCTATCCCGGTGTCGAGATTTTGCGTCAGCGTCCCGCTGTAGCTATCCCGATTATTATAGTCCGGCTGGTCGCTACTCAGACCGCGTTTGAAATTGAAGCCCGATCCGGATTCTCCCGGCGTGTAGAACAACTCGCCCGGTCCAGCAATCAGGACACCGGTCTGTGATCCGTTCCGAGTACGGCCATACTCGCCAATCAGCGTCGCGTCATAGGCTCCAGAATCATATTTCAGATAGCCGCGCAACGATGTCATATCGCGCTTGCCGATGCGGCGATTGTCCAGATAATTGCGAAAGAACCCGTCCGATCCGGTATGCAGGATGCTGACCTTGGCCGCGAGGCTGTCCGTGATCGGAAAATTCATGGCTGCATTGAGGTCCAGGCGATTGTAATTGCCATAGACGACCTGCGCCTCTCCGCCGAACTCGCCAGTCGGTTGCTTGGTGATGACGTTGACGACGCCGCCGGTCGTGTTCGCGCCGAACAATGTGCCCTGTGGGCCGCGCAATATCTCGACCCGCTCAATGTCAAACAGGGAGAGGAGCGCCGCCGTGTTGACACCAACGGGGACACCATCGACCACCACAGAAACCGTGGTGCCGACATAGGGATCGGCGTCGTTCACGCCAACGCCGCGGATCGTGAACACGGCGGAATCCGGCGAGTTGGAAAAGCTGTTGATCTGAACGTTGGGGATCGAGTTGGCGAGACCCTGAATATCCTTGATCTGCGCCCGCTCCAGCATTGCTCCGGAAACAGCGGTAACCGCGATAGGTACTTTCTGGAGGTTTTCGGCGCTTTTCTGCGCTGTGACGACAATGTCTTCGATGCCGGAATCGGGCGCCGCTGCCGTATCTTGGGCGAACGCAGCAACTCCCCAGAAGAGCGCAATTACCGATGCAGCCGAAGCTATGGACGATGCACGCATGCGTGCCTTCAAAATCACCATGGTCCTCTCCCTTTGTCCCTCAGCTGGCCAGGACTCAATTCCCGACCGCCAAGTGAATATTTGGTGCGATCGCACTAAAAAATGGACAAATCTAGCTGTTGCTTTTGATAGGGCGTGGTAATCAGCGCCCCAGAAGGTGTTCCACTCCGCCCACCAAAAACGATTCCAGATCGTCGTAAAGCGCATGTACAGCTTCGGTCGACCGCGAGATCCCCGATCGTTGCAGTAACGCATCAATGTTCACATAGATCGACAGGAGGTTGGTTTCGATCAGATGATAGGCAGCGCGTACACGTGTTGGACGCGCATCCGGAAAACAATGGGATATGGCCGCAACAATATGCTCGTTGAGCGGCCGAAAAGTCTCCCCATGGCGGCGGACATATTCCGGTTGATCGAAGCTCATGGTGCTGAGCGCCAGCATGCGAAGATAACGGTGCCTGCCGATGTCCGGCGCAGAGAGCCACGCGCGAGATGCCGCAGTCACTGCCCGAATGACCAACGGCAGATCGACCTTTCCGCGCAATGCCAGGATGTCCAGAGATTCCACAGCTTCCTGGTACGCGCGGTTGACGTCATCCAGTCTCCGCTCGATCACAGATGAGAACACGGAATCTTTGGTCGGGAAATAATATTGCATCTGGCCCATCTGGACTGACGCCTCGTCCATGATCTGACGCAACGACACGCCCTCAAAGCCACGCTCGGCAAACTGCCGCTCGGCTGCGTCCAGGATCGCAGATCGTGTCCGTTGCCCTTTCAAGGTCAAAGCCTTCGATGGCTTGGCCCCTTCGCGGTTTCGTTCTGGTTGGCTGGAAGGGTCAGACATGCCGAGCGTCTTATTCTACATGCCCGCTTTGGCAAATATGCGGATTAGAAAAACGGGCAACGGCCCGAAGGGAAAACGCAGTTTATGCTCGCCGTGCAATATCTCAACAAATTTGAATGTCGAAACGTCCCTCTGAAAAACCGCAGGTCGTTTGTAATCTGGCCGAGAACTAATATCAGTATTCCTTCAAAATGACGGCCCGCACCGTAAGAGGCAATTCGAAAAATAGGAGAAACCCATGACAGAACGATCATTTTTCCATAAAGTCGGATTTTACTTCAGCGGTAAGGATCATAATAATTCCCTGATTGCTACGTCCTGCCTGAAACATATCAAGGACTCCGATTCAATTCTGGATGGCTCGCGTCAGCAGTTCGCGAAGCTTGTAACGAATATGCCGGTTCTCCCGCACCAGATTGCGATGAAAGCAAGCCCCAAGCCTTTTGAATATGCGTATCAAGCTACGACCAGCGAAGCGACGCAAGTGACGGCAATCCTGGATTCGGTAATCAAACTGAAGAGGGAGATCGAGCCGATGCTTGATCTTTCCAATGTCGCTGTGCTGGTGGGACGAGAAATCGCTATCACTCGCGGGGACGGTCCTATCTACAATATCATGCCACTTCGTCGGGTCCAGTCGCTCGATCATGAACAGTTTATGCATCATTGGTACGATCGTCACGCAACTTTGGGCGAAAGTGTTGAAGGCGTCCGGTATCGGCAAAATCATATCGACTACGGCAAGACGAAAGAGCTTGCCGATCACGTCGATATTATATTTCCAGAAATGGACGGTCTTACCGAGTCTTATTTCGACAGCGTCGAGGCTGCAGTGAATATCTTGTCACAAGACAGTGTAGCCATCGGAGCGATCGACGACGAACGGCTTTTCATTGACCATGCCCGATCGCAATTCGGCCTCTATCAAATATTGCAAGGCTGACATGAATGCAGTTCTCCCTGCCCTTCCCTTTCCGAGATGCGGAACCATGAGTCCGCTCTAATCGAATGGCACATCCCCCACTCACGTCCATACAAGCTAAGAGAAACGCGCACCGGTCGCCGTCATGAACCTCACCCCAATCGCTAAGCTGCCGACGCTTGTCGAATGACCGCAAGCGAACCGTCAAATCCGCAATCGCACTTCTCTATTCCGCCGCAGCAACCGTCTTAGTCAGTTGCATCGCTGTGACGCATGAGATCCAACATATGTTCTAAAATGATCGGCGGCGTGCCGGCCGCTGCTCCATTTTTGCAGCCTTGCATATTCCCGATCAGCGTCAGTTGGCCGAAACAGTCATATTCTTGGCGCGCACGGCCGTGGAATAGGAAATTTTCCTGATCCACAAGAGCGCAGAGTGGTCGAGCGCCACAGTTTGCGATCCGGGAGGATGTGAAGGTGAATGTAGTTCTCGAAGACGCGGTCTCTGTTGCAGCCGCTTCGGTAGAAGAATTTGACGTGATTGTGGTTGGTGCCGGAATGTCAGGCATAGGCAGCGCCTATCACCTTCAGTCGCAATGCCCCGAGAAGAGCTTCGTTATTCTGGAAGCCAAAGAGGGTTTTGGCGGGACGTGGCACACCCATACCTATCCCGGCGCGCGTTCGGACTCGGATCTCTATACTTTCGGATATCGCTTCAAGCCATGGGTTGGGCCGCCGATCGCCACAGCGGCAGAAATCCGCCAGTATCTCAAGGACGTCATCGAGGAGAATGGGCTCGACCATCATATTCGATACGGCAGCCTGATCAGCACATGCGCATGGTCAAGCGCCGACAAGGTGTGGACAGTGGAGACCCGTGCAACGGACACCGCACCGGCACGCACATATCGCTGCAACTTCCTCTGGATGTGCCAAGGATATTATGATCACGAAAACCCCTATCTGCCTGAATGGCCCGGCGCGGAGGATTTTTCGGGTGAAATGATCCACGCGCAGAAGTGGCGGAGCGACCTCGATTATGAAGGCAAGCAGGTTGTCGTGATCGGCTCCGGCGCAACAGCCGCGACCGTCATTCCGGCCATGGCCGACAAGGCCGCGCATGTTACGATGCTTCAACGGTCACCAACATATTTCTTCTGCTATCCCAACCGCAGCGATCTTGCCGATCGCCTCCGCCTGATCGGTGTTGACGAGGAAACCATCCATGGCTGCGTGCGCCTCGACTATTTGCATAATCTTAAAATGCTCGATCGGCGCGCCCGTGATGAGCCGGAGGTCGTCTTCGAGGAATTGAAGAGCCTTATCCGGGCCTATGCCGGAGAGGATTTCGAGTTCGCTCCCGACTTCACGCCCACCTATCGCCCCTGGCAGCAGCGGCTCGCCTTTGTTCCTGACGGCGACATGTTCGTGAAGATGAAAGAGGGCAAGGTGTCGGCCGTGACCGACCGCATCGCACGGTTTGTGCCTGACGGGATCGAACTGGAATCCGGCGCGAAACTCAAAGCCGATGTTGTCGTTGCCGCAACGGGCTTCAAGCTGCTCGTCATGGGCGGCATCGAGTTTTCCGTGGACGGTAAGACGGTCGACTGGTCGCAGACGGCGACCTATCGCGGCATGATGTTCACCGATGTTCCGAACCTTGTCTGGGTGTTCGGTTATTTCCGTGCCGCGTGGACCCTGAGGGTGGACCTGATCGGGGATTTTGTGTGCCGCCTGCTCCGCCACATGTCGGACAAGGGCTTTACGGAGGTCGAAATCGTCAAGCCTGCGGACGGGAAAGACGATCCGTTGATGCCCTGGATCGAGGCGGATAACTTCAGTCCGAATTATCTCATGCGGGACATAGACAGTCTTCCCAAACGCCTGGGAGACCGACCCGAGTGGCGGCACACGCAGGATTATTGGCGCGAAGCCGAGGATATTCCAGCGGTTGAACTGGATGGCCAGGAGTTCGCCTATCGCTGACGGGCCGCGGTGCGAACGGTGACATAATAATCGACGGGAGAGGATGTGAGAAAGCAAAGAGGCGCCCGCGCGCTGATCGCCATCATGATGGCAGCGGCTACCGCTGCATGCATGATTCAAGCGCCTACCGGAGGCAAGGAAGGCGGTAATCCCTGGACGCAGTTGCTGGACGCAGCTACAGATCCAGCGGATTGGGTGACCTATGGCGGCACATTTGATGAGCAGCGTTTCAGTGGTCTGACCGCGATTTCCGATCAGACCGTCACAGGACTTGGCTTGGCGTGGTCGTTCGAGTTCGACACCAATCGCGCACAGGAAACCACCCCTCTGGAATATGACGGCGTCCTCTATGCAACGACAGCCTGGTCGAAAGTTTATGCCTTTGAGGTCAAGACGGGCCGACTGCTATGGACCTATGATCCTGAGGTCCCCGGCGAATACGGCGCAAAGGGCTGTTGTGACGTCGGCAACCGCGGTGCGGCCATCTATGATGGCAAACTCTATTTCGGGGCGTTTGACGGCCGGTTGATCGCGCTTGATATCAAGACCGGCAAGCCCGTGTGGTCCGCGATCACCGTCGATCAGTCCAAGACCTACACGATCACTGGCGCCCCGCGCATCGTCAAGGGCAAGGTCGTGATCGGCAATGGCGGTGCAGAACTGGGCGCACGCGGCTATGTAACCGCCTATGACGCGCAGACAGGCAAGCAGGTTTGGCGCTTCTACACCGTTCCGGGCGATCCGGCGGCCGGGCCGGATCATGCTGCGTCGGACAATATCCTTGCCGACACGGCCAGAAAGACATGGTTCGGCAAATATTGGCAAACCGGCGGCGGCGGCACCGTCTGGGACTCAATCGTCTATGACAAGGACCTTGACCAGCTTTACATCGGCGTTGGCAATGGCAGCCCCTGGAATCACAAAATACGAAGCGAAGGGAAAGGCGACAATCTCTTCCTGTCATCGATCGTCGCGCTCGATCCCGACACAGGCGCATATCGCTGGCACTATCAGGGTACCCCCGGTGACAGCTGGGACTATACCCATACCCAGACCATCACATTGGCGACCCTCCAGATAGGAGGCAAGCCCCGCAAGGTGTTGATGCAGGCGCCGAAGAATGGCTTTTTCTTCGTGCTTGATCGCACTGACGGCAAGCTGATTTCCGTCAAGAATTTCGTAAAGGTGAACTGGGCCACCGGATATGACCTGAAGACTGGCCGCCCGATCGAAGCGCCGAACGCCCGATATGACAAGGGGCCGCAGGTCATTATCCCCGGAGCGCTGGGCGCGCATAGCTGGCAGCCAATGGCATTCAGCCCAAAGACCGGGCTCGCTTACATCCCGGCGAATCACGCACTCTTTCCCTATCAGGACGCAAAATCCTTCGCGGTGCGGCCCGGCAGGTGGAATCTGGGCATAGATGGCGCGGGCGCCGCTGCGCCTGACGACAAGGCGGCCTTTGCCGATACGCGCAAGCTGCTAAGCGGCAGGCTGGTCGCATGGGACCCGGTCAATCAGCGCGAGGCATGGGGTTTCGATTATCCGGAACCATGGAATGGCGGCCTCCTGTCCACTGCGGGCAACCTCGTCTTTCAGGGGGATACCAAGGGTAACCTTCGGGCGTTCGCCGCCGACAGCGGCAAGGTCCTGTGGACGATGAACGTCGGCATGCCGATCATGGCCGCGCCGATCACCTTCGCGCAGGGGGGCGAGCAATACATTGCCGTGGCGGCAGGCTATGGCGGCGCATATGCGCTGACATCCGCCTTTAACGATGATCCCGGACCGCGCCCCAATGGTCGCATCTATGTGTTCAAACTTGGCGCACAGACGAAAATGCCTCAGGTGGCCAAGAGCACGGCGTCTCCGGCAAACCCGCCGGCCGATATGTTCACCGCTGCGCAGATTGCCCATGGCGAGACGCTGTTCGCCCGCGATTGCTGGCAGTGCCACGGCCCCGGCGCTGTATCGAGCGGTGTGGTACCGGATCTGCGCCGCTCTGGTGCGCTCGGATCGGCCGAAGCCTGGAAATCGGTGATCTATGACGGCGCACTTCAGGACCAGGGGATGATCAGCTTCAGCAAATATCTGTCGACGCAGGATGTCGAGGATTTGCGCGCCTATGTCGGCCATCGCGCGGATATCCTTCAGCAACAGGAAGGCGCAGGCAAGAAATGAGCACGCCATTCATCCTGCCCGAAACGGCCGCCGTGCTGGAATTGCTGAAGGCGCAGGAAGGGCCGCATCTGGCGGAGATGCCGGCGTCCGACACTCGCGCGGTTTATCACCTGCTGGGCGAATTGTTCGATCACCCTGCGGATACCGACATACGCACGACAGATTTTGTAGGGGCAGGCTGCAATCTGCGCGCGTATTTCCCTGGTCCGGCCAGGCCGGGCCCGATCATCGTCTATATGCATGGCGGCGGCTGGGTAATCGGCGATCTGGGTACGCATAATGCGCTCTGCACGCGCATCGCGCGCCTCTCCGGATTGCGGGTAGTGGCGATCGATTATCGACTTGCGCCTGAACATCCTTATCCCGCAGCACATGAAGATTGCGTGTCAGTGGCGCAATTCCTTGCGGACGGACCGGCTGAATTGGAAGCGATGGTGACGGGCATCGCCGTGGCCGGCGACAGCGCGGGCGGCAACCTGGCGTTTCATGTCGCAGGAAAGCTCGGTTCCCAGTCGGTCCTCGGCCAGCTGCTTTTCTATCCGGTCGGCGATTGCACAAGCCCAGAGACGGGTTCGTATCAGGAGTTTGCCGAAGGATATTTGCTTGATCGGCGCCTTATGGACAGGTTCATCACCGATTATCTGCCCGATGCGGAACGACGGGGGGATGCCGCCGTGTCGCCCGTGTACCACGACCTCCCGGCATCACTTCCGCCAGCGGTTATCCTGACGGCGGGCCTTGATCCGTTGCGCGATCAGGGGCGCGCTCTTGCGCTCAAATGCGTGGAACAGGGCGTAGAAGTACACATGCTGGAAGCCGCCGGACTGATCCATGGCTTGGCGACAATGCGGAAGGCGCTTCCGACGGGAGACGCGATCGTCGGTCGCGCAATCGAAATTTTTGCCGAAGTGATACGGGCCGCGCAGGCCAATCGAGAGGAGCCCCACATATGAGAAATTATCTCGACTTCTACGTCGACGGCGCATGGATAGCGCCAGCACAATCCAGGCCGCTCAACGTTATCAACCCTGCGACAGAGGACGTTGCCGGGGTCATCAGCCTTGGCAGCGCAGCAGATGTCGATCGCGCCGTTGCCGCGGCTGTCAAAGCCTTCAAAAGCTTCGGCCGCAGCTCGAAGCAAGAGCGGCTGGACCTGCTCGATGCTGTTTTTGCCGAACTCCAGTTGCGCGCGCAGGACCTGGCGGACGCCGTGACGGAAGAGATGGGCGCGCCGGTTGCGCTCGCATCAGGGGCGCATGTCCCGCTTGCGCTGGCGCACTTCGATATTGCCCGCAAACTGCTTGTCGATTTTGATCCCACGAACGGGATGGGCAGCACGCGCTTGGTCAAGGAACCGATTGGCGTGATCGGCATGATCACACCATGGAACTGGCCGCTCAATCAGATCGCCTGCAAGGTCGCTCCTGCGCTCGCGGTCGGCTGCACCATGGTGCTCAAGCCATCCGAAGTGGCGCCGTTCAGCGGTCAGATTTTTGCGGAAGTCATGCACGCCGCCGGTGTCCCCGCCGGCGTCTTCAACATGGTGAACGGAGACGGGCAAACGGTCGGTGCGGCCATCTCATCCCATCCCGACATCGACATGGTGTCCTTCACGGGTTCTACCCGGGCTGGTGTTGAGGTCGCGCGGAATGCCGCCCCCACCGTCAAGCGCGTGCATCAGGAGCTGGGCGGAAAGTCGGCGAATATCATTCTTGAGGATGCCGACCTTAGCTCTGCCGTCCGGCAGGGTGTTGAGGCCATGATGGTCAACGCCGGCCAGAGTTGCAACGCGCCAACGCGCATGCTCGTCCCGGCCGCACGCATGGGCGAAGCGAGCGATATTGCCCGGAATACCATCAACCAGCAGAAGGTCGGCGCACCCTCAGAAGCCGTCAATCTGGGTCCGGTTGTGTCGGACGTTCAGTGGGGCCGCATTCAGAGCCTCATCAAAAAAGGCATAGAAGAGGGCGCGACGCTCGTCGCCGGCGGCCCCGGCAAGCCCGAAGGCCTTAATCAGGGCTTCTACGTTCGCCCCACTGTGTTCGCAGACGTGACCAATGACATGACGATTGCGCGCGAGGAGATCTTCGGCCCGGTTCTTGTCATGCTGGGCTATGATAACGAGGAGCAGGCGATCGAGATTGCCAATGACACGCCCTACGGGCTTGCCGGATATATTCAGTCGGGCGATCTCGCCCATGGCCGCGCGGTTGCTTCACGCATTCGGGCAGGCCAGGTGGCGCTGAACTATGCCCCGCTCGATTTTGCTGCGCCATTTGGTGGATACAAGCAGTCGGGCAATGGACGGGAATGGGGTGAGCATGCCTTTCATGAGTTTATGGAAGTGAAGGCTATTCTCGGCTTCGAGCCTGCGTAAACACCCCCTCCGCAATATCGGTGGGCGGTCGGTCGTAACGACTGGTCGACACGAAAAAGGGGGCAGCTGCCCCCTTTTTTGGTAATCCGCAGATCTACCTGACTATCTGTTTGCGATATTCCAGCGCGCCTACGCCCGACCAGCGCTTGAAGGCGCGGGAGAAGCTCGATGGCTCGGAGAAGCCAACGGTAAAGGCGATGCGCTCGATCGTCATGCTACGGTCCGCCAGCAACTCGCGCGATCGTTGATATCGGGCGTCATCGACCACCGTGGAAAATCGCGTGCCCTCATCGGCAAGACGACGATGAAGCGTACGCTCGGAAAGCGCCAGTTCCCTTGCAGCTTTGCTGGCGCTCAAAATGTCCTCCCCGCGCGCACTCAGCAGAGCGGTAAGGCGCTGGGTGACCGATGCGTTGGCGTGGGCCTTGCCGAGCAAGGCATCGCAATGCGCGCTGTAAAGGCTCAGCAGATCGGCATCGCCCAACGGCAGGGCGCGATTTGTACTGCCAGGCAGGCATATCCATTGCGTGCGATCCGCATTGAACTCGACCGGGCAGTAGAAATGCGATCTGATGGCGGCCCAGTTGCTTGGCGCTGGCGCTGCGACGGTGATCCGTTCCAGAACATGCTCACCCGCCACCAGATCGTTAATCAGCGTCATGATCGCCCCCAGGTCTCGGTGCTGTGAGAAGTCATGGAGATGGGCTGGCGTTCCGTCTGTTTCGCCGATCAAGGCGCATGCGCCATTGGGCGCTAGGGCATAGCGGTAGTTGATGAGCGAATAGGTAAGGGCCTGATAGCGACAGGCGATTTCCAGCGCTTCTGACAGTGTCCGCGCCGTCATCATCGCCAAGCCCAAAGTGCCATATTTAATGGACCGGTATCGCAGTCCCACGCTGCACCAGAGGTCGGAATGATTCGCTGTCAGCGCCGCGAATCCTTCCTGCAGCAGGAATTCATCCTGCGCGAGCAGCTCGGTCGTTCCGTCGTCAAGCCGAACAGACTTTAACCTGCTGTCTCTGCAGAACATTTCCCAATTCACGTTCAACTCGTTCGTGAGCGTGTGGCGCATGATCCGGGTACTAAGATCCGGCAGCGCAGCGAATAGCGCGTTGCGGTTCATCCGTGCGAACCCCTCCTCTACATATTGTTATGTCGCAGTAAGGATTGTCACCTCTGGCATGCTGCGTCAAGAACTTGGCGGTCGCGGACATGGTCAGAAAGCCCTGTTTCCCTCAAACCGGTATCAAGATGGGTCAACCGTCAAGATCAGTGCGGCATGGCCGCTCTGACAGCATAATATCGTAAAAAACAGGAGGGGAACTTGACGAAATCCTTTAAGATTTATTTGATTGCGACGGCGGCGATAAGTTGTACCGGTCTTTCAAATTCAACTTGGGCGGCCGAAGACCCAGGGGTTTCTGTAGAAGAAATTATTGTAACCGCCAACAAGCGCAATGAAAGCATCAGTAAGGTCGGCGCCAGTATTACGGCTTTCGATTCCGCAATGCTCGAGAACCGTAACATTGGTACGCCGGAAGAGTTGGTTCAGACGATACCGGGCATGGCTTTGGCTCCATCGACCCATGGCACGCCTGTATTCACCCTGCGCGGAGTCGGTTATAACGCGGACGCTCTGGGCGTTTATCCTGCAGTAAGCGTTTCGATCGATCAGGCGCCGATGCCCTTCCCGGTCCTGGCTGGCCATTCCATGTATGACCTGGAGCGCGTCGAGGTCTTGAAGGGACCGCAGGGAACGCTATTCGGGCAGAACTCCACAGGCGGTGCGATCAACTACATCGTAGCCAAGCCGACCCCCGATCTGCAGGCCGGGTTCAATCTCGATTATGGCCGCTTCAACGAAGTTCACGGTATGGCCTTTATTAGCGGTCCGATCGGCGAGAATATCGGCATGCGGCTCTCGATCGATGGCGCGCATCGCGACGCCTGGCAGTATAATTTCACGCGGAAGGACACGAACGGCGAGCAGAACTACATCGCTGCGCGCCTGGTGACCGACTGGAAGCCTACGGATACGCTGCGCTTCGAACTGAACCTCAATGGCTCGGTAGATCGCTCGGAACCGCAGGCGCTGCAGATCGTCGCTTCCTTGCCCTCAACGCCAAGCGCGCCAACATTCGAAGAACTTAACGCACCGTTGGCGCCGCGAAAGAGTCGAGCGGCCAACTGGTCGACCGTCGGGCGGTCGGAAACGGCCATTCAATCGGCAACAAAGGGGGCCGAGCCGAGCGGCAATCGCAAGCTGTTCCAGGCGACCTTGCGCGCGGATCTGGATGTGAGTGACGATATTCTCCTCACGTCCATCAGCACATTCAATCATCTCAAGCAGAAGATGTCGTTCGACCTTGACGGATCGCAATATGAGTTGGTCGACAATCCGCGCGACGACGGAAAAATCAGCGATGTCAGCCAGGAATTACGCCTCTCCAATGCATCGTCCGCTTCGGCTTTCCGCTGGACGATCGGAACGAACTACAACCACAGCAAGGTCGATGAATATCAGGACATCACCTATGGCGCCAACTCGCTGAGCAATGCCGGTACGAATTTCATCCATGTCAGTGGCGTCGACAATCATGGCCGGATGACCAACTATGCGGCCTTTGCGAGTGGCGAATATGATATCGGTGACCAGATCACATTGAAGGGTGCCGCACGCTACACCAAGAGTATCAATCGAAATTCGATGTGCAATCTGGATCCGCTTGAAGACCGGAATGTTTCGGAACTTTTCACGCTGCTGGGCCAGTTGATCGGCGGGCAAACGGTGCTTCTTGGAGCAGGCGACTGCTACACGCTCAATGACGCCAATTTGCCGGGCGATGTGTTCCTTAACAAGCTGTCGGAGGACAACGTCTCTTGGAAAGCGGGCGTCGATTTCAAGGCATCCACCACGACGCTTCTCTATGCGAACGTTTCACGCGGCTACAAGGCGGGAAGCTTTCCAGTGATCACCGCTTCGCTGCAGTCCCAGCTTTTGCCCGCAAAGCAGGAATCCGTGACCTCATACGAAGCCGGTTTCAAGACCCGCATGCTCGACAATAAGGTGTCCGTCAGCGGTGCCGTGTTCTACCAGGATTATCGCGACAAGCAGATCCAGGGCACCGTCTCTACCGGCCTCTTCGGCTTGCTCCAAAGGCTCGACAATCTGCCGAAGTCGCACATCTTCGGCGCCGAGGCGGATGTCGTCATCCGTCCGACGGCTGGGCTGACCCTGACCGGTGCCGCCAGCTATCTGAACAGCAAGGTGGATCGCTATTCCGGCATCAGCGTGTTTGGCGCGCAAACCGACTTCAAGGGAAGCCGCTTGCCGTTTGCGCCAAAATGGACGCTGTCCGGCGATCTCGACTACAGGGTTCCAACGGCAGATGGCGGCTCGCTCTTCTTAGGCGGCAGCGTCAGTTACCGCAGCAGCATCGACACCTATGTCGGTGGAAGCACGCTTGCGATCCCCGACAATGGCGTAAACCGCTGGGTCCGGCGTATCCCTTTCAAGATTGACGGATATGCGCTGGTCGACGCTAGGATCGGCTATGATTTCCCGGGCGACCAGCTCACGGTCTCGGCTTGGGGAAAGAATATCCTCAACAAATATTATGTGGATAATATCATTTCCTATAATGACATCATTACACAGGCCGTCGGACAGCCGGCGAGCTACGGCGTGTCCCTAAAAGTGCGCTGGAAGTAAGGCGGGGATTGGCGAGACAGGGTATGACTGCCGAACGATTGTCTCCCGATCCCTTTCCTGTCGCTCGGCGCCAGTCGCTCTCCGCTATGCTGCGGCGCGCTGCCGGGCGGCATAGGGATCGGACCGCCATTGTCTGTGGCGACACCATATGGAGCTATGCCGAATTCGATCGGTTGGTCGATCGACTGGCGGCTGGCCTGAAGCATGCGGGCGTGACACCGGGCGAGCGGGTGGCGGTGATGGCGCGCAACAGCCATGCCTTCATCGCGCTGCGCTTCGCGATCGCACGCGCGGATGCGGTGTTCGTCCCCATCAACTTCATGCTGAATGCCGGGGATGTGCGCTACATCCTCGACCATTCGGGCGCGGTAATGCTGTTCGTCGACGCGACCACGCAGGAGGTCGCAGCAGAGGCTGCGGCAGGCGTGGTGGAACGGATTTTCGGCATTCCCGGAGAGAGGGATGCTGCTCCCGAAACACTTCCATCCTGGGAAGAATTGCCGCGTGATCATGGCCCGCAGCAGGAAAACTCAGGCGGCGATGACTTGCTCCAAATCATCTACACGAGCGGAACCGAATCCCGGCCCAAGGGCGCGATGCTGACGCACAACAGTGTCCTGTGGGAGTATCAGAGTTGCATCATCGACTGCGAATGGACCCAGGATACGGTCGCGCTGCATGCGATGCCCCTTTTTCACTGCGCTCAGTTGGACTGCATGATTGGTCCGGCGCTGCACGTCGGCGCGGCAAATATCATCACCAGCAGGCCGGTTGCGGGCAATGTCATTGCGCTGCTTGCTCAGCATCGCGCGACATCGTTTTTCGCGCCACCGACCGTCTGGATCGCCATATTGCGATGTCCGGATATGGCGGAGCATGATCTGACGCATCTGGTCAAAGGCTATTACGGCGCTTCGATCATGCCGGTGGAAGTGTTGCGCGAGCTGCGCGAACGCTTGCCGGAATTGCGGCTCTGGAATCTCTACGGGCAGACCGAGATCGCGCCTGTCGCGACGATCCTGTTCCCCGAGGAGCATGCCGAGCGGCTCGGATCGGCCGGCCGGCCCACTTTGCATGTCGAAACACGGGTGGTCGACGATGACATGCGCGATGTCGCCCTGGGCGAGATTGGCGAGATCGTGCATCGTTCGCCGCAGTTGCTGAGCGGTTATTGGGGCGACCCGGAACGCACCGCCGACGCGTTTGCGGGAGGCTGGTTCCATAGCGGCGACCTGGGCATGATGGACTCAGACGGGTATTTGACGGTCGTGGATCGCAAGAAGGACATGATCAAATCGGGCGGCGAGAATGTGGCGTCGCGCGAAGTGGAGGAAGCAATCTATCGCCATCCGGCGGTAAGCGAAGTTGCCGTCATCGGTTTGCCAGATCCGAAATGGATCGAGGCCGTGACCGCGATTATCGTACTTCGCGCGAACCAGAGTGCGACCGAAGCCGAAATCATGGCGCATTGCGAAGATCATCTGTCGAGTTTCAAGACGCCGAAGAAAGTCATTTTCGAGAAGCAGCTACCGCGTAACGCGAGCGGCAAGATTTTGAAGCGCGATCTGCGGCTGCGGATGATCGAAACAACCGCCGGATAATCATAGACGCCTGGCCGGTGCGCGCGATATTGCAATGACAATTGGCGTTATCCGCCAGAAAAGTGGCACCGGAAGCCATGGCTGATTTCCATACCTTGCGTAATCATCGATCCTATTGGGTCTATGATCCCGAGAATAGAAATGAAAGCATGGTGAGGACTTATGCCCATTGAATTTGCAGGCGGCTCTGGATTTTCTATGCCGCTCGGAGCGTCGCTCTACCCGCCGCCGCCACACCACTTCCACGCGGCGAAAATGGCCTATGCGCGCTATGAAGCGGATCCCGCCGCCGTGGCCAGCATGCTTCCGCCAGGCGTGATAGCCGACACGGACAGGCCGATATGCGAGCTATGGGTATGCGATTATCCATCGACGACCTTTGGTCCCTATCTTGAAGCCTATATTCATGTTCGAGTGAAGCTGGACGGCGTTGATTATTGGTATCAACCGCTCATCTTCACCAACCGCGAGCCGGCGATGGCTGCCGGGCGTGAAATCTGGGGTTATGCGAAAAAGCTGGCCACCATGGACTGGCGGGAGGAGGCAGAGCAGATCATTTTCACGATCGAGCGGCCATTTGGCAAACGCTTGGTTACGTTCACGATGACCCGTGACCGGCTCGCTTCGCTGGATGAAGTTGACCTGCTTCCGATCCTTTCACTGCGCTATCTTCCGCCCTCTTCGCTGGGGGGAAAGCCTGCCGCGGCCGAGCTTGTGAGACTGGATATGGAGGGCGCGCTCCATACGACGCCCTTGCTCGGCGACGTACTGTGGACCGGCCGCCCGTCGCTGTCGTTCGATTCGCCCAGCGACGTTGACCCCTGGCACCTCTTCAAGCCTGTCAGGATGCTTGGCGGATTTGCGCAGACAGTCAACTTCAGCCTGCCGCTCGGGACAGTCGTGAAGGACTATCTCACGGAAAGCTGAACCTGCTGGTTTGCAGGTCGCCGCATCCATCTATCGTGACGATCGCGCACGACAGCGCGCTGGGAGAAAATCATGAACCGTCAGTGGATTCTGGCTAGGCGGCCGAAAGGCGCAGCGGATCTCGAATGTTTTGAATATCGCGAAATGGCGACGCTTCCGGGACAGGACGGTGAGGTGTGCGTGCAATGGGAGTTGATGCTCTGCGCGCCAACGATCCGCAATTGGATTAGCGGCAATCGCAACAGCTACTATCCGACCGTCGAAATCGGAGAGCCCATCCTCTCGCCCGCTATCGGACGCATAGTCGAGAGCCGCAACCCCGCCTTTGTGATCGGGCAAAGATTATGGGGCATCGGCAGCTGGCAGGATTATCAGTGGATAGATCCACTCGCATTCCAGATCGTTCCACCAGACATCACGTCCGTCGACGCCATGGGCGTATATGGGCTCAACGCCTTGACGGCGTATACGGGTCTGATCCGCTTCGGCCTTCCGCAAAAGGGAGAGACGCTGCTCGTTTCCGGCGCGGCGGGTTCGGTGGGCTCGGTCGTCGCGCAGATCGGCCATATCATGGGACTAAATGTCGTCGGTATTGCCGGCGGCCCCGCCAAGCTGAAATGGCTCCGCGAGGACTGCGGCATAACCAATCTGATCGATTACAAGAGCGAAGATTGCGCCGCGCGCTTGGATGCCTATTTCCCCGACGGGATCGACATCTACTTCGACAATGTCGGCGGAGACATGCTGGAGATGGCGGCTGCGCGCATGCGTCCGCTGGGGCGCATTGTCCTATGCGGACAGATATCGCATTATGACGATGGACAACCAATCCTGCCGCCGCCGATCGACATGATGCGCATCATCTATGGCGAGATACGGATTAACGGCTTTCTGATCACCCGCCACGCCGATCTTCAGCCCCAGGCCCTGAAGGATCTTCGCGCCTGGAACGACAAGGGCATTCTGTCCCACCGCGAAGATGTGCGGGACGGAATGAAGGATCTGCCGGAGACGTTTTCCAGGCTCTTCAGCGGCGCGAATGTCGGCACGCTCCTCGCCCGGATATCCAGTCCCGAAGGCGCGACGCTTTAAAAAATCAACGCTGTGATGGAGTTGTGACCATGACTATTCTCCCGCAATATGGCGACCGTGGACTTGCGGACCAGACATTTTTCGTGACTGGCGCAGGCGCGGGAATCGGTCGCGCAATTGCAGAGGGTCTTGCCGCCGCTGGCGCTCACCTGGCTTTGCTGGACCTCGATCTCGCGCCGATCGAGGCGCTGGCGGAGCCTATCCGGGCGGGCGGACTTCGTGTCACATGCCATCGAGGCGACGTCGCCAGCGCCGCCGATATGCAAAGCGCCGTCGACACAGCGGCGGCGCAGCACGGCAAGCTCGACGGCGCCGTCAACAATGCCGGCATCGTCGGCGCATCCTCGCCGTTGCTCGACTATCCCTCCGATATTTTCCGCCGCGTTCTGGACGTCAATGTGATGGGCGTGGTCAACTCCATGCAGGCGCAACTCGCGATCATGACCAGACAGGGGCATGGAGCAATCGTCAACATCGCTTCTGCGGCGGCCATTATCGGCTGGGCGGGCCACAGCGCCTATGTCGCAAGCAAACATGCGGTGGCGGGTCTGACGAAGACGGCTGCGCTGGAATATGCGCAGCAGGGGATCAGGATCAATTCGGTTTGCCCCGCCTTCATCTACACCGATCTCACCAGCGGCCTCTTCGAGACTCCGGGCGTCCATGATGCGGCCGTCGCCAGTCATCCGATAGGCCGCCTTGGCCAGCCGCACGAAATAGCCGAGGCCGTGATGTGGCTGCTTTCCCCCCGATCCTCGTTTGCCACCGGCAGCAATCTTGTGATCGATGGCGGTTCGACGGTCGACTGAACAAACGGATGCCGACGATCAAGGGAGCCATATGAGCAAGAACAAAGTCATCATCAGTTGCGCCGTCACCGGCTCGATCCATACGCCCTCGATGTCACCCCATCTGCCTATCACGCCAGCACAGATCGCAGAGTCCGCCCTGGGCGCTGCGGAAGCGGGCGCGGCCATTGTCCATCTGCATGCCCGCAACCCGGACGATGGCCGCCCGGACCAAAGCCCGAAAGCATTTGAGCCATTCCTGCGGGTGATCAAGCAGGCGTCCGATGTCGTCGTCAATCTCACCACGGGCGGCTCGCCCTACATGTCCGTGGAAGAGCGGATTCAACCCGCTGCTGTCTGGAGGCCGGAAGTCGCCAGTCTGAACATGGGGTCGATGAACTTTGGTCTTTTCCCAATGCTCCGACGGTACAAGACGTTTGCGCATGATTGGGAGCCGGCCATGCTGGAAGGCTCCCATGACCTGGTATTCCGCAACAGCTTCAAGGATATCCGCTACGCGCTCGAAACACTCAACGGGACCGGTGTCCGCTACGAATTCGAATGCTATGACACCAGTCACCTGCACAACCTGCATTACTTCTGGACGGAAGGCTTGGTGAAGGCGCCGCTGTTCATCCAGACCTGTTTTGGCCTCCTTGGCGGCATCGGCTCCCACCCTGAAGAAGTCCTGCATATGAAGCGGACTGCCGATCGCCTGTTCGGTGACAATTACCGCTGGTCGGTACTTGGAGCCGGGCGGAGCCAGATGCAGGTATGCGCGCAGGCCGCCGCGATGGGCGGCCATGTCCGCGTCGGCCTTGAGGACAATCTCTGGATCGGCGCAGGTCGCCTGGCAGAATCTAACGCAGAACAGGTCGGCAAGGTGCGCCAGATCATTGAAGGACTGGGGCTGGAGGTCGCATCGCCTGATGAGGCACGCGCAATACTGGATTTGAAAGGCGCCGATCAGGTGGGGTTTTGAGGGTCGGCGCACCACCCGAAGCGTAATGATTAGGTGGCCTCAAGAAATGGATGGAGCAGACTGATGCGCGCTTTGCTGTCACATCATGCCGGTGGTCCGGACACGCTTGGCGTTGCGGACGTGGCCGATCCCACACCCGGCGATGGGGAGGTTGTGGTCAACATAGCCGCGTGCGGGATTAATTACCCCGATACGCTGATCATCGAGGATCGATACCAGTATAAGCCTCCGCGTCCCTTCGCGCCCGGTGCGGAAATCGCCGGGACGGTGCATTCTGTTGGCCCGGGCGTGGAGGGGCTGACGGCGGGAGCACGCGTGATGGCGATGTGCGGATGGGGCGGGCTTGCCGAACGGATCGCCGTTGATGCAGCGACCTGCATCGACATGCCTGATGCCATGCCTTTCGATGAGGGCGCTGCATTCATCATGACCTATGGCACCTCCTATCATGCTCTGGTGCAGCGCGCCCAAATCCGTGCTGGCGAAACTGTGCTGATATTGGGTTCGGCGGGTGGCGTAGGACTCGCGGCCGTGCAGATCGCCAAGGCGCTTGGCGCGACGGTTATCGCGGCCGCATCCAGCCAGGCGAAGCTTGATACCGCCATGGCAAACGGAGCAGATCGTGGTTTCGTCTATCCTCGGGACGGCATCGAACCGTCCGCATTGGCGCGCCTGATCAAGGATCACTGCGGCCCGGGCGGTGCGGATATCGTCTATGATCCTGTCGGCGGATCGCTGACCGAAGCGGCCACGCGAGCACTGGCCTGGAATGGTCGGCTCCTTGTGGTCGGCTTTCCTGCGGGGATCGCCAGACTGCCACTCAACCTGCTGCTGCTCAAGGGAGCGTCTGCGGTCGGCGTATTCTATGGATCATTTGTCGAAAAAGAGCCGTTGGTCAGCCGGGATAATAATCACGCGCTGCTCGACCTCTATAGCAGGGGTCAGGTTCGGCCGGTGATCTCTGCGCGCTTCCCCCTGGCCAGAGCAGGCGATGCAATCGGCGAGTTGGCCCGCGGCGGCACACAGGGCAAGCTGGTCGTTGAGATCGACCGCACGCTATGATCATTGTACCAATCATGCGGCGGGCGATATGATGAGCGGCGCCGGCTCGGCGCGCACTGCAGCGATCGCCAATGCGGTGGAGGCATTCGTCCGGCAGATCATCGTGCCTTACGAGCGCGATCCGCGAAGAGACCATCACGGCGGACCGACCGACGCGCTCGTCGCGGAAATGCGCGACAAGGCGCGCACGCATGGGGTGCTGACGCCACATATCCTGCCCAACGGACGCCATCTCACGCAGCGTGAAACAGCGATCGTGCTTGAGCGCAGCGGCCTGTCTCCGCTGGGTCCGCTCGCATGCAATACGGCATCGCCCGATGAGGGTAATATCTATCTACTGGGCAAGGTCGGCAGTCCAGAGATCAAGGCCCGTTTCCTCAAACCGTTAATCGACGGACGCAAGCGCTCTGCATTTTTCATGACTGAGCCGGCAGCCGACAATGGCGCCGGTTCTGACGCCAGCATGATGATGACGACATGTGACCGGGTTGACGATCATTGGATCGTCAATGGGCGCAAGGCTTTCATCACGGGCGTCGAGGGCGCTGCCATTGGCATTGTCATGGCGAAGTCGGCTGAGGGCGCCTGCATGTTCGTGATCGACCTCCCCGATCCTGCAGTTCGGATCGAGCGTGTGCCCAACACCATCGACAGCTCAATGCCCGGCGGTCATGCCATGGTGGCGATCGAGAATTTGCGCGTGCCTTCCGACCAGATGCTGGGTCTTTCGGGTGAAGGCTTCAAATATGCGCAGGTGCGTCTCTCACCGGCGAGACTGTCGCATTGCATGCGTTGGCTGGGCGCATGCAGACGCGCCAACGAATTGGCGACAGACTATGCGAACCGACGCATGGCGTTCGGGAAACATCTTATTGATCATGAGGGTGTGGGCTTCATGCTGGCCGACAATCTGATCGATCTCAAGCAATGCGAAATCATGATCGACTGGTGCGCCGGCGTCCTTGACGCAGGAGATGTCGGTACAGCCGAGAGTTCCATGACAAAGGTCGCAGTATCGGAATCACTCATGCGCGTGGCTGATCGCTGCGTTCAGATCATGGGCGCAACCGGTGTATCGGATGACACAGTTGTCGAGCAGATATTCAGGGAAGTTCGCGCCTTCCGGATTTACGATGGGCCTACGGAAGTCCACAAATGGAGCTTAGCGAAGAAGATCAAGCGCGACTGGAGCGCGACGCAACAGCGTTGAAATGTGGCGGAAAATGACTTTATGATCTTGATGGGGCGCTCCGCACACCGCCGAACCGGTAGCCATTACAAAGCCCCCGATCACACTGTCATTGCTTCTGATCTTCCGGCGCTGCTTTTCCGCCCTTGTTAGCGGCAACAAGGGCGTCCCACTTATCCCATGCAATGGCCCGCCCTGGATAGGCAATTTTGGCGAAAGGCCAATCCTTGCGCATCCAATTGACCACCCACTCGTAAAGTGCGGCGTCGAAGCCTGCATCATATTCATCCTTTGTCACCCACATTGTGACCATAGCATCATAGCCTTCAACGGTACTGGGATAGACATATACGCAACCCCGCTCGCGGCTGCCGTCCGGCGTAAGCACCGCATAGGCAAAGGATGCACGATTTCGGAATCTCGCTTGTTCGGTTTCCATGTCCCGCATGGCGTCAGCATCGGATATGCCTTCGTGAGGCCAGTCCGTGCTGCGGGTAAACGTCTTCTGCAAATGCTCGACCGACGACATATAGGCCTTGAAATCCACTTTCGCCAAAGTCGGACCTAGCGGCACGATCTTGAATTTTTTGGTTTCCACCAAAATTGGAACAGTGAAATCTTCAGGCACGAAGGATGAAATCGATTGGGAATCTAGCCGTGCCGATGAGGCAGGCGCTGTGGCCTGCGACATACTATCCGTTGCCGCCGATGTTTTGGCTGATGCTGGACATCCGGCCATTACCAGCATCGTCAATATCAGTCCTGCGCCTGCAATATGCGGACCCATCATCTTTTCTCCTAGAAATTTGGCATATCTACAGGGCCGGAAGTCTAGGTTATCGGGGATACCGCGCCCTGATCGCCATGTAATATCCGGAACCGCTGGTGATGAATGTAGCAGTGGTTTCTGTCACTCGGCTGGCGCCACGGCCATCGTCCCGCCAAACTTTCCTTTAAGCGACTTCCAGCCCTCTGTGAACGGAAAGGTCATCTGTTCGCGGATCGACATGCGGCGTCCACCTTCCATGCCCAGCAGTTCAGCCTCACCGTCGATGCATGTGCCGAACATGCGGTCGATGAAGATGAACGTGCCAGCATAGTTGCTTCGGGTCGCTTCATAATCCTGCGAATGGTGAAGGCTGTGATGCTCGGTCGTGTTGAACAGGAATCGCCACCAGCGGGGCGAGTTGAAGCGGACGTTCAAATGCTGATAGACCCCGACCGCCATGCCGATGCCCCCGGCAAGCAGGGCTGCGCGTGGCAGAAAGTCAAACAATCCGCCAATGCCCAAGCCTATTAGAAATAGCTCGACCGGATTGCCGACCGCGCCCTTGTTGATGTTCAGCTGGGTTATGTAATGATGCACCGAATGAGGCAGCCAGAGCGGATACCAGTTATGCATGCCGCGATGCATCCAATATTGCCCGAAATCGAAGATGAACAGGATCAGGAAGGCCTGCAGCAACAGCGGCAGGCTGGTGAACCACGCAAACTTGTCCCAGTCGAAAGAGTGCTGGACAGTTTCAATCATGGCGTCGCTGCCGATGTAACCGTCGATCAAACCGAGGATCGTATAGCCAAGCCCGACATAGAACAGATCAGTGGTCAGTTCCTTCCAGGTCATATGCCAGCTTTCGTGGCGCGGGGTCAGCCATTCGAGCCCCATCAGCAGCAGGTTCAGACCGATGCCTATGCCAATCGCCGTCGATGCCACAGCGATGGAATTCGGCGCATAATACCAGAACGCAATAAGCGCAAAGAGGACGACGGGCTGGAACCATGTGAATATAAGCTGCTTGGCCGGCCCGCCTTCGACCTTAGGAATATTATCCCAGCCGATGGTCACCGGCGCCTGCCCGCCGATCACTCTTTTGCCAACACGCACTCCGTCCATAGCCCCCGACTCCGCGACGTTTGATCACCTCTCCAGTATCACCAATTTTCAATAGCGTAATACCATCGCTCGCCCTATGTCCAGAATATCCGCGATTTTCATCTTTCGGATAGTCGACGCACTGCGATGTACCGCGGTTTTGCTCGTTAAGGCACGCCTCAGTTGCCGTCAGCGTCGACCATAAACACCATGGGCTTACCGCGCGACGCTGGCTCCCATCCCGCAAGTAACGCTGAGCGAACGCCACGAGAAACGATAGCATCGTTGATCTGGAGTCGACCCCGCTGCAAACCTTTCAATAAGCGCTTTGGCGGGGGAAATTCGAGCAACGCCCCGCGCTGCATGTCTTGTTGCAGCAAGGAGATTTTCATTCCTCTCCAGCCATCGACGTCACTCCATTGGGGTTCCTGCTGGAGTTCCCACTCATATTTGACTCCGTCGACGTCGACGATCCCGGTGAGGCTGCGTATCTTGGACATTCCTATGGGTAGCACGCGCACGGGCTTCGGCGAAACTACCTTCCGTTCGACACCGCGCAGATACGACGTTGCGTGAATCGACGCGCCGAAAAAAACCATTGCTGGTCCCGCCTCAAATATTGATCGGCATATTCTCCGGCGACCTGAAATTCTTTGCCATTGCGCATCTGGATGATCTCGTTGCTGTACGACATTCCGTCGGCGCGATCGCCACTGATAACGATACCACCCTGCATCGCGAACATGGTGACATGCGGGCAATCAGCCATCACTTTCAGCCATTTCTCGACGATCGCAGCGCGACCGACGACCACATGTTCATGTGATAAAGACCAACTGCCATATTCGTCCCAGCAGTTGCTCCACAGGTTGGAATCGCGGCGATTAACCCCGTCGGCATAGCGCGCAAGAACATCGTTGATTGCCACACGGTCCTCAAATTCGCTCAAGCATGCTCTCCCCGACGGCTCCGGCGTGTCCATAAGGCCCCGGGGGCCGACATGCTCCCTGCTCAACCTTTGTTTTTAAGAAGGGGGTGAAGCTCGGTCAGCTTCTGCTCGACATAATCCAGCAGGCTCTCGATCATCCGCTCGCTGATCGCATTGGCCTGCCGCCGCAGCGCCATGCCCTCCAGCATGGTCTGCACGAAGGCTATGGCGATATTGAAGCTTTCAGGATCGCTCTGCCATTCCGCGAATATGCTGGTGGCCCGGACATCCCATCGGTGCTGATATTCCCGTTCGAGGGGTTCGAGGATTCCGGCCAATCCCTCGTCCGTCCTCGCGGCATTGCGCAGTTCCTGGAAAGCTACGGTCGTCGGGCTGGAAAGCTGCTCCCAATAGGTCCGCAGCATCATTCCGGTCTGACTATGGTCGATGTTCGACGCGCGGCCCAAAGCCCGCAGCCGCTTCTCCTGCAGTTCGATGATAGTCGCCCGGATCAGATCGGCGCCATTTTCGAAATGATGCAGAACAGCACCCCGCGTCACTCCTGCGGCGGCCGCGACACGCAGGGGATTCGTGCGCGCATAGCCTTCGCGCACCAGGCAATCGATGGTGACCTCGATCAGCCTTTTCCGCGTTCGCTCGCTGCGAAGTTTTCGGGGCGTGGCGGGACGTTCGACCGCCGTGATATCCAGTTTTTCCGTCGTCATTTTGCTAATATCGCTGCAGTCGAAAGCGCGGCCACCGGCGTCCAATGCTCCAGGGCGAAACCGGAATCGTCGATGCATGCCACCATGCGCTGAACAATTTCCCCCGATACCGGATCGTTGCGATGCGCCTCGTCCGCAGCCTGATCGACATAGCTTTCATAGAAAACAAACTGACGTGGATTCTCCAGCGTGAAAACCTTGTAATCCAGGGTCCCGGGGTCAGCTGCCGCCGCCGCGATCATATCCTTCACGGCTGCGTGAAAGGCCTCTTCCGTGCCAGGCCTTATCGTGAGGCGCGCGGTATAAATGAAACTCATGGCTCTGCTTAATCCCGAATCCGCCGAGGTTGAACGCACAGACCATAAAGCGGCCTATCGAAAATACAATCATGACTGCATGCCAAATTTACATTGCCGTATGAAAAGCACTGAAAAACCTATGAAGCGAAAATTCCACATACAATCATGCTTGCCTTTTTTTCTTTGTCGGTCTAAAAGCGCCCTAACGTCCACGCTGATGGACGGCGCACCGCTTCAGAGAGGACATCATGAGAAAGCCGCTATTATCGTGCGCAGCTGTGGCTGCCATTGCCTGGGCTTCTGCCAGCGCTGAGGCCGCCCAAGCGGCGCAAGCCGGTGACGCGCAATCTTCAGCCGACCTTCAGGCGCCACAGGCCGCGCAGGATTCTAGCCTTACCGACATCATCGTCACCGCCACGCGCCGCAATACCAATCTGCAATCGACTCCGGTGGCTGTCTCCGCCGTTGACGCCGGTCTCATCAAGCAGGCCGCGCCGCGCGATATCGGCGATCTGGCGACCTATGTTCCGAATTTCTCGGCAGCCAAGATCACCGGCGCGAACGCCGCATCCTTCGCTCTGCGCGGCGTCAGCCAGAATAACGTCATCGTCTATTTCGAGGCCCCGGTGGGCGTGCTGGTAGACGATTTTGTCATGCCATCCGTTCAGACGCAGTTGCTCGACACGTTCGACATTGAACAGGTGGAAGTGCTGCGCGGCCCGCAGGGCACTCTGTTCGGCAAAAACACAACTGGCGGCGCGCTGACCGTCCGCACGAAGAAGCCCGAACTGGGCAAGTTCGGCGCGGAAGGCCGCGCATCCTATGGCAGCTTCAACACCTGGCAGGCTCAGGGCGCGCTTAATGTCCCTCTAGCCGGCGACATTCTCGCCCTGCGCCTTGTCGGCAGCTACCAGAAATCCGACGGCTACATGCGCAACGGCTATTGCTATGGCCCCATCACGCCGCTCGCGCCCAGCAAATATGCCGGAGCCACCGGATGCGGCGACGGCGGCCGGATCGGTGGCACGGATGTCTTTTCTGGTCGCGCCAAATTGCTGTTCGAACCCAGCGATGGTGCCTCGATCCTCTTCCAGTATGAAATCCTGCGCGATCGGTCGGACCCCGCCGTCGCCATCATGGATACGCCCGCCGGATCGGGCTTCCTGTTCAACCTGCTCGGCGCGACCGGCACACAGAATTCCGGCGGCGATCCACTGGATCATCATGGTGCAATGTTCCGGACGGACAATTATCTGATGGGCGGCAAGTCGCGCATCGATGTCGATGGCTATTACATGAACGCCAATTTCGACATCGGCCCGGGCACACTCACGACGGTGACCGGCTTCCGCAGCCAGCGCTCGCGCCTGCCAAACACGACGACCGGCGATGGTGTGATCACGGCGGCTGATGGCGACCAGTTGTCGCTGTTCGACCTCAACCGCTCGGACAACCGCAAGACGTTCCAGCATGAGATGCGCTTCGCATCCGATCTGGGCGGCGCGTTCGATTTCGTGACCGGCGTATTCTATCAGCATGAGAGCGTCGATTTCTGCGTCGCTCAGACGCTCGGCTTCCTCGACCTGACGGGCGGCTCGACGCCCTACGGCCCATTCAACAACAACCCTTACATCCTGTGTAACGATCAGAAATCCGACTCCACCGCTGCCTTTGCGGAAGCGACTTGGAAGATCACCGACAAGCTCACCCTGACCGTCGGTGGGCGCTATACATGGGAAAACAAGCGCTGGCGCGGCCGGCAACAGTCGTTCATTCAGGATATCACGGGCGATCCCACGGCCACATGGGCCAGCCTGCCCCTCATGGATCTCGCCAACTTCAGCCGCTATTCCGATGGCGTCGTGTCCACGAAGGCGAATTTTAAGGAGCCGACATGGCGGGGCAGCCTGGGGTATCGCTTCACCCCTGACCTCTATGCCTATGCGACCTATTCTCGTGGCTTCAAGGGCGGCGGGTTCAACGATCAGATTGGCTCGTTTGCGCCGTTCGGCGCCAATCTCGATGCGTTCCGGGAAGCTGCTGGCGCAACGCAGCCAGAGATTGCAGACAGCTATGAAGCGGGCATCAAGACGCAGTTCCTGGATCGTCGCTTGCGGTTCAACCTGACAGGCTTCTATGTGAAATATAAGAATTTGCAGAAGCAGATCGTCGTTCCGCTGTCCGCCAATGGGCAGACATTCCAGGTGACCCGCTTCTTCAATGCCGCATCGGCGGACGTGAAGGGCATAGAGGCGGAACTGACCGCCATTCCGTTCGAAGGTCTGACGCTGCGCGGCAACCTTGGATATCAGGATGGCAAATATAACAGCTATGTCACGCCCATCCCTGCCGGCTACGACTTGGCATCCGCGCCGCTGGACCGCGCGCCCAAATGGCAATGGGCGGCAGACGCGAATTATCAGGTCCCCATCACCGATCAGTTCTCCGCCTTCGTGAACGGTAATGTCGCCTACACCGGCGGCAACCTCTACAGCCAGTCGATCACGTCACCCGATGAAAACGCCTATCTGGATAAACGTACCATTGTGAACGCATCTATTGGGTTCAATGGGCCGGATGATGCTTACACGGTGCGCCTGATTGGTCGGAACCTGACGGACAAGCGCTACAAGACCGCCAAGCTGATCGTCGGCGGACTGTGGACTTTCTCCAACTACGCCCCGCCGCGCTCGTGGGCGATCGAAGGCAGTTTCAAATTCTAACGGACGTGGCCAGTCTCCATCGCCCGCACGGCGGTGGAGACGGGTATAGGCAAGGGACAGTCAATAAATGAGCATGATATTCGGTCCCGTATTTCAGGTCGCCTATGTCGTTGAGGACCTGGAAGCCGCCGTGGCGCACTGGACGCGCACGATGGGGGTCGGCCCCTTCTACCTGTTTCCGCTCCCCTTAAGTTTCGACTGGATGGAGGTTCGGGGCCAGCGTGTCGATGAAAGCTATGACATGCTTGCGGGCGTAGCGATGGCCTATAGTGGCGATACGCAGATAGAGATTATCCAGCCGGGCAAGGCGCACTCCCCCTATCGGGAGTTTCTCGACGCCGGCCGATCGGGGGTCCATCATCTGGGCACCGTCGCCACGGATTATGACGCGCAGATGGCGGCCGCGCGCGCAGCCGGCATTACCGTTGCCCTTGAGGGCAAGTTGCCGATCTCGCGTTTCTCCTATCTCGATACGGACGCGGCTTTCCCCGGCACAATGGTCGAACTGGTCGAGATGTCGGACACGATGAAGGAAATGTACGCCAGCCTTCATGCGGCAAGCCTTGGGTGGGACGGATCAAACCCCATCCGCAATTTCTAGACGCTCGGACCGGCTTTTCGCGGTCGTCTGCAGACAGCAACAGATGGGAATGTAGCGCGATGACACAGGAAGAGCGTATAGCCCGGATCGAAGACCGGGACGAAATCCGCGAACTCATTGCGCGCTATGCCCATGGTCTGGATTTGCCGGACAGGCACATATTTCTGGGCGTCTGGGCGGAGAACGCAGTCTACAAGGTCGATCCGCCCTTTGGCGAGACGGTCGGGTTGGAGGCGATTGGCGCGGCCTGGGACAGTTTCCAACACCTCTTCCCCTACATGTACCATCACACGATGAACATCGTCGTCGACGGTCCGCATGGCGATACGGCATCCGCCGTCAGTTTCGCATTCATCACCGGCGCGGATCGCGAAGGCACGGCGTGGACCTCGTCCTGCACCTATTTCGACGATTTCGCGCGCATCGACGGCAAATGGTTTTTCACGCGCCGCTACGACCAGGTGAACTATATGGTCCCATGGCTGGAGCCGCATGACGGCCTGAACGAGAATGGCCGGCTCTACATGGACCTGGATCGCATCCAGCGTCTGCTGGGCTCACAGACGGCAGCGTCATAAATCATAAGGCGGAGGATTTCGATGACTGGCCGGGTTCACCTTGCAAAGCGGCACATCCGCATCGGATGCGCGCTCATGCTCTGCCTTCTCGGCGCCCAGGCGCCAGCGCCCCGGCCGCAGGATCAGTTGCTTGACGGATCGGATGGCAAGGACTGGCCGGCCTTCGGACGGACTTATGGGGAACAGCATTTCAGTCCGCTGACCGACATCAATCAGGACACGATCGGGCGTCTGCGCCTTGCCTGGTCCGTTGATCTGCCGGTGGGCAATTCTGTGACCGCCCCTGTGGAGGTCGGCGGTGTACTCTACACCGCAACCGGACACAGCCTTATCGGCGCCTATGACGCCACGACCGGCAAAAAGATTTGGGAATATGATCCCAAGGCGCGCGAAGCCGCCGGCCGCAAGCTGCGCCAGGGCTGGGGCAGTCGCGGCATCGCCTGGTGGAATGGCAAGGTCTATACCGGCACGCAGGACGGCCGGCTCATCGCGATCGACGCAAAGACCGGGAAGCCGCTCTGGTCGCAGATGACGGTGGAGAAGGACGATGTCCGCTTCATCTCCGGCCCGCCCCGCATCTTCGACGGCAAGGTGATCATCGGCCATGGTGGCGCCGATGTTGGATCCATCCGCGGCTATGTCACCGCCTTCGACGCCGACACCGGAAAGCAGCTATGGCGCTTCTACAGCGTCCCCGGCCAACCCGGTGTTGACACCGACGAGACCACACAGATCGCCGCTAAGACATGGGCTGGTGAATGGTGGAAATATGGCGGCGGCGGCACCGTTTGGAACGCCATCACCTACGACAAGGAAATGGACACGATCTACCTCGGCACCGGCAACGGCGCGCCGTGGAATCATCGCATCCGCAGCGACGGGAAGGGCGACAATCTGTTCCTCTGCTCGATCGTCGCGATCGACGCGAAGACCGGCAAATATAAATGGCACTATCAGACCACCCCGGCTGAGGCGTGGGACTATAACGCGTCCATGGACATGCAGGTCGCGACGATGGCCATTGACGGGAAGCCGAGGAAGGTCCTGCTGCAGGCCCCCAAGAACGGATTTTTCTATGTTATCGACCGGGAAACCGGAAAGCTGATCTCAGCCGAGCCAATCGCCAAGGTGACATGGGCAACGAAGATCGACCTTGCCACGGGCCGTCCCGTGGAAGTGCCCGGCGCCCGGTATGAGGACCATAAGCAGATCGAGTTGTGGCCCGGACCCAATGGCGCGCACAACTGGCTGCCGATGGCGTTCGATCCGCGCACCGCGATCACCTACATACCGGTGCTCGAAATGCCGGGCAGCTATGACGATCGCGGCATTGAGACGAAGAACTGGAAGCGAACGCCGGGCAATGCCAATGACACCGGCGTCAATTTCGGCCTCGATTCCAAAGATCCCACCGCCGGCACCGGAGCGCTTGTCGCATGGAACGCCACCACCCAGAAACAGGTGTGGCGCGTGAAGATCGACAGCTTCTGGAATGGCGGCGTTATGGCCACGGCAGGCAATCTGGTCTTCCAGGGCCATGCCGACGGCAGCTTCAACGCCTTCGATTCAGCGACAGGCCGCCGTGTGTGGACATTCGCGGCCGGAACGGGCGTCATCGCTCCCCCAATCACTTACAAGGTGAAGGGCAGGCAATATGTGACGGTCCTGTCCGGCTTTGGCACCAGTGGCGCGTTGTTCGGGGAAAAGGTGGCGCGCTTTGGCTGGCAGTATCGTACACAGCCGCGCCGCATCCTGACATTCGCGCTTGATGGCAAGGCCCCGCCCCTGCCGGTTCATTCTCCCGATCATCCCATGCCGATCGCCGATGAAAGCTTTAAGGATGATCCCGCACTGGCCAGCAAGGGAACGGAAATATACGGGCGCCGCTGCCTTGTCTGCCATGGCGTTGACGTGAAGGCTGCAGGCCTCGCGCCCGATCTGCGGGCCTCGCCCATCCCGCAGGACGCCGAAGCATTCAATGCGATCGTTCGCGAAGGGGCGCTGGTCGCCAATGGAATGCCCAGATACGAGGAATTGACCGACGCCGAATTTGCGGCTCTTCGCCAGTATATCCGTACCGCCGGCGACCAGTTTCGACGTCAACGGCAATAGGCAGGTGCCAAATCGGCACCAATCTGCGCCTTCGGCCTAAAAGGTGCGCGGACCGCTATCTGTTGCCGTTAAAAATGACGGCTACCGACACGGTTGAGGCGAAGTGGCGGCGATATCCGAGGACTCGAACCGCCCCCGCTACCGCTCACCCCAGACCGCATCGGACTTAGCTTAGAACTGGACGGATAATGGATCGCCCGAAGCTGCTTTCGGCGGTGCAAACTTGGTCAGATCAACACCTTTGACAGCAGACTTATACTCGTCTGCGCTAGGCGTGCGGCCAAGAATAGCCGACAGCACGACAACCGGGGTCGAGGCCAGAAGCGATTCACCCTTCTTCTCAGCCGAGTCTTCGACGACGCGGCCCTGGAACAGACGGGTGGACGTCGCAAGAACGGTGTCGCCCTTTGCTGCCTTCTCCTGGTTGCCCATGCACAGGTTGCAGCCTGGACGTTCGAGATAAAGAATATTCTCATACTCGGTCCGGGTTGATGTCTTCGGCTTCAGGTCGTCAAACTCGAAGCCCGAATATTTCTGCAGAATCTCCCAATCACCCTCGGCCTTCAGCTCATCGATGATATTGTAGGTCGGAGCGGCGACAACCAGCGGCGCCTTGAATGCGACTGTTCCCTCGGCCTCTTCGATATTCTTGAGCATCTGCGCGACGATCTTCATGTCGCCCTTGTGCACCATGCACGAGCCGACAAAGCCCAGATCCACCTTCTTTGTGCCACCATAATAGGACACTGGGCGGATCGTGTCGTGGGTGTAGCGCTTGGAAACATCCGCATTGTTGACGTCCGGATCGGCGATCATCGGCTCGTCAATAAGGTCGAGATCCACGACGACCTCCGCGAAATATTTCGCATTGTCGTCGGGGGCCAGCGCGGGCTTCTCACCGGAACGGATCTCGGCGATGCGGGCATCGGCCTTGGCGATCAGGCCACGAAGCGTGCCTGCCGCATTCTCCATGCCCTTGTCGATCATGATCTGGATGCGCGACTTCGCAATCTCCAGCGATTCAATCAGCGTCTCGTCCTGCGAAATGCAGATCGAGGCCTTGGCCTTCATTTCGGCCGTCCAGTCAGTGAAGGTGAAGGCCTGGTCAGCGAGCAGCGTGCCGATATGGACTTCGATGATCCGGCCCTGGAAGACATTCTCACCGCCGCATTGCGCCAGCATCTGCTGCTGCGTGGCATGCACCACGTCGCGGAAGTCCATGTGCGGCTGCATCGTACCCGTGAAGGTCACCTTGACCGACTGCGGGATCGGCATGGTCGCCTCGCCAGTCGCGAGCGCCAGCGCCACGGTGCCTGAGTCCGCACCGAATGCGACTCCCTTGGACATGCGGGTATGGCTGTCGCCGCCGATGATGATGGCCCAATCATCCACGGTGATATCGTTCAGCACCTTGTGGATCACGTCCGTCATCGCATGATAGACGCCCTTGGGATCGCGAGCGGTGATCAGGCCGAAATTGTTCATGAAGGACATGAGCTTGGGAATGTTGGCCTGCGCTTTCTTGTCCCAGACCGATGCCGTGTGGCAGCCCGACTGATAGGCGCCGTCCACCAGCGGCGAGATGACGGTCGCCGCCATCGCTTCAAGCTCTTGCGCGGTCATAAGGCCGGTGGTGTCCTGTGAGCCGACGATGTTCACATTGACACGCACGTCCGATCCTGCGTGCAAAACCTTGTCCGGCGTCACGCCCACGGCGTTGCGGTTGAAGATTTTCTCTACCGCCGTCAGGCCCTGGCCCTCGACGGTGATTTCCTTGTTCGCGGCGTAGACCGGGGTCGGCTCGACGCCGATCGTCTCTGCAGCAAAAGTCTGGAGCTTCTTGCCGAAAACGATGGCATAGCTGCTGCCGGCCTTCATGAATTCCATTTTCTGCGGCGTGAAGGCGGCGGCGACATCGACCAGCTCCTCGCCATTCTCGTCGCAGAGTTTCCGGTTCTTTACGTCAATCTTCAGGATAGTCCCGGTCTCTACGGAGAATTTCTCCTCCAGGACCGGGTTGCCGTCATTGTTGATGATCGGCTTGCCATCCGCGCCGGTCTTCTTGGCCCAATTCTTGAGGTTGATGCCAATGCCGCCGGTCACGTCCACGGTCGTCGCGAAGATTGGGGAAATGCCGTTGGTGCCGCCGACGACGGGCGCATAATTGACGAAAGGCACATAGGGGCTGGACTGCTTACCGGCCCACAGCGCTACGTTGTTCACGCCGGACATGCGCGATGAGCCTACGCCCATCGTCCCCTTCTCGGCGATCAGCATCACACGCTTGTCGGGATGCTGGGCCTTCAGCGCCACGATCGCCTGCTGCGCCTCGGGCGTGATCATGCACTGGCCATGCAGTTCGCGATCCGAACGCGAATGCGCCTGATTGCCCGGCGACAACAGATCGGTGGAGATGTCGCCTTCACCGGCGATGAAGGTCACGACCTTGATCTCGTCCTCGACATCCGGGAGCTTGGTGAAAAACTCGGCCTTTGCATAGCTTTCCAGGACGTCCTTAGCGACGGGGTTGCCTGCCTTGAAGGCATCGCGCAACCGGAACATATCAGCGTCGTAGAGGAAAACCTGCGTCTTGAGCACTTCGCCAGCCGCTACGGCGAGCTTGGCGTCTTCGCCCAGCGCAATGTCGAGCAGTATGGTAATGGAGGGGCCGCCCTTCATGTGCGAGAGCAGTTCCAGCGCGAAGGCAGGCGTGATCTCCGGCACAATCGCCTGACCCTGTATGATCTGCTTGAGGAAAGCCGCCTTGACCGCTGCAGCGCTCGTCGTGCCGGGCAGTGTATTGTAGATGAAGAATTTCAGGGCCTCGGCGCGATGCTCGCTGTCGGCTTCCTGGATCAAGGTGATGATTTCCCGGACGAGCGTGCCGTCATCAATCGGCTTGGGAGCAAGCCCCTGCTCGCTTCTGGTTTTGATTTCGGCCAGATAATCCAGATAGACGCTCATCTTAATCCCAACGTCATGAAATGCACGGAGTTGAACACAGCGCCCAACCGACATTGCTGACCGACGAGACTCTGATGAATTCCCGGTACGCCAACACGCGCAGACTGGCAAGATGCCGCATTGCAGCAAAATACCGCCCTGAAATTTGGCTTAGATTGGTTAAAAAACCTTCCTGCTATCCATCAACCCGGCGATCGATACCGTGCCGAGAGGTGAAAAAGGCAGCCACGATCGCGGCGGCCACGCCGAGCAGCATAGGCCAGACAAGGATCGCCATCGTTACAGGGTCTGCCAACGTACAAAGCACAAACGACAAGGCGAGGAATCCGGCGCCGCACAGTTTGGCGACCATCCGCACTAACGCCGTCTGTTTGCGCGAACCGAACACTTGCCGCCAGTGCGCGTCGATCATGAATGCGAAAGCCGCCATACCCGCAATGGCGGCGGCGAGCGCCAAGATGTGCAGCATGCCGTCAGACATGAGCCGGCCTCGCCATCTTTGTCGGTGCGGCCTTGGCGGCGCTTTCGCGACGAGACCGCAAACGGATCGCGACATAGCTGGCCGCTACCGCAGTTACGATAAGGATGGCATCGACACCCGCCACCGGCCAGTAATTTCTCGCTACGGTTTGCAGCAGGGTGTCACCCGTCGTTATCCAGTTGGCGAGTGCCGCCCCAGCCGCCAGTAGTGCAACCAGCGAGGTCTGCTCACCCCATGCTGGCGACAGCCCCACATTGTTCGTTCCACGAGAGCGCCAACCCGCATGAACCAATGTTGCGAGCCAGGTCAGCCAGAAGACCGTCTCCTGCCAACCGGCATGGCCCGGCACATTCACAGGCAGCAGACGGTTGGTAAGCATCATCGCGCCCGTGGCCAGAAGCATCCCCGTGACGCTCGCCACAGCAAGCGCCTCAGCAATCCGCGCGCCGGGCACCCCGGCCGCCGCATGTTTCTTTTTCCGCTTTTCGACGAAGAACAGGAAGCCCGTCGCGATACACGCGCAACCGGAGAGGCCGCCTAGGAACAGCAGCCAGCGAAGTGGCCAATGGCGGAAGTGCTGGAAATGAAGGCCATAGAGGAAGCCTTCGGTGGCGCGGATGCCGCTGGCCGGCGGGTCCTCATAAAGTAGGGCGCCGGTCGTCCCCTTGAAGTGCAATGTCTCGCTCGTCGCGACGCGATCGACATTGTCGCGCGCGATGGAGACATAGGCATCTGCATCCCCATAATGGATAACCGACACCGAACCTATCTCACCCGGCACACCCTTGGCTGCCCAGCGCGCCTTGGCATTCGCCATCATTGCGTCAACGGAGGCAAGCTGCCCCGGCCTACCCGAAGGCTCGATCGGCAGGCCGGTGCCCGCCGCCTCCACAAGTTCCTGCGCCTTTGCCAGAGGTCGCATCAATGTCGTCGGCGAGGGCAAATACAGGCCAGCGAAAATCAGCAGGCCGGAAAGCGTGATGACAAAGAGGAACGGCAAGGCAAGGACGCCGGTCATGTTATGCAGGTCAAGCGTACTGCGCAGCCGCGCCTTTTCGGGCCGGAAGGTGAACAGTTCGCGGAATATCTTCCGGTGCATCACAACGCCTGAGACCAGTGCAGCCAGGATGACCATACCGGCCAGCCCGACAATCCAGTAGCCAAGATCCATCCATTCGAGATGGAGCATGAAATGCAGGGGAAAGAAGAAGCCCGTGCCAAGCTGAAGGCGTTCCTGAAGATTGTCAGGCAACCGCTTTCCGGTCTGCGGATCGACGGACGCAAATCCATAGACATGGACATGATCCAGATTGGCGTCCCGCGGCTTGTTGGGAACGTCGAAAGCGACATACATGCGCAGCACAGGATCGCGATGATTGGTGTAGACGCCGATATCGCCCGCCTTCAGCGCAGACGGGGGCGGCAGAGCGCCGATCACCTCGGCCTGGGCATGCTCCACGCTTTCAGGATCCGGTTTCACCGCAGCGATGATTGGCTTTACCGATCGATCGAACGACGGAAAAGCCCCCGCCTGGACCCGCGTCTCCGGCACGCTCCAGCGGTCGATCTCGCGATCGAACACGGACAGCGATCCGAAGAAGAACACCGCCATCAGCACAAAGCCAAGCATCAGGCCGAGCCAGGTATGTAGATAGGCCATCGATAGGCGGAAGGTCTCACGCATGTCTCGCTCCCTTCGCTCAGGCGGTCCAGCGTGACAAAACAAAGGCAGCGGCGCCCATTGCCGCGCCACCGCCAGCGAGCCCAAGCCATGCCTGCATGGTGCTACGCGGTACGAAGCCCCAGAGGATGGCGCCCAGATACACAAATGCCCCCAGCATCCATGCGAGGACTTGCGCTTCTGAATAAGGCAGTCCGACACGGAATCCGGCCAGCGTCGCCAGCGCCGTAAAGCCATAAGCAAACAGATAACCGCCGATGATCGCCGCCGCGAAGCGGTTCATCGCCGACAGCGGCCCGATGATCACGCGATGGCCGGCATGTGAAACGTCATTCCTTGTCATACAGCTTCGATTTTCCCGGTATTCGCTACGCATTATCTCTGAAACTCGCCCCCGTTACCAGATGCGAAAGATTCGCAACAGCGTTTTCCGGATCGTTTATGCCGTTAGCGCGCCAACGCAAGGGGGCAGTAAAGCATAGTTGGAGCCACGCGCTAAGCTGCTGGCAGGACAGATATTCGATACGAATCGGAAGATTGGCCGGTTTCGCTCCGCCCCCTCAGTGAATATGCAGACGCGGTTTATGAAACATTTGCATAAAATGTTTCTAAGTGAATGCTTTAGATGACTTCGGAAGCAGAATTATGGATTTTCGGCCGAATATAATATCGCGTATTTTCAAGCATCGGAGGGCAAAGAGCTAACGGACATCAAATCCTGTCGGACAATTCTATTGGTACATAAATGATGGCCGACCCGCAGACTCTGGCCTCCGTTCGTCGCACTTATTGCTCCAAATAGCGACAAAACCCCCATTGTTCCGGGGAGCGTTCATATACCCGACAGGTAAATCTGAACACGCAGACTATCCATCGCGTTCAGACGCAGCCTCGTGTTGTGCATCTGGGGCGTCCAAATGGAGGGGTTCTGACAGCCGAATACGCCATTGGCGGCCGGCGGTCGGACGAGAAGCTGCGATCCGCAGGCCCGACTGGTCGAGTTTGAAGGAGTAGCGCAATGAAAATGATTTCCAACAGTTCCAAACGTCTTTTGCTGGGCGTGATGCTTGCCGGCGTCGCCTCGGGCGGCATGGTGGCGCAGGCACAGGATGCGCCGAAAGATCCTCTCGCAGTCACGGTCTCCGATACGAGCCCGACGCCGGTCAAGGGCCCCGACATTGAGGGGATCATTTCCGCGCGGAGCGGCGACAAGGTGCAGGTCACTGCCGCTGATGGCACAAAATCGGTGATCACCATCACCGACTCCACCCGCATTACCGCCACCAAAGGTCTGTTCGGCCTGAACAACGACAAGCTGGCGGCGACCTCGCTGCTCAATGGCCTTCCAGTGACCGTCAAGACGATGCAGTCCGGTGACACGCTTCTAGCGAGCCAGATCAAGCTGACCGGCAAGGACCTCAAGACCGCCACGATGATTCACAATGGCACTGACCAGCGCTTTAACGAGCAGACGGCGGCCACCGATGCGCTCCGCAGCCGCATGGGCGACATCGACAAGTATAACGTCAAGAGCACGACGAATGTGAACTTCGCCACGGGCAAGGCGGTCTTGTCCGCACAGGCCAAGAGCGATCTCTGCGCGGCGGCGACAACGGCCGAGGGTACGGAGAACGCCCTGCTGCTGGTCGTGGGCTATACCGATTCCACCGGCAGCGAAGAACTCAACCAGCGCCTCAGCGAGAAGCGCGCCAGCGGCGTCGTCAACTATCTCCAGCAGGCGTGCCACTGGAAGCCCTATCGCATGCTCACCCCCACCGGCATGTCCGAAGCAGACCCGCTGGCGGACAACAGCACGCCGGAAGGCAAGGCGCAGAACCGCCGCGTTTCGGTGAACGTCCTGGTCAGCAAGGCCGTCGAAGGCCTGTAAGGTGATAAGGGGGCGGGCAGCCAGCCCGCCCCCCCCCATATTTGGGTCCGAATTTTCGGCCCGGGCATAGCGAGCGCGCCAGATATCTTTCCGCCGTTCCGATCTGATCGATCAGTTGACAAGTAGGCGCCCAGTCTGAAAGTCGCGCATGGGCAATTTTGAGCCGGAACGACCAGACATTCGATGCCAATTATTGTCGACAAGCAGGAGCGCCGGACGCTCGTTTTGTCGGTGGCGTTCGATGTCGTCGCCGACCGGGGCATAGATGCTCTGACCTTCCGTGAGATCGCAGCGGCGACCGCATGCAGCACGTCGATCGTCTCCCACTATTTCCGCAACAAGAATGAACTGCTTTTCGGCGTCTATCAGCTCGCCAATGACCGCGCCCGTGAACGATTGGAAGCTGCGTTCGATGCCGGCCTGCCGCTGCTCGACTGCCTGGGTGAGATCATGCCGCTGACTGACGATGGGCGGCGCAACTGGCACGTATGGATCGCCTTCTGGGGCAAAGCGCATCTTGAGCCTGAATATCTTGAAGAACGCCGCAGCGCAGCCGAACAGAGTCTCGAACTGTATCGGCGGATGCTCGTGCAGCGCAAGGGCGCCGGGCCGCAAGACCTGCTGTTTGAGGCCCGGCGCCTGATCGCGGCGGTCGCGGGCATATCCCTGGAAGCCTGTTTCGCGCCGGATGACTGGACGCCGGAGCGCATGCGCGAAGTGCTGGCGGCGGAATTGGCCGATATCGGGTTTAGCGCCGAGGTCTGAGCACACCTGTTTAATCTGACAGGCACCATACAAAAATTGCCGGGTTAGTCTTCCCCTCAATAGACGCCTTCACGTTCGAATCATGGCCGGACACAGGCGTACAATGGGAGAGAGTGATGATCCGCCACGTGGTGATGCTGAAGTTTAAGAAGAACGCCGATCCAGCAAAGATCGACTTGTTTATCGAGGAAGTGAAGAAGCTCTCACACCTCAACCGGGAGGTGCGAGACTATAGCCACGGCAAAGTGGTCCATACCCGCTTCCATTCCGGCGATCTCGATTTCGCCAACTGCTGCGACATCGACACCTATGAGGCTATGGAGCGCTATATGTCGCACTGGTCGCATTTGCGCATGACCCCATTCCTGCCCGACATTCTGGAGAATATGATCTCCTTCGACTGGGAGGTCGACTATCATGGCCCGGAATTCGACGAGACCCTCGCCGCAGAGGAAGCCGAGCGCGAAAAGGCCCGTGTGCTGAAAGTCCATGAGGACCCGGCAAAGGCCTATGTCCCCGAAGTCCGTGGCCAGACCCGCGAGCGCGCACGGGAAATGTGCAAGATCGCTGGCGTAACGCTCTCATCGGACGAGGATGAGATTATCGGCTCGGTCTGGGCGCCCAATCGCATCATGTTCGTCACGCCCGACGCTGGCACGGAAGTCGCGAAGGGCTCCGAGATCAAGATCGGCATAACCGGCAACTGGCTGACCGGCCCCACTGTTCCAGGCGGCGACGGTCCTGCATGGTGATTTAAGCCTTTCCCGACAAAGAGGATTTTGACGCAATGATCGTACTTGCTGGACATTTGAAGACAGCCCCCGAACTGGTCGAAGACCTTGCCTCCACGCTGCGCACGCTTGTCGAGCCGACGCTGAAAGAGGACGGCTGCCTTAACTATCATTTCTCCATCGACAGTCCTCAGGATGGCACGGTGCTCGTCTATGAGCGCTGGCGCGACGAACAGGCGCTCGCTACGCATCTGGCGCAAGCGTCGGTGCAGAATGTGCTCGGGTCCTGGGCGGAGCGGATTGATATCTCCGGCGTGCGCAAGTTCGACGCCACTCATGAGCGCGGCTTCATGGACTGATCGCCAGAGTTTACCGGCCCGGGCGAGATGCGATGTTTGGCCAGATTATGCTGGACTCGCAGCCGCCGATGCCCGGCGAGTTCCGCGTCAATCTGCCCGCAGCTATTGCAGATAGATCCGACGCAAATTGGCGATATCGACCTTGTTGAGGCCTATTTCCTTTTCGAGATAGCCGTCGACTGAACCCCAGCGCTTGTCGATCTCGTCGAAGGCCGATGAGAGGAACGCCGTTCCATCGGCTTCCTTCAAAGGCTGCGCCACCATGCCGCGCGGATCATCCTGATACCGGGCGAACAGGGCAGCGGCGGGGTCGTTCGGATGCGCGGCCAGATTGATCTTGGGCATCTCGTTCGCCGGCTGCCGATATTTCGTCGACAGGTGATAATCCTGAATGATGATGTTGCGCGGCGTTCCCAGCGCGCTCAGGATGATGGCCGTGACGAACCCGGTGCGATCCTGCCCTGCGGAGCAATTATAGGCGATCGCCCCTTTTTGCGCGAGCAGGTCGGCGAACACGATCCGAAGCTGCAGCGCCAGGAAGGTCGGGAAGTTGCGGTACATCGCGCCGCCATTCTTGATCTCGCCGCTGCCGCCGGCGGGCTTCAGCACCGCCGCCATGGAATAGCCGACCGCAGTATAGGGCACGCCGTCGATGCGCGTCGGCGCAAGTACGCGCTCCTCGCTCGACCGAAGATCGACCAGCTGCTTCAGGCCCAGGGCCTGCACCTGCTGCACGTCGGCATCGGTCAATATCGCCGAAGCGCCGGATCGGTAGATCAGTCCCCAGCGGACATGCTTCCCACCAGCAGCCGGATAGCCGCCTATGTCACGGAAATTGGAGCCATGTTCGAGCGGCAACACCCGTTCGGCCACCGTCACCACGCGCTTCGTCTTCCCGTCACGCAGCAGGAAATAGCGGCGTTCGACCCCCGCGGCAGGGAGAAGGAACCGGCCATCGCGATCCTTGTCGGACACAAGCTTGGCCTGCGCTACGCTGCTCGCCGGATTATCGGTGACAAAGACGTCGACGGGATCGCTGTCGCTCCACTCGACCGACAGGTCCCCGGTCGCCGTGCGTTCAACCTGCGCCTTGTCGACAGTTCCGGCCATAACCGGCTGGCTGGCCAGCACAGTCGTTAGGGCGATGAGAAAGGAAAATTTGCGCATCGTTCGTCGTCCTTGCGTAAATTCAAAAGAGGCGGCGGGCGCAATCCCGGTATGATGTGCGCCCGCCGGCCGTCCTGCGGTCTTATATCCGCAGTTTATGACTTCAGAACTTCATATTGAGTTCGCCACCGAAGGTGCGCGCATCGTTGAAGAACCCGGCCACGCCGCTGGTCGCGGCGGCGGACTTCAGGAAGACATGCTCTTCGTTGAACAGGTTGCGCGCCCAGGCGGAGATGGTCATCTTTGCCCCGCCATTGCCCAACTCGATATCCGCAAGCGAAACCCGCCCGTTGAAGATCAGGCCGGATTCTCCCTTGGGCTGCTTGTAGGTGACGACACCCGTCAGCGCATTGTAGCCCGGATCGGTGTAGGCGCCATAATAGCCATTGTCATAATTGCCATCGAGGTGGAAGCGGACGGTCATGTCATTGACCGGCACTTCATAATCGATCGATCCGCTCGCCGAATGGGTCGGCGTGTAGACCTGATAGATCGGCACGGCGAACGGGCTGGGCTGGCCGTTATTGCCCGTCACCGGGAAGGGATTGAGCGTGTCAGGGATCTTCACGCTGTTGTAGGAATAGCTGGCCGAAAGAGTAAGGCCGGTCACCGGCGCAACAGTCAGTTCGGCCTCGATGCCCTTCAGCTTGCCCTTGCCGGGCGCATTGACGGTGTTGGTGGTGGTGCGCGTCGTCGCGACCCGCACGCCATTGATGACATCCTCATACAGGCCGCTGAAGTGGAGTTGGATGTTCTTATAGTCGCCCGTATAGGCCGCGATGTTGAAGCGGGCATGATGATCGAAGAATTCGGTCTTCGCACCAATTTCGAACATGGAGACCGTTTCAGGGTTGAACGGCTCATAGTCCAGCGCGCGGGAGTTTGCGCCGCCCGACTTATAGCCGGTGCTCCACTTGCCGTAGATATGCATATCGTCAGTCAGGTCAACGGCGAGGTTGACCAACGGATCGACGCGCGACCAGTGCGAGTCGAGGCCGATCGGCGCCTGAACATTGACGCCGTTTACAGGAAGGATCGGGGCCGCATTGTTCACGATAAACAGCGATCCCTTTTTCTCGTCACGGGTCCAGCGCGCGCCGCCCGTCAGACGAAAGATGTCGTTCAATATCGGCGGCGTGTAGGTCGCCTGGCCATAGACGCCGACGCTGGTCGTCTTGACATGACTTGCACGGTCGATGGCGCGGGTCGCCGGATCGATGTTGAGCACAGTGTAGGTGCTGCCCGCCGCATCGGTGAAGGCATTGGTATTGATGGCCTGCGCGTTGTCGGTGACCTTTTCCTGATAATAAAGCGCGCCGATGGCGTATTTCAGCTGATCACCGAAATCGCCGATCGCCTGGAATTCCTGGCTCAACTGGTCTTGCGTGAAATAGGCCAGGCTGTATCGCGAGAAAGCAAAGCCGGGATAGACGGTCTGGAAGCCGGTCACTGGCGTGGTGACCGTGGAGGGACGGTTGAATGCGCCCGTCGGGTTGGCCGCCGTGATCGGCTGCTGCATCGTCGTCGCTGCCGAGCCGTTATCGAACTGGCTCTGCGTCAGCTGGACACCCGCAAAAACCGATGGAGTTTTGGCGTCGAAGGTGATTCATTGATCGAGAACGATCATGGAGAGCCGTGGTGGATCCGAAGTCCCTGTTCAGTTTGAGCGACCATCTTG
>Ga0070667_100000102_pt1 | contig 107693 bp, 95 predicted proteins | sample KBSS33metaG_FD_64659 | JGI IMG/M metagenome (GOLD analysis project Ga0070667, IMG submission 64659) | Switchgrass rhizosphere microbial communities from Kellogg Biological Station, Michigan, USA - KBS S3-3 metaG | ecosystem: Host-associated > Plants > Roots > Rhizosphere > Soil ...
CAGCGTCAGCTCGGCGCCCTGGTAGTCCTTGCGCAGGATGAAGTTGACCACGCCCGCGATCGCGTCGGAGCCGTACACCGCCGACGCACCGTCGGACAGCACTTCGATGCGCTCGATCGCGGCGGCCGGGATCGAGTTGACGTCGTTGTTGGTGACGCGCTTGCCGTCGACCAGGATCAGCGTGCGGTTGGAACCGAGGCCGCGCAGCGAGATGAAGCTGCCGCCCGTACCACCGCCGTTGTTGACGTTCGGGTTGTTCGCATTGCCCGCGATCGTCGGCAGCTGCTGGACCAGATCACCGACGGTGACCTTGCCCGACTGCTGGATCGACGCGCGGTCGATGCTGATGACCGGGTTCGATGTTTCGATATCCACGCGACGGATGTTCGAACCCGTCACGGTGATGGTTTCCAGTTTCTGACCCCCTTGGTCCTGCGCGTCCTGCGCGAAGGCAGTGGCGCCATGCAAGCCAAGTACCGCTGTCGCGCCCGTGCACAGCGCGCCGCGGACGGCCCTGGAAAGTGTGTTGCTCGTCAAGGTCATCGGATTCTCCAACGTCAGATTTGTGTGGCAGCTCGGGACATCTGCTTCCCCTCCTTGGCGCCACCGGGACCGGCTGGCCATACCGAACACCGGGCGTCCCGCGCCGGCGCTGCGCCTTGCGTATCGCACGGAAGAACGAACTGTGGACTCGCGCACAGCCCCCGATTCTCGCCACGACGCAGCACGCCCCCGACGAATTGCCAGGGCGGTACGAAATCCATAACAAGGTTCGAGCCGCGTTTGCGACATCGGCAGGATGTCCGCGCGCGATCGTGGGAGCGAGTCGGGCTTCGCTGCGTCGGTGGGCGTCTATCCGAACACGACACTCGCGCCGAGCGCTCGACAGGGCGTGGAGCTCCCTTTCGTCAGAGAAGGAAAAATAGCCGGAGAAAGGCGGCCCGAAGCGTGCGGGAGAGTGTACGCACGCAAACGCCAGTCCCCGGCAATGTTTTCCAATGCCTTGGTCGATAGGTTGCGGTTCCGCTTCGGAAGCGGCAGGGCCGATGCCTCTGCTCTCCGTTGCATCCGCTCTCCATAGAAACGAATTTCCGTATCGAATGCGACATGAGGGACGAATATTTCGCGACGCCGTCGGCCCAGGTGCGAGCATTCGATGCTTCACCCCATGACCATGCCAAGCCCCGCAAGACCGACCGAGACGAATGCCGCAACCCTGAGAGCGCCGATGCGATGGCGCGCGATGAATCTGCGCAGTCGATAGGCGTGCGAAGAGGCTCGGACCTCCAGAGGTTCGTGGTGCAGGAATCGATGGATGTCGTCGGCCAGCTGGCCCGCCGTTTGATAGCGCATCGCCGGATCGCCGGCCAAAGCCACCTCCAGCATCCCGGAAAGTGCGGCACCCAGATGCCGCCGCCGTGCGCGCGTGTCGATCTCGACGGCTACTCCGTCGAGCCACGCCGCATTCGGACCGAGGCGTACTCCGATCAGCAGCTCGGCCGCGATGACGCCCAGTGCATACACGTCGGTCGCCGTCGTCGTCGGCCCCGCTCGATACTGTTCCGGAGCGGCGTATTCCGGCGTGAGCTGTATCGAATGCGTCAAGGTGACCGGATCGTCGCTTTCCACCCATTTCGCGGTTCCAAAATCCAGTACCTTGACCTGACCACTTGCCGTGACGAGGACATTCGACGGCTTCAGGTCGCGGTGCACGATCAGCGAGCGGTGCGCGGCATCCACGGCACGGCACAAGTCCTCCAGCAGGCGCAGCCGTGCGTCTCGATCGAGCGCGTGCGTCTTGGCGAACTCCAGCAGGCTCACCCCTTCGACGAACTCGATCACCAGATACGGAATTCCGTCCTCCCCCACGCCGCTGTCCAGCAACCGCGCGATATTGGGATGCGACAACTGCGCCAGAATCTGCTGCTCGCGACGAAAGCGGCGCAGCAGTTCGGGTGGAAGCCAGCGCAGGTTCAGCAGTTTCAGCGCGACGGTCCGTTCCGAATCGCCGATCGATCGTGTCGCGCGAAAGACCAATGAAGACCCGCCCCTTCCCACCATCTCCACGATGCGGTACGAACCGACGCGTCCGCCGACGAGGGTCGCGGCTTCGAAGGCCTCGCATTGAAGCTGGTCGATCCACTCCGACGCAGGCACGTCGATGGCGGCATCGCACGATCGATCCGCGTCGAGCAGCGCCTGCAGGGCAGCGCGTTCGTCGCTGCCGAAGCTTCCGTCACGGAGCAGTCGACTTTGCTCTTTCTCCGTGAGATCGACGAACTGCTCGAACAGCGTTCGAATCCGAGCGGCGACGGGGCGCATGGGCCGCTCGCGCTCAAAGCGAAGAAGATGCAGCCGGCCCGTCTGCATGAGCGAGCAGATAGGCGCGGGCGTAACGCCAATCGCGGTCGACCGTGCGGCGGACGACGCCGAGGATCTCCGCCACGAGCGCGAGCGGCAATCCGGAGAAGAAATGCAATTCGACGACCTTGGCGGCCCGACGGTCCTCGCCCTCGAGCGCTTTCAGCCCGGCGTCGAGCTGCAGCGCCAACTGCGGGTTGATCGCAGTGCCGTCGACACCGGGATGCGTCAAGTCGACGTGAGTCGCCCCACCGCCGCGCTTCTGGCAACTGCGCTGCGTCGCATAGTTGACCAGGATATGGCGCATGCAGATGGCGGCATACTCGAAGAACTGTCCGTCGCGATCGAAGGAAAGCGTGTCGTTCGTCGCGAGCTTGAGGTAGGCCTCGTGCACCAACGCGGTGGTATTGAGGGTATTCCCGGTGCGGTACTTGAGTTCGCGCCGCGCCACCTGCTTGAGCCGGAGATAGGCATCGGCGAACAATTTCTCCGTGACTTCGACATGAGGCTCGGCGTCCACGGCGTGTGCTGAATTCATCATTCGACGCTCCCCAAGACGAGTGACGTGCGATCGGCACGCCCAGCGCTGCCGTCACGACCGCGATCCGATGGCTCCGTCGTCGACCGGTTGCGCACCGACGCCCGACAACACATTCTTTTTCGGGCAAAAATCGACATTCCGACGCGCTACCGGAGCAAATTGTCATGCTACGCTTTCGATACGAGACTCCAAAACGGCGATGTCGATGATCGGCCCAGCCGAAGATGAGGCGAGCCATGAACGCGGAACTCGAGCTTCGGCATCTACGCGTGTTCCTCGCGGTCGTCGAGTCGGGCGCACAAGCCCGTGCCGCGCGGACGCTCGGCATTTCCCAATCGACTGCCACGGAAACGATCAGCGCGCTGGAGCGCGTGCTTGGCGCAACACTGTTCCGTAAGCAATCCAGACGCTCCACGCTGACTCCGGCCGGAGAAGCACTCGTTCCCTATGCCAAGCGCGCGCTGGCATTGACCAACGAAATTCTCGGTGAAGTGGCACGGGTTTCGAACGATGCCAAGCTCACGCTGTCGGTGGCAGCGGTCGAGTCCGTCAGCACCTATGTGCTTCCGCCGCGCTTGGCGTCCATGCGGGAACGCTGGCCGAGCGCGCGCTTCAAGGTATTCACCGCGACCTGCGACGACATTCGCGAACTCGTGGCTGCGGGGAAATGCGATATCGGCCTGATCATCGAAGCCGACTCGGGAACGGACGACGACGCGACGCTGGCGAAGGCGCGACTGGCAATCTGCGCCGATCCGTCGCATCCGCTGGCGGGCCACACGGTAAGGGCGGACCGCCTGGCGCCCTGGGATTTCTACATGAGCGATGCGGGCGGCAGTTATCACGACGTGCTTCGGCAGTATTTCAAGGCCGCCGAATTTCCCCTCCCTCGAATGCAGACCTTGGGGACCATCGAAGGCGTCAAACGAGGGCTGCTCGCCGAAAGAACGGCGATCGGCGTCCTGCCCGCGCACGCGGTGGAGCGGGAGCTGCTCGAAGGTGCGCTCGTCGAGATCATCCCGGAGCCCGCGTTGCCGGGCTTGATGCTGAAGTCCGTCCGGATGCCGAGCCACGGTTTGCCGTTGGTGGAGGATCTGATCACGCGCTTGCGCGGAAGCTCTTTCGCTTCGGAGCCGCACACGAACTGATGCGGGTCGCCCGCCTGCGATCCGGCACTCGAACGGCGCCGAAGTGAGCGCATACGATCGCGTGCGCGAGAAGGCGCAACCCATTTCGCAGTTTCGTACGATCATTTTCGTTGTAGTGGCACGCGCTCGCCTTCGCGAGCGCCGGAACGGCCCCAACCGTTCCGAGCCTTCATCGACGAAAAAGAGGATTCTCCAATGGCTATCTGCAAGTATGGCTGGACGGTCTCTCTACTCGGCGCGATCGCGCTTCCGGCTCTTGCGTCCGAGCCCGAGTTCTTGCGCAACTGGAACAAGATCGCTGACGGTGTCTATGAACAAACCGACGTCGGCGGCGTGTCGACGCGACTCGCCTTCGGAAGCGGAGGGGCCGCCTTCGAACGCGCGCGCTTGTCCAAGGAAATCGACGAGCGCGTCGCAGCGGCGTCGAAGCGCGGCGCCGGCGAGGAGGACGTCCAGTCGATCGCCGCGCTCCAGGAGGCGCTCGCAAACGTGCCGTTGTCCGCCGCCGCACCCGTGAGACCGGCGAGTTCGACCACTGGGCTCGTTTGCAGCCGCTTCGCCTATGCCTTCGATTCCAGCTTCGTAGCGAACAAGAGCGGCGTGGACGCGCTGTCCCGAGCAACCATCGATCTCGCGCAACCGGGCCCGCCGGTCGCGGTTACCGTACAGAGCCTCTACGCCGACGCGACCGTCACGCCGACCGGGAAACCCGCGATCACCGGGGTCAAAAGCACGAATACAGCGAACATGCTGGCGGCCGCGATCGCCGATTGGGCGCCGGCGGACACCGCCTACGGCGGCGGCCTCACCAACATCGGCGCGGCTTCCTGTACGGGCCAGACGAACGCGTCCATCCAGATTTCCACATCGTCGTCCTGCAGCGGCGCGGCAGGCTTCGTGTCGCTCTCCAAGTCGTATTCGTCCTGCGTGACTTCGCCGTAGTTCACATGGTTTCCAAGCCCCGCGCTTGCATGGCGCGGGGCGCGGAGGACGGTGGAATACTCTTGCCGTGAAGTCATGGGTCAGCGAAGCGGCCTTCGAGAAACGAGGGACTCCTTCGGTGCAGATCACGAGGTTCGCGCATGCGTCGTTTGCTGTCGCACATTGCCGTCTTGATCGCCATTGCCGCACCAGGCGAAGCGCTGCCCAGCGCCAGCTTCAGCGAGACGGCGGATCTGCTCGTGGTGCCGGGCCATCGCATCGGCGGGCTCGAGCTCGGCATGAAGCGCGAGAAAATGCGCGAAGTGCTCGGACGAGCCGGCAGCGAGTACCCGGCGGCACACAAGCGCGTCCAGGAAGTGTGGTTCTACGACAAGGACGGACACGCCGAAGGACAGATCGAGGTCCAGTACGCGAACGGTGTCGCAGTGAGCATCGGCACCTCGCTGCCGCGCTCCGCCAGCGATGACGGAATCGTTCACGGCAGCGCCATCGCGGGCCTGAATGCCCGAAACGCGCAGCTGCGTCTGACGACATACTTCGTCTACCGCAGCGGCGGCGTCGATGTGAAGTGCTTCGATGACGTGCGCGCCGGAATCGTCTACGAGTTCAGCAAAGCCACAGATGCCTCCGAATACGTCCTTTCGGAGTTTTGGGTACATGCGCGCGGCACGCCGGGAACGTGCAGCCGCGACGACGACCCGCGCGCGAGCGCCAAGCGCCGCGGGACGGTGGCGCCGGGAGCGGCAAAATAGCGCGCCGGCGTGCCGTACAGCGGTGATGCTGCAACCGATGAGTCCCGATCGAAGGGATTCGATCGCGAACTGGCGGAGTTTCGCCCGGCCATGCGTATGTCTATCCGACGCGGCACGCAGAAGCTGCCCGCTCCGGTCGAGGGACTACGCACATGTTCCAGAGAATTGCCGTTCTAGCGACGGTCGCTTTCGTACTGACCAGCTGCGGTGGCGGCGGCGGTTCCGGCAGCGGCGGCTCGTCGGCCGATATGTATTGCTACAACGACGACTCGGGCGATGTGCCCATCAGCGACTGTGGAACGTTGTACCTGGCGGGCGGCGCGACGACGCTGCCGCTGAATCCGAACCGTGTGCCCCCGAATCTGCACGGTCCCACGCAGACGCAAGTGACGATCCGTTGGCAGGACGGTTTCGCCAATCCGATCGCCTTCAAGCCGATCACTCTCACGATGTCGCCGGATACGGTTGCCAAGTTGTCCGTCGCCGACGATCCGACCACGCCGGCGGACGAATCGGCGCTGCTGTACTCGTCCATCACGTTGACGACCGATGCGAGCGGCAGTGCCGTCGCATTCGTGAATTCGGAGCAGACGCCAGGCACTTCGACATTGCGCCTGGCCGGTTCCCTCGCCGGGGGAGACCTCAGTTACTCGAACGAATACAGGTTCACGGTCAGCGGCAGCCCGGGCGCCATGGCGAAGTCCCTGCAGTTGACGTCGGCGGCTTCGACCGGCGCGGGCGTCGGAATCTACGTGCAAGGTTCGTCCGGGAGAACGGCGGCTTCGATCGTGGCCGCATTGACGGACGACAACCAACGCCCCGTCGCCGATCCGGTCGTCGGCAATTCTGGCCACGACAACGTCCTCGTTGAAATACTGGGCGATGCGGAGGGCGGCACGCTGTCTGCGAACTCGGCCGCGGGGCCGGTCTCCGGCGTTCGAATCGCTACCACGACGCAGGGGGGTGTAGCCAACGTCACCTTTCATTCGGGCAGCCGCATGGGTCCGATTCAGATTCGCGCCACCGCAGACCGCGCCGACAACGATGTCGACAACGGTATTGCCGATCCGCTGGTCGCGACCACCACGATCGTCGTATCGGATGGCCAGTTGTTCAAGCTCGCGTTGTCGCCGGACCCGGATTCCATTCGCGTCAATCGGGTCGTTGCCGGCGTCAGCGGCGAAGGTTCCGCTGCGAGTTCCACGTCGATCGCCGATGCACAAACGCGCTACACACTCTTGGCCCGCGCTGTGGCGACCGATCGGGAGGGCAATCCCGTGCTGCCCGGGACTGCCATCCAGTTCGGGATCGTCGACAGCCCGGTCAGCGGTTTCCCTGCGCAGGGGGCCGGCATCTTTTCGCTCCACGGCAATGACGGCGATGCACAGGCGAACGGCGAACTGTTCACGGCCTCCGGCCAGAACGCATTCGTGACGGCCGATGGCGGCGCAAAGCCCGGCGACACCTTGTTGATCATGCGCGGCGCCGGCAATGCAGGTAACGAGGGCGCGCGCACCGTGCGTACCATCAACGGGGCGTACAGTTTGTTCGTCACGACGCCGTTCGACGCGAACGATGCGACAGGCGTGCCGTTCGACGGCAGCTCGACGTTGCTCTTCGCCATCGGGCGCATGGAACACGCCCGCGTCGTCGCGACCACGCCGACCGACGACACCGGCGTGGCGACGGCGACCATCGACTATCCCGCCGCCTATCTCGGGCAAACGATAGCCCTCTGGGCGCAAGGCACCGGCGTCGCCGAAGGAAAGGAAGCGCATCCGGCTACCGTCGAGCAGCTGGTATTTCCAGGTATCGCCCCCGCTCGCCTGGTGGCCGGCCCGACTCCGTTGATGGCGAACGCGGCGGCGCCTTTGACCGTGTGCACGTACGATGGCGCGGGTTCGCCCATCCAGGGTGCCCAAGTCCAGTTTTCCTTCCATGACCTGGGCATCGGCACCGGCCGCATCGATGGTGTCGCGGCTTCGGGCGCACTGCCGCCGACGGACGCGAGCGGATGCTCGAGCGCCGGACTCGCTACGGCTGCCGTCTCCGCGGGCTCGCTGGATGCGGGCGTGCAGTTCCGTCTCGGCGATGGCATCGTCAACGCACCGATCGATCTGCCCCTGCGATCCGGTCCGGGCAATGTTCTGCAGGCCTCGCGTTCCGCGCTCGACGCCATCGATGGCCATGTCGTATTGACCTTGCTCGATCCGGAAGGGCAACCCATCGGCGGAGTCGCCGTCAGCGCCACCTGCTCGGCAGCGGCCGAGGTTGTCCGGCAGCCCGGCATGACCGATCAAGCCGGCCATGCCGATGCCCTCGTCGACGCCTCCACCATGAACCGCTGGGGCGACGCGGACGCCGATATCTGCACGTTCGCCACGTCCGTCGCCGGAGGGCCTGCGGTGTCGATCGAAGCGCGAGGAGCAGATTTGTGTCGCCTGCATGCGACTGCTGCGCAGTGCCTCGCGCAGGGCCGTTGAAGGACCACACTCGCGCGAAGCGTCCTGCGGGCGACAGGGAGGTGTGGCAGTGATTCTGCTGCGCCCGTCGGCAGGATGGGGCGTTTTCTGACAAAGGAACGAAGCGTTGCCGGCGGCGATACCGGCTGAGGGTATGCTGCTCGGGTGCGGACCCTAATTCAGAAAATACGTGGGGCGTCGCTCGAGCCCATGCACGGCCGTTCCGACTGCCCTGTCGTTGCTTCGCCTGCGGCAGATGGGCGTGGGACACGCCACCCTCGCGAAATCGATAGGATTGCGCCATGCCCCGTCGTAAAGCGCGCGACATCGCTACCTCCGCCCACGCTTCGGCATCGCCGCGTGGTGCGGCCGCCCGCATAGTCGAAAGCGTATTCGCTGCAGGCTACGTGGCGGTCATCGCGCTGTTCGTCGGCTGCGCGGTTGTTCTCATCGGGCTGGCAGCCAGCGAGCTCTGGCATGCCATCACGATGCCCGGGACGGGGCGCGCACGTTTCGGAGCGGTGCTCGAGTGCGTCGGCCTGCTGACCATCGCGGTCGTCGCCTTGGAACTGGGTCAGACGATCTTCGAGGAAGAAGTCCAGCGCGACGTGAAAGTCAGCGGCCCGACGCGCGTGCGCCGGTTCTTGTCGCGCTTCATGGTCGTCGTCGTCATTGCCCTGGCCACGGAAACCCTGGTCGGCGTCTTCGAAGTGGTGGACGAAGATGCGTCGAAATTGCCGTACGTCGCATGCATCGGACTCTGCGCAGCTGCGCTGCTCGTCGCCTGGGGCGTATTCATCCGGCTCAACCGAAGCGCCGAGGAACTCGAGCCCGAGGCGATGGCGCAGGCCAAACGCGAAGACGCCGAGGTGGGTGGGCACGAAGGCACCTAGCAGCGCGGCGGTATGCATTCCACATCGCGCGTGATCCCGGCGACGTGAGCGAGGGGTCCCTGCGCGCTCGCGTGCGCGCGGCAACGCTACCGGGTAGAGTCCTCGCTTCTCGCCGTCGTGGATCGGAGCCGCCAGGCATTGAACCCGGCTGTGCCTCGGTAACGGAGTGGCAATCGCATCATGCTTTCCCGGCGCTACCGCTTCGAAGGCTTCGAGCTCGACGTCCCGTCGTGCGAACTGCGCCGCGATGGCGACGTGATTCCGCTGCCGCTGAAGTCGTTCGACTGCATCGTCTACCTGCTCGAAAAACGCGAGCGCGTGGTCGGCCGCGACGAGCTGATCAGCGCCGTGTGGGGCCGCGTCGACGTGAACGACGCCCTGCTCGGCCAGACCTTGGCGCGCGCACGTCGTGCGCTCGGCGATACCGGCGACGCGCAGCGCATGATCCGCACGATGCCGCGCTTCGGCTATCGCTGGGTGGCTCCGGTGACGCTCGTCGCCGAGGGCGATCCGGCTGCGTCCGGGAGCGACGCTCTTCCGGTCGTCCCGACCCCTGTCGCGGAACGAGCGCCGCCGTCCGTTGCGGGCTTGCCTGCGAACACTCGCCAGACGAGACGTCGACGACTCGTTGCCGCACTCGCCCTGCTCGCGGGTCTCGCTGGTGCGGCGATCGCCTTGAGGCACGCCGCGGTTGCGCCGCCGCCACGTCCGTCGGCGGCCGACATGTATCTCGTGTTGCCCGTCGCCGTACGCGATGCCGATACGCAGTCGCGCTGGATCCGCCTCGGCGCGATGGACCATCTCGCATCCGCCGTGCGCGAACGCGGCCGGCTGCCGGTGCTTCCGAGCGAGCAGACGATCGCCTACCTGGCCAGCCACGACGAGGCCGAGCTTGCCGATCCGGCCAAGCGTCTCGGCCTGGCGCAGCGGGCCGGCGCGACGGTCGTGCTCGCCGCTGCCGCCCGTCGCGACGGCAGCCATTGGTCGTTCGCCGTCGACGTGCAGGACACCGAGCGGACCCGGCACTACGAGGCCACCGCATCGACGCCGCTGCAAGCGGCGGATCTCGCCCTGGGCCAGTTCTTCTCGCAGATCGGCCGCACTGCCGAACCGGCGGCGACTTCGCGGCCGACGCTCGTCGAGCTGCAACAGCGAATCGACGCCGCTTTTCTCGAAGGCGATCTGCAGCAGGCGGCCGGATTGATCGAAGCGGCGCCGCTCGACCTGCAGCACGATCCGACGATTGCCGTACGCAGCGCGGAAGTCGACGAACGCGCGGGACGCACGGATCTGGCGGAAAACGGCTTCCGGCGCATCGCCGACGCGGGGGGCGACATTCCCATTTCGATCCGTAGCCGCGCGCAGTACGGGCTCTGCGCGATCGACTATCGCCGCTACAAGCTGGAGAGCGCGGCCGGCCACTGCACGGACGCGCTGAAGGCGCTCGATGACCAGAGCGATCCGATGCTGCTCGGCCGCATCCACATGCTGCGCGCCGTCATCGCCGGAGAGCGCGGCGACGAAGACGCGGCGATGACAGGCTTCGGCCTCGCGCGCCTGCAATGGCAGCGCGCAGGCAACCTGCCCGGCGAAGCCAGCGTCGACGGCAATATCGGAATGGCCGAGACACGACGCAGCCGCTTCGCCGAGGCCGTCGTGGCGTTCGACCGGGCGATCGCCGTATTCGAGCGCTTCGGCGTGAACGACCATCTTGCCGATGCGCTCGCGGCGAAGGCCGATGCGCAACGGCAGATGCTCGACATCGATGGCGCTCTCGCGAGCAGCGCCCAGGCATGGCAGCTCACTGCGCGCATCGAGAATGCGATCACCGTTCGCGCGGTCGGCTATTCGCGCGCGCTGGTGCTGCTGGCAGCCGGCCGCTTCGATGAGGCGGCGCACGTCGTCGAGCGCTTCGATGCGGCGGCGCCGAGCGCGCCGCCGGAGTTCGCCGTGCTGCGCCGCCGGCTGCTGGCCGAACGTGGGCATCCGACCGAAGCCGTTGCACAGGCCGACGCGATCGTCGACGCGGTGCTGGCACCTGCCGATCCGACCAGCGACGCCAGTTTGTCCGAAGCGGTTCAAGTCCTGGCCGACGCGGCCTTGCAGGCGGGCGACACCACGCTGGCGGGCCACTTGCTCTCGCGGCTGCGCGACGCCGGAGCGTCGCCGTACGATCCTGACCGCCCCTTCGTGGAAAACCTCGTGCAGGCGCGTCTGTCCGGCGCGACGGGCGACGACGCGAGGGCCGACACGCGGTTTGCCGCTGCGGTGGATACCGCCGTGCGCGACAATCGCCCCGACCTGATCGCGGCGGCTGCGTCGGCCTACGTCCTGTACCTGCTCGACCGGCAGCGGGTCGAGGACGCGACCCGCGTCGCCGGACACTTGTCGCTGTATGTCTCGAAGGACTACCACGCGGCAGGCGCGATGACGGCCCTCTACGAACGGTTGGGCGATCGCCGATCGGCCGACATCGCACGCGCGCAGACGGCCAGGCTCGCCGGCCAGCGCGTGGTCGACGCGGGTGCCGCGCGCTGATCGAATACGGCGTTCGTGGCTGCATTTCACGCCGGACGCGGCATTTCAAGCGCATGTCAAAGCGATTTCAAGCCGATGTGATGCGGGGCCGAGCGATCTGCGGCTAGCTTCGGAGCAGGCACTTCGATTCGGCTGCCGATGGCTGGCCGCACGATCGAGATCGCCGACTTCTCTTCACGCAGACTCAGGGGTTCTTCGGTGAAAACTTCAACGACCCAGATCTTCACCCGGCTCGCCGCGGCCGGAGCGCTGCTCGCCGGTGCACTCGAGGCCGCGCCGGCGCTGGCATCCAAGGACGGTTCGACGGCCGACCGCGCCGGCGCTGCGGCACACGCGCAGGCCGTTCATGTCGGCGTAAAGGCCGCGACTGCCGGTACGGGCGGCATCCAGCTCACCGTCGGTCTCGCGCCCGACAACGGCGATCCGGCGACGTGCGGCAGCGCCGATACCTTGCAGGCCGTCATCGGCGACGCCGTCAACTACTGCTACACCGTCACCAACACCTCGGGCACGGTGATGGCGTTCCACACGCTGACCGACAGCGTCGACGGCACGATCTTCTCCCTGATGCCGCACACGCTCGCCGACGGCGAGAGTTTCCAATTCAACAGAACGGCGGTCGTCCAGGCCGATTCGGGCGTGCACGAAACCACCTGGACCGCGCAGGACCAGCCACCGGGCTATGTCGCGCAACCGGGGCAGTACGGCTTCATCGATATCAGCCATGGCAACGGCACGGCGCTCGATCCGTTCGACGACGGTTCGACCGAGGTCGTGCTGCCGTTCGACCTGCCGTTCTACGACGGCAGCTCGAACACGCTGTGGGTCGGCAACAATGGCGGCATCGTCGTCGGCGACGTGCAGCAGTCGATCCCCTCGTTCGAGTTCCCGCTGCCGTACGTCAATCCGATCGGCCCGATCAAGGGCAGTCTGATTCTCCCGTTCTGGGACGATCTCGGCGCCGGGGCCGGCAACGTCTATTGGCTGGCGATCGGCGATACGCCACCGCGGCATGCGGTCATCCAGTGGAACCGTCCGCATTTCCTCGGCGACGACGACGCGCTCGCTTCATTCGAAGTCTGGCTCGGCGAAGACGGCACGATCTCGTTCCAATACCAGAACACGACATTCGGCGACCCGGACAACCCCGATTGGGACAACGGCGGCAGCGCGACGATCGGCCTGCAGAACGCCGACGGTTCGATCGGCAACCAGTATTCCTACGACACGGCTTCATTGACGCCGCCGCAGGCGATCGACTGGGTCGCCACGCATCCGCAGTTCGCCAGCGCCAGTGCATCGACGACGATCGAGCCGCTGCAGCCGGCGACGCTGGCGGTCAATCCCGATCCGCTGAGCGCGAGCGTCGACCTCGGCAGTGCGCCGGTCGACGTGCCGGTCGTGATCGCCAATGCGGGCCAGGTCGACCTGCACTGGAGCGTGACGGAAGCCCCCGGCGGAACGGCGGAGGCGATTGCCCACGCGCCAAGCTCGACAGTTGCCGCTGCGGCCGACCCGCATGCCAGGTCCGCAAGCTACCGTCAGGCCGTCCAGACTGCCGTGCCGATCCGAGCGTCGGAGACGGCAGGCTGCGATGCCGGCACGCCGGGCATACAGATTCAGGACGACGGCATTCCCGACGACGGCTACACCGAGGTTTCGTTCGACGTCGTCTACGAGCGCGTCGCGTACGTGCAGCCGTTCACCCCGGACAGCTATCCGGCACTGGTCTCGAGCGTCTGCGTGGCGTTCCTTTCGAACGGCCCGGCGACGCAGGACTTCGAAGTCCTCGTCTACGACGACACCGGACCGGCCGGTACGCCCGGCAACCTGATCGCTTCGGTACCGGCCACGGCGACCGGCATTCCCGCGAACGGCGCCGCCTTCGTGCGCGTCGACCTCGGCGGCTACGCGATCAGCGTCGCCAGCGGCAACGCCTACATCGGCGTGGCGTTCGACCCGCTCGCTCCGGGCAACGTCTTCATGGCGGCCGACACCAGTGGTGCACCCAATCCGGACGGATATCAGGGGCATGCCCAGGTGTGGCCGGGGCCGATGCTGAGCTGGAGCCAGCTGATCGATCCGGGCGTCGGCCACCCCGATTTCCATTCGCTGCTCGTGCGTCCCGTGCTGGAGCCCGACTACTGCGCCGACATGGCCGATGTGCCGTGGCTCTCGTTGAGCGTAGGTGGCGGCGTCGTGTCACCGCAGTCGCAGCAGACGATCACCGCCACGCTGGATCCTTCGGGACTGGCCCCGGGTACGTACAGCGCGACGCTGTGCATCGCCAGCAGCGATCCGCGCAATCGACGCCTGCCGGTGCACGTCGCGTTCAACGTCGGCGACCGCATTTTCACCGACGGTTTCGACGGCAACTGATCCCGCTCCATGCGCCGGCGGTTCGCCGGCGCGACAGGCCAGTGGGGCCGCGTCCATGCCCCTTTCGACGGCGCCCACCGGGCGCCGTTCTTCTGCTCGTCGAGAAAGCTTCTGTGCAGACTTTGATACGCGCAATCGCCTCGCTCATGACGGTGACGGCCGCGATCGGTGCGCCGGATCGGATCGAAGTGACGATCGACACGCCAGCCACGTCGACATCGACGTTGACACTGGCGGCGCCGCCGAACGCGATCGCCAGCGGACGGCTCGCCTTGTCCAATCCCGGTGTCCACGGCAGCGTTCTGCATTGGGAGGCGACCGCTTCGGCAACGGTCTGCGCGGCGCCGCAACCGGTGCGGTGGCTGGAGATCGAGCCGGCGTCAGGGTCGTTGGAAGGCGGACATTCCGCCAGCGTGGCGATCTATGCCAGCTCGTTCGCCGCCAGCACGGACATGCGACGCGGGTTTCTCTGCATTCGCTCCGACGCGCTCGTCGAGCCGGTGGTGGAGGTGCCCGTCGCATTGGCTGTGGAAGGCTCCACTGTCGCGACACCGTAGACATGCGCGCAAGGCGCAGGCGGCACTATCGGATCCGAACGGCACGCCCAGTGCACCTGCGCAAAGTCGCGATGCACGGTGGAACGGCGAAGGAGAACGATTGAAATCCGCGATGCCCAGTTACCCGCTTCAACGCGGCGTGGCGTCAGACAGTCGAGGCGTCGCAAGCTTGCTTTGGGCAGCCTGAGCAAGCGCCTGCAGCGCCGGGCGCGCTGGCGCGAAGAAGGCGGCGCCGGTCTGCGCCTTGGAGAAATCCAGCAGCCGATCGTATGCGCCGGGCGGATCGCCGACGTACATTCGCTGCAGCATTTTCTCGATCACCCAGAGGTATCGCGAGTAGCCGATGAAGTAGGTACCGAATTCGCGCTGCCCGGGCCGGCCAAACGGCATGTTGTCGCGCAGGATGTCGTGTTCGTTGCCGTCGGCATCCACGATCGTGGCGAGCGACTTGTGGGATTTGCGCGGCGCGCCGTCGTCGTCGATTTCAATATTGTCCATCTTGGTGCGGCCGATGATCTCCTCCTGGAGAGAGGTCGGAGTCTGCGCCCACGCGTTCAGATCGTGCAGATACTTCTGGACGACGATATAGCTGCCGCCTGCGTATTCGGCGTCTTCGTTGCCGACCAGCGCCGACGACGGCAAATCCAAGCCGGTCGGGTTGGCGGTGCCGTCGACGAAGCCCAGCAGGTCGCGTGCATCGAAATAGCGAAAACCTGACACCTCATCGACGACGCTCACGCCCGCACCGAGGCTGTCCAGCAGGATGCGCTCGAACTCGAAGCACAGATCGACGCGTTCGGAGCGGATATGGAAAAGCAGATCGCCCGGCGTCGCGGGCGCCGTGTGGACCGCGCCTTGGATAGGAGAGAACGGTTTCAGCTCCCGCGGCCGGGTGTCGACATGGAGACGATCCCAAAGATGGTGGCCCAGACCGACGATGCATGACAGCCGGGCGGAGAGATCACGGAACCCGACGGTCTTGACCAGATCATCGAGTCCATCGAGTACCGAGCAGACGGCGGCGAGCGCGGCCTGATCGTCGGCCACGGTGACGACGAGAAAGATGGCCGCCCTCGACAAGGGCGCATCGATACTTTGCGCGTCGATGGGTACTCGATCCCAGCTCTTATCGGCCATTGAAATCCCCTTTACTCGAAAAACTCCGGAGCCATGCTGCTCGCAACCCGTCGGGTCGGGAGTGCGCTCGTATCGCGCGCGCCGCCGTGTTCGACGTCGTCACGACCCATATATTCGCAGTGCCCGCATTGGAGACGAAAGCACGGGTTTCGTCTAGCGCGTAGCCTGCTTCGTCACGCTACGCACCCGCCGCCTGCGAATATCCCGTAGCACGGGATCCAACCACCGACCCATGGATCGAAGATCCACCGCTCTACCGCTGAGCTGACGACACGCGACTCTGCGACAGCAGATCTCGCTTGCCGATCTCCCTTGTCAGGACGCGCGTCGGAACGACGTAACCGATAGCCGAGGGTCTTGAACAATCGACAGGGATTCGGTCGCACCCGAGGGCTCACTCGAAGGAGATGCCATGAAAGCGGGCTGGAAACGCGTCGTAGGAACGATACTCTGGACCGCGCCGTGCATGGTGTTGCTCAGCCACTGCACCCGGACTCCGGTCTCCAGGGATGCGCCGGCTGCGACCGTCGTCGGCGGCCCGCGGCCGAGCGAGATACTCCGGCACTACTCACTGCACACTCCACCGCCTCTCGCCTCCGCCGGCGACGTGCCTCGCTTCCTGGACTGGGCCGGCGCATCGCATGTCGACGAGAAGGAAGACGCTCGCCAGGCGGTAGCCGCTGCTGCCGGCCATCACGACATCGTGCAGGCGCTGATCGACGAGATCGAGCGCGTCCAATTTTCCGATCACACCCGTGCTTTGCTGACACTGGCCCTGCTCGGCGAAACGCGCAGCGCGGACGCGCAACGGTATTTCAGCGAGTTCGTGAAACGCCCCTTGCCGACCCAAGGCACGCTCATCGAAGGCGAAATCATCGAACAGACACGCGCGGCTCAATTGCAGGCGAAGGCCGTCGATGGTCTTGCGTACGCCAACAGCGAGAGTTCCAACAGAGTCGTCATGGAGGTGATCTCAGGCCACCCCTCGAAGATCGTCCGCGCCGAGGCCATCAATGCCTACCTGTGGAACCATGGCGACACCGACGAAGCGCGCAAGGCCTTGTCGCGATACGTCCGCAAGGACGACCAGATATTGCTGGACCGTGTGCGCCGCAGCACCGGGGAGAGCGCCGACGCGTTCAACCGCAAGCTCGCGCAATTTCTACGGCTTCATCCCGAAGCGATTCCGCCGCCGCCCGACAAAGCGCAGCAGACGGCCGGCGTCTATGTGGGCAAAGGCAGGGCCTCCGACGCACGGCCGCCGGGTTTCTAGAAGGAATCGACGGAGCGACGAGCTTCGCGAAGACACGACTACTGACGGGTTTTGATCGAAATGCCATCCGAGCAACACAAGGAGTCCGTGATGAACGTTATCAGGAATCTCGCCGTGCTCTTCGTCGCTTGGGGAGCGTGCATGTTCACCGTCGACGCCGGCGCAACCTGCGATCAGTCTGCGGCCACCCAGGCGGACCGGGACCTATGGGATACCCACGGGTGCTGGCAGGACTTCTACCTGTGGCAATACAGGGCCTACGACCTGCGAAGCGGCGACTGGAACGGGCGCGGCTGGAACGATGCCTGCAACGTGAAGCTGGAGTATCCGAAACATTGGAACGGATCGTTCCTGCTGACCTACGGGCTGCTCGACAACAACGATCAATCGTTCCATGGCACCGTCGACTACCGTGCCACCGCGGAAGCGGCCAGCAGCAACTTCCACAATTCGATTCACGACAGCGTCGGCGACGGCACCGACAATTTCGGTTCGTACAGCGGCGGCACCGTCACGACCTATTGCCCGCTGTACGACTCGACGTGGTCCAACTCGAACCCCGGCTCGCGCAGCGGCGATTTTCAACACGAAGGCTGGCATGCCTGGATGGAGAAATACCACTGGGACAATGGCAACGTGGGCGGCCATCGCCCCGGCCCCACGGGCGCCTGCACGATCAATGGCTGCGACTATTTCTACTTCCATGGTATCGGCCAGTACGCATTCGGTGCGATGTGGCAGAACGACGGCACGGCCAACCGCTTCCATTCGCCCAACCAGGTCCAGGTGGAGTACCTGTGCGATATCGCCGACCAGTCCCAATCATGGGTGCCTGCATCGGTTCGCCTGGCTGCCAAGACCGATGCCGATACGCGCGCGGCTCAACGATTCATCAACGGCCCGGGCTATTCCTGCGGCAGCGCGCGTCCTTGGTAGACGCCAGTCTGGAGTGCCCGGCGCGGTGAGTGATCGCGCACGACGTTGATGTAGCATTCAAAGTTGTGGGCCGTGATGGGACCAAAAAGTTGCGCTAAGTGGTTGTTCTATCGTATTTTGCACCCATGATAGAAGGCGCCGTATCCCCTGCGGTATCCCCAAAGATGTCGGCATACCCTCCAAACCAAGGAGCGATCCCGCCGGCGCGCTAAGACTTTTTCGCCTTCCGTTTCGGCTCCGGAGTCATCTTCCAGCCCTCGGCGTCGGCAATGAGTTGGCTTAGAGGTATGCCAAGGCCCGCCGCGATCCTGAGAAGGTTCTTAAGCGACACGTTCCGCTCGCCGCGCTCGACGGAACTGTAGTAGGTGCGATGTACCCCAATGGCGTCGGCGAACCCCTCTTGGCTCACGGATAGTCCTTCACGGTGCTGTCGCATCGTCCGTGCGAGGGTCATCTGGAAGTCTTCGGCGGCCATGCGCCGGAAAGCTAGGGGTCGGACGCATACGGGTCTACAGCATCGGCGTCGGCAGACTTTAAGTATTATTCGTGCGAGCGTATCTTGGGCTGACTAAGACTCGGGGGCCGACGATGGGGACAACAGTTCGCGAAACTCTGGGCGCAGGTGTAGCGCTAATAGGCTGCCTTGCCTGGACTCCAGGAGGCGCAGCGTCGTTTGGGGCGACGGTCTTGAGCGACGGCGGGAACGCCGGGTCATCAAACTGCGCGCCCTATCTGACACTACTGACGGTCCCGATAACCGTTAGTGCCACATCCCGTGTTTTCGCTGCAGTGACCGCAAGTGCTCCTGCTAGATTCGCAGACCCTCCAACGAACACGGTAGGCGTGGCGGTAGTTGCCGTTGACGGTTCCGGGGCGGTAAGGGGAATGATCCCGATGGCTACCAGTTCCGATCAGACCCCCAACTATGCCGAGCAAGCGATCCTCCACGAAGGTTCGACGCCTTGGGACACGGGGGCCGCCGCAATGGAACTCGCCCCGGGCGACTACACGCTACAGGTTCGATTCCTCGTCCGATACAACACGTCGTGCGGCTTTCAGTACGGCCCGGTCAGTCTGACGTACATGCTCCTGTCTGCGAATTTTGACGCGATCTTCGCAGACGGATTCGCCTAAGCGGATCGGACAAGCAGAGCGGAGCCCGACCCGCTTGGCCCGAGACTTGCTGGCTTAGAGTAGTTAACGAGGGAGGGGATATGAAAAGCACAATCACGCTATGCGCGTTCAGTGCCGCGTGCATTCTTTCTGCTTGCGCTGAGGTTTCGAGCAAAGCTGAAGCCATCGCTGGTCCCGGTCAGGAGGTCCGGTATATTCAGGGCGCAAGCTACGTGCGCTCTCCTGGAACGGAGGCCAACGTCATAGCGAATATGGTTGCCGAAGGCGACCGCATGCGGGTGGACCTCATGATCCGCAATGTCAGCGATCATCCGATCGAATTCTCCGAAGGCCTGGTCACCGCTTCCGAGAACAACACGCCGGTTGCAGTCGTGACTGCGGAGCAACTGGAAAAGGAGGCCAAGCGCCGGGATACGTGGCGTCGTATCGCTGCCGGGATGGCTGCGGGGGCGAACGCCGCTAACGCGGCGAACGTGGGGAGGCAGACTTACAGCGGCTCCTTCACCGCGACGAACTCTTACGGCAACACAGTGAACGGAACCTACGTGGGCCAGTCCTATAGTCCCGCCGCAGCGCAGGCAGCGCAGACGCAGGCTGCAGCGCAGAATGCGGAGATGGTCACCAAGGTCAACGCCGCGCATGCGTCGGAGTTGAAAGCGATAGATGGTCAACTACAGCGAACTACCATTGACCCAGGCCAGACCATCGAAGGATCGATAACGCTAGCCGCGCTGCCTCACCCGAAGGCGAGCAATGCTTTCGAGGTCCAAGTGCCGCTTGGCGGTGAAATCCATTCGCTTCGGTTCTCGGAAGTGCGCCACTAGGCCGTAGACGGGTCATCTAAGCCTTCCACTGTTCGCCAGTACAAAAATTCATGGATGTAAAGATCGCTGCTTAGTCGGCACTGCTGGTGCCGTTGTCCAAAAATTGTCCCAAATTTGTGAAGTGAGCGGGCCTCTCATGATCCCGATCGATTACCGATTTCCGGACGACTGGGCAGGCAAGGCTCCGCCACTATTCAAGTATGGGCGTCGTGTGCATGTGGACTCGTTCTTGCGCACTGGTCGGTTGAAGTTGACGACCTACGGTGAGTGCAAGGTAATGGACTCCACGCGGCGCGATCGACGGGAGGGCATGGCGAATTCGTTGTTAAATTTCAGCGACGGAGGAGCCGTTGCCGGCGTCCATGGCGTCGGGCGCACGAGCTACATGTTTTGCACATCCATGAAAGAGGGCGCGGCAACCATGGAGCTCTTTGAGGGGGCCGAAACTTGGTTTCGCATTGACGACGTTGATGGTTTTGCCCAAGCGATCGGAGAAACCATTCAAGGCTGCAACCGAGTGCTCGTCGGCCCTTGCAGGTATGTACCCGCTCGACTGATTGAACGACGTGACGTCCAGCGACCTGACGCGAGCGAGCTGATTCGCGTTGCCTGCGGCGGCGGTGACAGAGCTGCGATCGAGCGCGCTCTGGAAGGGTTCCACCAGCAACTGGGAGATATGGTGCAAGGGGCCGTCGCCGACGTGCCATATTTCGTTAAAGTTGCTGAGAGTCACGAGCGCGAAGCCGAATTTCGCTTCGTGTGGCTCGTCGACCATGCTGTGCCCGAGGGTCCCGTCACTCCTATCGATGTCCCCGCCGTTGTGCAATTCTGTTCGGCAGCTGCTTAGCCCGCCTTGGGCCACGACTCATCTACGTCTCACGCGAGATATCCACCACCATGCCGGCAATACTGACCGAATCCAGAGCGGAAACAGCGAAGGTTCTGCTTGAACGTCTTCTCGATGAGTCGCAGGAAGGATCGAGTATCTTCCGCGGACAGGGTTTTGTGGGATGGGACTTAGTGCCGAGCGCATGGCGGCCAAATTCCCTACAAGCGTTGCGATCTCGTATCGATGAAAAGCTCGGCTCAATGTGGTCTCTCGAACTGCCGGGCGATACTCAGCTGGATCATGCGACGCTTACCGAGAAGTACATTGGAAATTCCGGTCCAGATTCGATGATTCGGCTTCGCGATCTCGTGGTCGGACTTACCGCGGAGCGGCAGATCGTAAGAGAGTTCTGCGAAGGTTGTGATCGCGTCGCTCTGGCTGTGCCGGGTTTTGACGACAATCGCTCGCTATCACCGATTGTTGACGTATCTGTGCTGTCCGGAGCAGACATAAGTGCCGCCGGAAGCAAAGCTCTCACGCCCGCGTTCCCGACGACCGTGACGTATGCTTTTGCCCAGCACATGGGGTTGCCGACGCGGCTCCTCGACTTCTCTGATAGTCCGTTCAAAGCGGCTTACTTTGCGGCAACAAGCGCCTATCAAAAGCCGCCCGTCAAACTCAGGGGGCACGATTTCGTAGTATGGGTTGCGAAACCCCCTAGATTGGACTCCGACTTGGCACTGGCGGCGGCGCTTATGGGTAGCGACGTGAGACAATTTAGGGTACTGCGCTCTCAAATTTCATATTTGCATGCGCAAGACGGGCTGTTCATCGATTGCAATGCGTCGAGCAATAGATTTTATCTGGATAACGGCCGTTGGCCGTCGATGGCTGACGTTATGCACGGGTGGACGCTGGAGAAAATTCGAGTTCCGACAGAACAAGCTGCGGAGACTCTTCAAAGGCTTGAACGAATGGGAGTCAGCAATATAACAATGCGCCCCAGCTACGAAGGCGTTGCTAGCGCGATAGTTCGCCAACATCTGCCGAAACCGCAAGGTTCAGGGTTTTCGATGATGATGTTCGTCGGCGACGAGGTTGTTTCGCCAGCGGTTCAAGATACCTCGCGTGGCACATGACCACCACCGACCACGACCCGCAAATCGTCCAGGTGCTCGACCGATCGTAGGTGAGTTCGTCAGCTCGACCACCGACGATGCTGGTGTAGCATCACGCCGGACTCAATTTGAACGATAGGGGACGGAATGCGAGTTCAGTATAGGATCGTAGTCGCCGCGGCTGTAATGGCGATCTTAGCTGCTTGTACGAAGGGGCCGCCGGCCTGTGGGGACGAGGCAGTGATCTCCACCCTGAAGAAGCGCATAACGGAGACTATTGCCACGACACGTCACGCGGCGCCTGATGACGTCATGATCTGGCTCGATGCGATCACCACGATTCGCACCGACGGAAAGATCAACCAGTGCGAGGCAGATGCGAGCTTCTCGCTGAAGTCTTTTGATCGTCCTGGCGAGCCGCCATCTAAGAATCCGCTTGGCCGAATTCAGTATCGCGCCTTCCGTACAGACGACGGCCAGCCGTATGCGAGCCTTGGCCCGTAGCTTGCGCTGCCCCGATCTGGGCTAACAGTGTTTAACCATTTTGTCGCAGATGCGATCGTCGAACACGCAGTCGACAACGAGGCCTACACGCACGGGCGCATCGACAAGATGCTGGCGGATGCGGGGTTGGCCGTAACTCATCCGACGCAACGATGGACTTGACCAACTCGATCGGAGAGCGCCTCAGCAACTCGGTCCATCCAGTCGTTTCCCCGCGAGGCGTCGATCTCGCCGTGAACCTCGACGATGTATCTCGTGAGCTGCGGATATTCCTGGCATGGCCCGGAACGTACAAGGTGTACGTCCTGTAGGCCTTCGCGGCGCGATAGCGCTTCCTCGGCGGTTCCAAGATCAACTGCGAAAGCTATGCTTCCGGCGTGGATCAGATAGTCGCGCTTCTCGCTCATGCCGCCAACCTGTGCTCGTAGTACGGATGCCGCTTGTCGTCGAAGATCGCGTATAGCGCGGCGAGATTTCCCGGCTCTGGGTTCAACCACGCATCCAAGTGCTCGGGCTTGATGTTGATGATCGTGCGATCGTGGCCGGCGGCGGCGACCTCGGGTTCCGGCTCATCGGTGATCGCAGCGAACGATAGTAGATCGGGCTCCTTTCCGGCCGGGTCCGTCCAGTGCGACCAGAGGCAAGCGACCAGCATCGTCTCGCGATCGCTCGGCGTGAACTGGACGACCTGGTTGCTGCCGTCGGCTGCCTCGATCCTGCCTGCGCTCCGCCGCTTCTCCTGTGCCTCCTTGGCGATCTTGAGCGCGAGCGACTGCATCACTGCACCGGTTGGTCGCCAGATCCTGACATGCCGTCCCCGATCGGCTGCAGCGTACCCACGTCAACGGTCGCACGCGGGAGGTTTCCAAAATTCAACTGAGATTGGTCCAGAAGTTGTTGACGAAATGTCGCCACATCGAAATTCCCATCCGCCGTCGATACCACCATGTGCCCCGGCATGCCGACTCTAGAGCCGGTCTGCTGAGCCAGTTCACTCTCGAAGCGCTGCCGCGCGGCTGGGAGCGCGTGCTCGTCGTCGTATCGGAGACGGAGCTCGCGCCACACGGCGTTGGCTCGGTCGTGTACGGATGGCTCAGTCTGGCTCCAAGCGGCAGTCAACGAGTCGTTGAAAGCGGCGTTCTTGCGCTCGGCGGCCAGGGCAAGCCATGCCAAACCCAACGGTTCATCCACGGGCACTCCTTGGCCTTCGAAATAGACGATACCGAGGTTGTACTGCGCATCCTTCATCGCCCAGCCCGCAGAGATTTTCCAAAGTTCGATCGCGCCAGCCACATCGCCTTTGTGCAGCGCCTCGTTGCCTTTCCTGAAGTAGTAGACCCCCGGGAGGAAACGAGAAGGCTCCTCGTGGAGGCCGCCGCCATGGCGCAGCTCGTTCATCACCCCCTGGGCGTGCGCGACGGTTGCTGTCGTCGTGGCTGTCGCTAAGAGTGCAGCTACCCAAACGGGCGACCTACGGCAGATGCCAATACGGCGAGCCGACGAAATCAAAACAGCGCGGATCTCGATCATGGACCTCCCCCGTTTGGCGACAAGTGGTGTGAACTTTGATGCGACGTCCCAGTGGGATGAGACGTCGCGCTTGTCGTAGTCGCTGCGGACCTGGGCTGAGTAGCACATGGCTCTATGATGCGACTACCTACAGACGATCGCCAGTCACGGCTAGCGCCGCTATCTCATCCGGCCGGTGCTTCAATTCGGCGGAGCCGCGCGCCGGCTCCCAGAGCCGCACCATTCGGGTTGAGTTGGGGGATGGCAGATAGTCGATCTGCGCAAGCTCCGGATCGACCTCGTCGTAGTCCCCAAGCGGCATCGTCCCGTCCGCCATCCGCCAGCCTAGGATGCGCCAGCCCTCGTGCACGCCGACTGCGGTAGTTACATACTCGTGCGGCTCTTGGTGGCGTCCAGGGACGCTCCAAAGCTGGCGATCCTCGTTGATGAGGATCAGTTCGATCGCAGAGTAGCGCGGCGGTGTCCGTGCGTAGCCCTTGCCATGCTTGCCGTAGCAGCGTTCGACGTAGAGCGAGCCGGGAACCGAGAGGGGAACGCCGAACTTCATCGTCGCGGATTTGAAGCGCCTCGTAGCCATTGTGACCTCCTTGTGTGGGGAGGGCGATGCTACGGGTCGAAGTCTCACCGGGAGAGAACAGCGTCCGGGCGCGATCTGTGGTCGAAGAATATCTAGATTCAAGCGCCAATTGTTAGTTGGCCTTCACATTGGCGCATTCAGCTAAAAAGGCGCACTGTGTTCCCCATACACGGGGAAACGTATCAACGTATTCGATTCGATCGGACCGACGACCATCATCCTGCACGCAAGGAGTGCTCGGCTCGTGCCGATCCGATGTGTGCGCTGCGGACATGATTCAACTGTCGAGCGCGAATCTGCGTGTGACGCCAGCCTACATTGTCCCTTCTGCGGCAAAGCCTCGGAATTCAGGCAGTTCCGCGAAACGTGGTGCCAAGCTCAGCGCGCGGCCCTGACCGATGCCTGTCCAGAAATCTATTTCCCGCACGACCGCCTTACTCGCGAATACAGGTAGCGGCGCCGCGGTGGCTTCCTTGGATCAATACTTGTGGATTCGTGGCAACGTTCGCGCAAGCCAGCCCGCTCGAACAGTTGCAGCCGTTGGAAAACACCTCGCGTTCGAAATTGCTGTCACCCGTAGTTGGGATGCCGCGAGCAGAAATTAGTCTGACTAGGGGATCGAGATGCAAAAGTTCAGCCGGCAATACCCAACGATATTGATTCTAGGCATCGCGCTCTGCGCGACAACTTCAACTGCGCAAGTGGCTCCGCCTCTTGGACAGGCAGGGAGCTTCGCTGCTTTGGCTGGCTCAGCAGTAACGAATACAGGCGCAACGGTCGTCACAGGGGACCTCGGAGTAAGCCCTGGAAGTGCGGTTACCGGTTTCCCGCCAGGAACAGTTGTGAGCGGCACGATCCACGCGAATGACGCCACTGCGGCCGGGGCCCAGGCAGATATAACGACCGCGTACAACAGTCTTGCGGGTCAGGCGTGCAACACGGATCTGACTGGCACTGACCTAGGCGGCCTGACGCTTGCTCCTGGCGTCTATTGCTTCTCGACGTCCGCCCAACTGACCGGCACGCTGACGCTCGATGCGCAGGCGAATGTAAACTCGATCTTCGTCTTTCAGATCGGTTCCACACTGACGACGGCAAGTGCCGCCAACGTTGTCGTCATCAACGGCGGCTCGGACTGCAACGTCTTCTGGCAGACCGGCAGCTCCGCCACGCTCGGCACCGCAACTGCATTCGTCGGCAATATCTTGGCGTTGACGAGCATTACATTAACGACCGGTGTCACATCGCATGGAAGTCTTTGGGCTCGCAACGGCGCACTGACGACGGACACCAATCAAGTTGCAGTGTGCGCACCGACAACTCCGGTGAGCTTGCAGTCATACAGCGTGGATTGACGGTAATGGCGCGAACACAGCGCGCATAAAAAGCTCGAAGGAGTGCCCCGTCAGCCGGTCCAGGGGTGCCGTCGCCAAACGGCTTGAGGCGGCCGGCATCAGGGGCGAATGAAGAATAGCCTCGTGCGTGACGGAATCCCGCCACGCGATGGTGAACAATTGTAAGCGTGGAAGTTGGCCGCACTAGTCAACCTAGGGGCGAGCCTCCACGTGCCGGCATGACTAGAGGGACGAGGGAAATCTTTAGGACGGTTCGGCAGGAGGCGGTGAGGAGTCGCGACGGTTGGGTTACGAAAGCTTGCGCGGTGATCGCGCCACTTGGAGTTCGATCTATCGTTCCAGACGTACAGGCCCATCGATGGAGACTTCCCCTGAAACTTCGACCGCACCCGACACTTCAACATTTCCTCTGACTTCTATTGGCTCCGAAATAGATACGTCGCCCTCCACGCCCGTAAGCGGAATACGATCTATAAGAGACTTCATCAAATTTTTCTTCTGATCGCCTGCGGCAGCTTTAGCTACGGAGAGCATATCGCCCCTGGTCGGCGCTCCGAGGTGCACTCCGATGGCGTTCGCGCTTGGCATATAGAGCTTTGCGACGATCGCGCACAGGGCAATTGCGATGATGGTTTGCAACACAGCGCTATAGGCCTTCATGGTCATTGTCCGCTAACGTCAAAAAATGCCGCCCCACGTCCGAGCGTCAGAACCACCTCGCAACGCCTCCGTGCCTTGAGCACGTTCCGGTAAGATGCTGACTGAAGCTATAGGAGCCGTCGCGGCACTGTGCCGTCGCCCCCGATGGAATTGCTACCGCCGATGAGAGGACGCCGATACCGACCGCGGGCGCCACGCGAGACGGTCGGTGTACGCAGACCCCATCCTTGTTGAGATACCCATCATGGCGAGACAGCGTAGGTTCGTCTGGCCGAGCTACAGGCTGGCACGGAACCTCTGCGCCGAATGCCGGCGGCATCGTCAGCCCGCCAGCAATTAGGAACCCGGCTAAGAGGGTGTGAGTAACCCTCATTTCTTGTCCGGGTCTTTCGTCCCCGCCTTCCCCGTATACGGATTGACGTTGCCCTTGGTTGACCAGTTATCTAGCTTGGTGTGGTTCTCGGTCGTGCGCTTGTAGCTACCGACGTAGGTGCCGTCCTTCTTCGTGTAGCCGTGAACCGACGTAGTCGAAGGGTTCGAGTAGCGATAGCTGCTGCTCTTCGTCGAAGCGTTGGAGGTGGCGTGACTGCTTGAGTGGCTACCGGAAGACGAGTGACCACCGCCGCGAGCGAATGCGTTGGAAGCCAGCAGAACGCCGAGAACGAAGATAGCGATGCGGCACATGGTGTACTCCCCTGTTCGCCGGGCGATTCCGGCGACGGAAAGAGAAGCAGAAATCGGGCCACCGAACTAACAGCTGTACTCACGCGTGCGGGCATAGGCGTCCTCTGTGAAGACCTCTCTGGAAGCAGCTTCCTGCGGCTCTATACTCGACCTAGTCAGGGGTATGCCCAGCTTTCGCCTGGATTGGCACGAGTAATGCTTCGTAACGAGGATCTCGTCGACTGGGTGTCACCAATGAAAAAGATCGCTTTTATTTCGGCCATGATGCTTGCAGCAAGCGCGGCCATTCCAGTGGCCTCCGCTGCAACCGGTATGGTTGTAGTCAATCAAACAAGCTGCGACTACTTTATCGTTGAGACAAAGCTCGGATACGCTCTACTAGAGTGGTACGGCGGCCACGAGGCCGATACTGGTGACTTCATCGTGGGCTCTTTTGAGCAATACGGAATGAAGGACGTCTATGACACAACTGCCGACTCATCGATCCACGTGTGGGTCGAAGACTTTTGGATGGACAAGGAAGACGTCGTAGAGAAGTACCGCGATCACTGTAGCTAAGGACTGGGTCGCGTGCCCGTACGAAGTGGCGTACCGCTAGCTACGCATGCGTGCAAAGACGCTTAGGGACAGCGCACGTATGGTCCCGAGCCTCCATTCGAACAGTGAGAATGCCAACGTGCTGGAAGAACATATTCCCGATGAATGGGCTGGGAAAATTCCCAAGCTCGTGCGTTACACCCAGCGGGCTTTTGTGGATGCTTTTTTTGAACGCGGTGAGTTGATGCTCACAACGTTTGAACGATGTTCGCAATCCGATGACTTGACGCGCGTCGATCGCAGAGAGGGGAAGGTAAATTCTTTCGTACGCACGGGCGAGGGTCGCGCGATCGCAGGAATTCATGGAGTCGGAAGGAACAGCTACATGCTGTGTACGTCACTTGTCGAAAGCGAAGTCCTTATGCAAACGTTTGAGGGGAGCGACGACTATTTTCTGATAGACGATCCCCGAGGTTTTGCGATCGAGGTATCCCGTGTTCTGCCGGGGTATCAGCAAGGTTTGATGGGGCCGTGTGTCTACATGTCGGAGCGTTCAGTTGAGACGGATGATCCGGGCTTTGAACCCAATTTGGCAGCCTTAATTCAGGCGATGACAAGCGGCGACGAGGTCGCCGCAACTGCGGCTGTGGAACAGCATCAAAGGTCGCTTGGCTCCAGCTTTGAAAAGCTCATTGGATCGAAGCCCTATTTTTCCAAGGTGGCGAGCACGCATGAGGATGAGTCGGAGTTTAGGTTCGTGTGGCTGGTAGACCACCCAACTGGCACGACGCCTCTGCTAATCAATGCGCCCGCCGCAACCAGACATTGTTCGCGGCGAACGTTGAGTCATTCCTCAACTAGATAGATTCCATGCCACTGCGCACCGAGAAGTATCTAGCGGAACAAATATTCACTATCGACGCACTCGTGCCAGGCGACGGCGCGCTCGTAGGTGTTCCATTTGAGGTCTACCAGACGTGGCATCCGTCGCGGGTCGGCGGCAGCTTAAGGGCAACTTTACGGGAGGGCGCGACCCCCAGAACCACCGAGGTCGAAGTTCAATGGGAGTTCGACGCGCTCTTTCAGGAAGAATGTGACTTCGAGGGTTACAACAGCTGGGAAATGTGGGAAAACAGCTCGATCATACTTTTTCCAAACGCTCGCGGTGAGGTTCTTCGCGAAGAGGGAATGGTCTTGCCCGAAGAGCTTTTTATCGCTGTAAAACTGTTTCTAGCCCAGCTATCTGTTGCGACAAGATCCCCTCACTTCTGGAGCGCTCTTCGTAGTAGCGACCTCCGCGATGTGAGAGGAACTACATCAGTTACCGTCGCAGGACGAAGGATCGAAATGCAGCCAGGTGCCTTCCACGCGACACTTGCTGTACGGAGTGCGGAAATCCTGAGAGAAGCAGCGGCAGCCATAGCTCGCCGACCGTTCCCTCAATACATGGGGTTCTTACTAACGGCAGACGGTCGACTCAACGACGGCGATTACAGGAACGCTGTGGTTCACTTAGCGCAGGCGATGGAGGTGGCTGCGTACGCGTATGCGCGGAGGATTGACGCGGAGTTCAAGAAAAATTTCCGCGTTTCACTTTGGTTTGGCGTCATAGGAATTCGAAACGGCCGCCACCTAACGCTAAGTGGAGACGGGCGAGCATTTGAGCAAGACACCTACGAGGCACTATGCGAGTTATTTGGAACGCGCCACGAATGGATTCATGAAGGTCGGAGCATGGTCCGACTGTATGATCCGGTAGCCTTAGATTATGGTGTTGCTCGACGTGAATTGACCTACCAAGACTACTACCGCTTTCGCTCTGCTGTGTCGAAGGCGCTTGAGTGGATGGGTGAGTTGCCAATCGAGTAGTAGCTCGTCTGACGCGTTACCACGAGCCTTCTTTACGTTGGAGAGATGTTCGCTTGCGCATTGTTGGCTCCTGCGGAATCGCTCCCATGCTTAGTCAGGATTGGATGCCACACACGACCTCAGCGCGTTACCGCAGAGCGTCTGCCTGAGCGCGTAACAAAGTACTCAGCAGGCGGAACTTTGCGCGAACGCCCCCTCTGTATGCGTTGCGCGCTACGCGCGCCTTACCGGCGGCGCTTTTGGGTCCGGTGGACGACTCCCACGGCTTCACGAGGCGTATGCGCTCGGACTGGCGCTTTCGCCTTTCCGGTGTCCAGCCCGTTGCCATGGTCTGCCTCCAATAGTTTGATCGGCGGGGATTCGATTTCTCGCGCGCGCGGTGCATTGTTCACCTGCACGGCTTGCCCGATGTTTGCCTGCTTGACGAAGGCGACATTCGGCGGATTCTTGATTGCCGCCAGTGTTTCGAGCGTCGCTCGGCACTGGCTTTGTGCCTTCATGCCCAGCCTCAGATACATCTCGTAGTGGTCGGTGTTCCGCTGCACCGTCGCCTGTAGTGCTAAATTCGTGAAGATCGATTGCAGCGCGGCCGCTTGACCGAAGAGCATGGCCTCACACTCCTGGAGGTCTCCGCGCGCGACGCCTTTCATGGAGGCGGCAAGAGCATCCGTCAGCATGGGGACGCTTTGCTTGCCGAACACATCGCCGTACTCGGATACGACTGTTGCCGTCTGCGCACTCGGAGAGAGAGCTTTCGATGTCCGGTCAAACATCTCGCTCATACGCGCGATCGGCTGGAAAAGTTCGGACATCTCGCTTTCGGAGAGCTCCTTGTTAGGTTCGGCTTTGGGCTTTTTCTTTTCGCGAGGCATGAGGTCGTCCTTTGCTCGGGTAGGCCTGGCGCAACGAACTAGCCGAGCGCTTCCATGAAGCCACCCTGGATCACGACGGACACGTTCGGGCCGCTATCCATCTCCAAGCTCACGGCGACAGGAACGCTTGCCGGCCGCACCGTGTTGTTGTTCGGATCGATCGTCGAGACAAGGTAGGAGTTCGTTGTTCCCGAAGATGCCGTCAGAATGTTTCCTCCGGCTTGAGCAGTGCCGGAGTTGAACGCGGAGTCGGTCTGGAGAAGGCTCAGGAAGCCGCCGACGATCAGCACATCGTTCACCGGCATCACACGAGCCGCTGCGGCGTACCGGTTGCCGTTGGTCAAGCGCTCGCGGGCAGCGCCCGGCAGGCTGAAGGTCACGCCACCTTCGACCTCCCACGCGGTTGTGCCGGCATTGGCCGTCTGGCTCAGGAAACCGAGGGTCTGCACCGATGCAGTCTGGGTGATGCGAATGATGGGGACGAGCGCTTGGGGGGTAGCTCCCGTGTTTGTGACTGAGCCAAACAATCGAAACCGGATCTGATTCCCGGCACGCAATCCGCCCACCGGAAAGACGTTGCTAAGGCAGACGGTTGCAGACCCAGGGGGTAGGGTCATGTATTGCGCGACATCGACGGTTACGGCGCGGACGGCTGCGACAGCGGCGACGGCATTGCTTGCATGCGGGAGGAGGCGGGAACCGCGAAGGGATGCTTGGTCACTCGCGAGCAGCATGGGTTGTACTCCTTGAGACGAAGTTGGATGTAGCGGGACGCCAGTCGGCGCATTCGCGCTCGGCATGTGGGTAGGGAAGGGTTCGACCGGCGACCCCTAGCTGGCATCGACCCATCCCACCTTCTGAATTGATGTCGTCGGGCGAGAACCAGAGGCAGCCAGCGCACGTGACGGGCGGACGAGGGATCGTTTTGCGGTTGCGCACGTGGCACCAGGGGCACCCGAGGACGCGCGGCCAGCCCTCGACGGTAGGAGCGACGCGGGCGACCTCTGGAGCGCTCCACACGGGTCCACAGGATCGGCAGAAGACGACGGCGGTTTCCGCCTCGGGCTTCCGGCCTCGCTCTCGTTGCTCGGTCTCGTGAAGTGTGCGCACGTATGCCCGCAATGTATCCAGCGAACAGCCATCGCACTCTGCAAGATCGGCCGGGGATATGCGGTCGATCAGCCGAGTGTCGATGAACGCGGCTCGTGCAATTGCATAGAGCTGCGCGCGAACAGGTGTCCCGCTGGAACTGACAGTCGTGACGGAGGTGGGACAGGTTTCGGCGGTGTGCCGTCCCGACGTGCGGGACAGGTGGGACAGCGCGAGGGCAAGCGCTGATGCGGGTCTAGCCGATGGTGTCCCGGCATCCGTCCCGCTCGGTGTCCCGCTAGCTTGTGCTGTTGTCCCGCTGTCCCACCCCTTGGTAGTGGGACAGCGGGACAGTTGTAGAGCGGCAGTCACTTTCCGCCCTCCATGCCCAGCGCCTTCAATCTCCTATGCACGGCCGATTTGGAGAGACCCAATTCGTTCCCGATCTCACGGACAGACATTCCGGACTGCTTGAGTTCCCCTATCTTCGCTTCGGAGACACCCTCAAGCTTCGCCCACGTCCATTCCTGCCGACCGTCCGGCATGGTGTCGAGACGCACGTCTAAGGGCTCTGCGTCGTCCCCATAGAAACCGCGAGATTTGGTGTAGGTCAACTCGAAATGAGCACCTTCAGTCGCCTCGTAATCGGGCGGCCTGCGAAGGGCAATCACGGTGTCTAGTACATCTTCTCTGCGCGATGTCCCGCGCTGGTCGCCACCCTTACCGCTGTGGTGAATCCAGAGCACTGAGCGACCGCTGGCGCGCATCCGAAGAGCCCAACCTTGCGCGGCCCCCCATGACTCCGATTCATTCTCTCGCCCACCACGCACGAGCGTAGATATGTTGTCGCAGATGATTAGGGATATCCCATCAAGCAAAGGCTCTAGTGCGTCTTGCCAAGATTCGTCAGCGAGATTGAGCGAACCTTGCTCACGGGGTTGTAGATCGGGTGTGACGATGCGAAGGGGCGCCAGTAGGTCCACACCAGCGCTCGCGATGGCACGAACAAGGCGCTCCTGCATGGTGTTCGCAGGCATCTCGCCGTCGAGGAGCAGCACGCCCGCGGGTTTGGGAGCTTCCCAGTTGAGGAACTTGGTCCCCGTAGCGACTGCAACAGCGATACCTAATTCCCACATGGTTTTTCCGACCCCTCTTGGGCCGTGCGCCATGCATAGCCCTTGATTCGGAAGCCAAGGTGAAAGCAAGTTCTCGCGCGGTGGCAATGCAAGGCCGAGGAAGTCAGTGGCCTCCAGTGCAACAACGTTCCGCTCGCTCGGTCCACTCGTGGACATGCGGGTTGCCTCCTTGCCACGTCGCTCGGCGAGCACCCGTTGCAGCACGTCGTTATCGCGGTCGGCTGCCGCGTCAGCCTCTTTGATCGAGCGGGGCAGTTCTTCCAGCACGGCGTTCATTGCAGGACTTCCCGCGCGCCGTGAATGCGCTGGGTCGCAAGGCGGATACGTGCGATGTCATCCGGGACAAGTGTCTCGCGACGCTCGATCATCGTGGCGGCTACCTCAACAACAGTGGCCTCGCGCGATACCACGCCTAGCGCGGCCCGCCATGGGGCGATGCTTGCCAGTTCCCGAAGACGGGCACGTTCGAGCGGTGGCAAGTTCTGCGTGTCCCGACGTGGATAGAGGTCGGCGAGCGTCAGGCCCAAAGCCCCTAGAACTTCAGAAGCACTGCAACCGGCGAAGCAATGCAGCATTACACGCCCATCGTCGGCTTCGGAAAGCGAGAGAGCGCCGCTGCTTGAGTGGCCTACGGGACAATCCGCACGGTAGGACTTTCCTTGCTGGTTCACGCGCTGGAGGCGCGACAAGATCAACGGAAGTGGAGCTGCCAGAAGCGGCGCGGCGCTCATGCCGCTGCGCTCAGACTTGCCGGCTGTCGGGCCGCCAGCCATTCTTCGATCTCATGCGCGTACCAAGCGCTTGCCCTTTCGGACAGACGGATGCGCGCCGGAAACTTACCGGCTTTCTCTAGCTCATAGATGCGCGAGCGCTTGAGGCCGATGCGCTTTTCAACATCGGGCAGTCGCAGCGCTTGAAGAAAACGAGGCTCGGTTGCCATTGGAAACACCTCTTCCAGTGTTGGCCGGCTTCCTACGGAAACGGCCACCTTCGTGAAGGCGTTTCAGAGTCTCTACCACGAGGCACGCGCGGCGAAGCGAAATCAAATATGGGGGATTACGAGGTTCCTTGGACCTTTCGATGAATGTTCCTCATCTGCTTTGCGGTGAGGGTTTTTGACCTGCCTTTGGTTTGGGTCAGTCCTTGTATGTCGGCGAGGATAGCCGCCCATCGGTATGTGTGGTCGCTGTCGCCGCTAACGCTTCGCGCGAATTCGGCGATTCTTGCAATCTCCAGGTCACGCGGCAGTTCCTCATGCCTTCCCTTTGAAGCAAGCAGGCGAAGGGTTTCAGCCGCATCCGCCCCATTGGCAATATCTATGAGGGATGCCGCTAGGAAGCGGAGAACAAACTCGGGTAGTAGCGCCGCGGCCTGAACTCCTCGGCCAATCACGGCGAAAAGTTCGCGTGCGAAAGCAGGACTGGTATCGGCCAGTAATAACGCTGCCTCAGATGCTACGTCTGACCCCAAATGCGCGGAAAGTGGGGGATCAGCGGTCGGCAACGTATAGGGCGTGTTGGGTGGACGTCCGACGATCCTGAGTGCGACGGATGGACTTTGGCCGCAAGCAATCGAACGCAGAGCAGCGGCGAGTTCGTGATTGTCGGGGGAGCCGAGCTTGCCATCGGTCCAGAGACACTTCGCCCAACGAGCGCATTGATGGCGGCCCGATTCAGGCTGGGATGGAGTTGAGGACATGAGCGGGCCTATGCGCGACGACGAATCGGAACGACGCGCGCGCCGTTACGCAGACCATCCAGGTAGTCCGCCCAGGACTGGAGCATCTTGCGTCGTTCTGCCAGGTATTCCGCTTGGTTGTAGACCGCGCGCACCCCTTGGCCCTTGTGCGATAACTGGCGCTCGATAGCGTCAGGATTCCAGCCAAGTTCGTTCAGCAGAGTGGATGCCGTATGCCGAAATCCGTGACCCGTCATGGTTTCGCTGTCGTAGCCAAGGCGTCTCAGACCCGCATTGATCGTCGCATTGGACATCGGTCGCTTCGCATCGCGCACGCCGGGAAATAGGAACTTCCCCGTTCCGGTCAGAGCATGAAGTTCCTTGAGTACCTTTACCGTTTGCTTCGGCAACGGGACGATATGGGGCGGCATCTTCGGGTCTTCCTTGAGCTTCTTCTTGAGCTTCCGACGAGCGGCAGGGATTCGCCATTCGGCCGCCTTTAGGTCGAACTCTGCCCATTCCGCCGCGCGCAACTCCCCAGGACGAACAAACAGGATCGGGGCGATGCGCAACGCGCAGGCCGTGGGGAACTGGCCTTTAAACCCATCGATTGCCCGCAGCAATTCTCCAACATCATCTGCTTTGGTCAGCGAGGAATAGTTGCGCTGAGTATGTTCCGGCAGCGTGCCGGCGAGGCTTCCGGCAGGATCGCGGGTGACGCGATCATCACGGCCAGCGAACTTGAACACGGAGCTAATCTGTTGCCGAAGCCTATGCGCCATGTCCAACGTGTCGCGCTTCACAAGCCGATCGAGCAGCGGGCGAATGTGCGCGGTTGTAATCTCGGCAATCGGTATCTTGCCGATCCATGGGAACGCGTGTATCTCAAGGCGGCGTCGTTCCTTGTTCTGCTGAGACTCGACCCATCCGTTCTTCTTGACGGCCAGCCATTCGCGGGCGACAGCCTCAAAGGTATTGTCAGACGCAACTTTCTTACGTGCGGCGTCGGCGCGTTTAGTCATGCCAGGGTCATTGCCTGCCCTTAGCTCCGACCGCGCTTTGTCCCGGCGTGCACGAGCCTCGGACAACGTGACTTCGGGGTAGACCCCCAAGCCGATGCGCTTTTCCTTGCCTACATATCGATACTTCAGGCGCCACCACTTAGCGCCCGCGGGCGACACCGTCAGGTACATGCCCCCGGAGTCGTAAAGGTTGTACGGCTTCTCATGGGCTTTCGCCTGCCGAACCCGCGCGTCTGTAAGAGCAGCCCGCATGTCCGTGAACCTCGCTTCGTGGGATACCGCGGCTCAGGATCACCCCGAACGGCGGCCGGTATCCCGAACGGTATCCCCACGGGAAACCGGATGCAAGTGGACATTGGTGGACGCAAACACCCGGTAGAATCGCGGTCTGATGCGGTCTCTTAGGTATTGGCCGGACGATAGCGGAGGTCGTCGGAAGGGAGTTTGGTGGGCCGTGATGGGATCGAACCATCGACCAATGGATTAAAAGTCCACTGCTCTACCGCTGAGCTAACGGCCCGAAGCGAGGTGCGAACGCAGGGTATGCCGCTGGCGTGCAGGCGGCGGTGCGGTTGCGCACACCGGTGTCGATCGATCGCCTGGGCGACACGCGGGACGCAGGGTCCCCCGCGCCCGACAACCGGGGCGCGGATTGTAGCCGCTTCGGCGGCCGGATGCGCGTTCGGCGTCCGGGCCCGGAAATCGGGCTGGGAATGGCCGGCGCGGACCCTTTCGCCACGCGAACGGGAGCCCTGCACCGCTTTCGCCGGAAATCCGACCTTTCGCTCGATGACAACGCTCCATGGCAGCCCCTAAGATTCCCGGCCCCGCCTCATCAAATCCCTGGAGTTCCGCCATGCCGCTCGCCCGCATCGACCTCGTCGAAGGCAAGTCCGCCGACTACCGCCGCACGATCGGCGAGGTCGTCTACGACGCGATGGTGACCACGATCAACGTGCCGAAGAACGACCGCTTCCAAATCATCAACGAGCATCCGGCCGCGAATTTCGTCGCCGATCCGACCTATCTCGGCGTCACGCGTACGGCCGACTGCATCATCATCCAGGTGACTTTGAACGAAGGGCGCAGCGTCGAGCTGAAGCGCGCGTTCTACAAGGCAGTCGCCGACGGCCTGCACGAGCGGCTCGGCATCTCGCGCGGCGACGTGTTCATCAGCCTCGTCGAGGTGCGCAAGGAAGACTGGTCGTTCGGCAACGGCGTGGCGCAGTACGCGCCGGAATAGCGCGCGCCTCCCTCAGAAGTAGCGCGTCGGATCGGCGATGCCGGCGGCGGCGAACCCTTCGGCGCGCAGGCGGCAGGCGTCGCAGTGGCCGCACGCGCGACCGTCGGCGTCGGCCTGGTAGCACGAGACGGTCGCAGCGAAGTCGATGCCGAGGCGCACGCCCTCGCGCACGATGTCGGCCTTGCCGAGCGCGATCAGCGGCGCGCGCACGCGCAATGCGGCGCCCTCGACGGCGGCCTTGGTGGCAAGATTGGCGAGCCGTTCGAACGCGGCGACGAATTCCGGCCGGCAGTCCGGATAGCCGGAATAGTCGACCGCGTTGACGCCGCAGAAGATGTCCTGCGCGCCGAGCACTTCGGCCCAGCCGAGCGCGACCGACAGCATGATGGTGTTGCGCGCCGGCACGTAGGTCACCGGAATGCCGCTGCCGCCGTCGTCCGGCACGTCGATGTCGTCGGTCAGCGCGGAGCCGCCGATGCTGCGCAGGTCGACATGCACGGTCTTGTGCGCGCGCGCGCCGAGCGCCAGCGCGACGCGGCGCGAGGCTTCCAGTTCGGACGAATGACGCTGGCCGTAGTCGACGCTGAGCGCGTAGCAGTCGAAGCCTTCTTCGCGCGCGAGCGCGAGCGTGACGGCGGAATCCATGCCGCCGGAGACGAGGACGACGGCGCGTTTGCGGGTTTCGGCGGACATGGCGGATGGTCTGGATGGATGGGTCGGTGGATGGATGAATCGGCGGCTGCTATTGCTGCGTGCGCCACGCATGTATCGGTTGCGATGCTTGGATTGCGCTAAATCGCCAACGGTTCAGACGCTGGGTCCCTGCGTTCGCCGGGATGACGATGAGAGGGTGGCGGCGTCTTCGCAAGACGACTCGCAACGACCGGCTCTCAGCGCCCCGGCTCCTCGCCCCACAGCAGCTTGTGCAGTTGCAATTGCAGTCGCACCGGCAAGCGGTCGGCGAGAATCCAGTCGGCCAGGTCGCGCGGCGCGAGCTTGCCGTAGACCGGCGAGAACAGCACCTGGCAGCGCTCCGGCAGCGCGTGTTCGCGCACGCGCTCGCATGCCCAGTCGTAGTCGGAGCGGTCGGCCAGCACGAACTTGACCTGATCGTGCGGCGTCAGCGTCGCCAGGTTCGACCAGAGATTGCGTGCCGCCTCGCCCGAGCCCGGCGCCTTCAGATCGAGCACCTTGCGTACGCGTGCGTCGACACCGGCGACATCGATCGCGCCGGAGGTCTCCAGAGAAACTTCGTAGCCGGCGTCGCACAGCTGCGCGAGCAGGCTCACGCAGCGTTTCTGCGAAAGCGGCTCTCCGCCGGTCACGCAGACGTGCCGTGCGCCGTAGCGGGCCACCTCGGCGAGCACGTCGGCGATCGAGCGCCATTGCCCGCCATGGAACGAATACTCGGTATCGCACCAGACGCAGCGCAGCGGACAGCCGGTCAGGCGCACGAACACCGTGGGCCAGCCGACGGCGTCGGCTTCGCCTTGCAGCGAATGGAAGATCTCGGTGATGCGCAGGCGCGGTTCGGATTGCGCCGGCGAAGTCGCGTCGGCGTCATCGACGATCGCGTCGATGCGCGCGGAGGCCGCCTTCATGCGCTAGTGGCGCGCTTCCATCTTCAGCGCGCGCAGACGCCCCTGCGCGAGACGCGCGACGGTGGTGTCCGGATAGGTCTGCACGACCTGGTTCAAGGTGGCCTCGGCCGCGTCCCACTGCTTCTGCTCGTACTGGCTGTAGCCGACCTTGAGCAAGGCGTCGGGCGCCTTCAGGCTGTTCGGATAGCGCTGCAGCAAGGTCTCGAACGCCTGCTGCGCGATCTTGTAGTTCTGCGTGACGTAGTACGACTCGCCGAGCCAGTAGTACGCATTGCCGGTCAGGTCGCTGCCCGGGTACTGGTCGATGAAACCCTGGAAGCGGCGCGCCGATTCGGCGTAGCGGCCGTCCTTCAACGCGGCGAACGCTTCGTTGTAGGTGGCGTTCGCGACGGCCGGATCGCCGCCGGAAGCGGCGGGCGCCTGTGCGCCGGCCGCATCGCCCGGAGCGACCGCGGCGCGATCGGCATCGGAAAGATCGTTGACGCCCGCGCGCGGCGGCGCGAAGCGGCTGTCGCGCGGCGGCGGCGTCTTCGGCGCGCTGGCCGGTGCACCGAGGTCGACGTCCGGCGGATTGTCGTTGCGCGCAGCCGGGCGACCGGCTGCCGCAGCGGGCGGCGGCGCGGCGTTGCCGCCGCCTTCGAGACGGCCGATGCGCGAATCGAGGTCGACGTACTGGTCCTTGTTGCGCTGCTTGGCTTCGTCGAGCGCGTGCTTGAGCTCTTCGACTTGGCCCTGCAGCGTCTGCACTTGCGACTGCAGCGCGCTGATCTGGTTGACCAGATCGACCGCACTGCCGCCGCTCTGCGCGCTCGACTGCTGCTGTTCGAGGCGATCGACGCGCTCGGCCAGCGACAGGCGCTGCGCCTGGGCGTGCGCTGCGGGAGCAAACGCGACAACGGCGGCCATCAAGGCCGCCGTCGCCACTGCACTGGACTTCAAGTGCACCATCCGAATCACTTCGCGGTGTAGACGATCTCGACGCGACGGTTCTTCGACCAGCACGACTCGTCGTGCTGACGGCAGACCGGGCGCTCTTCGCCGTAGCTGGTCACGTTGAGCTGCGAGGACGAGGCACCGGCCGCGCTCAGCGCGCTCTGCACCGCATTGCCGCGACGCTCGCCGAGGCCGAGGTTGTACTCGCGCGAACCGCGCTCGTCGGTGTTGCCTTCCAGCGTGACGCGCGACTGCGGGAACTGCTTCAGGTACGCCGCGTGGCACGACATCTGCGCCTGGAACTCCGGCTTGATCTCGCTCTTGTCGAGATCGAAGTAGACGACGCGCTGGCGCAGGCAGCTGTCGGTGTCGAGGCTGTCACGCGTGTAGCGGCCGCCATTGTCGGTCGACTGCGTGGTGGTTTCGGTCGACGTGGGTTCGACCGGAGCCGGCGTCGGCTTGACGGCCTTCTTCGCGCAGGCGGCAACGCCGGCGACGAGCAGAATGGAAAAAGCAACGCGTACGATGTTCTTCATGGTGTTCCCCTTCAACTGGGCGGGTAGGTTGGACATAGCTTTTTTCACGATCACTCAGGTCTTGCGCGGCCATCCTGTGGCCGCTTGTTTACCACGTGTCAACGCTGACGGAACGGACCCCAGACGGGTTCGCGCACGTCTCCCTCTGCGAGCCCGAGCCGCTGCCGCACCCTGCCATCGGCGGATACTGCGTAGAGCACGCCGCGCGAACCTTCGCTCGCGGCATACAGCAGCATGCTTCCGTTGGGGGCGAAACTGGGATGCTCATCTTGGCTGCCCGGCGAAACCTGTATGTACTGGTTCGTCGCCCGGTCGAGGACCGCAATACGATACACGTTTCCGCTGCCCTGCACCATTGCGAGCTTGATGCCCTTGGCGTCGACCACGCTGGCGCTGGCGTTGTACTGGCCCTCGAAAGTGACCCGGCTCGGCTCCCCGCCGCTCGGCGAGACCTGGTAGATCTGCGGCTTGCCCGAGCGATCGGAGGTGAAATACAGGCTCTGGCCGTCCGGCGCCCAGCGCGCCTCGGTGTCGATCGCGAAGTGCTTGGTGATCTGGGTCGCCTGGCGGCTGCCGAGGTCGAGGATGTAGATGTCCGGGTTGCCGCCCTTGGACAGTGTCACCGCGAGGCGGTTGCCGTCCGGCGAGAACGACGGCGCCGAGTTGATGCCCTTCGTGCTCGAGACGACCTGGCGCGAGCCGGTGCCGAGGTCCTGCACGTAGATCGTCGAATTGCCGCTCTCGAAGGAGACATAGGCGACGCGGCGGCCGTCCGGCGACCATGCCGGCGACAGCAGCGATTCGCGCGAGCGCACGACCACCTGCGGGTTGTAGCCGTCCGAATCGGCGACCATCAGCGCGTACTGGTAGTTCGGTGCCACGCCCGTCGCGGTGATGTAGGCGATGCGCGTCCAGAACGCGCCGCGCACGCCGAGGATCTTCTCGTAGACGGCGTCGGCGACCTGGTGCGCGATGTCGCGCAAGCCGGTGCGCTGGCCGCTGATCGCACCGTCGGCGATCTTCTGCTGCTTGGCGACGTCGAACAGCTCGTACTCGACGCGCAGCGCACCGTCGCCGGATTCGGACATGCGCCCGACGACGAGGTAGTCCTGCTTGAGCAGCTTCCACGTGCCGAACTTGACGTCGGCCTGCCGCGTCGGGAATTCGACGATGTTCTCCTTGGGCAGCGTGCGGAACTGGCCGGAGCGGGCCAGATCGGCACGTACGATGTCGCCGGGATTGAATTCCGGCGGCTGGCTGGAGCCCTCGAAGCCGAACGGGATCACCGCGATCGGCAATGCCGAAGGACTGCCATTGTTGATTTCGACCGTCAGGCCGCCGCTCTGCGCCGAGGCACCGCCGGCGAGCAGCACGCCTGCCAGCAGCAGGACGACCCGAGCCAACCATCCATTTCGCTTCGTCATCGAGATCATTGTCCGTCGTATTTGAAATTGAATTTGACCGAGCGTTGGAACACGTTCTCGTATCCGTGATACGGCAGCGGTGCCGCTTTCATCACCGCCTGCTCGATCGAATTGCGCGTCGGCTGGTCGGCATTGCACGGCGATCCCACGGTCACCGAAATCACGTCGCCTCCGGGAATCTGCACGATGTTCAAAGTGCACCGCAGTCCCGGCGATGCGCTGTCGGGGCGATTCCAGTTCTGCGTCACGGCCGCCTGGATCGCTGCCGCGTAACGCGCTGACAGATCGTTGTCCTGTCCGTTTGCGCCCGTTTGCGGCTTCTGGGCTTCATGTTCCGCTTCCGGTTGCGATTCCTGCTTGTCCGCTTGCTGCTTGTTCTGATCTTCGAGCTGGGCCAGCCGCTGCTTCTCGCGATTTAGGCTTTTTTCGGCCGCCTCGCGCTGTTTCTTGATATCTGCAAGCTGCTTTTGCTGCTCTTCCTTGAGCTTCTGCTGCTTCTCCTGCTCGTCGAGCAACACCTGATGCTGCTGCCGCTTCTCTTCCTGTTCCTTCTTCTGCTCCAGCGCCTTCTGCTCGGCGAGCGCGGCGATCTTTTCCTGGTCGATCTGGTCCTGCTTCTGCACTTCGGCCGGCGTTTCCTTCTGTGGCGGCTTCGGTGCGGGCGGCTCGGGTTTCGGTGGTTCCGGTTCCGGCTTCGGCGGCTCAGGTTTCGGCGGTTCGGGCTTCGGTGGCTCCGGCGCCGGTTTCGGCGGCGTCGGCTTGCGTGCACCCGACTTCGGCGCCGCCGTCGGCCCGATCAGCGTCGCCTCGATCACCGGCCCCGGCATCACGACCGGCTTGCTCTCGTTGGTCCACCACAGCCCGATCAACAGGGCCGCGATGACCAGCACGTGCAGGCCGAGCGCCAATCCGAAGGCACGCGCCTTGTCGCCAAAACTCTCCATCCGGCTAGCGCGCTCCGTTCGACTGCAAAGGCTGGCTCATCAAACCGACCTTCGGCACGCCCGCCGACTGCAACAGCACCATCGCCTGATAGATCTTGCCGTAGTCCGCACGCTGGTCGCCGGCAACCAGCACAGGTATTTGCGGATTCTCACGGACGAAAGCTGAAATTTTGTTGACCAGCGCTTTTTCGTCGATCGGCTCGCGCTTGTCGGCGCCGAGCGTCAGGAACAGCTTGCCGTCCGCGTCGACGCTGACGACGGCCGGTTCCTTGTCGTTCTGGATCGACTTCGCGGCCGACTGCGGCAGCTGGATGTCGACGCCGAGATTGAGCAGCGGCGCGGTCACCATGAAGATGATCAGCAACACGAGCATGACGTCGATGTACGGCACGACGTTGATCTCGGCCTTCAGCTTGCGGCGCTTGCGCCTTCCGTAACTTTGCATGGGCTACTCCAACGCGATCCGGTCCGACGCGGGGTTCACGGCGAATCTTCCAGATGCGCCTGGCGGGCGAGGATCGAGGAGAATTCTTCGACGAACGTGTCGTAGCGCAGGTTCACGCGCTCGAGCTTGGTCGAATAGCGGTTGTAGGCCCATACCGCGGGAATCGCCGCGAACAGGCCCATCGCGGTCGCGATCAGCGCTTCGGAGATGCCGGGCGCGACCATCGCGATGGTGGCCTCCTTCACGTTGGCCAGGCCCTGGAACGCGATCATGATGCCCCACACCGTGCCGAACAGGCCGACGTAGGGACTGATCGAGCCGACGTTGGCGAGGAACTCCAGGCTCTGCTCCAGACGATCGATCTCGCGCGTCGAGGACACCCGCATCGCGCGCTGGGCGCCTTCGAGCAGCGCTCGCGAATCGACGCCGCGGCGCTGGCGCAGGCGCGCGAACTCGCGAAAGCCGGCCTCGAAGATCGCAGCCGTGCCGGTCACGTGGTCGCCGCCGCTGGTGATCTCCTTGAACAGCCCGGCGAGATCCGCGCCCGACCAGAAACGCTCCTCGAACTCGTCGGCGCTGGCGTTGGCGCCGTCGATCATCTTCTTCTTGCGGAAGATGATGAACCACGAGGCGATCGAGAAGCCGATCAGGATCCCCAGCACGCATTTGACCGGCCAGCTGGCGTTGAGGACCAGGGCGAGGACGTTCAGGTCTGTACTCATGTCTTCATGATCTCTTGCAGAAGATGTTGCGGAATCGGGCGCGGGCGAAAGCGCGCTGCGTCGAGGCAGGCGATGCGCACACGCGCATCGACCAGCACGTTCGGTTCGGTCTCGCGGCGCAGCGCCTGCCGCACGATGAAACTCGCGCTGCGGCACTCCTCGGTCTGCACGGTCGCGATCAGCAGATCGTCCAGTCGCGCCGGCGCCTTGAAATCCAGCTCCATGCGGTGCACGACGAAGACGATGCCGGCCTCGTCGCGCAGCTGCTGCTGGCCGATGCCGCTGGCGCGCAGCCACTCGCTGCGTGCGCGCTCGAGGAAATGCAGATAGCGCGCATGATAAACGACTCCGCCGGCATCGGTATCTTCCCAATAGACGCGGACGGGCCAGCTGAAGACGGGAATCGGGGATGGGGAGTCGGGAATGGCCGCGCTGCCGGTCTCCCTACTCATCGTTCGTCCTCGGGCCGGAATCCGGGCTGTCGGCCGCCGCCAGAAACAGATCTTCCGCGACGGCACGGCGCGGCGGCTTGAGTCCGAAATGCCGCCAGCACTTGTTGGTGACCATGCGCCCGCGCGCGGTACGCACGAGGAAACCCTGCTGGATCAGGAACGGCTCGAGCACGTCCTCGATCGTGCCGCGCTCCTCGCTCAGCGCGGCCGCCAGCGACTCGACGCCGACCGGCCCACCGTCGAAGTTCTCGATGATCGTGGTCATCAGGCGGCGGTCGTTGGCGTCGAAGCCTTCCGCGTCGACCTTGAGCATCTCCAGCGCGGCGGCCGCGACCGCGGCGGTGATCGTGCCGCCGGCCTTGATCTCGGCGTAGTCGCGCACGCGGCGCAGCAGGCGGTTGGCGATGCGCGGCGTGCCGCGCGCGCGCTTGGCGATCTCGCTGGCGCCTTCGGCCTCGCAGGCGATACCGAGGATCTTCGCGGCGCGGCGCACGATCGCGGCAAGTTCGAGCGGGCTGTAGAACTCGAGCCGCTGCACGATGCCGAAGCGATCGCGCAGCGGTGCGGTCAACAGGCCCGCGCGCGTGGTCGCGCCGATCAGCGTGAACGGTGGCAGGTCGAGCTTGATCGAACGCGCGGCCGGTCCCTCACCGATCATGATGTCGATCTGGAAGTCTTCCAGCGCCGGATAGAGCACTTCCTCGACGATCGGCGACAGGCGATGGATCTCGTCGACGAACAGCACGTCTCGCGGCTGCAGGTTGGTCAGCAGCGCGGCGAGATCGCCGGGACGCTCGAGCACCGGACCCGAGGTCGAGCGCAAGTTCACGCCGAGCTCGTTCGCGATCACATGCGACAGCGTGGTCTTGCCCAGGCCCGGCGGCCCGAAGATCAGCACGTGATCGAGCGCCTCGCCACGCCGGCGCGCCGCTTCGATGTAGATGCCGAGCTGCTCGCGGACGACCGGCTGGCCCAGATACTCGGCGAGCCGCTGCGGACGGATCGTCGCCTCGACGATGTCGTCTTCGCGATTCGCGCTGGCCGAGGTGAGGCGGTCGGTCATTTTGGGCCGGGAATGGGGAATCGGGAAGGGAGAAAGGGCAATGCGCGGATTATGGTCGGGCCGCTCGTCGGTAGATAGCGCCCGAGGCGCAGCCGGCAGGAAGCATTCAGGATCACGACAGGCGCTTGGCCTGCTTTTCCCATTCCCGATTCCCGCTTCCCCATTCCCGCCCCATCAAATCTCCACTTGCGTACCGAGCTCGATCAGCCGGTTGCCGGGGATCTGAAAAAACGCGGTCGCCGGTGTCGCGTTGCGCGCCATGAACGCGAACAGGCGATCGCGCCAGAGCGCCATGCCGGGGCGGTCGGTCGCGACGATGCTCTCGCGGCTGAGGAAGTAGGTCGTATCCATCAGGTCGAACGGGAGGCCGCATTGGCGAACCACCGACAACGCGGCCGGCACGTCCGGATCCTCGGCGAAACCGAAACGCAAGGTCACTTGATAGAACTCGCCGCCGAGCGGTTCGACGGTGACGCGCTCGTCCATTTCCGCGTGCGGCGTCTCGGCCGTCTCCACGGTCAACAGCACGTTGCGTTCGTGCAGCACCTTGTTGTGCTTGAGGTTGTGCAGCAGCGCGTGCGGCACGCCTTCGAGGTTCGCCGTCAGGAACACCGCCGTACCCGGCACGCGCAGCGGCGGATGCGCGGCGATCGAGGCGATGAACGGTTCGATCGCGAGGCCGCCCTGCTTGATCTCGCGCATGACCAGCTCGCGCCCGCGCCGCCACGTCGCGAGCAGCGTGAACACGCCGCCGCCGAGCACCAGCGGGAACCAGCCGCCGTGCTCGATCTTGATCGCGTTCGCGCTGAAATAGGCCAGGTCGATCGTGATGAAAACGATGCCGACGGCGGCGACCAGCGGGCGGCTCCAGCCCCACATGCGACGCGCGACGATCAGTGCCAGCGCGGTCGTGATCAGCATCGTGCCGGTCACCGCGATGCCGTAGGCGGCACCGAGATTGTTCGACGAGCGGAATCCGATCACTGCGGCGATGACGAGCACGAGCAGCAGGCGATTGATCCACGGCAGGAAGATCTGCCCGCGCATCTCGCGCGACGTGTGCACGATGGCCATGCGCGGCGCGAAGCCGAGTTGGATCGCTTCGCGCGTCATCGAGAACGCGCCCGAGATCACCGCCTGCGACGCGATCACCGTCGCCAGCGTGGCGAGCAGGATCATCGGCACGCGCAGGAGTTCCGGCACCAGCAGATAGAACGGGTTCTCGATCGCGGCCGGATCGTTCAGCAGGAGGGCGCCCTGCCCGAAATAATTGAGGACCAGTGCGGGCGAAACGAAACTGAACCAGGCCAGGCGAATGGGCTTCTTGCCGAAGTGGCCCATGTCCGCGTACAGCGCCTCGGCGCCGGTCAGCGCCAGTACGACGCCGCCGAGCGCCACGAACGCGTGGATGCCGTGCGTGCGGAAGAACTGCACGCCATGCCACGGATTGAGCGCGTACAGCACGCTCGGTCGCTGCGCGATCTCCATGACGCCGAATACAGCGAGCACGATGAACCACACGCACATCACCGGACCGAAGATCGCGCCCATCTTGGCCGAACCGCGCCGTTGGATCACGAACAGTCCGATCAGCACCACCACCGTGATCGGCACCACGTAGTGCTCGAGCGACGGCGCGACCACTTCCAGGCCTTCCACCGCCGACAGCACCGAGATCGCCGGCGTGATCACGCCGTCGCCGTAGAACAGCGAGGCGCCGAACAAGCCGAAGATCACGATCCACCAGCGCGCGCGTGCGCTCGTGCGCGCGCTGCGCTGCGCCAGCGCCATCAGCGCCATCATGCCGCCTTCGCCCTTGTTGTCGGCGCGCATGATGAAGACGACGTACTTCAGCGAAACGACCAGGACCAGCGACCAGAAGATCAGCGACAGCACGCCGAGGACCGGCTCCGGCCCCACCGCGAGGCCGGGTGTATTGAAGATCTCCTTGACCGTGTAGAGGGGGCTCGTACCGATGTCGCCGTAGACGACGCCGATCGCTCCGAGCGCGAGCGCCGCGAGGCGTGCGCGCGTACTGCCATCGTGAGCGGCGGGGTCTTTCATGGTCTGGAGTCTCGCAGCAGGTTCAACGGAGCGCCGCCTTCAGCGCCTTGCGGATGATGTCCTCGGCGCTGTCGCCGGGCGCGGCCGCATCGCGCACGAGGCGCGTGACTTCGGCCGGCTTGTAGCCGAGCGTCTGCAGCGCGACGGTCGCTTCGGCGACCGGATCCTGCGGCACGCCGCCGCCCACCGCGCTCGGCACGCCACTGGCGAGGCCATCGACGCGATCGCGCAGCTCGACGATCATGCGTTCGGCAGTCTTCTTGCCGATACCGGGAATGCGCGTCAGCGCAGTCACGTCGCCGCTCTGGACGAGCCGCGTGAACTCGTCGACGCTGACGCCGGACAGCACCGCCAGCGAAATTTTCGCGCCGACGCCGCTGACCTTCTGCAGCGTGCGGAACAGGCTGCGCTCGGACTCGCGCAGGAAACCGTACAGCACGACCGTGTCCTCCTTCGCCGCGTAGTGCGTGCAGAGGTTCACCTCACGGCCGAGTTCGGGCAAGTCAAAAAAGGTGGACATCGGCGCTTCGAGCTCGTAGCCGACGCCGCCGACGTCGACGACGATCCACGGCGGCTGCTTGGCGATCAGGATGCCTTTGAGCCGTCCGATCATCGTCCCCGCCTCCATGCGCTGCGCGGAATGCCGATGCGCTGGATGCTCGCGCGCGTGTGGGCATGCGCGATCGCGATCGCCAGGGCATCGGCGGCGTCCGCCTGCAGGCGATCGGGCAGATTGAGCAGGATGCCGACCATGTGCTGGACCTGGGTCTTGTCGCCCGCGCCGGTGCCGACGACCGCCTGCTTGACCTCGCGCGCGGCGTACTCGGTGACGCCGACGCCGCGGTTGACGATCGCGCAGATCGCGGCACCGCGCGCCTGGCCGAGCTTCAGTGCCGAATCGGGATTGCGCGCCATGAACACGCGCTCGATCGCCGCCTCCTGCGGCGCGTACTCGACGATGATCGCGCTAAGCTCGTCGAAGATCTGCTTCAGGCGCTCGGCGAAGCTGTCGTTGCCGAGCAGGTGCAGCGCCGTGTGGAAGACATGGCGCGACTTGCCCGTAGCGTCGACGTCGATGATGCCGACGCCGGTACGCTGGCTGCCGGGATCGATGCCGAGAATGCGCACGGCTGAGCCGGGATTCGGGATGCGAGATCCGAGATTCGGGAAAGACACGGCGTTCACGATCCGAAACGGCCGTCGCGCAGGAATTCGATGGTCAGATCGGCGACCTCGGACGACAGCAGCATGCCGGTGTGCGAGGCCGCGACGGTGCGGTGGTCGGCGATACCGGGCAACTCGGTCTCCGCGACGGCGACGGTGCCATCATGAGGCGCGGTCAGTGTGCCCAGCGTGAAACCGAGACCGAACGGCAGCTTGCCGGCGATCACGCCGACCTTGCGCGTTCCGCGCCATGCTTCTACGCCGTCGAGCAGCGGCTCGACGCTGTGGCCCATCAGCCAGCGCCCACCCGGCAGCGCGGCCAGGCCGCGAGCGACCGTGCTGCCGCGCAGCGGCGGTCCGAGACAGACGACGCGGCCGCGCGGCAGCTTGCGCATGCCGCGTGCCGCTTCGAGCGCGACGAGGGCGCCGAGACTGTGACCGACCAGATGCACGGCCGGTGCGTCGATCGCGAGCATGCGTTCGCGCAAGCGTTCGACCGCCGGAACGAAGCCGGCGAAGACGCTTGCGTAGTCCAGCGTCTCGACGCTGTAGCCGGCCTGGTGCAGCCGCCGCGACAGGTAGGCCAGCGTGATGCCGCGCATCCAGATGCCGTGCAGCAGGATCACATGTTCGCCGACCGGCGACGCCTCGGCGCGCTGGCGGCGCGTGCGTGCGACCGGCGCCGAGCGCAGCGCGGCACGTTGCGGTGCCGGGCGGCGCGTGTTCACTTCTTCTCCGTCTCCACCACGCGCACGTGCAACTCGGCGAGCTGCACGGCGGGCACGACGGAAGGCGCGGCCGTCATCAGGTCCTGCGCGCTCGTCGTCTTCGGGAAGGCGATCACGTCGCGGATCGAATCGGTGCCGGCCATCAAGGCGGCGATACGGTCGATGCCGAAGGCGATGCCGCCGTGCGGCGGCGCGCCGAACTTCAGCGCTTCGAGCAGGAATCCGAACTTCGCCTGCGCCTCGTCCGCACCGATGCCGAGCAGGTCGAACACCGCACTCTGCATGTCGGGGCGATGGATGCGGATCGATCCGCCGCCGATCTCGTTGCCGTTGAGGACCATGTCGTAGCCGCGCGAAACGGCGATCTTCGCATTCGCCCTGAGGTCGGCCACGTCGTCGACCTTCGGTGCCGTGAACGGATGATGCAGGGCGACGTAGCGCTGCGCTTCGGCGTCGTATTCGAACATCGGGAAATCGACGACCCAGAGCGGCTTCCACGCGTTTTCGACGAGCCCGCGGTCGCGGCCGACCTTCAGGCGCAGCGCGCCCATGAAATCGGAAACGGTCTTGTAGGCGCCGGCGCCGAACAGCACGAGGTCGCCGCTCGTCGCGCCGGTCGCGTCGAGTAAGACGGCCAGCGTCGCGTCGTCGAGGAACTTCGCGATCGGCGAGTTGAGTCCCTCGCGGCCCTTGGCACGATCGTCGACGCGGATCCAGGCGAGGCCCTTGGCGCCGTACTTGGCCGCGTGCACGCCGAGCTCGTCGATCTGCTTGCGCGTCAGCTCCGCGCCGCCGGGCACGCGCAAGGCGGCGATGCGGCCGTCGGCATCATTGGCGGCATCGGCGAACACCTTGAACTCGACCTGCTTCAGCCGCTCGGCGACGTCGACCAGTTCGAGCGCGATGCGCAGGTCCGGCTTGTCCGAACCGTAGCGGCGCATCGCCTCGGCGTACGTCATGCGCGGGAACTGGGCGGCGAGCTCGACGCCTGCGACATCCTTGAAGATCGCGCGGATCATGTCCTCGACGGCGTCCTGCACGTCGCGTTCCTCGACGAAGGCGAACTCCATGTCGAGCTGGGTGAATTCGGGCTGGCGGTCGGCGCGCAGGTCCTCGTCGCGGAAGCAGCGCGCGATCTGGTAGTAGCGGTCGAAGCCGGCCATCATCAGCAGCTGCTTGAACAGCTGCGGCGACTGCGGCAGCGCATAGAACTCTCCCGGGTGCACGCGCGAGGGCACCAGGTAGTCGCGCGCGCCTTCGGGCGTGGCCTTGGTCAGGATCGGCGTTTCGATGTCCTGGAAGCCGCGTTCGTCCAGATGGCGGCGCAACGCGGAGACGAGTTTCGTGCGCATGCGCATCGCGCGCTGCATGTCCGGCCGGCGCAGGTCGAGATAGCGGTACTTGAGCTTGAGATCTTCGTTGGTCGTCTCGTGCAGCACGAACGGCAGGTCGCGCGCGGCGTTGAGCACGTCGATGCGATCGGCGAGCACTTCGACGCGGCCGCTCTTCACGCGATCGTTGACGCTGACGCGACGGCGCACATTGCCGGCGATGCGCAGACAGTATTCGTAGCCGACCTCGCTGGCAGTCTTGAATGCCGCCGCGTTGTCCGGATCGACGACGACCTGGACGAGGCCTTCGTGGTCGCGCAGGTCGATGAAGATGACGCCGCCATGGTCGCGACGCGTATCGACCCAGCCGCAGAGAACGATCTCTTTGTCCAGCAGGGTCTCGTCGACGAGACCGCAATAATGTGTGCGCATGCAGATCCGCAGGGCGCCGTCGGTGGCGCGTTACAAGGCGCGGAATGCTACGGAGGAAGTTGCTGCACTGCAATGTTGATGCAGTGCGGACAAGGGTCGCATCCGCGCGATGCCGTAAAAGACGATGCCCGCCGGAACGGCGGGCATCGCAATGCTTGGATCAGCCGCTGCCGCTCAGCGCCAGCGACGGTCTACGCGGAACTCGGCCTCGCAGCCCTGGTCGACCCAGATGCCCGCACGATTCCAGCCCCAATTGCGGCCCTCGACGCAGCGCGTCTTCGAAATCTGCCGCTGGACGCGCACCGAGCTGCCGCGGCCGGTGTCGACCTGGCACATGTTGTACTGGTAGTTGGCACTGGCACAGCGCAAAACGATCGGCTGGTTCCAGCCCGGTCCCGGACGCCAGTCACCGTCACCCGGACCCGGACCCGGGCCGCCGGCCCAGCGGCGCTGGACGCGGAAGATCGCTTCGCAGCCTTGATCGACCCAGACGCCGGCGCGATTCCAGCCCCAGTTGCGGCCCTCGACGCAGCGCGTATTGGAAATCTGCCGCACGATGCTGACGCGGCTGCCCATGCCGGTGTCGACCTGGCACATGTTGTAGCCATACCCGGCGCTCGCGCAGCGAATGTCGATATCGCGATCCCAGCCCGGACCCGGACGCCAGTCGCCGCCGTATTGCGCCATGCCGACTGCGTCGATGGCAGCGGCCAGTTGAGGCGCCTGCTGCGCCGATGCGCTCGCTGCCGCCCCGATCGACAACACACAAGCCAAGATTGCGCAAAGCCACTTGCTCATCGCGATGCTCCCCGTTGGAAAACGACGCAAGTCTAGACCATCGAGATGAACGCTTGGCATCCGCGGCGAGGATTCACGACCCGGCTGCGCCGTCGCTCTTGGGCTTGGACGTCGCCGCTGGCGTCTCGGCCTTCGGCTTGTCGGCCGGCTCGGATTTGCTTTCGGTCTTCGCCGCAGGCGCCTCGTCCTTGCCGGCGAGGTTGCGCTTGGTGTCGCCGTCCTTCTTGAAGTCGGTCTCGTACCAGCCGCTGCCGGCGAGCCGGAACGCCGGCGCGGTGAGGCGCCGCTTGACGGTTTCCTTGCCGCATTCGGGGCACACGGTCGGATCGGGGTCGGACAATTTCTGCAGGCGCTCGAAGCGGGCGCTGCAGCTGCGGCATTCGAAATCGTAGATCGGCATCGGGTTTCCTCACAGCCCGGCGCGCCGGGACCGGCGCACCGCGACGCGGACTATGCGGATATGCGCCCGGATTTCAAGCACGGCCTGCGTCCGGCCCGCCGCTTCCACGCCGCGCGCGACGCCCGCAAGGGGGCGTGCGAGCCGCTTCACCAGACACGGAAACGCGCGCGGCAGCCGTCGCTGACCCAGACCGAACGGTCGTCGTAATCCCAGTTCTCGCCACGTCGGCACGGCGCCTGCGACAGTTGCTCGTCGATGTGCACTTCGCGCGCGCCGCGCGGCAGTTGGCAGCGCTCGCGGTCGCCGCCTTGGCTCTCGCAGGTGACGGTGCTGCCGCCGCTGTCGGCCGGATCGTGGTCGTAGCCGCTGCCGGAATAGGAACGCCGATCGTCATTGCGATCGTCGTAGCCACGGTCGTCGTCCTCGGCGAAGCGTCCGGAACAGCCTTGGTCGACCCACAGTCCCTCGCCGTCGACGCCCCAGCTCTGGTTCTCGATGCAGCGCGAATCGGACAACTGCTGGACCAGCCGCGCCGAGCGCCAGCGATTGCCGCAGCGCGTGAACTTGTAGCCGCTGCTCGAGCATTCCATTTCGTCGCGGCCGCGGCGATCGTCGTCACGATGGCGCGGCCTTGCCGCGTCGCGATCGTCGTAGACGCCGCGGTCGACCAGCGCACCTTCGGCGAATTCGCCGGCGCAACCGCCGGACACCCAGACGTAACCGGTCTGCTGGTTGAAGCCCCAGGTCTGTTCCTGCACGCAGGCGGTCTTCGACAGCTGCCGCACGAGACCGGCGCTGCGGAACGGCGTACGGCATTCGGTGTATTTGAAATCGTTCGAACGGCACTCGATGGCGCCGGACTCGCGCGCTTGCGCGACGAGCGGCCCGAGCAGGAATGCAACGACGAGCAGCAGGCAACGTGCGGACATGACGACTCCCCGGTATCGAATCCACGCACCGAGAATAGCATCGCGCCATGCCGCCTCGGCGACGCGGCTCGCAGCGTTGCCGCCACGATCCGCGTGCCGGGCCGATGTTCCCGATCAGCCGCGCGTGAAGCGCAGCTGGCCGTGGTCGGCGTCGACCGCCACGGTATCGCCGGGCTGGAACTTGCCTTCGAGGATCTCGCGCGCGAGCGGATTCTCCAGCTGCTGCTGAATCGCGCGCTTCAGCGGCCGCGCGCCGTAGACCGGATCGAAGCCGACGTTGCCGAGCAGGTCGAGCGCCTTTTCGCTCAGGCTGAGCTTCAACTGGCGTTCGGCGAGGCGCTTTGCCAGGTAGTCGGTCTGGATGCGCGCGATCGCGCGGATCTGCTTCTTGTCGAGCGCGCGGAACACGACGATCTCGTCGAGCCGGTTGATGAATTCCGGCCGGAAGTGCGCCTGCACGACGCCCATCACGGCCGCCTTCATCTTCGTGTATTCCTCCTCGCTGTCGCCCGAGGCTTCCTGGATGTACTGCGAGCCGAGGTTCGAGGTCATCACGATGACGGTGTTGCGGAAGTCGACCGTGCGGCCCTGGCCGTCGGTGAGACGGCCGTCGTCGAGCACCTGCAGCAGGATGTTGAAGACGTCGTGGTGCGCCTTCTCCACCTCGTCGAGCAGGATCACGCTGTACGGACGCCGGCGCACGGCTTCGGTGAGGTATCCGCCCTCTTCGTAGCCGACATAGCCCGGAGGCGCGCCGATCAGGCGGCTGACGGAGTGCTTTTCCATGAATTCGCTCATGTCGATGCGCACCATCGCGTCGCCGGAGTCGAACAGGAATTCGGCGAGCGCCTTGCACAGCTCCGTCTTGCCGACGCCGGTGGGCCCCAGGAACAGGAACGAGCCGTTCGGCCGGTTCGGATCGGACAGCCCCGCGCGCGAGCGCCGTATCGCATCGGCGACCGCGTGCACGGCTTCGTCCTGGCCGACGACACGCTTGTGCAGTTCGTCCTCCATCTTCAGGAGCTTCTCGCGCTCGCCTTCGAGCATCTTGCTGACCGGGATGCCGGTCCAGCGCGCGACGACCTCGGCGATCTCCTCGGCCGTGACCTTGTCCTGCAGCAGGGTGAAACCCTTGGTCTCGGCTTCCTGCGCGGCCTTCAGCTGCTTTTCCAGTTCGGGAACTTTCCCGTACTGGATTTCGCTCATCTTGGCGTAGTCCTGGCGGCGCTGCGCGGCTTCGAGATCGAGCTTGGCCTGCTCGATCTGCTCCTTGATCTTGGTCGCGCCCTGCAGCGTCGCCTTCTCCGACTTCCAGATTTCCTCGAGATCGGAATAGTCGCGCTCCAGCGCGTCGATCTCCTTTTCGAGATCGGCCAAGCGCTGCTTCGATTCGCTGTCCTTTTCCTTCTTCAGCGCTTCGCGCTGGATCTTCAGCTGGATCAGGCGGCGCTCCTTGCGATCGAGTTCCTCCGGCTTGGAGTCGATCTCCATGCGGATGCGCGAGGCGGCCTCGTCCATCAGGTCGATCGCCTTGTCGGGCAGCTGGCGATCGGGGATGTAGCGGTTGGACAAGGTCGCGGCGGCGACGATCGCCGGGTCGGTGATCTCCACGCCGTGGTGCACGGCGTACTTCTCCTTGAGGCCGCGCAGGATCGCGATCGTGTCCTCCACGCTGGGTTCGCCGACGAAGACCTTCTGGAAGCGCCGCTCCAGCGCGGCGTCCTTCTCGATGTACTTGCGGTATTCGTCGAGCGTGGTCGCGCCGATGCAGTGCAGCTCGCCGCGGGCGAGCGCGGGCTTGAGCATGTTGCCGGCGTCCATCGAGCCCTCGGCCTTGCCCGCGCCGACCATCGTGTGCAGCTCGTCGATGAACAGGATGACCTGGCCTTCCTGCTTGGACAGGTCGTTCAGCACGCCCTTCAGGCGCTCCTCGAATTCGCCGCGGAACTTGGCGCCGGCGATCAGCGCGCCCATGTCCAGAGAGAGCACGCGCTTGTCGCGCAGCCCTTCGGGCACTTCGCCGTTGACGATGCGCTGCGCGAGTCCTTCGACGATCGCGGTCTTGCCGACGCCGGGTTCGCCGATCAGCACGGGGTTGTTCTTGGTGCGCCGCTGCAGCACCTGGATCACGCGGCGGATCTCCTCGTCGCGGCCGATCACGGGATCGAGCTTGCCCTTCTCCGAGCGCGCGGTCAGGTCGATCGTGTATTTCTCGAGCGACTGGCGCTGGTCCTCGGCATTCTCCGATTGCACCTTCTCGCCGCCGCGCATCTTCTCGATCGCCGCTTCGAGGTTCGCCTTGGTCGCGCCGGCCGCCTTCAGGGCGGCGCCGACTTCGCCCTTGTCGTCGAGTGCGGCGAGCACGAACAACTCCGAGGCGATGAACTGGTCGCCGCGCTGCTGCGCCAATTTGTCGGTCAGATTGAGCAGGCGGTTCAACTCGTTGGAAACGTTGATGTTGCCTTCCTGCCCGGCGACTTTCGGCAGGCGATCGAGCAGCTGCCCGGCGCGCGTGCGCAGCGCCGGCACGTTGACGCCGGCCTGCGCCAGCAGCGGCACGGTCGAGCCGCCCTGCTGATCGAGCAGCGCGGCCAGCAGGTGGGCGGGATCGAGCATGTTGTTGTCGCGTCCGACCGCAAGGCTCTGCGCATCGGCGAGCGCCTGCTGGAACCGCGAAGTCAATTTGTCCATTCGCATGACGTGGGGGGCCTCCTCTGTCCGGCGCAGTGCCCCGCAGCGCGCCGGCGAATGATCGAAAAAAATCGAGCGCACTGTGCGCCCGGATGTCGCCAAAATGGGTGGCGTCCCCTCGTTCTTCAAGCGGAACGGCAGTTTGCAAAGGTTCGCAAAATGGCGCGGGCAACCTCCTAGAATCACTGCCCGCGCATGCGCCGCCTGGGCGCGCATGCGGCGAACCGCGGCCGACGGCCGCGAGACTGGGGCGTTGCGATGTTGAAACTGTTGATCCGCGAAGTCGACGAGCGATTCGAACTCGGCGACGCCGGCCACTCGCTGCTGATGGAGCTGCTGACGTTGATCTTCGACGGCCGCGCCGGCGGCGTGCCGGGGCTGATGCAGAAGTTCCACCAGCAGGGGCTCGGCTATCTGGTCGAATCCTGGGTCGCCGACGCCGCGCCCGTGCCCGTGCAGCCGCGGCAGCTCGAACGCCTCTTCGATTCCGGCAAGCTGTCGGCGATGGCCAACCGCCTCGGCCTGGCGCGTACCACGGCGGTTGCTGCCGCCTGCGCGTCACTGCCGGAACTGATCCGCCTGCTGACCCGTGGCGGCCGCCGGCCGAGCCATCTGCCGAGCGACGTCAGCGCCTATCTCGCCGGGCATTATCGAATCCAAGCGGCGCACGCGAGCACCGGCCCTCAGCGCCAACCGATCGAAAGCACGCGGTTCCTGCCCGGCCCGCATTGGGTCAAATGGGCCATGGTCGCCACCTGCCTGATCGCCCTCGGGCTCTGCATGCTGCAGCGTCAACCGGCGACGCCCGCGAAGACGCCCTCGGCCGAGGATGCCGGCTTCGGCGGAAACACCGCCGCGCACGCATCGCTGTAGCGTGGCCGTCGCGGAGCATGGCGGGCGCCGTCGGTCCGAAGTCAGGCGAACTCGTGCGTGCGCCAGATCAAGGTCGCGAAACGCCCGGTCTCGCGCTCGCGCCGATATGAGTAGAAACGCGCGTCGGTGAAGGTGTCGTCGCCGCCGCCGTGGATATCACGGACGCCCGCCGCCGCCAGCCGCCGCCGCGCGAGTGCATACAGATCGCATTGCCAGTGCCCCGGCCGCGTCGCCGCGAAGACACACGCCGCGCCTGCATCAGGCTCGACGAAAGCCGCGCGCACCTCGTCGCCGACCTCGTAGGATCGCGCCGCAATGGCCGGCCCCAGCCACGCCGAGATGCGCGCGGCAGGCGTCGCCATGCGTTCCAGCGTCGCTTCGATGACGCCTCCGGCGAGTCCGCGCCAACCGGCATGGGCCGCAGCAACAGCCGAACCGTCGTCCGCGCAGAACAGGATCGGCAGGCAGTCGGCCGTCAAGATGGCCAGTACGACGCCGCGGGCGCGGGTCACCGCGGCATCCGCTTCGGGTTCGTGCGCCGGCGGACCGTCGGCCTCGTGGACGGCCGTGCCGTGCACCTGGCGCAGCCAGCACGGCGCGTTCGGCAGCGCCAGCCAGTCGACCAGCGCATAGCGGTTCGCGGCGACGGCGGCGGGCTCGTCGCCGCTGCGCGCGCCGAGGTTGAACGCATCGAACGGCGGCGCGGACCGTCCCGGCAGGAGCCGTGTCGTCACCACGGCGCGAACGCCGGGAACGGCTGGCCAATCGGGCCGGATCCAGCCGTCGCCCTGCCCGAGCGCCGTGCCCGGATCGGCCGCGGCCTTCATGCCGGATGGGTTTTCATGTCCGCCCGCAACGCCGTCAGCAGCGTTTCCATGTCGGCCGGCCGCTCGGCTTCGACCGCGATGGTCTTGCCGCTCTTCGGGTGCAGGAATTCGAGCCGTTCGGCATGCAGCGCCTGGCGCCGGAAGCCGCGCAGGGCCTCGACCAGCTCCGGACTCGCCCCTTTCGGCAGCTTCAGCAGGCCGCCGTACTGCGGATCACCGACGAGCGGATGGCGTACATAGGCCATGTGCACGCGGATCTGATGCGTGCGGCCGGTTTCGAGGCGGCATTCGACCAGCGTCATCGTGCGGAACCGCTCGCGCACGCGGTAGTGCGTGACCGCGTCGCGGCCGTCTTCGCGTACGGCCTGTTTCAGACGATCGTGCGGATGCCGGCCGATCGCGGCATCGACGCGGCCGCCGGCGACCATCGCGCCGTAGACAACGGCCGCGTATTGACGATGAACCTCCCGCGCCGACAGCTGTTCGACCAGGGAGGTGTGCGCGCGCAGCGTCCGCGCGACGACCATAAGGCCGGAAGTGTCCTTGTCCAGGCGGTGCACGATGCCGCCGCGCGGAATTTCGGCCAGCTTCGGATCGTAGTGCAGCAGCGCGTTCTGCAAGGTGCCGGCGGCATTGCCCGCGCCCGGATGCACGACGAGCCCGGCGGGCTTGTTGACGACCAGCACATCGGCGTCCTCGTGGCGGATGTCGAGCGCGATGGCTTCGGGCTGCGCGCCGATTTCGCGCTCCATGCGCACGCTGAGCGAGACCTGCTCGCCGCCGCGAACGGTATGCCGCGGCGCCACGGTCGCGCCGTCGAGCAGCGCCGCGCCGGACTTGATCCAGGCGGTCAGGCGCGAACGCGAATAGTCCGGGAACAGCTCGGCCAGCGCCTGGTCGAAGCGGCGGCCGGCCATCTCGAAGGGAATGCTCGTATTCAGGCTGGATTCCGCTTCGTTCATGCTCAACTCTCGTCGTGTGGCGCGTTTCCAGCGCGGGCGACGTTCGGGTTATGATCGTCGTTTGAAGCTTGCCGCGAACGGATCGACGATCCATCGAGCAGGCGGATCGCGTCCGGGACGCGCTGCCGGACGATCCGGCCCAGCGACCCATCGGCAACATCCACTCTTCCATCCATCATCGCAGAGCCTGCCATCCGCATGCGAGTCTCCCCTAGTCTCAAATTCGTCCTGCGCATCGCCCTGGTCGCGCTGTTCGTCACGCTGGCCGGCTGCTCGCTGTTCCACCGGGACAAGCGCGGCGATCCCCTGGATACCCTGCCGGTCGAAGAGCTCTACCAGAAGGGCGTCGGCGTGCTCGACGACCAGAACTACGATTTCGCCTCGCGCATCTTCCAGCGCCTGGTCGCGCGCTTCCCGTTCGGCCCGTACACCGAGCAGTCGCAACTGAACCTGGCGTACGCGCAGTACAAGAACGACAAGCAGGACGATGCGTATTCCACGATCAACCGCTTCATCAAGACCTACCCGACGCATCGGCACATCGACTACGCCTACTACCTGCGCGGCCTGATCAACTTCGACCGCTCGGCGGGCTTCATCGAACGCTACGTCGGGCAGGACATGACCAAGCGCGACCAGGCCAACCAGCGCCAGTCGTTCGACGACTTCAACGCGCTGCTGTCGCGCTATCCGCAGAGCCTCTACGTCGGAGACGCGCGCCAGCGCATGGTCTACCTGCGCAACATGATGGCGCAGTCCGACCTCAACGTCGCCTACTTCTATTTCAAGCGCAAGGCGTTCGTCGCCGCGTCGAACCGCGCGAAGACGATCATCGAAACCTATCCGCAGTCGCCGCAGAACGGCGATGCGCTGGCGATCATGGTCGACAGCTACAAGGCGCTCGGGCAGGACAAGCTCGCCGACGACGCCGAGCGCGTGCTCAAGCTGAACTTCCCGGATCATCCGTTCTTCAGGAACGACTGGCCGAGCTACCGTTCCAACTGGTGGAAGCTGATCCCGCTGACCAACCGCGGCCAGTAGCCGCGCGCCGCTTCGGGCTGCGCGCTCAGCGCCAGCCCGAAGTGATCGGATAGCGCCGCTCGCGGCCGAACGCGCGGCGCGACACTTTCGGCCCCGGCGCCGCCTGATGGCGCTTCCACTCGTTGATGCGCACCAGGCGCAGCACCTGGTCGACGACCGTTTCGGAGAAACCGGCGCGCACGATGTCGTCGCGCGACTGCTCCTGGTCGACGTAGCGGTACAGGATCGCATCGAGCACATCGTACGCCGGCAGCGAGTCCTGGTCGGTCTGGTTCTCGCGCAGCTCCGCCGACGGCGCCCGCTCGATCACCGCCGGCGGAATCACCGGCGCGCCGCCGACACTGTTGCGCCAGTTCGCCAGCGCGTAGACCTCGGTCTTGTACAGATCCTTGATCGGCGCATAGCCGCCGCACATGTCGCCATAGATCGTCGCGTAGCCGACTGCGTACTCGCTCTTGTTGCCGGTCGTCAGCAGCAGCCCGCCGAACTTGTTCGACAAGGCCATCAGCAAGGCACCGCGGCTGCGCGACTGCAGGTTCTCCTCGGTCGAATCGGCAGCGCGTCCGGCGAACGCCGGCGCCAGCGCCTCGACAAACCCCTTGAACGGCGCCTCGATCGGAATCGTCAGCACTTCGACGCCGGCCGCTCGGGCCTGCTCTTCGGCGAGGTCGTTGCTGAGATCGGACGTGTAGCGCGACGGCAGGCGCACGCCGGTGACGTTGTGTGCGCCGAGCGCGTCGATCGCCAGGGCGAGCACGAGCGCTGAGTCGATACCGCCGGACAAGCCGATCCAGACCTTGCCGAAGCCGTTCTTCGCGCAGTAGTCGCGCGTACCGCGCACGATCGCCCGCCACGCCAGCGCCTCGCGGCTCTCGTCGCCGTCGCTCGGCCAGCCGATCGGCGCGAAAGCACGCTGGGACGGGTCGTAGTCGGCCAACAGCCAGTGGTCCTCGAAGGCGCGCGCGGCCGCATGGATGTGTCCGTTGCCGTCGGCGAGCACCGAGGCGCCGTCGAACACCAGCGCATCCTGGCCGCCGACGATGTTGAGGTAAGCCAGCGCGACACCGGTCTCGGCCACGCGCGTGGCGAGCAAGGCATCGCGCTGCGCATGTTTGTCGCGCTCGAACGGCGACGCATTCGGCACGAGGACGAGCTCGGCGCCCGCGTTCGCCGTATCGGCGAGCGGCTCGGCGAACCACAGGTCCTCGCAAATGACGAGGCCGACCGGCACGCCCTTGACCTCGAACACGCACGCGCCGCCGTCCGGATCGACTTCGAAGTAGCGGCGCTCGTCGAATACCGCGTAGTTCGGCAGTTCGCGCTTGCGATAGGTCGTCGCGACGGCACCGTCGCGCAGCACGCTGGCCGCGTTGTAGACGACTGCACCCGCGGCCTGCGGCCAGCCGACGATGGCGACGATGCCACTCACCTGACGCGCGATCTTCTGCAACGTCGCCTCGCATTCGGCGAGGAAGCTCGGCCGCATCAGTAGGTCCTCCGGCGGATAGCCGCTGAGCGCCAGCTCCGGAAACAGCACCAGATCGGCGCGATGCACGTCGCGCGCCTCGGCGATCATCGATGCGATGCGCTCGGCGTTGTGCGCGACCGCGCCGACGGGGAAATCGAACTGGGCGAGGGCGATGCGCAAGGTGGGCATGGGGAGTCCGTAGTGACCGAAAAGCGCCCCCTTCCGGCCTGCCGGCCACCTTCCCCAGCTACGCAGGGGAAGGAAAATCCCAGTCGGTAAAACCGATGCGGTTCCTTCCCCCGCCTGCGGGAGAAGGTGGCCGGCTGGCCGGAAGGGGGCGGAGGCTAGATTGTGCTGGAAGAAAGAGAATCCAAGATTGTTGCGAGCACCCGATCGGTACGCAACAGCACGTCGTCGTTCCAGAAGCGCAGTAAGCGGAAACCTTGGGTCCGCAACTATTCGTCGCGCTCGGCATCGCGTGCGTAATCCAGGTGCTGGCTGCCGTCGACTTCAATGACGAGGCTTGCTTCCACGCAAATGAAATCGACGACGTAAGGACCGATCGGATGCTGTTTGCGGAAGCGAAAGCCTGCCAGCTGGCGGCGGCGCAGATGGAACCACAGACGCAGTTCCGCGTCCGTCATCTGTTTGCGCAAACCGCGCGCGAATCGCGCGTTCGCACCGCTTCGCATCGACATTCCTTGTCGTAAGAGCCCCCCCTTCCGCCTGCGGCACCTTCCCCCGCGAGCGGGGGAAGGGACAGCGCCCAAGGTCGTGTCTACGCTTGCCGTTCCTTCCCCCGCTCGCGGGGGAAGGTGGCCGGCAGGCCGGAAGGGGGCCTGCCGCAAAGCCTTACTTCATCTTCGTCGCCAGCGTCTTGCCGAGATCCGCCGGCGACTTCACCGTCGTCACGCCGGCCTTCTCGAGCGCGGCGAACTTCGCCGCGGCCGTGCCCTTGCCGCCGGAGATGATCGCGCCCGCATGGCCCATGCGCTTGCCTGCCGGTGCCGAGGCGCCCGCGATGAAGGCGACGACCGGCTTCTTGACGTATTCCTCGATGAATTCGGCCGCCTCTTCCTCGGCGCTGCCGCCGATTTCGCCGACCATGATGATGCCTTCGGTCTGCGCATCGTCCTGGAACAGCTTCAGGCAGTCGATGAAGTTGAGGCCGTTGATGGGGTCACCGCCGATGCCGATGCAGGTGCTCTGGCCGAGGCCGACGTTGGTGGTCTGGAACACCGCTTCGTACGTCAACGTGCCGGAGCGCGACACGATGCCGACCTTGCCCGGCTTGTGGATGTGGCCCGGCATGATGCCGATCTTGCACTCGCCCGGCGTGATGATGCCGGGGCAGTTCGGCCCGATCAGCACCGTATCCGGATAGTCCTTCAGCACATTCTTGACGCGCAGCATGTCGAGCACCGGAATGCCCTCGGTGATCGCGACGATGACCTTCACGCCGGCATCGGCCGCTTCGAGGATCGCGTCGGCCGCGAACGGCGGCGGCACGAAGATCATCGATGCCTCGGCACCGGTGTCGTTCACCGCGTCGAGCACGGTGTTGTAGACCGGCAGTCCGATGTGCTCGCTGCCGCCCTTGCCCGGCGTCACGCCGCCGACCAGCTTGGTGCCGTATTCCAGCGCCTGTTCGGAGTGGAACGTGCCCTGCTGGCCGGTGAAGCCCTGGGTGATGACCTTGGTGTTCTTGTTGACCAAAACGCTCATGGGGTGTCCTTGAAATGTGTGCCCGCTCCGCTCTTGTCGTCATTCCCGCGAAAGCGGGAATCCATTTTGACGTGCTTGCACTGGATGCCCGCGTTCGCGGGCATGACGTCGAGGGGACCGTGTGGATTCATCGACAATGGGCGGCGATCGATCATCGGCCACCCGTCTCGTATCAGGCAGCCTTGACCGAAGCGACAGCCTTCTGCGCCGCATCGTTGAGGTCGTCGGCGGGCGTAATCGCCAGCCCGGAATTGGCGAGCAGCTCGCGCCCCTTTTCCACATTGGTACCCTGCAGGCGGACGATCACCGGAATCGTCAGGCCGACTTCCTTGACCGCGGCGATGATGCCCTCGGCGATCAGGTCGCAGCGCACGATGCCGCCGAAGATGTTGACCAGGATCGCCTGCACCTTGTCCGACGACAGGATCAGCTTGAACGCCTCGGTCACGCGCTCCTTGGTCGCGCCGCCGCCGACGTCGAGGAAGTTGGCCGGCTCGCCGCCGGCCAGCTTGATCACGTCCATCGTCGCCATCGCGAGGCCGGCGCCGTTGACCATGCAGCCGATATTGCCGTCCATCGTGACGTAGTTGAGGTTGTGCTGGACCGCGGCCGCTTCGGCGGCGTCTTCCTGCGTGAGGTCGCGCATCGCGGCGAGCTTGGCGTGGCGGAACTCCGCGTTGTCGTCGGAATTGACCTTGCCATCGAGCGCCATCAGGTCGCCCGAAGCGACGATCGCGAGCGGGTTGAGCTCGACCAGGGCCAGGTCCTGTTCGTTGAACAGCTTGTACAGGCCCAGCATGATCTTGGTCAGCTGGTTCGCCTGCTTCGCATTGAGACCCATGTCGAAGGCGAGTCGGCGGCACTCGTACGGCTGCAGGCCTTCGACGAAGTTGACTTCGATCGTGTGGATGTCTTCCGGCGTCTCGCGCGCGACCTGCTCGATGTCGACGCCGCCCTGTGCCGAGGCGATGAAGGAGACCGCCTTGCTGTCGCGATCGACGAGGATCGACAGATACAGCTCCTTGACGATGTCGCTGGCATCGGTGACCAGCACCAGGTTGACCGGCAGCGCGCGGCCGCCGGACTGGTAGGTCTCCATCTTCTTGCCGAGCATGCCGGCCGCGGCTGCCTTGACGTCGTCGAGCGACTTGCAGAACTTGACGCCGCCGGCCTTGCCGCGGCCGCCGGCGTGGATCTGCGCCTTGACCATCCATTGCTCGCCGCCCAGGGCCTTGGCGGCCTCGACGGCGTCTTCCGGCGTCGCCGCGACCTTGCCGGGCGGCACCGCGATGCCGTACTCGGCGAACAATTCCTTGGCTTGGTATTCGTGGAAATTCATGCAGGCACCTTGGCGTGGGGACGCGCGAAGGCGGCGCAGGCAACACGCCGCAGCAGCGCAATCCGGAGGGCGGCGGCGCGATGCCGGCCGCGAACGGGCGCCTATTCTCGGGGAACGCCGGTGCGAAATCAAAGCAAGACCTTCGCCGGGCCCTACACGCGCGCGCCATGCATTTGCAACAGTTCCATGCCGACCGGCACGCGCCGCCGATGGGGAGCCGACTGGCAGAATCGGCGAGTAGACTCGCTCGACGACGTCGGCGCAGCCCCACGGACCGCACATGCCGCAAGCCCGATTTCCGCTTCGCCTGCTGTTTTTCGCCGCCGTGGCGATCGCTGCGGCCCTGCTGCTCGGGCTCGTCGTGGCGACCTTGAACAGTCTGCTGGAGTTCTACCAGCGCCTCGCCGAAATGCCGCTGTGGCTGCGTCTGCCGCTGATCCTGGCCGGCACGCTGGCCCTCGGCGCGCTCGGCTGGCTGCTCTGGCGCATCGCGCGGCCGGCCGCCAAGACGTCGCTGAAGGCGCCGATCCCGGTCTCGCGACCCGAAGTCGACGCGCGCCTCGAGCTGCTGCGCCAACGCAAGGCGGAAACCGCCGTGCTGGAGGCGGAACTGGCCGAGCTCGATCGCCGCCGCGACAGCGGCGAGGTCTACGTCGCGCTGTTCGGCGAGATCTCGACCGGGAAATCCAGCCTGATCCGCGCGCTGGCGCCGACGGCTGCGCCGGACATCGACGTGCGCGGCGGCACCACGCGCACGGTCGCGCACCATCGCGGCACGCTCCGCGACGGCCGCGAGCTGATCCTCGCCGACGTGCCCGGCAGCGCCGAAGTCGACGGCAAGGTGCACGAGCAGCTGGCGCGCGACGAGGCGCTGCGCGCCCATGCGGTGATCTACCTGACGGCGTCGGACCTGACCCGCGCGCAGGATGCCGAACTCGGCTGGCTGTCGTCGTTCGGCAAGCCGCTGCTGCTCGCGCTCAACAAGGCCGACCTCTACGGCGACGCCGAACGCACGGCGCTGCTGCAGCGTTTCGAGCAGCGCTACGCGAAGCAGGCGCGCTCGATCGTCGCGATCAGCGCCGGCGGCAGCGAGCGCTACGAGCGCACGCTCGGCGACGGCCGCCGCGAAAAGGTCGAACGCGAAAGGGTCCCCGAGATCGCGCCGCTGCTCGAGGCGCTGGCGGCCGTCACGCGCAGCGGCGCGCACGGCCTGGAAGCGGCGCGCGAAGCCGCCGTGCTGGCCGAGGTCGGGCGCCGCGGCGACGAACTCGCACGCGCGACGGCCGTGCGCGAGTCCGCCGAGACGGTGACGAAGTACACGCGGCGCGCGATCGTCGGCGCGATGGCCGCCGTCGCCCCGGGCAGCGACATCCTGATCCAGGGCGCGCTCGGCACGGCGCTGGTGCGCGAGCTTGCGCGCATCCACGGCGTGCCGGTGCGCGAGCTCGACGTCGAGGCGCTGCTGTCGCGCGTCGGCCTGACCGTGCGCAACACGACCGCGATCGTCCTCGCGATCGCCGGCAACGCGCTGAAGGCATTCCCGGGCCTGGGCACGCTCGGCGGCGGCGTGCTGCACGCGATCGCCTACGGCCTGGTTTTCGACAGCCTCGGCAATGCGCTGGCGGCGACGCTGGCCGAGCACGCCACGCTCGATGCAGCCGATGTCGAGACGCGCGTGCGCGCGCTGCTGGCGGAACCTGCGCGCGAGCGCGTCGAACGCGTCGCCCGCCTCGCGCTCGACGCGGTGCGCAGCGACGCCCACGACACCACATCGCGGTGACAATTCCGGGAAACATCGTTCACGTGGCGGCGGTAGCGCCGACGATGGGTTTTTGCCAAGCTGGCGGACATGCGACGTATCGATGAAACAGCTTCCCCGCCCTCGTCCCGGAATCCGATTGCCATGGGCATGAAAGGCCTTGAACGCGCGAGCGTCCTCGGCGCGTCCCTTCGGCGGCTCTTTCGTTGGGCGGGCGGATGCAAGGGCGCGCTCTTCGCAACGCTTTCGGTGTTGCCGGCGCTCGCCCTCGCTGCGCCCGAAACCTATCGCTTCGATCCGGTCCACACGCAACTGTGGTTCAGCACCGACCATCAGCATTTCTCGCATCCGCTCGGGCGCCTGCGCGTGAAGGACGGCTGGTTCCAGTTCGACGCGAAGGACTGGAGCGCGAGCCACGTCGACGTGACGATCGACCTGGCCAGCGCCGACATGGGCGATCCGAAGTGGACCGACATGGTGAAGTCGGGCCAGCTCCTCGATGTCGAACGCTGGCCGACCGCACGCTACATCAGCAGCGGTGTCGAGAAGAAAACCGACACGACCGGCGTGATCCACGGCGATCTGTATTTCCGCGGCGAGAAGAAGCCGGTCGACGTCGGCTTCACGCTCAATCGCGTCGCCAACGATCCTTACCTGTTCAAGCAGAAGGCAGGCTTCTCGGCGACGGCGACCTTGCAGCGCTCGGCGTTCGGCATGAAGCGCTACGCCGAAGTCATCGGCGAGAACATCGAACTGCGATTCGAAATCGAAGGCATCCACGACGGCGATGCCGCCAAGTCCAGCACACGGGAAGAAAAAGATGGCGCTCAAAAGTGATGCGGCCCACTGGGGCAGTCTCGCCAAGTTCTTCCACTGGGCCGTGGTCGCGCTGATCCTCGTGCAGGCGATCGTCGGGCTGGTCATGGTCGAGTTGCCGAAACGGCCCGGAACGATCCCGGTCTATTCGTTCCACAAGTCGCTCGGGCTGACGATCTTCGCGCTGGCGATCCTGCGGCTGCTCTGGCGCGCGTTCGACCGGCGCCCGCACGAAGCTGCCGGCATCCCGCCCTGGCAGGCGCTCGGCGCGCGTGCCGGCCATGCGCTGCTGTATCTGCTGATCTTCGCGGTGCCGCTGTCGGGCTGGCTGTTCGATTCGGCATCGAGCCTGCGCCCGCTGTACTGGTTCAACCTGATCCACATTCCGAGCCTGACCGGCGGCAAGAACGACGCGATCAAGGAGTTCGCCGAAGGCGCGCACGAAACCTTGTTCTGGGTGCTCGTCGTGGTCGCCGCCGGGCACGCGACGATGGCGCTGATCCATCACTTCCACCATCGCAACGAGACGCTGCGGCGCATGCTGCCGGGGCGCACGAAGACCCTTTCCTGATTCGAGGAGTACCGACCATGCTGCGCGCCCTGATCCTCACCGCCCTGCTCCTGCCCGCCGCCGCCTTCGCGCGCGATTGGCAGGTCGATGCCGCCAAAAGCTCGCTGACCTTCAAGGGCAGCTACCAGGGCGAAGCGTTCGACGGCCAGTTCAAGAAGTTCGACGCCACGATCGCCTACGACGCGGCCGATCTTTCCAAGTCGAAGTTCGACGTCTCGATCGACCTCGCCAGCGCCGACACGGCCAACAGCGATCGCGACGATTCCCTGCACGGCTCCGATTTCTTCGACGTCAAGAAAACCCCGACGGCACATTTCGTCACCGACTCGTTCGTCAAGGCGGCTGACGGCAGCGTCGAGGCGAAGGGCAAGCTGACGATCCGCGACAAGACGCAGCCGGTCACGTTGAAGGTGAAGTTCGCCGAGAACGGCAACGCGGCCACGCTTGACGTCGACGCCACGCTCAAGCGTGCGGACTACGGCCTCGGCGACGGCAAGGACTGGTCCGACGTCGGCGCGGACGTGCCGGTGCACGGTCATCTGACGCTCGCCGCGAAATAAGTGGAAGGTCCGCGCGCGCTCTGGCATCGCCTGCAGCGGCGCTTCGCGCGGCAGGACGAAACGGCGCGCGCCGACGACGCTGCCGCCGCGCCGCGCGGCGACGTGCACAACCTGCAGGCGGCCGCGAGCTTGCGCGCGCTGCTCGACGATCCGAACATTCCGGCCAGCGTGCGCACGAGTCTCGCGGCCGATTTCGGACGGCTCGAGTCGATGCTCGGCAAGCTCGAACGCGGCGAACTGCACATCGCGGTGTTCGGACGCGTCAGCGTCGGCAAGTCGGCGCTCGCCAACGCGCTGCTCGGCGAGAATGCGTTCAGCGTCGGCGTGCTGCACGGAACCACGCGCGACGCGACGCAACGGCCGTGGCAGGAAGTTGCCGGCAGCGGCGTGCACCTGATCGACACGCCCGGCATCGACGAACTCGACGGCGAAGCGCGCGAGAAGCTCGCCTTCGATGTCGCCGGCGTCGCCGACCTGGTGATCTTCGTCGTCGACGGCGACATGACCCAGCGCGAACGCGATGCGCTGCAACTGCTCGCACGCACCGAACGGCCCCTGCTGCTCGCCTTGAACAAGAGTGATCGCTACGGCGACGACGAGCGCGAGCGCCTGCTCGAGCGCCTGCGCGAGCGTGCGCAAGGCTGCGTGCGCGCCGACGACGTCGTCGCGATCAGCGCGCAGCCGGCGCCGCTCAAGCGCATCCGCGTCGCCGAAGACGGCACCGAGCATGCGGAGCTCGCCGAGCGCCTGCCCGACCTCGACGCCTTGCGCGACCGCCTCACCGCGGTGGTTGCCTACGAGGGCAAGACGCTCGCCGCGTTGAACGCGAGCTTGTTCGCCGGCCGCGTCTCCGATCAGATCGGCACACGCATCGCCGAAGCGCGCCGCGACCTCGCCGCCAACGTGATCCGTCAGTATTGCCTCGCCAAGAGCCTCGCCGTCGCGCTCAACCCCATTCCCGTCGCCGACCTGCTCGCTGCCGGCGCGCTCGATGCGGCGCTGGTGATGCATCTCGGCCGCGTCTACGGGCTGCCGCTGACGCGGGCCGAGGCCAGCTCGCTGATCGTCGTGATCTCGGCCCAGCTCGCCGCGCTGATGGGGGCGATCTGGGGCGTGCATCTGGTCGCGTCGGCCCTGAAGGGTCTCAGCGCGGGCTTTTCGACCGTCGTCACGGCCGGCGCGCAGGGCGCCCTGGCTTGGTACGCGACCGAACTGGTTGGCCGTGCCGCGGAGAAATACCTGATCGCCGGCAAGTCGTGGGGCGAGAAGGGCCCCAAGCGCGTGGTCGCCGAAATCGTCGACAGCCTCGACCGCGACTCGATCCTGCGCGAGGCGCGCGCGGAAATCCTCAAGCGCCTGCGCAACCGCACGCCGGCCTGAAGCGCGGCCGCTTCACGCTCGCGAAATGTTTCGCGCAGTAGAGTCCGGCTACCGCGCACTCCGCGCGGCGTTCGAGCGGAGGTGGGAACATGAAATCGACCCCTGCAATTTCGATGCTTCTCGGCGGCAGCCTGGCGCTGCTCGGATTCGCCGCCACGGCGAGTGCGCAGAACCTCGGCGCGCTCAAGGATGCCGCCGGCGGTGCGGACCTCTCTTCGCTGGCGTCGGGCAGCGCTGGCAACGCGGCCGGCGTCGTCGAGTTCTGCGTGAAGAACAACTTCCTCGGCGGCGACGCGGCAAGTTCCGTCAAGGACAAGCTGATGGGCAAGGTCACCGGCAGCGACGCGACCGACACCGACAAGGCCGACTACGCCGACGGCGCCAAAGGCCTGGTCAAGACCGGCGACGGCAAGAGCATCGACCTCGGCAGCCTCGGCGGCGGCCAAATGGGCGGGCTCAAGGACTCGCTGACCAAGAAGGCCTGTTCGAGCGTGCTCGATCACGCCCAATCGTTCCTCTGATCGATTCGCTCGCAATCGACGTGTTCGCCTAGCGGCGAACGGGGCCGGCGTATGCCCGCCTCGTTCGTCCGCCGCAACCTGCGAATTTCTGCTTCGTCATTCCGGCGAACGGTCCCTTCGTCATCCCCGCACGAGCGCTCTCTTCGTCATTCCCGCGAAAGCGGGAATCCAGATTGATCCTGAAAGCCCACGGATTCCCGCTTTCGCGGGAATGACGTGATGGGCAGGCGTTCTACCTCGGCTACGCTGACACGCTCGCCGCGAACTGCGATCATGGAACGTTGGTGCGCCCTGCCCGGCTCTGCGGCACGGCATCGACGCCGCCTCTTCGAACGGAGTTCCGCATGTCCGACCACTACGCCATCCGCCGCGACGTAGGCCCCTGGGCCCTGATGCTCACGGGCCTGGGCTCGATCATCGGCTCCGGCTGGCTGTTCGGCGCGTGGCGCGCCGCCGGCTTGGCGGGCCCCGGCGCCGTCTGGGCCTGGGTCATCGGCGCCGCGATCATCATGACGATCGCGCTGACCTACGCCGAACTCGGCGCGATGTTCCCCGAATCCGGCGGCATGGTGCGCTACAGCCACTACTCGCACGGCTCGCTGGTCGGCTTCATCGGCGCCTGGGCGAACTGGATCGCGATCGTCTCGGTGATCCCCGTCGAAGCGGAGGCCTCGGTGCAGTACATGGCCTCATGGCCGTGGAAGTGGGCGCAGGACATGTACGTGCACATGCCCGACGGGCACGGCGAATTGACCGAGCCTGGACTGGCGATCGCGGCGGTGCTGGTGATCATCTACTTCCTGCTCAATTTCTGGAGCGTGAAGCTGTTCGCGCGCTCGAACAGCCTGATCACCGTGTTCAAGCTGGTCGTGCCGGCGGCGACCGGCATCGCGCTGATCGCGAGCGGCTTCCATACAGGCAACTTCTCGGTCGGCATCCATGGCGACGAGCACACGATCGATTGGGCCGCCGTGTTGAGCGCCGTCGCGACGGCCGGCATCGTCTTCAGCTTCAACGGGTTCCAAAGTCCGGTGAATCTGGCCGGCGAGGCGAAGAATCCTGGCAGGAGCATTCCATTCGCGATCCTGGGGTCGATTGCATTGGCGACGATCGTCTATGTGATCCTGCAGGTCGCCTACATCGGCTCGGTGCCGCCGGAGATGCTCGCCAAGGCCGGCTGGCACGGCATCGATTTCCGTTCACCGTTCGCGGAACTCGCGATCATCGTCAACCTGCACTGGCTCGCGATGCTGCTCTACATCGACGCGTTCGTGAGCCCCAGCGGAACCGGCATCACCTACACCGCGACGACCTCGCGAATGATCTACGGCATGGAACGCAACGGCACCTTGCCGAAGTTCCTCGGCCGCCTGCATCCACAATACGGCGTGCCGCGCGCGGCGATGTGGCTGAACCTCGTGGTGTCGTTCCTGTTCCTGTTCTTCTTCCGAGGCTGGGGCACGCTCGCGGCGGTGATCTCGGTGGCGACGATCATTTCCTACCTGACCGGCCCGGTCAGCGCGATGACCTTGCGCCGCACCGCGCCCGACCTGCATCGACCGCTGCGCCTGCGCGCGCTGCCCATCCTCGCCGCACTCGCCTTCGTTTTCGCGACCGAGCTGCTGTACTGGGCCAAGTGGCCGCTCACCGGCGAAATCATCCTGCTGATGGTCGTCGCGCTGCCGGTCTACTTCTACTACCAGTTGCGTTGCGGCTGGCGCGATTTCCGCCGCCAGCTCGACGGCGCCTGGTGGCTGATCGTCTACCTGCCCGCGATTGCGCTGGTTTCCTACGCGGGCAGCGAACGCTTCGGCGGGCACGGCTACATCGACTACGGCTGGGATCTGCTGGTCGTCGCCGTGCTCGGCCTGGTGTTTTACGCGTGGGGCGTGCGATCCGGCTGGCGCACGCCGTCGATCGAGGCGGCGTTGAGCGAGAAGCCATGACGGGCTAGGGAATTCCCTAGCTAGGGGAACTCCGGATTGGATGGGGTGCCGGGAGCTGGTCAACTGGCCTGGCACTTCCCCCTTTCCCGTTGAGATTTCCCCATGTCAGCGATCGGCGCAGTCAACAACACTCAGGCGTTCACCTCTACCGCAGGCGGCGGCAACGAATACACGGTGCAGCACGGCGATACGCTGTCGCAGATCGCCGCGCAGCACGGCGTTTCCGTGCACGACCTGCTGGCTGCGAATCCGCAGATCCGCAATCCCGACGTGATCTATCCGGGCCAGCACCTGACGATCAGCGGTGGCGGCCAGGCATCGGGTTCGCATGCGGCGGCGGCGCAGGGTCCTCAGGCGGCCAGCACGGCCACGCCGGGGTCGCAGCAGGCGCGCATCAACGAGGCGATGGGTTACTTCGAAAGCCAGGGCTGGACGCATGCACAGGCCGCCGGCATCGTCGGCAACCTGCAGGCCGAAAGCGGCGTCGACCCGAATCGCGGCCAGGACGGCGGCGGCCCGGGCTACGGCCTCGCGCAGTGGGAAGGTCCGCGCCAGGCGGCGTTCAAGGCCTGGGCCGGCCACGACATCCACCAGTCGACGTTCCAGGAGCAGCTCCAGTTCATCCAGCATGAGCTGACCACGACGGAATCCGGTGCGGGCAATGCGCTGAAGGGCGCGACGACCGCTACTCAAGCGGCGACGATCGTCTGCAACAAGTACGAACGTCCCGGCGTACCGCACCTCGACAACCGCATCGCGTACGCGAATGCGATCTTCAGCGGCTCCTCGCCGACGAAGCCCGGTTCTGGCGGCACCGGCGGCACCGCGCCGTCGCAGCCGTCGGCGCCGAAGCCCCCGTCGAGCGGCAGCGGCGGCAACTACACCGTGCACAGCGGCGACACGCTGTCGAGCATCGCGGCCAAGCATGGCGTCTCTCTGTCCGCGCTCGAGGCGGCCAACCCGCAGATCAAGAATCCCAACCTGATCTATGCAGGCCAGACGATTCACCTCCCCGGCGGTGCCTCGGCGTCCAACGGCGGTGGCGGCAGCAACTACACCGTCCGCAGCGGCGACAACCTGTCCGCGATCGCCTCGCGCAACGGCGTGTCGCTGTCTTCGCTGCTCGCGGCGAACCCGCAGATCAAGAATGCGAACCTGATCTATCCGGGGCAGACGATCCACATCCCGGGCGGCTCGAAAGCCGCCGCAACCGGTGGTACGCACGCGGCCAGCGGCCCGACGGCTTCCGGTTCGGTCAAGGGTACCGATGCTGCCGCGCATGCGAAGCAGTACCTGGGCCGCTTCGAGTCCGACCTGCAACGCGCCGGCGTGACCAAGCCGTGCCCCACCAGCGAGTCGTGCGCGAACTTCGTCTCGTCGATGCTGCAGCAGTCCGGCCAGATCAACTGGCACACGCTCGGCGTCAGCGATCTCAACAACCGGCTGCGCGCCCAAGGCTGGCATCAGGTCAGCCTCGCCGACGCCAAGCCCGGCGATGTCTGGATCTGCAACGGCGCGCACGGCGAGTCGCACACCGAAATCGTCGCCAGCAACGACGGTCATGGCCATGTGACGCTGATCGGCTCGAACAACCATCCCGATCGCGGCAACCAGCAGATCAACTACGACACCTACTCCGCGAGCATCTCCGGCTCGTTCATCCTGGCGCCGCCGTAAGTCGCCGCCAGAAGAGCCTGCCCTGCACGGGGCGCATGATGCGGGGCGCGGATCTGAAGGTCCGCGCCCCGTGTCATTTTTGCGGTAGGAGAAACGAATCGCGGCGCCGCCTGCGCGCAAACGCCCGCCATCGATAGGCCGGCACTAGCTGCGGCGCGATTATTCGCCCTGAATTTCGAACAGAACGGCGGGCGCGCCGTATTCCTGCGCCCAGCCGATCCATGCGACGTCGGTCGGCCCGACGCTGTAGGCGACGACATTCCACGCATCGCCTTGCCGCTTGAGCAGCGCTGCGTAACTCGACGACTTGTGGCCGTGCGCATCCGCTTCGGCGTAGCGCGTGCCGGCGTAGTCGATCGTCTGTCCGCCCGGCGACTGCATGCGCGCATGCAGGAACGCCCAGCCGTCGAGCACGTCGATCTGCTTGACGACGAATTCGACCGGCTTGCCGAGTTCGTTGACGGCCGGCTGGCGCGCAGTGTCGAGGATCGCTTTGCGCTCGGCCGAACCGGCGACCGGGCTGTGGGGCTTTTCCTGTGCCTGGGATGGACTGCTCATACCAATGACGCTCGCAAGAAGTAAGGGAAGCAACGCTGTGCGCATACGAAACCCATTCGGTCGAAACGATGGCTTCACGGCATGAAACCCGAGCCGGGAGTACGCCGCTTCAAGTATCCGCTGCCGAGGTTCCGATCGGACCTCGGGAAAACCCGAGCCTCCTGCCCCCGCAGGCGGCGTTCCTGATCACGCGGCGACGGATTCCAGGAAGCGCGCCAGCTCGGACGCATCGAACGGCCATTCGAGCTCTCGGCCGCTGGCATCCTCGCGCAACACCGGTACGCGCGTGCCGTAGAGCGCCTCCAGGGCCGCGTCGTCGTCGATCCAGCGGCTGGCGAAATCCGGCACCCGGGCGGCGGCGAGCACCGCCAAGGCCTGGTCGCACAGTTGGCAATCGTCACGCTGGAAAAGGATCAGTTGCATACCCGGCACGGTACGGTCTCGATGAAGCACTAGAATAGCCGCCCCTGCGCGCACATGTCGCCAAGGCGCGCCTGCGCGCCGAACCACTCTCACAAAGGTCCACTCCATGGCTGTCAGCGTCTTCGACCTGTTCAAGATCGGCATCGGCCCTTCGTCCTCGCACACGGTCGGACCGATGCGCGCCGCGGCGCGCTTCGTCTCGCGCTGGCTGGACGAACCCGGCGTGCTCGATCGCGTCGTGCGCGTGCGCTGCGAACTGTTCGGCTCGCTCGCCCTGACCGGCCGCGGCCACGGCACCGACAAGGCCGTGCTGTGCGGCTTCGAAGGTTCGATGCCGGACTCGATCGACCCGGATACCATTCCGGCCACGTTGAAACGCATCCGCAGCGAAAAGCGGATGCACCTCGGCGGCAAGCACGACATCGCGTTCGACGAAAAGGCCGACCTCGTCTTCAACAAGCGCCAGAAACTGCCGTACCACTCCAACGGCATGCGCTTTTCCGCCTACGCTGCCGATGACGAACTGCTCGCCACGCGCGACTACTACTCGGTCGGCGGCGGTTTCGTCGTCAACCAGGACGAGGCCGCCGAGGATCGCATCGTCGCCGACACCACGCCGTTGCCGCATCCGTTCCACAGCGGCGACGAACTGCTGGCGATCTGCGAGCAGACCGGCCAGACGATCGCCCAGGTGATGCTGGCCAACGAAAAATCCTGGCGCTCGGAAACCGAGATCCGCGAACGCCTGCTGACGATCTGGCGCGCGATGCAAGGCTGCGTCGCGCGCGGCACGCGCGAGAGCGGCACCCTGCCCGGCGGCCTGCACGTCAAGCGGCGCGCGCCGGCGATGCTCGCGGATCTGCGCGAACGGCCGGAAGCCGCGCTGCGCGATCCCTTGACGATCCTCGACTGGGTCAATCTCTACGCGCTCGCGGTCAACGAAGAAAATGCCGCCGGCGGCCGCGTCGTCACCGCGCCGACCAACGGCGCGGCCGGCATCGTGCCGGCGGTGCTGCACTACTACGAACGCTTCTGCCCGAACGCGAACGAGGACGGCATCGTCGACTTCCTGCTGACGGCCGGCGCGATCGGCATCCTCTACAAGGAGAACGCATCGATCTCCGGCGCCGAAGTCGGCTGCCAGGGCGAGGTCGGCGTCGCCTGCTCGATGGCCGCCGGCGGCCTTGCCGCCGCGCTCGGCGGCACGATCTACCAGGTCGAGAACGCCGCCGAGATCGGCATGGAACACAACCTCGGCCTCACCTGCGACCCGATCGGCGGCCTCGTGCAGATCCCCTGCATCGAGCGCAACGCGATGGGTTCGGTCAAGGCGATCAACGCCCAGCGCATGGCGATGCGCAGCGACGGCAAGCATCGCGTCTCGCTCGACAAGGTCATCAAGACGATGCGCGAGACGGGGCGGGACATGAAGGACAAGTACAAGGAAACGTCGCGCGGCGGGTTGGCGGTGAATGTGATCGAGTGCTGAGAAGGCGCATCGACCGTTTGGGAGCGGCCCAAAGACGCCGTCGTAGTCCGCGCAAACTGCCGACAAGATCGAGTGCGCTTCAGCTCGCTCCTAAAAACCGGCCTCGACGCGGTGTTTGCGGCTCCGCTGCGTTTCGCAGCCCCGCCTCGACCACAGCCTTTGGAGGCGCAAGATCGGCTGGGCAACACACCCAAGGAAACAACGCCGCGCAGCCGCAAACGTCATGGGGACCTGCCCAGGAAGAAGACATAGATCAAGCTGCCGAAGACGACCAAGCCGACGATCCATTTGAAGACGGGTCGCGCAGGAGGATGGCTCCCGGGCTCTTCCGCTCCGGGGTCCAGCGGAATCCTTCTCCATTTGTATCTTGTCATGGCCTACCCGAATCATCTTGGTAGTCGTTGCTACGGTCTGGCCGACACTCACGCAACGGTCACGCCTGAACCTGCCCCGTCGTGACCATCCCTCCACCGGAGCCGGCATGACCTCCGCGCGGAAGGCCTCTCGCTTCATTTGCAAACAGTGTGGCGCACAGTGATGAGCGACGACGGAGCTCTCGTGCCCACTCGACGGAGTGCGGACGCGAACGCTCGGCCTTCGTGAAGGACGGCGATCGACAGGTTTCGGATCTGGCGTTTCCTCGGCTCTCGAGCACCGCGACGGCAGGCATGTGCGTGGACTCGAACCACCGAGCAAAAAAAACCGGCGCGGAAATCCGCGCCGGTTTCGTCGATCAGACGTTTTCTCTACGCCTTACTGCTTCAGCTTCGTGGCTCCATCGGTCGGATCGAGCACGAGCGGCTGACCTGCCGCATTCGTGCCGGTCGCGCGGATCAGCCAGTTGCCGACGAAGCCCGAAATCGCGTCGGTGTTGAGCGCGAGGCCGATGGACGCATCCGACAGGTCCGGCGCCACTCCGGCAACGGTGTCGTCGTAGCTGCCCAGCCACGAACGGCCAGCGAACGGACCCTGATCGGCCGCTGCCGGACGAGCGCCCGTGTTGCCGTTCGGATTGGTCATCGCGATCAGGACTTCACCCGGGCCGTTGACGACGATCGGCGTCGTCAGCGTAATGGTCGCGAAGCTGTTGACCGGGGCGGGCATCGTGTAGCCGACGCTCGAACCAACCAAGGTAGCGCCATTGCTCGGGTCCGTATCATTGTCCTGGTAGATGTAGACGTTGATGTGGTCGCCCGCCGCATTCCAGCCCGAGCCGTTGCCGAAGATCTCCGAGACCGACGTGATGGTGATCGGATAATCCGAAGCCTCCGGCGTGAAACGGTTCAGCCAGACCAGACCGCAGTAGCTCGCGCAACCGATGCCGCTGAACTGCGTACCGAGAACGTCGATCTGGAAATCGCAGTCGCCGCCCGTGCAGGTTACGCCGCCGTCACCGCCGCCGCTGCCGCTGGAGCCCTTGATCGCCGCAGTGATGTGCTGGTCCGGCGACTGACCGCTCGCCTCGACCAGGTTCACTTCACCGAACGCTTCGGCGGTCAGCGACGACGTCGGCGTCGCCGTGATCGTCAGAACCTGCGTGGCTCCCGGCGCCAGCGTGAAGCTCGACGGCGAAACCGTCAGGCCGAACGCGGCAGCGGTAGCACTGGTGTTCCAGCTGCCGCTCGTGCTCAGCTGGTTCTTGACCGTACGCGTCCAGGTGCAGGTCGTGTCGCAGCTCGAGTTGCGCACCGAGGCGATGTTGAGGTCCTTCATCGCGACCGTGCCTACCGCCGGATCCGCCGCGACGAAGTTCGCGTACGTCTCGTCGAGGGTCAGGCCAGCCAGCGCCGCCTTGGTCAGATCGATGCGGCCGCTGCCGACCTGGTCGACGGTCCACGGCGTGACGGCGTCTTCCTGCACGCCGGTGGCGTTGGTCGCCGTCGTCTGCAGAGCCGACTTCACTTCCTCGACCGTCCAGTCCGGACGCACGGCGCGAACCAGCGCCGCGGAACCGGCCGTGTGCGGGCTCGACATCGACGTACCGCTTTCGATCAGGTAGTTGCCGTCAGCCGGACGACCCGCCGCATAGATGCTGACGCCGGGACCGGTGATGTCCGGCTTGGTCAGGTCGTCGTAGCCGGGCGGCGTCGGGCCGCGTTCGCTGAACGCTGCCAGCACGTCGCCGAGCTGCGAAACGATCGTGGTCTCGACCGTGAAGTCCACGAGCACGCCGGCCTGCGGGGTGGTTCCATCGAATCCATCCGTGAAGATGACGTCGCCACTCGGCAGCACCTGGTTCGCATTGACGAACGCGATCAGGTCATTCGACAGCTGCAGGCTGTTGATCTTGAAGCCCGTGATCGTCGTGCTCGGCGTGCTCATCGCCTGCGCGTCGTTCTTGTTGTTGGCGATCAGGACGAGCGTGGCGCCGGCGGCGGCCGCGTTGTTGATCTTCTCGCTGAACGTACACGCGGTGCCCGACGGCGAGTTGGCGCCGCGGCGGACCAGCGCGATCGAGCCGTCGAAGTAGTGCGCCGGGAAACCGCCCGTGTCCGTACATCCGGCAAGGTTGGTCGGATAGGTGCGCAGCGGATAGTTGGTGACGTTCGGCGCTTCGCTCGCCGGAACGCCGTCACCGGTGGTGACGCCGGCGTTCTGGAACTCCGCCGGAGGCGTGCCCGGAGCCACGACGCTGAACTCGGCCTGGCCGAGCTGCTCGTCCTGCGTGGACGCGGCGACCGTCATCAGCCACGGGCCCATGTGCGAGACACCGCCGATCGGGTTGGTGCAGCTCGAACGCGTGTTGCCGGCGGATGCGGCGACGAACACGTCGGCGTTGACGGAGTCGAGGAACATGCGGTCCTCGTCGCTCCACGGCGTACCGTTGCTGCAGCTCACGCCGATCGAGTAGTTCGCGACGTCGATCTGGTCGACGGCGAGGCTTTCGATCGCAGCCGTGATCGCATCGTCCGTGAGACCGCCGGTGGCGTTCTCGACGCGGTACGAGTAGACGGTCGCGCACGGCGCGACGCCCGACATCGAGATGCCGTCCGGCAGATCCGGAGCCGGAGTGAACGTGTTGTCGATCGTGTTGCCGGCAACCGTACTGGACGTGTGCACGCCGTGTCCGCTGACCTGCGCGTTCGGCTGCGGGCCGGTGCAATGTCCGGCGCTGCTGGTGTTGCAGTCGACCGCGATGAGCTTCGGATTGGCGTCGCTGAATCCGCACGCCGGGTCGTTCGCGAACGACGGATGCGTCGAGTTCGTACCGGTATCGATGATGCCGGCCTTGATGCCCTCGCCTCGCGTGCCGGTGAGCGTCGGCGTCGCGGTGCCGTCCCAGATCTTGTCGGCGCCGATGAACTTCGGACCGCGGAACGTATCGAGCGTACGGGTCTTCACCGCCTTCACGCCGACGATGCCGGGTAGCGACGCGATCGCGGCCGCTTCGCTTTGGCTCATCGCGGCGGAAATGCCGTTCGTATTGATGCCGTAGGTGTGCTGGATGGTCAGCGGACGGCCGAGCGCGCTCTCGATCGCGGCGATGTGCTCGGCGCGCTGCGAATCCAGATAGCTCGAATAGGACCGCGCGGCGGGCGAGGTCGTCACGAGCTTGCGGCTGCCGACGGCGGCAGGCGCCGTTGCGCTCAATCCCGAAACGTTGCCGCCGTAGTGCAGCAGGCCCGGCTCGGCGAACGTGATGATGTAGCGACCGACGCTGCTCGCCTCGACGGCGACCGTCGTGGCCTTGGCAGCATCCACATGCGGGCCGGCGGCCTGCGTGGTCAAGGAGAAACTGATACCGAACAGCGCGATGCCGACGGCGGACGTCAGCATATTGACTCGAACCAACTGCCTCATTTTCTGATCTCCAACACGAGTCGATGACACGCCAGCTGAGGGCTCGGGTGCATCCTGCGTACCCCACGCATGGCAGAAAGGAAAAACGACAACCCCGAAAGCGACAGGCCCTTCCGTCCCTAAAACTGTGGACCCGTCGACAATGCCGCAAACAAGCCATTACATCAATCGGAAATGCCATCGTCACGCTGCTTTGCAGCGGATATGAACGTGAAGACTCGTACGAGAGGAGTTTCCGGTTGCGCGGCGGTTGCTGGAACTCGGCCGCAAGGCGGATACGCCGGCGAATGGTTACTCGGCGAGCGACCCGCAGCGCCTCTGCCATGCCCCCAAAACGCCGAGCGCCAGCGTCAGGACTCCGAGGCCGGGCCAGGACAGCGCCGGCGCGCCGACGGCCTGGACACCGCCGCCGACGGCCGCCGGATTCAGGTCCGCGGACAGCTGCAGCGTCGTGCCGTTGTCCACGGCTTCGCTCCAGACGACGTGATAGCTCTGGCTGCTCGGGACTCCGAGGTCGGCGGCAACGCTGTACGCCCGCGGCGGATAGACGGGGATGAAACACCCGGTCGACCCGCCGGGCGAGGCAATGGCGATCGACGGCGGTCGTCAGCCGAAGAACCGCTGCACGTCCGCCAGCTCGCGCGTCTTCGGCAACGGCGGGAGGCTCGCCAGAAACAGCTTGCCGTAGCCACGTGAGGTCAGGCGCGGGTCGCACAGCATCAGCACGCCGCGATCGTGCACGTCGCGGATCAGGCGGCCTGCCCCCTGCTTGAGCGCGATGACTGCAGCCGGCACCTGCCATTCGGTGAACGGATTGCCGCCCGCTTCGCGCAGCGCATCCAGGCGCGCGACCAGCACGGGATCGTCGGGCGCCGCGAACGGCAGCTTGTCGATGACGACGACGCTGAGCGCCTCGCCGGCGACATCGACGCCTTCCCAGAAACTGGCGGCGCCGAGCAGCACGCCATTGCCGGACGCGCGGAACTCGGTCAACAGCTGGTGCCGCGGCGCCGTTCCCTGCACGAACAGCGGATAGCCGACGCGCGTGGGCAGCAATTCGGCCGCGCGACGCAGGGCGCGATGCGACGTGAACAGCAGGAACGCGCGCCCGCGCGAGGCTTCCAGCACCGGAATCGCCGCCGCGACGACGCGATCGACATAGTCAGCCGCCGCCGGATCGGGCAAGCCCTGCGGCAGGTAGGCGAGCGCTTGGCGCGCGTAGTCGAACGGACTTTCCAGATTCAGCGTGACCGGGTCGTCCAGGCCGAGCTGGCGCGCGAAATGTTCGAAACGTCCGGCGACCGACAACGTGGCCGAGGTGAAGATCCACGCCGCGCGGCTCTGCGCGCGCAGCTCGCGCAGCGGCACCGCGAGGTCCAGCGGCGTGGCATGAAACGAAAAGCCGTGCGCGGACAATTCGTACCAGTGCACCGCGTCGCGCGCACCGCTGTCGGTCAGGTGAGCCAGCTTGGCGGTGTGCCCGGCCGCGCGCTCGGCGATGCTGGCGAGGCCTCGGCTGCGCTCGGCGTGCTGCCCGACGATTTCGTTGAAGGCGCCGAGCGCGACGCGCAGCTCCTCGAGCTCGCGCTCGACTTCGCTGTCGCGTTCGACCTGCGCGAAGGCGGCCTTCGCCGGAAAGCGGTCGAGCGCGAGCCGCAGCCGGCGCACGGCGAGGTTCAACGGATCGATGACCGGCTGCAACGCAGCCAGCGCGCCGGTGACGTTGGCGCATTCGGCGAGCGCGTCGTTCGCCATCTCGGTGAGCTGGCGCGCCGACAAGGTGACCGAGAAGAACTGCCCGGCGAGTTCGGGAATCTGGTGCGCCTCGTCCAGGATGAAGGCGTGCGCGCCGGGCAGGATCTCGCCGAACCCTTCCTGCTTGATCGCCAGGTCGGCGAACAGCAAGTGGTGATTGACGACGACCAGATCGGCTTCCTGCGCCGCACGCCGCGCCTTGACGACGAAGCAGTCGCCGAACAGCGGGCAGTCGGCACCGAGGCAGTTCTCGGTCGTCGACGTGACGCGCGGCCACAGTGGCGAATCCTCGGCGATCTCGGCCAGTTCCGCGCGATCGCCCGATGCCGTGCGCTTGGACCAGGCGCGGATCGTCTGCAACTGCGAGACCTGCTCGCGGCTGGCGAAGCGGCCTTCCAGATGCGCCTGGTCGAGGCGGTGCAGGCACAGGTAATTGGCGCGCCCCTTGAGCAGTGCGGCCGACAGGCGCGCGCCGAGTACGCCGCGCACTTGCGGCAGGTCGCGGTGGAACAACTGGTCCTGCAGGGTCTTCGTGCCGGTCGACACGATCACGCGCTTGCCGGACATCAGGGCCGGCACGAGATACGCGTAGGTCTTGCCGGTGCCGGTACCGGCTTCGGCGATCAGCATCTGCCGATCGGCGATCGCCTCCTCGACCGCGGCCGCCATCGTCTGCTGCGACGAGCGCATGGCGAAGCCGGGCACCTCGCGGGCGAACGGGCCATCGGGCCCGAGCAGCTCGGCGGCGCTGGTGTCGGGAATCGGGAATGGGGAATGGGGAATGGGAGAAGCCTCCATGGTGGGACCGGGATTCGTCATGGATGGCAGCGCTCCGACCTCGCTCAGGCGCGCTCGCCGATTCTCCATTCCCTATTCCCGATTCCCGCCGCCCCTCACATCCGCACGCGCGGCGGCACGCGGCATTCCTTCAAGCGCTGCTTCGCCGACGCGACGGTGGCGGCATCGTTCAGCGCCTTGCGCGCTTCGACGACCGTTTGCCAGTTGCGTGCACACAGGTTGCCGACCTTCGGCCCGAGCGTGAAGCTCTTGATCGCGAACTGCTCCGCGGCCTGCCAGTTGCCGCGCTCGATTTCGAGTTCAGCCAGGAATTGCACGATGTCCGGCGCATCCGGCGCGAGCTTCAGCGCCTTGTTGCTGGTATCGATCGCGCCGGCGTAGTCGCCGGCACGTTCGGCGTCGCGCGCCTTCTTGAGATACCCGTCGATCGCCGGATCGCGCAACGGCTGCACCTGCACCGCGGAGTCGAGGCCGTCGCCGGCGGAACGGATCGCGCGCACGGCGGCGGGCGTGTCGACGATGGGTGTCGGTTTGATCGCCTGCGGCGCGGGCGGCGCCGGCTGGGTGCAGGCGCCGAGCGAGACGGCGATGAGGAGGCACGACGTACGGATTGAACGATTCATGGGTCCGGCAATTGGGAATATGCGAAAGAATGAACGAAAAGGTCGGTGACGACGGCGGATTCTCGCACGTCCGCGCGGCCTGCTGTCTTCAGCCGCCGCCGTTGCCGCCGCCGAAGAACTGCTTGAGCTGATCGAGCGGGCAGTGTTCTTCCTCGGTCGGCGCATAGCCGGTCGCGAACGGCAGCTCGCGTGCGCCGCTGCAGGCCTGGTCCGTGCGTTTGCCTTCGGCGCTGACCCAGGCGCGCTCGATGCCGTCCTGCGGCACCGTCAGCGGCACGTTCGGCAGGCGTTTCATCAGCTCGATCCACACCTTCAGCGCACCGGTCGCGCCCATCAGGCCGGTCGGCTTGTTGTCGTCGCGCCCGACCCAGGCGACCGCCAGCGTATTGCCGCTGAACCCGGCGAACCAGGAATCGCGCTGCGTGTCGCTGGTACCGGTCTTGCCGGCGGCGTGCAGGCCGCCGAGGCCGGCGTCGACGATCGAATGCGCGGTGCCGCCGATCGCGACCTGCTGCATCGCGTACGTGACAAGGCGCGTCGCCGTCGTGTAGTCGCCACCGCCGGGCTTGACCGTGTAGCGCGCCAGCGGCCGTCCCTGCGCGTCGAGCACGCCGCGCAGCGCGCGCAGCGGAATCGCATGGCCGTCGGCGGCGAGGTACTGGTACAACCGCGCGACGTCGAAGGGACTGAGTTCGATCGCGCCGAGCAGCATCGACGGATTCGGGTTGATCTCGCGCTCGAGTCCGAACGACTGCAGGAACCCGCGCACGCGGTCGACGCCGATGCGCTGGCCCAGGTGCACCGTCGCCAGGTTCCAGCTGTGCACCAGCGCATCGATCAGCAGCACCTGGCCATGCGTCTGGTGGTCGTCGTTTTCCGGACGCCAGTGCGATCCGTCGCGCTGCACCTCGTCGATCGTGCTGTCGTCGAGCTGAGTCGCCAGCGAGTAGCGCTGCGGCTGCGCCAGCGCGACCAGGTTGACGAAGGGCTTGACCAGCGAACCGATCGGCCGCAGCGCGTCGAGCGCGCGATTGAAACCGGGCTCGTCGACGTCGCGGCTGCCGACCATCGCCTGCACCTCGCCGTCGCGCGCGCCGGTGACGACCACGGCCGTCTCGACGGCATCGCCGCGCTTGCCCATGCCGGCCAGGGCCTTGTCGATCGCGCCTTCCGCCAGCGCCTGCGCCGAGGGCGCCAGCGTGGTATGGATCGCAAGGCCCGCGCTGTTGAGCTGCGCGTCGGGGTAGTCCTGCTTGAGCTGGCGCCGCACGAGGTCGAGGAATGCGGGAAAGCGATCGCGCGGCAGGCTCGCGTTCGCCGCGGTGCCGATCGGCTGCTTGCTCGCGCTCGCGTACGTCGCATCGTCGATCAGCCCGGTGTCGCGAAACTGCGTCAGCACGATGTTGCGCCGCGTGAGCGCGCGCTCCGGGTTCTTGCGCGGGTCGTACAGGCTCGGCCCCTGCACCATGCCGACCAGCAGCGCGATGTCGGCCGGCGCGAGGCCGCGCAAGTCGCGGCCGAAATAGAATTCGCTCGCCGCGGCGAAACCGTGCACGGCCTGGCCGCCCTGCTGGCCGAGAAAGACCTCGTTGACGTAGGCCTCCAGGATGCGCTTCTTGTCGTAGCGCGCCTCGATCAGCAGCGACAGCAGCGCTTCGTTCAATTTTCGCGCGAACGTCTGGCCGCGATCGAGGAACAGGTTCTTGACCAGCTGCTGGGTCAGCGTCGAGCCGCCCTGCACGACATGGCCCGCGATCAGGTTGACCCAGGCCGCGCGCAGGATCGCGACGACGTCGATGCCGTGATGGCGCTTGAAGTCGCGATCCTCCACGGCCTGCAGCCCGCCGAGCAGCAGCGGCGGGATCTCGCCGAGCTGGACCACGCGGCGGTCTTCCTGCTGCGCGCCATACAAGGTCGCGATGCGCGCCGGTTCCAGGCGCGCTGTCGCAAGAGCGGCACCGGAATCGGCGTCGGCAAGCTGCGCCACGCGGCCGTCGCCGAGCGTCACCGCGATGCGCTTGTCGCGTTCGCGCCCGTCCAGGTAGATGAATCCGCGCCGTGAGATCGTGAAACGCGCGCCGTCGCGATGGAACGTGCCCGGCGTCTTCGCCTGCGCGTCTTCCACGTAGCGCGCCGCATCGAGTTCGAGCTGCAGCGCCTCGGCCGTCAGCGGCAACGCAGGCGCGAGCTCGAGCGGGCGCGCGTAGACGCGGCTCGGATATTCCCACGAGAGGTCGTCGAAGCGGCTGCGCACTTCGCGGTCGAGGTAGAACGCGTACGGCGCGAGAAAGCCGAGCGCCAACCCCAGGCCCACCCAGAACGGAATCCGCAGCACACGCCAGACCGTACGCAACACGCTCAGCGAACTCGCAGGAGAGAACGGATGGTCATTCGGATCAAGGGCAGGCTACGAAGGAGAAACGGCCGCGATCGGGCGCCGTGCAGGCGCAATCATGGCGGCGCAGTGTAGCCGCGCCGCGTCGCGCATGGCGAGATGCGGCAGCACGCGCGGCGACGATCGGCGATAATCGGGCTCGTTTGCGCTTTTCCTGGAGTTTCGATGCATGCGATGCCGCTCGCCGCGCAGCCGCCCGACGGCAACGCGACGACCGAACCCTCCGCGAGCGCCACGCCGACGGCGCCATTGCGCGTCTGCGTCTACGGAGCGGACGCGCCGGACGCAGCGACGCTGACGGCACTGCGCGCGCGGCTACCACGCGATGCCCGGCTCGCACTCGCGGGCGCCTGCGCAGCGGCCGAGGCGTGGCCGGACGCCGAGCGCCTGGCCGACATGGGGCGCAGCGCGCATCCGACCGACGTCGCGATCGCCGCCGCGCAGCGTTTTCCCGGCGAGCACCTGATCCTCGTCCGCGCAGACCTGGTCCTGCCGGAATTCGCCTGCGAACGGCTGCTGCGCGCGCTCGACGGCGCACGCGTGCTCGGCGCCGTGGCGCTCGACAGCGGCGCGCGGCGTCCGCTGCCGCGCGAACGATCGAGCAGCGCCGATGCGGCGCAGGTCGACGCGCTCTGCTACGCATGGTCCGACCGCCGCGTCTGCGACGATCCGTATTTCTTCGGCGGCGCGCCGGCATGGTGTTCGGCCTGGCACGGCCCGCGTCTGGCCGAGCTCGGCGCCGAACGCCTGCGCGAACGCGACGCCGTCGAAGCCGCCGGCTGGCGCGTCGTGCTGCTCGATCATCTCTATGTCGAAACCGCCGCGAGCCTCGCCAAGCCGCAGCCGCCCGAACGCGATCCGCGCGACCCCGAGCCCCCCTCGCCGCTCGCGCCGCTGCGCGAGCGCGTCGCCGCCGCACTCGCCGCCGATGCCGCGCCGGCGCGTCCCGGCCTCGACAGCAAGCCGGTCCTGCTGCACGTGCTGCATGGCTGGGGTGGCGGCGCCGAACGCTGGGTGCGCGACTACGCGGCAGCCGACGACAGCGCGCACCATCTCGTGCTGGTCGCGCGCGGCAGCTTTGCGCGGCGCCGCCACGGCGAATGGCTGGAGCTGCACGACGGCACGCTGAGTGCGCCGCCGCTGCGCCGCTGGCCGCTGCCGCGGCCGATCGCCGATACGGCGCTCGGCGATGCGAGCTACCGCGACCTGTTCGCCGGCATCCTGCGCGACTACTGCGTCGACGCGGTCGTCGTATCCTCGCTGATCGGACACAGCCTCGATGCGCTGCGCGGCGGCCTGCCGCTGTATTGCATCGTGCACGACCACTATCCGCTGTGGCCTGCCCTGCATCGCGACTTCGGCGATGCGGCGCTGCCGTTCGACGAAGCGCAGCGCGCCGCCGACTTGCGCGCCGCCGGCAGCGATGGCGAATTCGACAATCGCGACCCGCGGCACTGGCGGCGGCTGCGCGACGAAACGGTCGCCGCGCTGCTGGCCGCTTCGGCCAGCCTGGTCGCGCCGAGCCGCTCGGCGCTGGACAATCAACTGCGCCTGGCGCCGGAGCTGCGCGCGCTGCCGGCGCAGGTGATCGCGCACGGCCTCGCGCCATGGCCGACCGATGCACCGCGCATCGAGGCCGTGCCCGAGCGGCCGCGATTGCGCTTGCTGGTGCCGGGCCGCGTACGCCGCGGCAAGGGCGCCGAACTGCTTGCCGCCGCGCTGCCGCGGGTGCGCGAGCACGCCGAATTCTTCCTGCTCGGTGCCGGCGCCGATGCCCATGCGCTGTTCGGCGAGAGCGGCGTGCATATCCTGCTCGACTATCGCCGCGACGATCTGCCGGGCCTGCTCGCGCAGATCCGGCCCGATGCCGCCCTGCTGCTGCCGACGGTCGCGGAAACCTTCAGCTATACCTTGTCGGAGATGCGCAGCCTCGGCGTGCCCGTGATCGGCACGCGCATCGGCGCCCTGGCCGAACGCATCGACGACGGCGTCGACGGTTTCCTCGTCGAGACGAACGCGGACGCGATCGTCGCGCGCATCGCCGAGCTGGCCAAGGCGCGCGCGCCGCTCGCGGCGGTGCGCGACGCGCTCGGCCGGTCGCGACACGCAACGCCGCGCGAGAGCGCGCGCGACTATGCCCGCTTGCTGCAGCTCGGCGCGCGCCCGCCGGCGCGCTATCCACTCGCCGACACGCAGGGCGAGATGCTCGAAAACGCGACCCTGACGACGCAGCTTGCGCACCTGCGCGAACGCGAGCGTGCCGTACGCGACGAGCTCGCGGCAGCGCGCGCGGAAAGCGAACGTCGCGGCGACTGGGGCCATGGGCTCAACCGCGAACTCGCCGGCGCGCACGGCAAGCTGTCCGCGCTGCGCGAAGAATTCGACGACCGCACGCGCTGGGCGCTGGCGCTCAACACCGAGTTGCAGGACATCAAGCCGCACTACGAACAGATGCTCGCGAGCGCGTCGTGGCGCATCACCGCGCCGCTGCGCAGGGCCAAGGCACGCGTGAGCGGCGTGCGCGCGAGCCTCGCCTACCGCGCGCTGCACCTGCGCAACGTCATCGGACGCGTGCGCGGCAGCCTCGTCCAGCGCGGCCTTGCCGGTACGCTCAAGCGCATCACGCAGGAGCTGCGCGGCGCAGGTCCCGCGCAACTGCGCATCGCCTATCCGGAGCCGCAGGACGACTTCGCGCCATTCGCCCTCCCGAGCAGCGACACACCGCGCGTCTCGATCGTGATGCCGGTCTACAACAAGATCGCCTACACGAGCGCGTGCCTGCGCTCGATCGCCGCGCACGCCGGCCCGATCGCGTTCGAAGTGATCGTCGTCGACGACGCCTCGAGCGACGCGACGCCGCAGCGCCTGGCCGACGTCGCCGGCGTGCGCAGCGTGCGCAACGCGGACAACCTCGGTTTCATCGGCTCGTGCAACGCCGGCGCCGCGATCGCGCGCGGCGAATACGTACTGTTCCTCAACAACGACACGGTCGTCACCGCCGGCTGGCTCGAAGCCCTGGTCGGCTGCATCGAGCAGGCGCCGCTCGCCGGCCTCGTCGGCGCCAAGCTGGTCTATCCGGACGGCCGCCTGCAGGAAGCCGGCGGCATCGTGTTCGACGACGGCTCGGGCTGGAACTACGGACGTTTCGACGATCCGGCCGATCCGCGCTACGGCTTCCGCCGCGAGGCCGACTACTGCTCCGGCGCGGCGATCCTGCTGCGCCGCGACGTGTTCGAACGACTCGGTGCGTTCGACACGCGCTACACGCCGGCCTACTACGAAGACACCGATCTCGCCTTCGCCGTGCGCGCCGCCGGACTCAAGGTCTACTACGAGCCCGCCGCGACCGTCGTGCATTTCGAAGGCATCACCTCGGGCACCGACGTCGGCAGCGGCATCAAGCGCTATCAGGTCATCAATCGCGAGAAATTCCTCGCCAAGTGGCAAGAGGCGCTCGCGCTTCAGCCCGCGCCCGGCACGACGATCGCTCGTGCGGCGACGCATCGCGTGGCCAAGCGCGTGCTGATCGTCGATGCGACGACGCCAACGCCCGACCAGGATTCCGGCTCGCTGCGCATGGTCAACCTGATGCGCGTGCTGGCCGACCTCGGCTGCCAGACCAGCTTCCTGCCGGACAATCGCGCCTGGATCGAGCGCTACACGCCGGCGCTGCAGGAACTCGGCGTCGAGGCGCTGTACGGCCACCACGCCGCCAACCCGGTGACGCTGCTGCGCGAACGCGGCCGCGAGTTCGACTTGATCATCCTGTCGCGCCACTACGTCGCCGCGAGCTACGTGGGCCTCGCCCGCCTGTACGCGCCGCAGGCGACGCTCGCGTTCGACACGGTCGACCTGCACTACCTGCGCGAACAGCGCGCCGCGGAACTCTCCGGCAAACCCGAACTCGCGCGCCATGCCGCAGCGACGCGCGAGCAGGAACTCAAGCTCATCCGCGAATGCGACGTGACCCTCGTCGTGAGCCCGGTCGAGCAGGAGCTGCTCGCGCGCGAGGCGCCCGGCGCCCGCGTCGACGTGCTGTCGAACGTGCACGAGGTGTTCGGCTGCCGCAAGGCGTTCGGCGAGCGCCGCGACCTGGTCTTCGTCGGCGGGTTCCAGCATCCGCCGAACACCGATGCGGTGAGCTGGTTCGTGCGCGACGTCTTTCCGCGCGTGCGCGCCGAATTGCCCGACGTGAACTTCCACGTGATCGGCAGCAAGGTGCCGGACGCGATCCGCGCGCTCGCCGACGAGCGCGTGCGCGTGCACGGCTACGTCGAAGACATCGAGCCGTACATGGATGGCTGCCGCATTTCGGTCGCGCCGCTGCGCTACGGCGCCGGCGTCAAGGGCAAGGTCAACATGGCGATGAGCTACGGCCTGCCGGTCGTCGCAACGAGCATCGCAGTCGAAGGCATGCACGTGCGCGTCGGCGAGGACGTGCTCGTCGCCGACGAAGCGGCCGCGTTCGCTGCCGAGGTCGTGCGTGCCTACCGCGACGGAGCGTTGTGGGCGCGGCTTTCGGCGAACGGCCTCGCCAACGTCGAGCGGCATTTCTCGTTCGCCGCCGCACGCGATGCCGTGCGCGATCTGCTGTCGTAGTGCCCCGCGGCTCGCCGCATCAGTCTTCGCGCGAACGAATCCACAGGCTGCCGCCGCCGAAACCGCCGCCGCTCGGCAGCTGCAGCCCGTCGCGCACGAGCTGCGGGAAACGATGGAAGGCGTAGTTCGAGCCGAACTCGACCTCGTAGCGGTCCGAATACATCAGCAGCGCGCGCACCAGGTACTGCTCGTTCCAGCTGCGGTTGTCGTCGAGCACCCACTCCTTCGGATACTCGTGCGGCAGGAAGATGTCGTGGATGTGGATGCGCACGCCGGGCGCCAGCCGCGGCAGGACCTCGAAATAGATGAAGTTCACGTCGCTGCCGGTCTTGGCGACGTGCGAGGAATCGATGAACAGCACGTCGCCTGATTGGAGACGATCGAACTCGGCGAGGTCCACGTCCTGCACCTTCGCCTGCAGCAGGCGCGAGACGCCGGGCACGCCGAGCGTCAGGAACTCGCGCGGATACGGCTCGATGCAGGTGATGTCGAGTCGTCCGTCGAGGAAACGGCGGTTCACGTCGGCCGCGAGCAACGTGGAAAACCCCGAACCGATTTCGATCAGCCGCCTCGGGCGCCAGCGCTGCAGCAACACGAAGAATGCGCGCGCATCGAGCCAGCTGAACTGGGAGTTCTGCGTGAAGAACGCCCACGGCTCGGCCGCTTCAGGCAGCACTTCCGGATAGTCGTAGTGCGGCATGAACTTCGCGAACGATGCGCGCAGGATGTCCTCGTGCGAGGCGTCGTTGAAGTCGATGCCGGCGATCTTCGGCGCGGCGGGCCACAGGTCCTCGACGCGCGGCCTGATCTCGTCGGTATCGACGACGGGCGAATAGAAATGGCCGTTCGGATGCGCGGTCGTCGTCGTTGACGGCGGTTCCTCGACCACACTCTCCGGAGCCGGAGGCGGAACGGGAGCCGGCGGCGGCGGTTTCGGCTGGCGCGGCTGCGCGCGCGCGAGGAGATTTCCGATCGACTGCAGAAAGGACATCCGTTCGCTCATGTTGCCGGGACCCTGCGTGCGACTGCGCTCTTCATGATAGCGCGCGCGTCCGCCGCCGCCCCGTCAGCGCGAGCGGAAAGCGTCGTCTTTACGAAGCTTTGCCGCTGAACGGCCGATCGGCAGCGCCGCTCCAGCGCGACTCGCCATCGCCCGCGGCGGCGGGCGCGAAGCGCCGTTCGCGCAGCACGTTGCCGGCATCGGCCGAGCGCATGACGAGCGTCGATGCGCGCGTGCCGTACTTCGCGCCGCGGATGAAGATCGGCGCGAGCACGCGCTCGAGCGCGCGGCCGACGCCGGTATCGGGCAGCGCCTCGTCCGGCGGTTGCGTCTCGTCGAGCAGCAGATCGAGCAGGCGCGTTTCGTCGGCACGCGTGGCGGCATCGGCGAGCAGTCCGGCGAAGCGCCGCTGCAGGCGTTCGGTCTTCGGCCAATGCACGCCGATCGGACCGTTGCTGATCACATGGACGCCGGCGTTCAGCGCACGCACGAGCCGATCGCTGCTGCCGAGCGCGAAGACGCCGGCGCGGTCGCCGACGACGAGATTGAACGGGCCGTAGTCGGATGCGGTCGCGCGCAAGGCCTCCAGATAGTCCCTCGGCGACTCGTCGCCGAGCACGAAGTCGCGCACCAGCCAACCGCGCGAGCGCGGTGCGGTCGCCGGAACGCCCGTGCGCAGGTTCGTGACCGCAGCGAAGCGCCCGTCGCTGCGCAGCGCCAGCCAAGTACCGCCGGCTACGAGATCGCGTCCCCCGACGACGCGTGCGTCGTCGGCCCACGGCTCGGCCGGCGCGCTGGCGCGGGCATGAAACTCGTCGCGATTGCCGAGCACCAGCAGCGGGAATTCGGGGGTCGCGTCGACGGCGATCAGAAGGAGGCACATGCAGGCGAACGCTCACTCTCTCTGGATTTCAACAGCGCGGCTTCGTGGGAGCGGCTTCAGCCGCGAGAATGTTTCTCGCTCGGAATTCGAAGCATCGCAGATGAAGTCGTGCCCACGAAACCCTGCGACGCAGCGCACTCGCGAAGATGCTGCCGCCGAGCCGCTTTCGCGAGCAAGGTTCAGCCCTGCCCTTCGCCCAACGCTCGCACGCGTGCATCCAACGGCGCCAACCGTGCGTTGTTCGGGCTCAACTCGCGGGCCGCATTGAGCGCGCGCGCGGCGTCCGTGCGGCGACCCTCGCCGATGCGCGCGTCGGCCTGGTCGAGGAAGGCGTTGGCCAGTTTTTCTGACATCGAAGGCACGGACCCATCGTCGGGTGCCGTCTGCCGCAGTGCGTCGAGCAGCGCACGTGCACGCTGCGGCGCGCCGTCCGTCAACGCCTGCGCGAACAGCTCCTTGGCGCGCGCGGGAATGCGCGCGATGCCGGCGAGCGCCTCGCGGTCGTTGCCGTCGATCGCGAGCGCGGCGCGGTACTTGTCCCAGGCGCTGTCGCCGGGCGGAATGATCAGATTGCCGGCGATGCTGGCCTGGTTCGCGTCGGCCACCAGCTTGCGCACCTGCTCGGCCTGCGCCGGCGTGACCACGGCGCGCTCGGCGTTGATGTCGAGGCGTTCGCGCAGCTCGCGCAGGTTCGTACGCGCGGCGCGCAGGTCGGCCAGGTCCGGCGCGAGTTCGGCGGCCTCGTTCAGCGCCTTCTCCGCAGCGCCCGCGTTGCTGTCCTCGATCGCCGCATTCGCCTGCACGACGAACGACTGCGCGATGCGGCGCAATCCTTCCTTCACGCGGGCGTTGGCCGGGTCCTGTTTCTGCACCGATCGGAACAGCTCCAGTGCCGAATCATCGCTGCCGGCCAGACGGCCCGCGTGGATCTGCGCTTCGGCGCGCGTCAGCGTTTCTTCGCGCGCGGCACGTTCGGCCTCGCGCGCCTGCGCGATCTCGCCGCGCAGGGCCGGCAGGCCGGCGTAGCTCGGCATCACGCGAACGATGTCGTCGCTGCGCGCGCTGGCGGTCGCCGTGTCCTTCGCGGACAACGCGGAACGCGCCTGCGCGGCCAGCGCGTCGGCGCATTTCTGCAGGCCGGCCTGGGCCAGCGCATTGGCCTGCTCGCTGGCGAGCACACGCTGGTAGATGCCGGCCGCGCCGTCGTCGCCGACGATGCGGCCCGCGGCGAGCGCGGCCTTGGCCTGGTCGAGCAGTTGCTCGGTCTCACTGCCGCGTGCCTCGAGTTGCTTGAGGGCGCCGTCGACGCGCTCGACATCGGTGCCGCCGCCGAGCAGTTCGCGCGCGCCGTCGAGCGACTGACGCGCGGCGGCGAGGTCGCCGGATCTGAGCGCGGCATCGGCCCGCTCCAGCAGCTTGCGGCCGACGGTTTCGAGTCCGCGGCGCGCGATGTCGTTGTCCGGATCCTGCGCGCGCGCGGCCAGGAAGAGTTCGCGCGCGCTGTCGCCCTGGTTTCCGCTCAGCTTGCCGGCGTCGAGCGCACGCTGCGCGCGCGACAAGGTGTCGTTGAACTCGGTCCGCGGCAGCCAGGCGCGCAGGCGATCCTGCCAATGCCAGGCCGCTGCGGCCCCGAGCAGCACGACGAGGACCGCGGCCGTGGCGAGCGCGCCGCCACGCGAGCTGCGACTGCGCGGGCGCTGACCCGAACCGCCGCCGCGATCGGCGCGCATCGCATCGTCGTCGAGCGCGGCGACGATCTGGTCGAGACGGCCGAGGTTCGGCTCGGCGCGCTCGCGCATCGCATCGGCCGGGATCGGCGACGGCACCGCGGAAACGAAGGTGTCGGCCGGCGTCGCTTCGCGCCGGAACGAGGTCGGCGTGCCGATCAGCTCCGGCAAGGCGCCGTCCTGCATGCGCCGCTCGATCTCGGCGATCGCGGCGGCCACGTCGTTGCCGGTCTGGAAGCGGTCCTCCGGCTGCTTGGCGAGCAGCCGGGTCATCAGCGGCTGCAGCACGCCGAGGCTGTCGGGAAGCTCGGGTACCGGCTGGGTGATGTGCATGATGCCGATCGCGAGCGAATCGTCGGCGTGGTACGGCACGCGGCCGACCAGCATCTCGAACAGCACGATGCCGAGGCCGTAGAGATCGGAGCGGCCGTCGATCTGCTTGCCGCGCGCCTGCTCCGGGCTCATGTAGTGCGGCGTGCCGACGACCGCGCCGGTCTTGGTCATGCGCAGGGTCGAATCGAGCGCGCGCGCGATGCCGAAGTCGGTCAGCGCGGCCGAGCCGTCGTCGCGCAGCAGGATGTTGTCCGGCTTGACGTCGCGATGGACGAAGCCTTTTTCCTGCGCGTAGTTCAGCGCCCCGGCGATCTCGCGCGTGACGCGCAGCGCGAAGGTCATGTCCCGCGCGCTGCCGTCCTTCAACAGGACCGGGCCGCCGCTGAGGTATTCCATCGCGATGTAGTGATAGTCGCCCGCGCGGCCGACGTCGTGGATGCCGACGACATGGCGATGATGCAGGCGCGCGGCGATCTTCGCCTCGCGCAGGAAGCGCTCGCCGAAATTCGGGTCGGCCAGCAGGGCCGGCGACATGATCTTCAGGGCGACCTCGCGGTCGACCGACTCCTGCACGGCCAGATAGACCGTCGCCATGCCGCCGCGGCCGAGCTGGCGCAGAAGTCGGTAACCGGGAATCTCGATCACGTTCGCGTCATGTCCGCGCTGGAAAACCGGCCCGTGGCGAACCACGCCAGCCGGCATCGGGTTGGCTTTTCAGGATAGCACGCGCTTCGCGCACCCACCCAGCGAGCAGACGACGCGGCGTGTCAACGCGACGTGACGCCAGGCGGGTTTTCCGCCGGCCTTCCCGCCGCTCAGCTGATCCGGCGCGCTTCGATCACGTTCGGCACCGCCAGCAATTGGCCGAGCAGGCCGCTCAGCTGGCCGAAGTCGGCGACGCGCAGGGCGTAGTCCATGATGGCGATGCCGCGGTTGGGGTCGATGCGCGCGTTGACCGCGATGACGTGCGCGTTGGCCGAAGCGATCACGTTGCTGACGTCCTTGTGCAGCCACTTGCGGTCGTAGCCGCGCACGGTGATGTCGACGTCGTAGGAGGCCTGCTTGCGGCTGCCCCATTCGACCGCGATGACGCGGCTTTCGTCGCGCTCGCGCAGCGTGGCCAGCTGGGCGCAGTCGGCGCGGTGCACGGACACGCCGCGGCCGCGCGTGATGTAGCCGGTGATCGCATCGCCCGGCAGCGGCTGGCAGCAGCGCGCCAGCTGGGTCAGCAGGTTGCCGACGCCGTCGATGATGATCGCACCCTGCTCCGCGCTGGGTACGCGGCTCGGCACCGGCGGCGGCACGGTGCCGGGTTCCGGCGCCGGCGGCGCGGTCAGCTCGTGCAACGCGCGCGCGATCTGCCCGGTCGTGATGTCGCCGAGCGCGAGCGCCTCGAGCAGGTCGTCGTGGCTGCGCAGCTGGAAGCGTTCGGGCAGGCCGTCCAGGTTCGCGTTGTGCAGGGCGAGGCGCTTGAGTTCGCGTTCGAGCAGGAGGCGGCCCGCGGCAAGGTTCTGCGCCAGGTCGATGCGCTTGAACCAAGTGCGCACCTTTTCGCGAGCGCGATGCGTGGTCAGGAAACCGTGATGCGTCGACAGCCAGTCGCGGCGCGGCTCGGAGACCTTGCCCGTGAGCACCTCGATGCGGTCGCCGCTGACCGGCTGGAACGTCAGCGGCACGATGCGCTCGTTGACCTTGGCGCCGCGGCAGCGGTGGCCGACGTCGGTGTGGATCGCATAGGCGAAGTCGAGCACGGTCGCGCCGCGCGGCAGGTCGACGACCTGCCCTTTCGGCGTCAGCAGGTAGACGCGGTCCTCGACGACCTCGGTGCGGAAACCGGCCAGCAGGGCCGCATCGTCGTCGCGCGCGTCCTTGCTTTCCAGCAGCTGGCGCATCCAGGCGATCTTGCGTTCGAAGCTGGCATCGGCGCCGCCGCCCTCCTTGTAGCGCCAGTGCGCGGCGACGCCGAGCTCGGCGTGGCGATGCATCTCGTGCGTGCGGATCTGCACCTCCAGCGTCTTGCCCTCCGGCCCGACCACGGCCGTGTGCAGCGACTGGTAGTGGTTGCCCTTCGGGCTGGCGATGTAGTCGTCGAACTCGCCCGGCACGTATGGCCAGAGCGTGTGCACGACGCCGAGCGCGGCATAGCAGGTGGCGATGTCGTCGACCAGCACGCGCAGCGCCCTCACATCGTAGAGCTCGGAGAACTCGAGCCCCTTGCGCTGCATCTTGCGCCAGATCGAATAGATGTGTTTCGGCCGCCCGGCGATATCGGCCTTCAGGCCGGCCTTGGCCAGCGCGTCGCCCAGTTGGGCCTTCGCCGTCTCGATCCAGGCCTCGCGTCCGTCGCGCCGTTCGTCGAGCAGGGTCGCGATGCGCCGATAGACATCCGGCTGCAGGTAGCGGAACGCGAGGTCTTCCAGTTCCCACTTGACCTGCCAGATGCCGAGCCGGTTCGCCAGCGGCGCGTGGATGTCCGCGCTGAGCTGGGCGAGCGCACGCTGTTCGGCTTCCGGCGCACGCTCGGCCGCACGCATGCGCACGAGCTGGCGCGCCAGCAGGATGAAGACGACGCGCAGGTCGCGGATGATCGCGAGCAGCAGGCGGCGCAGGCCCTCGTTGCCGCCGGTGCTGCCGCGGGTCGCGTACAGCGACCAGACCTTCTCGGAAGCCTGCTGGCCTTCGATCAGCGCGCGGACATCGGCGGGGAAAGCGGCCAGGTCCGCGTCGGCGACGACAGCGCCGGCCAAGCTCAGCGAATGCAGTACGCAGGCCGCCTGGGCGTCTTCGCCGACGCCGAGTTCGCCGAGCAGGGCGAGCGTCGCGCGCAGCTCGGCTTGCGCGGCTTCCCAGCGCGCGCGCGCCTCGCCCGCGCTGCGCTCGCCGGCCACGCGAAACGCGCGCGCGACGACGTCGTGTGCGGCGCTGCCCGGCAATGCGGCGGCCTCCGGCCGGCTGGCCGAAGGCGAAGGAAACTCGGCGGACGTGTTCACGGCCTTGGCGATGACGGCGGTCGGCGCCTACGTTAGCCCGAAAATGCGATCGGCGCCCGCAGGCGCCGATCGGATGAGCGGGTGGACGGGACTGCGGCGCTTATTGGCCGGTCATCCAGGGGAAGCCGGTGGAGTTCGGCATGAAGCCGAATACGACGTTGTCGCCGGAGAATTTGTCGCCGCCCTCGATCGCCACAGCGGGTTCGATCAATACGGTACCCGTGACAACCGGGGTCAACACGGTTGAATGACTTCCCTGCACAAGCCGGTTCACCACGACGTAGAACGCCTGGTCCGCACCCGTGCCGAATGGCGGAGCGCCGATTGAGAATGATTGGGTCAACGGGCCATCGAGCGTCAAGCTGCCCGCCTGCGAGCAGGCGCTGGAGTTCAGCGCCGACGGCAACTGATAGATGACGCACCAGCTGCCGGCGTCGCTCAAGTAGGTGCTTTCGTACGCATCCTGTAGCAACAACGTCATCGTCGCGCTACCCGCCGGCGCGATACCGCTGTCCATCAGCGGCACGCTCATTGTCGGCTGCGCGCCGGGCGCCTGCGGCCCGAACCGCGTATCGACGCGGAACAGATACGTGAAATTGATGCCGTCGGTGGCGGTCCACATCGTCGGTGCGCGGGCCGTTCCGGTCGCCGCGCTCGAGCTGACCCCCGTCGCGGCAGCGCATCCGATGTCTTCGACGACGATCGGCGTCTCGTCGGCTTGCGGGTCGCAGGCCGCAACCGGGACCTGCGCCCAGTTCGGTGCCGACCAGTCGAACGAACGCGGCGGTACCCAATTGACGAGGTGGCTGAAGTTTTCGTCCGTCTTCGACTCGTAGGAGTTTTCAAAGATGCCGTCCGCAAGGCCGCTGGCGGACGATCCGTCGGCGGCCGTCGACACGCACTCGAGGTGCTGCGCGAAGAACGCGGAAAATGTCAGCGTGCCGTTGCTGTAGCCGAAACTGTTGACGCTGACACTCGGGAAAGTCCACGAATGGGCCCCCTGCGGGAGCGACTGATCCTCGTGCTTGAGCGTCAGCACGTTCGGGTAGCCGCCCTGCGGCACGTCATTGCAGAAATAGAACCCTTCCGTGAATGCCGTCCACACATACGCGTTGTCCGCGAACGTCAGGGCCAGACCCGACGACGACGACGTGGGGATCTGCACTTCGTTGGCCGCAATGTGCACATCCGGCAGCGTTTGAGCAAAAACAGAAACCGAACCGCACGCCACCAAGGCGGCGCACACGCCCACTACCCATTTGTTCACGGACATTCTGGAATTCTCTACTTCGGGACAACTGGTCAGTTCTGCCCCGCCCGCTTCAGAACCGAAGTCGTACAGGAGCGCTCGTGCCCGGCATCGGCCAGGCGGTTGCTCGCCATCACCCGCACCGAACCCAAGCCCGGCGGGCATGCTACACTCGAACCCGGCCTATCGTACCGGTTCGCGCGGCCGCGTGCACCTGTTAACTTCGTGTAAGACAAGGAAATTTGCGGTCGCGGTCACAAGTCGCCACCGACTAAACACACTATGCGCCTGAATTCGAGCCTCGCCCTGATCCTGTTTGCCGCGACCAGCCTGGCTGGCGCACAGTCCCAGTCCCCGACGCTTGAAGAACGCATGTCGCAGGCGGAATTCCGCGCGGCCGGACTCGACAAGCTGTCGCCGCAGGAGCTGCAGCAACTCAATGTGTGGCTGCAAAGCCACGGCGGCAGCGGTGCGACGCAGTACGTGACGTCGAGCGGCACGCCGTTGTTCTACCCGAAGTCCTCGGACCGCGAGACGATCGAGGCGCACATCGAGGGCACCTTCGTCGGCTGGCGCACCAAGTCCGTGTTCAAGCTCGACAACGGCCAGGAATGGCAGCAGGCGGAGTCGGGTTCCTACGACGCCGGCAAGCTGGTCAGCCCCGCCGTCCACATCAAGCCGATGCTGCTCGGCAGCTGGCTGATGTACGTCGAAGGCTGCGGCTGCAGCGTACGCGTGCAGCGCACCAAGTAAACCCGCCGCAGCCCGCCGTCATGCACGGCGCGGCTGGTGGAGCGCCTCGACCAGCTTGGCGATCCGCTTCGGCGACACCGATTCGGTCGTGCGCAGCTCCTGTGCGAACGTCGACACGCGCAATTCTTCGATCAGCCAGCGCAGCTCCGCCAGTTGCGCATCCTCGCCGCCGCGCTCGGCGCGCAGCTTGAGGTAATCGCGCCAGTAGCCCTGCAGGGCCAGCATGCGTGCCTGGTCGCGCGCCGGGTCGTGGCGCAGGCGCTCGGCGCGCAGGCGCATCGCGCGCAGGTAGCGTGGAAACTGCGCCAGGCGCGATTTGTCGACGTCTCGCAGGAATCCGGGGAACAGCAATTCGGCCAGCTGCTCGCGCAGGTCGTCGTAGTTCGCGCGCGCGAAGCCCATCAGCGGCGGTTCCAGCAGCGGCAGCAGTTCGCCGTAGGCGACGATGATCGTTTCGGCCAAGGCGAGCCGTTCGACCGCGGCCGGAAACAGTTCGCGCGAGATCGCCTCGCGCAGGTGCTCGAAGTCGCCGCGCCGGCGCACTTCGAGGTCATGCGCCGACAGGCGTTCGCGCAAGGCGGACTCGATCAAGTCCGCCCGCAAGGAATCCGCGCTGCCGAGCGGCGTCCATTTGAGTGCGATCGCATTGTTCAACGGCAGCTGCCGGCGCGCCTGCTTCAGCTTGTCGGCCAATGCGCGGCGCAGCAGGCGTTCGACGCCGCGGCGATGCGCTTCGATGGCTTCGTCGTGGCGCTCGAACACACGCAGCGCGACGCTCTCGCCGAGATCGACCAGGGCCGGGAATGCGGTCAGTCCGCTCGGCGAAACGACGCTGGCGGGGATGTCGTCGAAATCGAACGCGTCGACGTCCTCGCGCGTGAGCTCCACGTCGGCGCGGCGCGAGAACGCGACGCGCGCGGCGCCGGTCCATTGCGATTGGATCGCAGCGAGGTCGCGGCTTTCGACCAGGATCTCGCCTTTTTCATCTTGGATACGAAAGTTCATCGACAAGTGCGGCGGCAGTTCGATGCCGGCGAAGTCCGCCGCACCGACGGCGACGCCGGTGACGCGCTGCAGATAGCGCGCGAGCACGGCGAACAACGGTTCGTCGCGCGGTGCTTCGGATTCGGCGAACGCGCGCGCGAAATCCGGCGCCGGCACGAAGTTGCGGCGCAGGCTTTTCGGCAGGCCGCGGATCGCCTCGGCGACCTTCTCCGCCAGGAGCCCCGGCACCAGCCATTCGCAGCGTGCGACGGGTACCGCGTTCACCAGCGCCAGCGGCACCTGCATCGTCACGCCGTCGGCCGGATCGCCGGGCACGAAACGATAGGCGAGGCGCAGCGCGTGGCCGGCGATTTCCAATTGGGCGGGGAAGTCGTGCGCACCGGCGCCGTGCGCTTCGGCAAGCACGTCGGCGAGCGACCAGTGCAGGGCCGCCTGCTCGGTCGGTGAGGCGCGGCGGTACCAGGCGTCCAGCGCCACGGCCGTATGAATGTCCGCCGGCAGCTTGCCGGCGAAGAAGGCGGCGAGCTCCTCGTCGCTGCGCAGGAGGCCGCTGCGGCGGCGCTTCGCCTCGATCTCGCGCGCTTGCGCGAGCACGCGCAGGTTCGCCCGCACGAAATCGGCGCGCGCGTCGATCTCGCCGCGCGCCAGCGCTTCGCCGACGAACACGGCATGCGCGAGCGCGGGGTCCTGCGCACCGAACTGCACGGCGCGCTTCTCGACCAGGGTCAGCCCGAACAGCGTGACCTGCTCGAAGGCGACGACGGCGCCGCGCTTGCGCGACCAGTGCACGTCGCGCCAGCTGCGCTTGACCAGGTGCGCCGCCTGCTGCTCGATCCATGCCGGTTCCACGCGCGCGCACTGCATCGCGTACACCTTCTGCACGTCGAGGATCTGCCCCGCCAGCAGCCATTGCGGCGGCGACTTGGCGAGGCCCGAACCGGGGAAAATCGAGAACTTGCGCTCGCGCGTTCCGCGGTACTGGTTGCGTTCGTCCTTGAGACCCACCTGGGTCGGCCAGCCGGACAGCAGGCATCGATGAATGGCTTCGTACGTGCTGGGATTGGAGATTCGGGATTCGGGATTCGGAACCGCGCTCGGGTCCGACGCTTTCGCCTTGGCCGGCTCCGAATCCCGAATCTCCAATTCCGGCGTCAGCAAGAGCTGGCGATGCAGCTCGCGCCACTCGCGCATGCGCATGAAGGAAAGGAAATGCGAGTGGCACCAGTCGCGCAGTTTCGACTGCGTGAGTTCTTCGTGCGCGCTCGTGTAGGACACCCACAGCTTCAGCACGGCGACGAAATCGGACTTCGGATCGGCGAACTCGGCATGCGCGGCGTCGGCCTGCTGGCGCGCGTCGGCCGGACGTTCGCGCGGGTCCTGGATGCTGAGGAACGCGGCCAGCACGAGCAGTTCGCGCAGGACCTCGCGGCGTTCGGCCTCGACCAGCATGCGGCCGAGCGCGACGTCGATCGGCAGCCGCGCCAGCAAGCGACCGATGTCGGTCAGCGCGTACAGCGTGCGCCCCTGCACGCCGGCTTCGGCCGTGCTCTCGGCAGCACTCGGCCGGCCGGACGATTTCGCCTCGACGGCACCCAGTTCAGCCAGACGCCGATAGCCGTCGCCGATCGCGCGCTCGGAAGGCGCTTCGACGAACGGGAAATCGGCCGGATCGCCGAGCTTCAACGCGAGCATGCGCAGGATCACGCCGGCCAGCGACGAGCGCAGGATTTCCGGATCGGTGAAGCGCGGCCGCTGCGCGAAATCGTCCTCGCCGTACAAGCGAAAGCACACGCCCGGACCGACGCGGCCGCAGCGGCCCTTGCGCTGGTCGGCGGCGGCCTGCGAGATCGGCTCGATGTGCAGGCGCTCGAGCTGGTTGCGCTGGCTGTAGCGCTTCACGCGCGCCGTGCCGGTGTCGATCACGTAGCGGATGCGCGGCACCGTCAGCGACGTCTCGGCGACGTTGGTGGCGAGCACGATGCGTCGCTGCGGTCCGGGCTTGAACACGCGATCCTGCTCGGCCGCGGACAGGCGCGCATACAGCGCGAGCACCTCGGTCGAACGGTACTGGCGCCGCGACAGCGCCAGATGGGCGTCGCGGATCTCGCGCTCGCCGGGCAGGAACACCAGCACGTCGCCGCGCGGGTCCTCGGCGGTGATTTCGTCGGCGGCGGCGACGATCTGTTCGGCCAGCGTCAGATCGCTGCGTTCCGCTCTTGCGGCACCTGCCCCCTTCTGCCCCTCGGGCATCTTCCCCCGCTGCGCGGGGGCGGAAAAAACAGCGGGACGCCAGCGCACCTCGACCGGATACGCGCGGCCCTCGACCTCGATCACCGGCGCATCGCCGAAATGCTGCGAGAAGCGCGAGGTGTCGATCGTTGCCGACGTCACGATCAGCTTCAGGTCGCGCCGCTTGGCCAGCAGACGCTTCAGGTAGCCGAGCAGGAAGTCGATGTTGAGGCTGCGCTCGTGCGCTTCGTCGAGGATGATCGTGTCGTACGCGTTCAGCCACGCATCGCCCTGCGTCTCGGCGAGCAGGATGCCGTCGGTCATGAACTTGATCAGCGCGTTCTCGCCGACCTGCTCGGTGAAACGCACCTGGAAGCCGACGAGGTCGCCGACATTGCCGCCCAGTTCGCTGGCCACGCGGCGCGCGACGGCGCGCGCGGCGATGCGGCGCGGCTGCGTGCAGCCGATGAGGCCCGCGACGCCGCGCCCGGCGGCGAGACACAGCTTGGGCAGCTGCGTCGTCTTGCCCGAGCCGGTTTCGCCGGCCAGCACGACGACCTGGTGCTTGCGGATCAGCTCGACGATCTCGTCGGCGCGCGCGGCGATCGGCAGCGACTCGTCTATGCGGATTTCGGGCACGCGCGCCACACGCGCGGCGCGGCGCTGCGCAGAGGCGTCGATATCGGCCGCGAGCCGGGCCAGCTGGTCAGCCGGCGCCGTCGCGCGCGGATCGGACAGGCGCCGCCAGCGCGCCAGCAGCCGGCCGAAGTCGCGCGCCATCACCGTATCGAGCGCGCGCCGCAAAGTTTGGAGTTCGGACATGGAGTGATTATCGATCGAGTCCCGCAGCGCGGGCGATGGACCGCCGCGCGCACGGAAAAACTCCATCATTGCGGCCTATCGATGCAATTCGCAAGGACGATTTCACGCGCCGGCCCGGCGGAGCTAGCCTTCGATCATCCAGAATCGAGGAACGACCATGAGCATCGACATCGGCATCGCCAAGAAAGATCGCGAGCGCATCGCGCAGGACCTGTCCAAGCTGCTCGCCGACACCTATTCGCTGTACCTGAAGACGCACAGCTTCCACTGGAACATCACCGGCCCGATGTTCAACGCGCTGCACTTGATGTTCGAGACGCAGTACAACGAGCTGTGGACTGCCGCCGACCTGATCGCCGAGCGCATCCGCGCGCTGGACGTCTACGCGCCGGGCTCCTACACGCAGTTCGGCAAGCTGACCTCGATCGCCGAGGAAACCGGCGTGCCGGACTGGAAGACGATGGTGCAGCAGCTCGTCGACGGCCACGAGACCTCGGCACGCACCGCCCGCGAGGTGTTCAAGCTGGCCGACCACGCCGACGACCAGCCGACGGCCGATCTCGCCACGCAGCGCATGCAGGAACACGAGAAGACCGCGTGGATGCTGCGGTCGTTGCTGAAGTGAGCATTTGAAGAACGGAGAAGACTGAACCACGAAGAACACGAAGAGAGAACGCAAAGCCGAAGCGAAGCCTGAAACACGGAGCACACGGAGAACACGGAAGAAGAAAACACCGGGTTGTTCTTCGGCATTCCGTTTTCACTGCGGGATCGGCGACAAGTTCCTCGCAGCCTAGTTCTGAAGCTTTTTCTCCGTGTGCTCCGTGTGCTCCGTGTTTCAATCTTTCAGACGAGATCCCTCACAACTTCCGCCGCGGCGGGATCAGGAAATCGCCGAACAGCAGGCCGGCGACGATGGCGACGAGCAGCGTCACCAGGGTGATCGCGGTGTCGACGCCGAGCAGCACGTCGCGCTCGAACACGTAGCTCAAGGTGCGGTAGCCGACGCTGCCCGGCACCAGCAGGATGATGCCGGGCTCGCGTACCAGCGCACCGGGGCGATTGGTCAGGCGCGCGAACAGGTTGCTGGTTGCGCCGATCACCAGGCTCGCCAGGAACGTGCCGAAGGCCGGCGACACGTGGTGGCCGGCCAGTTGCGTGCAGGAATAGCCGAGCAGCACCGCGCCGATCACGACCGCGTAGTCGCGCTTGGGGCTCTTGAACAGCACCGCGAACGAGAAGGCCGCGGCGACGACGGCGGCCCACTCGGTCCACGGCGGCAGGGCCGAACTGTCGAGCTGCGGCGGCACGATGTGCAGCAGCGCGCAGGTCTGTACCGCGGCGACGGTGCCGAACGTCAGCTTCAAGAGGGTCGTCACCGCACCCATCATGCGCGCCGTGCCGGAGATCAGGTGCTGGCTCGATAGCTCCCGCACGGCGGTGGTCAAGGTCATGCCCGGCATGAGCACGATCAGGCTCGCGATCACCACCGAGCGGAGCGCGAGCGGCGCCAGCCACGCGGCGATCACCGTCGCCACCAGCGTGGACAGGAACGCGGCGACCGCTTCGGAGGCCGGGCTGAACGAAGGCCAGCGCCGCGCGGCCAGCGTGAGCAGGCCGATGAGCAGGCCGTTCAGCGCGGCAGCGCCGGCCTCGCGCCAGCCTGCGTGCAGGATGATCGCGATCGCCGCCGAGGCGATGCCGAAGCTGATCACGCTGGCGATGTTGGCGTAGACGCTCGGCTGGCGCGATCCGACCGCGCGCAGCAGGCGCCGGCCCTCGCCGAGATCGAGTTCGCCGGCGATCACGCGGTTGGCGATCGCATCGGTCTGGCACAGCGCAGAAAGGTTCGCGTCGCCCGGCGGCGAGCGCACGACTTGCGTGATCTCGGCCAGATCGTCGTCCTGCGTCGGATCGGAGAACGACATGACGATCGACGTCGGCGTCGACAGCACGTTGCAGACCAGGCCGAGCCGCGCGCTGACCAGGTTGACGACGTCTTCCAGGCGCGGCGCGGCGGTGCCGTACTCGTGCAGGCGCCGCGCCAGTTCGACGACGAAGCCGATGCGCGTCTTCAGGGTGGCGCCGCTGCCGATGCGGCGGCTGGATTCATCATGGCTCATCCACGCAATGATGCCGTGCTTTCGCGCTTGCCGGCTACGAATGTCGCAATGTGCACGAGTGCGCCACGCTTTCCGCAGCGCATCGCAGCCTGTTAGCCTTGCCCGATGAGCACGGGGACCTCTGCCGGCACGGCCACGCTCCAGCGCAACGCGGACGGCGAATTCGTCGCGGCCAGCGGCGACTGGACGCTCGCCTACGCGCCGAAGCTGGCCGATCTGGTCGCCGACCTGAAACGCAAGGCAGGCGCCGGCACGCGCGTCGATGCCGGCGCGCTCGGCCGCGTCGACACCGCCGGCGCCGGCCTGCTGCTGGACCTCGCCGGCAAGGCGGAGATCCGCGGGCTCGACGACAATCGCCGCGCCTTGTTCGACGCCGTCGCCAAGGCGCAGGCCGCGCCGGCAGCGGCGCCCAGGCGCGGCAACGCACTCGTCAGCGTGCTCGCGCGCACCGGCGCCGCGGCCGAACAGGTCACGCGCGACAGCTACCAGCTGCTCGGCTTCATCGGCCTGGTGCTGGCGACGCTCGCGCGCTGCGTGATCGATCCGCGCCGCTGGCGCGTCACGTCGCTGGCGTTCCATCTCGAACAGACCGGGCTCGATGCGGTGCCGATCGTCGTGCTGCTGAATTTCCTGGTCGGCGCGGTGGTGGCATTCCTCGGCGCCACCGTGCTGAAGGATTTCGGTGCCAGCATCTTCACGGTCGAACTGATCGGCTACTCGTTCCTGCGCGAGTTCGGCGTGCTGCTGACCGCGATCCTGATCGCCGGGCGTTCCGGCAGCGCCTTCACCGCGCAGATCGGCTCGATGAAGTCACGCGAGGAAATCGACGCAATCCGCACCCTCGGCCTCGATCCGGTCGAGGTGCTGGTGCTGCCGCGCCTGCTCGCCCTGCTGATCGCGATGCCGCTGCTGACCTTCCTCGCGATGCTCGCCGGCATCGTCGGCGGCGCGGTCGTGTGCGTGCTCGCGCTCGACATCTCCACCACGATGTTCGTCACGCGCTTCCACGACCTCGCCGCGGTCCAGCACTTCTGGGTCGGCATGAGCAAGGCGCCGATCTTCGCGTTCCTGATCGCCTCGATCGGCTGCCTCGAAGGGTTCAAGGTCTCGGGCAGCGCCGAATCGGTCGGCACGCATACGACGTCGAGCGTGGTGCAATCGATCTTCGTCGCGATCCTGGTCGACGCGCTCGCCGCGATCTTCTACATGGAGATCAACGTATGAGTGGCGGCGCGCCGGGCGAGCCGGTGATCGAGGTGCGCGGCCTGCGCAACCAGTTCGGCGCGCAGGTCGTGCACGACAACCTCGACCTCGACATCCGCCGCGGCGAGATCGTCGGCGTCGTCGGCGGCTCCGGCAGCGGCAAGTCCGTGCTGCTGCGCTCGATCATCGGGCTGAACCGTCCGGCCGCCGGCAGCGTCAAGCTGCTCGGCCAGGAAATGACCACGGCGACCGAGGAGCAGCGCGCCGCGGTCGAGCGCCGTTGCGGAGTGCTTTTCCAGAATGGCGCCTTGTTCTCTTCGCTGACGGTCGCCGAGAACACCATGGTGCCGATGCGCGAGCACTATCGGCTGCCACAGGCGATGATGAACCGTCTCGCCGCGCTGAAGATCGCGCTGGCCGGGCTGCCGGCCGATGCGGGGGCGAAGTACCCGTCGGAGCTTTCCGGCGGCATGGTCAAGCGGGCCGCGCTGGCGCGTTCGATCGCGCTCGACCCGGACATTTTGTTTCTCGACGAGCCGACCGCCGGCCTCGACCCGATCGGCGCCGCCGCATTCGACCAGTTGATCCTGACCTTGCGCGAGAGCCTCGGCCTCACGGTTTTCCTGATCACGCACGATCTCGATACGCTCTACACGATCTGCGACCGCGTCGCCGTGCTGTCGCAGAAGCACGTGCTGATCGCCGATACGCTGGCCAAGGTCGAGCGCTATCCCGATACATGGGTGCAGGAATATTTCCAGGGACCGCGCGGGCGCGCGGCGGAATCGGCGGCACACAAGACGGAGGCGGCGAATGGGCTGGCCAATCGCGGCTGAAGCCGCTCCCGCAAACACCGCTCCCATCGGGCACGTTGCGCTCACCGCCTTCCCGCTGCACCAGCAGCTGATGCACTGACGGACACGTATTCGATCATGGAAACCCGCGCTCACCACGTCCTCATCGGCGCCTTCACGATCGGCGTGTTCCTGCTCGCGCTCGTGTTCGTGCTGTGGATGTCCAAGTCCAGCGTCGACCGCAAGTTCAACGACTACGAGATCGACTTCACCGAGGCGGTGACGGGCCTGTCGACCGGCGGCCTGGTGCAGTACAACGGCATCAAGGTCGGCGAAGTCATCCGGCTGCACTTGGCCGCCGACGATCCGCGCAAGGTCGTCGCGATCGTGCGCCTCGATGCCAATGCGCCGGTGCGCCAGGACACGCGCGCGAAGCTCGGCCTGCAGGGCGTCACCGGACTCGCCTTCATCCAGCTTTCCGGCGGCGCGCCGGGAAGCCCGCCGCTGCTGCCGACCGCGGAGCATCCGATTCCGGTCATTCCGTCGGAAGAGTCCGCGCTGTCCAAGCTGCTCGCGTCGGGTTCCGACGTCGTCACCAGCGTCAACGACATGCTGCTGCGCCTGAACCAGATCCTTTCCGACGACAACGTCAAGCGCATTTCGTCGACGCTGGAGCATGTCGAGCAGCTCAGCGGCTCGCTGTCGGACCAGCGTGGCGATCTCAGCATCACATTGAAGCAGCTGGCCGATGCGACGGGCGAGCTCAAGCGCACGCTGACGACGCTCGACACGATGGCGAACACGACCAATGCGCTCGTACGCGACGACCTGCGCGGCGTGCTGCAGCAGACGCAGAAAGCGCTCGAATCGGTCGAGAAGGTCGCCGGGTCGACCGGCACGCTGGTCGACGAGAATCGCGGCGCGATCGACCGCTTCACCAGCCAGGATCTGCGCCAGATCGGCCCGACCGTACTCGAACTGCGAGAGACGCTGCGTTCGCTCAAGCAGCTCAGCGACAAGCTCGGCACGTCCGACAGCCTGCTGCTCGGCCGCGATCAGCCCAAGGAGTTCAAGCCCCAATGACGTCCAACCACCGACTGCTGATCCTCCTGCCGCTGCTGCTCGCCGGCTGCTCGTCCCTGCTCAACGTGCAGCGCACGCCGTACACGATCTACTCGCCGCGCTACACCGCGCCGGCGCCCGCCGCGAATGCGGCGCGCGTCGCCTGGCAACTGGTCGTGGAGACGCCGACCGCCAGCGACACGCTGGACACCTCGCGCATGCTCGCCGCGCCGACACCCGGCGTGCTCGAGGTGTTTCCCGGCGCGCGCTGGCGCGACCCGGCGCCGGCGCTGCTGCGCAGCCTGATCGTCGAGGGCTTCGAACAGTCGGGGCGCATCGTCGGCGTCGGCAACGCGGCATCCGGCCTGCGTGCGGACT